>Ga0326728_10010270_pt1 | contig 22028 bp, 20 predicted proteins | sample MB3enrmetagenome_FD_207602 | JGI IMG/M metagenome (GOLD analysis project Ga0326728, IMG submission 207602) | Lab enriched peat soil microbial communities from McLean, Ithaca, NY, United States - MB31MN | ecosystem: Environmental > Terrestrial > Soil > Wetlands > Peat | place: USA: New York... | reverse complement strand
TCATGACGGACCAGGCCCGCGCCGGGATCGAGAAACTCGAAACTCTGACCAGCGATGCCCGCATTCTCGATCCGTTGCGCGCTGCCATCGAATCCAGCGCCCAGCCGCCCGCCGAGCCGGAACCGGAGATCACGGAGATCAACGCCGACGAGCCCGCGGATTTCGAAGTTGAAATGGAAACCCAGCACGGGTCCGAGATCGCCACCTCGCCCGGTCTGATGTCCGGTTACCAGCACGAAACCGACGATGAAATCCAGGATGAGGCTCCAGCGGAAATCGTGCCGGAACCGGCATACGCCGAGCCTCAATACGCCGAGCCGGCTCACGCCCAACCCGTGCATGCGGAGGCAGGCGAGCTGACCGCGTTGGTCGCGGATCTGGAAGCTTCGCTGGGCGATGCTTTCCCGCAAGCGGAGCCGCCCGCTGTCCAGGCGCCCGCAACTGAGCCGCCTCCCGATAGCCGGAAGTTACCGGCATGGCCGGTGGCGAAAGCACCGAAGCGGGTTGCGGCGCCGGCGCCCGCCGTGGCCAAAACGCCCGAGCCGGAACCCGAGCCCCAGCCGGTTGCACACGTCGAAATTCCGGTTGCCCCGGTGGCTAGGCCCGCGGTGGCAGCCTCGACCGGAGGCGCCGCAACCGCTGCCGCTCCTGCCATGAGCTACAGCCACGCCCCCGTGCGTCCCTTGGGAGCCGGAGCCCAGGCCATGCATCCTTCCGGAAGCGTCGATCTTTCGGAGATGTTCGGCGAATTGAAACAGGAACTCGAAGAAGAAGTGGCTGCCGGCGATGACGATCCGGAAACGCATTACAACCTGGGCGTTGCCTTCCGCGAAATGGGTCTACTCGACGAGGCCATTGCCGAGTTGCAGAAAGTCTGCAACGCGATCGAACATGGCAAAGCGTTTTCGCAGCCCGTCCAGACCTACACCTGGCTGGCCCAGTGCTTCCTCGATAAAGGAGTTCCCGACGCTGCGATCCGCTGGTATGAAAAAGCGCTTAATATTCCTGGGCTCGACGAGGAATCGCGTTTGGCCATCAACTACGAGCTGGGTTCGGCCTGCGAAAGCGCCATGGACAAACCTTCGGCGCTGCGTCATTTCACCAGCGTGTACGGTTCGAATATCGATTATCGCGACGTGGCCGAGCGCATTCAGGCCCTGAAGTCGTAGAATGCACGAAGTGGGTTCGGAACCTGCGCTGGGAATGCGGCTCGATTTCGCGTCCGCCCCACGGCCTTATCCACAACGACGCGTGCAATGATCTCCGACCCCAAGCTACCTTTTGCCAACGATTCCAGCAGTGTCGGAGAACTCAAATCCCCGGCGGAAACAGCAGTTCCGCTGGTTCCGGCGCCAGTGCCAGTTTCCAATTTAGGGCGCGCGCCTTCGGTTGCCCGGGTGTGGCTGCGCCGCATCGGAGTGCTTCTGTTCGTGTTCTTGTGCGCGACGCTTGGGGTGATGCTCATGATTCTGCCCTGGCGTCCCGAATGGTCCGACAACCCTCTGCTGCTGCCGTATCCCATGCTGCGCGATGTGGTCGCCAGCGGCTTCGCGCGCGGTGTGGCGACGGGCTTGGGCGTGCTCAACGTGTGGATCGGGTTTTCGGAGGCGATTCAATATCGGGAAGAGGAATGAAGAGCAGTCGTTGGTCGATGGTCGTTCGTCGTTGGCGAACCGGGGCGGCGAGCAAAGGCCTTTTGCACTGCGTGATTGGTACTGGCAATTTCTGAAAGAGAAACGACCAACGACTAGCGACTAACGACTGACGACGAACTTATGACTGATCAAAAAAACAAGCCGGCTCCCCTTGCTTATCAGAACGAACCGTTTCTCAACAGTCCTGACGGCAGAATTCTGCGGCTGCTGTCCGAGTACAGCGAGCCTCTGTCGCGCTTCCGCCGCGAGCAGATCCAGGACACGGTCGTCTTCTTCGGCTCCGCCCGCATTCACAGCCACGACCTCGCCAGTAACCGTCTGAGCGAAGTCCGCGCCAACGGGGCGCAGCTCTCCGACGCGCAGCAAGCCCAGGATATGAAGCGCGCCGAGGCCGCGGTCGACATGGCTCGCTACTACGAGGACGCGCGCCGGCTGGCCCGCCTGCTGACCGAATGGTCGACCCAGATCCCCGCCAAACGCCACCGCTTCGTCGTCACCACTGGGGGCGGCCCGGGCATCATGGAAGCGGCAAATCTCGGGGCTCACGAAGCGGGAGGCAAGACCATCGGCCTCAACATCAACCTGCCCTTCGAGCAGAATCCGAACGCCTACATCACGCCTTCGCTCAACTTCGAGTTCCATTACTTTTTCATGCGCAAGTTCTGGTTTGCGTACCTGGCCAAGGCGCTGGTGATTTTCCCCGGGGGCTTTGGCACGCTCGATGAATTCTTTGAAATCGTGACGCTCGCGCAGACGGAAAAACTGGCCAAGAAAATTGTCATCGTCATCTATGGCAGCGATTACTGGAAGAAGATCGTCAACTTCGATGCCATGGTTGACGCCGGCACGATTGCGCGATCGGACCTGGAACTGTTCAAGATGTCCGATTCGCCGGAAGAGAGTTTCGAGTTCCTGAAAGAGGGACTGACCAAGTACCATCTCGGTCCGCAACAGACCAAGCGCACCGGCGAGGCGGCTGTTCCCGAAATCGCCAGGACGCGGCCGTAGCTAATTGACGGCAGGGCCGGCCCCGTCTGTACAAGGAAACTGAACCCTCGGTGCCCTGACTCCGTATACACTTCTTCGGGTAGGTGTTTCCGGAGACAAACAAGATGACCTTGAGAACAGGCCGTGCAACAGCACTGTGTTGTGCGATTTTCTGCGGCGCAACTTTTCTCGCAACCTCGGCGCTTGCGCAACCACCAGCCGCTAACGAGATGCCATCCGTGGTCAAGGTTCCGGCGGAGGCACAGGCCTCGGCGCACTTCGATGCTACTGCGGCCACCAATGCTTACCTCGCGCAGATTCCTCCCGACAAGACGGCACGTTCCGACGCCTATTTCGAGGGCGGCTACTGGATGATTCTTTGGGATTTTCTTTATGGAGTCGTGGTCGCGCTGCTGTTGCTGAATCTGCGCTGGTCCGCCCGGATGCGGGATCTGTCGGAACGCGTCACTCGCTTCAAGCCCGTGCACACGTTCGTCTACTGGTTGCAATACCTCATCCTCACCACCATCCTCGTTTTTCCGCTCACGGTCTACGAAGAGTATTTCCGCGAACACAAATACGGGCTGGCCACGCAAACCTTCGGCCCCTGGATGGGAGATCAGATGAAGGAGCTTGGGGTGAATCTGGTGCTGGGCGGCCTGCTGGCGATGTTGCTGTTCGGCGTTGTCCGCCGGCTTCCGCGAACCTGGTGGATCTGGGGCGCGGCCGTAACCATCGTGTTCTTGACCTTTATCGCACTGATCAATCCAGTCTACATCGTTCCCATCTTCAACAAAGTCACGCGTCTCAATGACCCGAAGATTGTCGACCCCATTTTGAGCATGGCGCGGGCCAACGGAATTCCCGCGAAAGACGTGTATGAGATCGATGCTTCCAAGCAGACCACCAGGATGAGCGCCAACGTCAGCGGCTTCGCCAACACGATGCGCATCACCCTCAATGACAACCTCTTGCGCCGCGGGTCACCGGAAGAAATTCAGGCGGTGATGGGACACGAGATGGGGCACTATGTCATGAACCACGTCTACAAGTTAATCATGTTTTTCTCGATCGTGATCGTGCTGGCCTTCGCCTACTTGCGCTGGTCACTCGACTGGACGCTCCAGCGCTGGGGCGAGAAGTGGCAGATTCGGGGCGTGGGCGACACGGCAGTGCTACCGCTGGTGGTGCTACTGGCGGCCATTTTCGGTTTTGTCACCACTCCCGTCTTCAACACCTTCATCCGTACCCAGGAACACGAAGCCGACATGTACGGACTAAACACAAGCCGGCAGCCCGACGGTTTTGCCCAGGCGGCGATCCATCTTGGCGAGTACCGCAAGATGAATCCCGGCCCCATCGAGGAGTGGATCTTTTTCGATCACCCCAGCGGACGCAATCGTATTTACGACGCGATGCGCTGGAAAGCGGAGAATTTGAAGTTGTTCAGCGTTGAGCAGCAAAGCGCGGAGAGTGCGACACCTGCACCGCCCGCCAGCGTCGGCAAGAAATAAGCGGTTTCTCGTAGTAGGCTGAGAGCTGATGGGCGATCGCTGTCTGCTCTATTACATTACCGATCGAAGCCAGTTTCGCGGCGACGAGTCTGACCGGCGCCGAGCCCTGCTTGCCAAAGTCAGCGAGGCCGCGAGTGCCGGCGTCGACTACATCCAGCTCCGCGAAAAAGATGTGGGCACGAGAGAACTGGAACTGCTGGCGCGGGTAGCGGTCGCGGCGGTGCGCGAGAGTTCATCATCGACGCGCCTTTTGATCAACTCTCGCACCGACGTGGCGCTGGCTGCGGGAGCCGACGGCGTTCATCTGCGCGCGGACGACCTGTCAGTTTGGGAAGCGCACGCGGTTGTGCAGCTGGCTGGGCACCGGCCACTGACCACTAACCACTTCCTGGTGGCCGCCTCCTGCCACTCGAATGAGGACGTGATGCGCGCCGAGGGCGCCGACTTCGCCGTCTTCGCTCCCGTGTTCGGAAAGAGAGGCAATGCCGGAACGCCACCCGCTGGCCTCACCGCACTGCGGGAAGCCTGTCGCGCGAATATCCCGGTCCTTGCTCTCGGCGGTGTCACGATAGAAAACGCCGCGCCGTGCCTGAACGCGGGAGCGGCCGGCGTCGCCGGCATCCGCTTGTTTCAGGAGAATAAAATCGCAGACGTAGTCCGGGCGCTGCGAGCGCTTTGACACCATGGGCAAGGGGCCATACGTTACAACGCAGGTCCGTAGTAGCGATAGTGTCCAGTGATTTTCCAATTGAACAGCACATCTTCGATCCTGGGCCCCTGTCCGATGTTGTGTTCGATCATGTAATTTCCGCTTGTGCCTTTGCGGTCGACGACAATTCCAATGTGCGGCACATTGGCGCCAAGATCGTAGGTTACTAAATCTCCCGGACTGTAATCTTGCGCTCGGGTGCTGGTCGGCAGGGATTCGCCTTTGCGTCCGAAAAATACCATCAGATTCGGAACGCGGCGATGATCGATGTTGCTGTCAGGTTTCCCCAAACCCCACTTCCACTTTTGCGGATACGCCGAGTAGTTCTGCAGCATATCCTCGTGCACTTCTTCTTGCAGATCGATGCCTAAAGCTCGATAAGAACGGATGACCTCGTCGGTGCAAACGCCTGTGTCAGCCGGAACGTCTCCACCGGGAAAGGGAATGCGCACATAGGCGGGGTCGTAACGAACGGAGTGCTGCGTCCGTTCGATCGCCGCTGTCACCAAGCGGCGAAGAAAGTCTTGCCGAGCTGCGGACACAGCCGGAACGCCCTGCGCCCCCACGAATGAACATGTCACTACGACGAAGAAAGAGACGAAACGTGGCCGCATCATCCGCTCCTCGATCATCGGCATTCTAGACCTTCCCACCGCCTCGCCCGGTCACGCCGAGCCTTGCCTTCCGCGCGGTCGGCGGTTTATCGGATCGCGGTGTAGAATGAACCGTTTGCGCTTCTAATTCCGAACTTATAAGGGGGCTTCCATGCCCAGCAGCACGTCCAGCACGATGCTGGCAGTGGTTAAGCCGGAAGCCGCGCCGGGCGCGGAAATCCGCGAAGTAAAAATTCCCGGCTACGGACGCACCGACGTCCTCGTCAAAGTTAAAGTCGCCTCCATCTGCGGCACCGATCTCCACATTTATGAATGGGACCGCTGGGCTCAGGGACGCATTCATCCACCGCTGATTCCCGGACACGAATTCTGCGGCGAGGTGGTCGCGTTCGGCGATGAAGTCACCAGCGTGAAGGAAGGAGATTTCGTATCCGCCGAAATGCACGTGGCTTGCGGCAAGTGCCTGCAATGCCGCACCGGCGAAGCCCACATCTGCCAGCATGTGAAAATTATTGGCGTCGACTCCGACGGAGCTTTCGCTGAGTATGTCGTCATCCCCGAATCGAATATCTGGAAACTCGATCCGGCGATTCCGCAGGAGTACGCCTCCATCCTCGATCCGCTGGGCAACGCCGTGCACACGGTGCTGGCCGGGGAAATCGCCGCGAAGACGGTAGCCATCACCGGCTGCGGCCCGATCGGATTGTTCGCGATCGCGGTGGCGCGAGCGGTAGGCGCAACCACTATTTTCGCGATCGAAGTCAACGAACACCGGCGCAAGCTCGCGACCCGTATGAACGCCGACTACGCGCTTGATCCGTCCAAAGAAGATGTGCGTGCGATCGTCGCGGAAAAAACCGGGGGCTTGGGTGTGGACGTGGTGCTCGAAATGGCCGGTCATCCCGACGCGATCCGCACCGCTTTCGACATTGTGCGCCGCGGGGGGCGCATCTCGCTCCTCGGGCTAACCTCGAAACCCATTCCGCTCAACTTCTCCGAAGACATCATCTTCAAAGGGCTCACGATTCAAGGCATCAATGGCCGCCGCATGTATCAGACCTGGTACCAGATGACCGCCCTGCTCAAGAGCGGGCGGCTTGACCTTCATCCCGTAATCACCGACCGCCTCCCGATGAAGGATTTTTCCAAAGCCATGGCCCGCTTAAAGACGGGCGAAGCGAGCAAGATACTGGTGTATCCGAACGGAACGAAATAGCTGATCGTCGTTCGTCGTTGGTCATTAGTCGCTGGTCGTTCGCGCGCCGTTGGGCCGATTCCGGCTTACCAAACGACTAACGACCAACGACTAAAGCAAATCCAGAGTTGCTGTGACCACAGGCAGCTGCCGAGCTGCGCTCGGCTTGGACCCTTCGACTTCGCTCAGGGCAGGCTCGCGAGGGCGCCCGTCCCCACACGAGCGGGATAACGACAGCCGCTTACGGCGTCACCGTTACCATCACAACCGAGTGCGGCGCCACCGTGGCGGAGAACGTGCCTTTGTGTTCTCCCAGATCCTTCGCCTGCCAGAGGTCGCGAACCTTGGCGCTCAAGTGCGCAGGATATCCCAACTCTTCCCATGACACGCCGATCTCAGCATCCTCGGTTCCGCGGTTGAACAGCACCACGGCGCGGCTCCCATCCTGCAACACCTTCGACCACACTTCAACGTTTCCGTTCTTGCGCACCCTGCGTCCCTCGTTGCCGGCGGGATCCTGGTCGACCGCAATCACTTCCTTGTGCGTGAGAATCTCGCGAATCTCCGGCTTCATGTCGCGCAGATCGTTGCCGGCGATCAGCGGAGCCGCCAGAATCGCCCAAAGACTGAAGTGAGCGCGGTATTCGGCGGTGGTCATTCCGCCATTGCCGACTTCGAGCATGTCCGGATCATTCCAGTGTCCCGGCCCGGCATAGGACTCAAGACCAACCTGCTGATCCAAGATGTCGACCATGCCGTTGGAGCAACAACTGCCGTCTGGCCACTTCTTATGGTCCTCCCACTTGTCGCTGATGTCGCCGGTGGTGCGCCAAAGATTGCCGACGCCCTTGGCCCAGAGCCACGGCTTCGCGGTGCCCCATTCGCAAATGCTGAAGACGATCGGACGGCCGGAGGCGTCCAGCGCGGCGCGCATAAGTTCGTAAGAGGAGCGGGCATCCTGGGTGGAACTGCTGCACCAGTCGAACTTCAGGTAATCCACACCCCAAGCCGCATACTGCCGCGCGTCCTGAAACTCGTATCCCCGGCTGCCCGGACGGCCCTGACAAGTCTTGGTGCCCGCGTCGGAGTAGATTCCGAACTTCAGACCTTTCGCGTGTACATAATCGGCGAGCGCCTTCATGCCCGTCGGAAAACGTTTGGCATCGATTACGATGTTGCCGTTGCTATCGCGCTCCACCTGCCAGCAGTCATCGATAACCACATATTGGTAGCCGGCTTCCTTCATCCCCGAAGCGACCATCGCGTCGGCGGTTTGCCGGATCAGATCCTCGCTGACGTTGCAAGCGAACTTGTTCCAACTGTTCCATCCCATCGGCGGCGTGCTGGCGAGCGTGTTGACCTGGGTGTTGACCAACGACTGCTGATCCAGTGACCAGGCCACCGAACCCAACATGAGAACTTCCGCCAAGAGAATCAGTGCTGTACGCTTCATGGTGTTTCTCCTCAAATGCATACTTTATAGCCGCTTCGCGAGTGCGTGTCACGTTCTCGCGGCCGATTTCCGGACTACGGAAAACACAGGACAGAGTGGTTACTACGACGATCGCGATTTGGAAGGCGATTCCCGGCTCACCTTACTTTGACTATGGGACTTCAGAGCCTCCAACGGCTGGCTCGGTGCGATTGTCGTTTTTTGCGGCATCGAAGCAGATCGCCGCCCCTCCGGCAATCCCAGAGTCTTTTCCGTAACGAGCCGAGACCAAGGGAATCTCCTTGCAGCGCTGGTTCTCGCAGCAGGCGGGCAACCGATCATGAATTTCCCCGAGTAACGGTTTGAGCATGGACGCAACACCACCGCCTACAATCATGACGTCCGGTTCCAGCAGGTCAACGATGTTGCCGAACCAGAGCGACAACAGTTCGACCGTCTCGTGCAGGACTTCGCTGGCGGCCGCATCTCCCGCCAAAGCGGCGTGGCCGACCATTTCGCTGGTAACACCGTCAATCTTTCCTCCGGCCAAATCGAGCAGGCTGGAGGCACGGCCATCTGCGAGCTTGGCTTGCGCTCTGCGCGCGATCGCCGGGCCGGCGGCGAGAACTTCGATGCAGCCCGGCTTGCCACAGGCGCAGCGCGGTCCCTTGTAATCGATGCTCACGTGCCCACCCTCGCCGGCTGCGCCAGTGCGGCCATGATAGATTTGCCCGTCCAAGACAATTCCAGTGCCGATTCCGGTGCCGATGGTGGCGTAAAACACGTTGCGATAGCCGCGTCCCGATCCCCACAACGTCTCGGCAAGCCCGGCAGCATTGGCGTCGTTATCGACTTTGACGCGCACGCGATAGATTTGCGCGACCTCCGCCGCCAGCGGGAAATCGCGCCAGCACGGGAGGTTGGGAGGATTGACGATTACTCCCGCCTTCGGATCGAGCGGTCCGGGAGAGCAGATTCCGATTCCACGGATCAGATTGTGCGCGCCCGCTACACTGACCCCGTAGCCGGACGCGGCATCAATTGCCTGGGCCACCGCGGCCAGCCCGCTGGCGGCGCTGCCATTTGAAACCATGGGATTGCGGGTCTGGCATAGGATCTCGCCGCTCGCGTCTACCAGACCAGCGGCAACCTTGGTGCCGCCGACATCGACTCCGATTACCAGATCGCGGCGTATCGTAACTGAGGACATTCCTTGCCTTTCGCGTCGAGCTTGATCGAAATGTCCGGCGTCCCGGCGTCCGGCGCGACTCCCGCCGTGACTAGTTCGACGTGATTACGCCTTGGCATAGCGTTCACTGTTCGGCTTCGATCCGCTCACAGCGAAGAACAAAATGTAGAGATAGCAAATCGTGGTCACGACAAGCGCGTAATGAATGCCCTGACCCCAACTCGTCTCGCCTTGCACCATGGCCGGGTAGTAAGCGCGATTGATGATGTCCCCAGCTTTGCCGACCAGCCATGGAATGATGGCGCCACCCACAATCGCCATGTTCAAGATGCCGGAACCATCTCCGGTGAGCGGTCCGAGTTCCACGATCCCCATGGTGAAAATACAAGGGAACATCACGGAGTTGAACAAACCCACCGCCAGGATGGACCACATGGCCACATGCCCGCTGGTCAGAACCGAAACAGTAACCAGCAGAGCGGCGATCACTGCGCACAGCGCCAGTAGTTTGCCGGGTTTGACTTTCTGCAGAAGCGCCGAGCCGGCAAACCTCCCAATCATGGCGCCGAGCCAGTACACAGATATGTACCTGGCCGCCTCTCCCAAGGCAACGTGGTAGCGGGCAGCTGGGTCGGCGATGCTCGACGCGAATCCGCCGATGTTGGGCAGGGCCAGGTAGTTCGCGATAGAACTCCCAATGGCAACTTCCCCGCCGACATATAGGAAGATTCCAATCGCCCCGAAGACAAGATTCGGGTGTTTCCAAAGAGAGTCGTTTACCTTTTCGCCGATGCGATGTTCGGCGGACTCGATCTTGGGGAGGTGCGACATACCAATGCCGACGGCTAGAATGAATAACGCCACCGCGAAGAAGTAGACGTACAACCTGACAATGGCGGTTGCTTCCTGGGAAGTACTCTGGGCAATCGCAGCGGAAGTGGTTCCAAGAATGACCCGCGCCCCGACCCAGGGGAACACTGCGGTGCCCAGCGAATTGAACGCCTGCGTAAGATTCAGCCGGCTCGATGCGGTTCTGGGGTTTCCCAGCACTGCGACGTAGGGATTCGCCGCCACTTGCAGAATCGTGATTCCGGTAGCCAGCACAATGAGAGCCGCGAGGAAGAACGGAAACGATGGAATTTTTGCTGCCGGATAAAATCCAAGACAGGCCACGACCATGGTCAACAATCCCACGACGATCGCTCTCTTGTATCCGAGCCAGTCGATGATTTTTGCCGATGGAATCGAAAAAACGAAGTAGGCGGAGAAAAAGGCGGTCTGAATCAACATGCTCGCAGCAAGTCTGAGGTTGAAGACATGTTGCGCATAGGGGATCAGCACGTCGTTCAGAGAGGTGAGCGAGCCCCACATGAAGAACAGCGTGGTTACAATGGCCAGCGGCCCTAGATAAGATGTCTGTGGCGCGTTCGTAGACGCCTTCACTTGAGTTCCTGTACTAATATTTGCCGGCATTGGCCTCCATTCCGCAGGACCGCGATTAAGAACCGATCATACTATCGCGACTTGCAGAATAACACGATAGCAGCGAGAGTAATCGATTACCTTCTGGGAAACTCGTTATGCCTTTGGTTGGCAATCCGGCGACTGATGCCTCTCGCCAGCGGGAGCAGCAGCGTGCAAGTCGCGCACCCACGATCTCGCGCCGCTACTGCCGTAAGATTGAGATTGTAGTAAAACTGTAGTACCCGGAGAGGTGGCCGAGTGGTTGATGGCACCGGTCTTGAAAACCGGCATACCTGAAAGGGTATCGGGGGTTCGAATCCCTCCCTCTCCGCCAGAACTTGCAATCGCTATCGCTTGGACTCGATTGAATCGTGGAAGGCTCCACGTTCGAATTGGTGTCTAGTGCCCCGTTAGGACTCGATTGAATCCGACCCGCTTCCGCGATGTGGTTTCATCGCACACGAAGGTGAGCAGCGGCGAAGAAATCTCCTCGCCGGCGGGCGGCAAAGAGGGGATCTTGGCGCGGATTGTGAGGGCTCAATCCTTGTCCTTAGATCTTGGCGCTTTTCTGCGGCCCGGCTTTTGCTTTTGCGGATCCGCGCCAGGCTAGCAGCAGCATCAAGATGCCAAAAACGAACAATCCCACGCCCGCATCGAAATTGATGTTGATGCCGAGCGAGCGCGCATAGATTTGCTTATCGCCAAGCAGACCGAACAGTGCCAGGATCACACCAAACAGGCTGAACATCCATCCTATCGGATAACGAATATCCAAATTCATCGCGCGTCTCCCTCTACTTGAAGATAATATTCAGCACCACGGCAAGGATAAGGACGAGTCCGCCGAGGTAAGCAGGCCGCTGGTACCACCGCAGGTGCTCTTCGCTCGGCCTGTCCGTCAGCGAGTAAACCAACCCGACGAGTTCCTTCTCCTCGCGAGGCTTGGTGATGAGCGTGACCGCAACTGTGATCACGAAACAAGCGGAAAAGGCCCAAATTGCCGTCCAGAAGTTTTGCGCCATTTCGCTCGGATATTCGTGAAGGACGGTGATAAAGCCGCCTTTAATTCCCGGCAAGTCGCAGCGCGCCAGTGTCGATCCGTGGTGCAGGAGCGCAACCGCAGTGCCGGAAACCAGCCCGCTGAATGCCCCGTGGCCCGTCGTCCGCTTCCAGAACATGCCCAGCAAGAACGTGGCGAATAAGGGCGCATTCACAAACGCGAACACTAATTGCAGGAAGTCCATCAGGTTGTTGTAACGCGTCGCCGCATAGGCCGCGCCGATTGAGAACAGAACCCCAAAGACCGTGGCGAACTGCCCCATGTGCAAGTAATGCTTATCCGAAGCGCCTTTGTGTATGTACGACTGATAGATGTCGTAGGTCCAGACGGTGTTGAAAGCGGTCACATTCCCGGCCATTCCAGACATAAAGCTGGCCAGCAGCGCGGTGAGGCCGAGCCCCAATAGCCCCGTGGGAAAGTAGTGCAGCAGCATGTTCGGGATGGCAAGGTCATAGTCGAGGACAGGCTTTCCATTCCGGTCGACGGCTGGCTTGCCAGTCGCCACGTCGATCTTTTGGGGGATCAGCCCTTTCCCGCCGTTGTTCACTGTCTGCATGTGGACCACGCCATTGACCGTGACCGCCTGCTGAGCAGGCACTGCCAGCGCGATCATTCCGGGCAAAATCACCAGAGCGGGAAAGAACATCTTGGGCACAGCCGCGATCAGGGGCGTGCGGCGCGCGTCGAGCATCGAGCCCGCGGCCATGGCGCGCTGCACCACCAGGAAATTCGTACACCAATAGCCGAACGAGAGAGTAAATCCGAGGCCCATGACCAGCCCGAACCACTCGACGCCGAGCGGATTGTTTTGCGCGTTCGTCATGCCCTGCCAGGAATGGGTGAACGCGGACGGCAGTTGCGTCTTCAATCCACTCCACCCGCCCACGTTTTTCAATCCGAGATAGACGAGCGGCAAAAATCCAGCGACAATCAGGAAAAACTGAAGGACTTCGTTGTAAATCGCGCTCGTAAGTCCTCCCAGAAAAACATACCCCAGCACGATCAGGGCGGAGATGAAAACGCTCAGATGGAAAGACCAGGACATGGGCAGGCCCATCTTGGCCAGCGGAACGTCCAGGATGTGGAGCACCTGGATCAGCTTCGCCATGGCGTACATGGAAATGCCCGACGAGAGAATCGTCATGACGGCGAACAGGATGGCGTTGAAGCCCCGCGTCTTTTCATCGAACCGCAGCCGCAGAAATTCCGGCACGGACCGAGCGCGCGAGCCGTAGTAAAAAGGCATCATGAATAAACCGATGAACACCATGGCCGGAATCGCGCCGATCCAGTAGAAATGGCTGGTGGCAATTCCGTATTTCGCGCCCGATGCTCCCATCCCGATCACTTCCACCGCGCCCAAATTCGCGGCCATGAACGCGATGCCGCAAACCCAGGCCGGCAGCGAACGGCCGGCAAGGAAGAAGTCCGTGCTCGTCTTCATATACCGTTTCAGGAAGACGCCAATGCCCAAAACAAAGGCGAAATACAAAAACATGATGACCCAATCAATGGCCGTAAGATTCATTCCACAATCCTTTCCACCAGACGATGGTCATTCGCCTAGACGATCACCGGGGCGCATGCCGGATGTATCTGTCGCGATCTAAGTCGAAATTTTCGACATGGAGCGCTGACCCGTGCATCATAAGAGCTTCCCGCTCTCAACACAACGAATTTTCCGCCAGAGCAAAGAGCAGCAACAACCTGGGTTGTGACTGCAAGGAATGAACTGGAGGAATGGCCGGACAAATGCCCGATTGGGTGAGAACCCAGCGGCGGAATTTCGGTCGGCGCTGGTGCGTATCTCGAGTGGGGATTGCGAATGGCGGTGAGAGATCCGAAGTTGCCTCCGAATGCAGCTCATGCAGGCGCAAACTGCTATTTCAAGCCGAAGCGAGAAGTCGCGACTACTTGAACTCCAACACTTCTTTTTCCTTGGCTTTGCTCATCTCTTCCATTTTTTTGATTTCGTCGTCGGTGAGCTTCTGGATTTCGTCGAGCGCCCGCTTCTCGTCGTCCTCGGCAATTTTCTTGTCTTTCAGCGTCTTCTTGATCGCGTCGTTGCCTTCGCGGCGGATGTTGCGCACGGCCGTGCGGTGCTCTTCGAGAATCCGGTGCAGATGCTTGACCATATCCTTGCGCCGCTCTTCGGTGAGAGCGGGCACGGGCACGCGCACAAGTTTGCCGTCGTTCATCGGATTGAGGCCGAGGTCGGCGCTGCGAATGGCTTTTTCGACTACGCCAAGCTGCGACGCATCGAACGGTTGCACCGTGATCATTTGCGGCTCGGGCGCGTGAATCTGCGCGATCTGGTTGAGCGGCATCTGCGATCCGTAGTAATCGACGGAAACCGTGTCGAGCATGTGAACGTTCGCTCGTCCGGTGCGCGTGGCGGCCATTTCGCGGCGGAAGTCTTCCACCGCTTTTTCCATGCGCGTCTTGAGGGTTGCGTAGACTTCTTTCAGGGCAGGATGAGCCATCTCTGTCAGCTCCCAAACATAGCGATAGCAGAACCGTGAATTATAACCCCAAGACTGAGGTCAGAGGTTAGAGGTCAGATTGCAGAGGTAAGAACCCAAGGGATGCATCATGGTTTTACCTCTGCAATCTGACCTCTAACCTCTGACCTTTCCTACGCGCTGACCAGCGAGCCGATTTTTTCGCCGAGCACTACGCGGCGGATATTGCCGCGCTGGTTCAGGTTGAAAACGATGATCGGCAGATCGTTGTCCTTGCACAACGAGATGGCGGTCGAATCCATCACCTTGAGGCCCAGCTTCAGAACGTCCATGTAGGTGAGGGTCGCGAATTTCTTGGCGTCCGGCACCTTCATCGGATCGGCGTCGTAGATGCCGTCCACCTTGGTGGCTTTGAGGATGGCATCGGCTTTGATTTCCATGGCGCGCAGCGAGGCGGCCGTGTCGGTCGAGAAATACGGGTTGCCGGTGCCGCCGGCAAAAATGACGACGCGGCCTTTTTCAAGATGCCGGATGGCGCGGCGCCGTATGAAGGGCTCGGCCACCTGGTTCATCTCAATGGCCGTCTGCACACGGGTGAAGACGTTCTGCTTTTCGAGCGCGTCCTGCAGGGCAAGTGCGTTGATGACGGTGGCCAGCATGCCCATGTGATCGGCGGAGACGCGATCCATATCCTTGGCCTGGTCGGCAACCCCGCGAAAGAAATTGCCGCCGCCCACGACGATGGCCATCTGGATGTCGAGAGTGTGGACATCGGCAAGTTCAGCCGCGATTTCGTGAATGCGTTTGGTGTCGACGCCAAAGCCCTGATCGGCGGCAAGGGCTTCGCCGGAAATTTTCAGAAGAATGCGTTTGAAGATAGGAGTCGGCATGAAAATTTAGTGTAGCACTGCGCACAGTGCTGCCGATGCTCTATGTCTCAGAGTCTCGACGCCGATCAAAAACTCTGTAGACAACTGTATAGACGCCGCACACGAATATACATGCGGTGGCGAGTCTTCCCCAGACTCCCCAGAAATCCTCGCCAGTTATTTTCCACATGACAATGCAAAAGAGACCAAGAATGAAGGAAAGACGGCTGCGCGGTACTGCGTAGCTTTTCATGTTTCTCTTCGAGTAGCCCGACAGGCAGAGAAGCCAAGTAACCCAAAGAACCACAAGGCCCACCAAAAGAACGACGAATCTTACAAGATCTGGCATGTACGTAAAAAATGCATAAGAGACAAATATCCAGAGCAGCAAATGCATGTACGCGGACCAACCGTAGCTGGAACTGCCTTTAGGGACAGTCAATTCCGCGTTCCGTGCGCCATAGCACTGGCGGCACAGTTGTTCGTACCCCGGTAAATCACGACCACAGGATGAGCACTCGCCCATATCGTATCCAGAAAACAGCCATTGTTATGCTATTGGGCGCGTCTTCCGATTGCGAGTACCGGAAGTAACTCGACTTGCACGCAAGAAAGGAAAAGGCCGACCATGTTTGCATGATCGGCCTTTATTATCAGTGCCGGCGACTATCGGCTGCTATTTGGCAACCGGAGCAGGCGCCTCGCCGCCCTCACCGTCCGGCTTGGAGCTGACAAAAGCGATGGTTGCCGTCGCGTCGCCAACTTTGAAGCGGGCGTAACGTCGGACAGCGATATTCTCGCCGAGCTTACCCACCTTGGCGGCGATCAACTGCGAGATGCTGATGGTCTGGTCCTTGATGAAGGGCTGTTCCAGCAGGCAAACTTCTTCATAGAACTTTTCCATCTTGCCGGCGACCATCTTCTCGGCAATGTTCGCGGGCTTGCCGCTGGCGATTGCCTGGGCGAGATAGATGTCTTTCTCGCGTGCGTAGTCTTCCGGCGTGACGTCTTCTTTACGGACAAACTTGGGATCGCTGGCCGCAATGTGCATCGCGATGTCGTGCACCAACTCTTTGAAGTCTTCGGTGCGCGCCACGAAATCGCTTTCGCAGTTGACCTCGACCAGCACGCCAATCTTGCCTCCGGCGTGAATGTAATAGCCCACCGAACCTTCGCTGGTCACGCGCGCCGCTTTCTTGGCTGCCACCGAAACACCTTTCTTGCGCAGCAGGACAATCGCTTTTTCCAGGTCGCCATTTGCTTCGGTCAAGGCGTGCTTGCAGTCCATCATGGGCGCGCCGGTTTTTTCGCGGAGATCTTTCACTTGGGCAGCAGAAATGTTTGCCATAGTAGTGCTCATTAGAACCTCAGGTTTCAAAGTTTCAAGGTTTCAGAGTTTCAAGGAGGTCAGTCGGGGGGCCACACTGAGGACTAATCAAGGTTGCAACCTTGAAACTTTGCAACCTTGAAACCTTGAAACCTGCAATTTGCTAGAACCGGCGCGTCTCGGCCTGCAGTTCGTCAACGTCTTCGGTGGCGGCTGAGGGACGCTTGCGCGTGCCCTTGCCCAGCACGTCTTCCATGCGGATCTCTTCACCCTCGGGTACCGTGACTGCGACTCCCACAGTGGGATCGGCAATTGCGGCTTCGGCGTATAGTTCTTCAACGCCCGCCGCCGCGACCACGGGTTCGGGCTCGGCCACTGCCTGAATGTCCGCCAATTGCTTGTCGTCCCTGGCATGAACGCCCTCGGCGATCGATTCCGAAATCTTCGAGGTGAACAGACGGATCGCGCGCAGTGCATCGTCATTGCCCGGTATCACGTAATCCACTTCGCTCGGGTCGCAGTTGGTGTCGACCACCGCGACCACCGGAATGCCCAATTTGCGCGACTCGCGCACCGCGATCTGCTCCTTATTCGAATCGATGACAAAGATCGCATCCGGCAACCGCGTCATGTTCTTGATGCCGGCGAGATTCGCTTGCAGGTGCTTGCGCTCGCGCTCCAGCTTGATCACTTCTTTCTTCGGAAGCAGATCGTAACGGCCATCGGTGGCCATCTCGTCGAGTTCCTTGAGCCGCTTCACGGATTTCTGTACGGTGACCCAGTTGGTCAGCAGTCCGCCCAGCCAGCGCTGGTTCACGTAGAACATTCCGCAGCGCTGCGCCTCTTCGGCAATTGCGTCCTGCGCCTGGCGCTTGGTTCCCACGAAGAGGATGATTCTGCCGTCGGCGGCCAGATCCTGCACGAATTTCGACGCTTCCTTGAACATCTTCAGCGTCTTCTGCAGATCGATAATGTAGATACCATTGCGCTCGCCAAAGATGAACTCCTTCATCTTGGGGTTCCACCGCTTCGTCTGGTGCCCGAAGTGAACGCCAGCTTCGAGCAACTCCTTCATCGTAATGTTTGCCAATTAACCTCCTCAGTTGGTCTGCATCCGAGAAGCAGTCGCTCGTCGCTGGTCGTTAGTCGCTAGTTGAAAACCTGATTTCTCTAGCGACAAGCGACTAGCTACTCGCGACTTCTCAGATTGCCATTCCCGTCCACCCCGCCTCGGGGAGGTGGGGGGATGAATTTTAACACCTTAAAACCAGTCGTTTGTCGTTGGTTGATAGTCGCTTGCGAACGACTATCGACTAACGACCATCGACTATCTCTTCGAGAACTGGAAGCGCTTTCTTGCGCCCTTCTGTCCGTACTTCTTGCGCTCTTTGGCGCGCGGATCGCGAGTCACCATACCTTCGGCCTTGAGCTTCTTGCGGAGTTCCGCATTGAACTCCATGAGCGCGCGCGTGATGCCGAGGCGCACGGCATCGGCTTGTCCAGCGACTCCGCCGCCGCACACGTTCGCCAGCACGTTGAAGTTGGCCGTCGTATCGGTCGAGACCAGCGGCGACTTCGCGCTGATGCGCTGCGACGGCGTCACAAAGTATTCATCGAACGCTTTGCCGTTGACCTTGAACTCGCCGCTGCCAGGACGAAGAAAAACGCGCGCGATCGCCGCCTTGCGGCGTCCGGTTCCGTAGTATTGCACCAGTTCTGCCATTTAAGCTCTTAGCACTTAGCTTTTAGCCATTAGCTAAAAACCCGTGTGCTTCAACCTTTCCAAAAAGTCTTTCAAAACTTCTCTGTTGCTGCGACCCGCTTGCAAGAAGCCAAAAGCTAATAGCTAAAAGCCAAAAAGCTCTCTACGCAAACACTTTCACTTCCGGCTTCTGCGCCTCGTGCGGGTGCTTGTCGCCCCGATAAACCTTCAGCTTCGTAAACATCTGCTTGCCCAGTTTGTTCTTGGGAAGCATGCGCGACACGGCGTCTTCAATGATGAGTTCCGGCTTGCGGACCATGCGCTTCTTCATTTCTTCCGAGCGCAGCCCGCCGGGATAGCCGGTGTAGCGGTGATAGACCTTCTGGTCTTCCTTCATGCCGGTGATCTTGATCTTCTCGGCGTTGATGATGACCACGTGGTCGCCAGTGTCGATAAACGGCGTGTACTTCGGATTTTCTTTGCCGATCAGAATGCGGGCTACGCGCGAGGCGAGGCGGCCGAGCGGAAGCCCGGTCGCATCCACCACAAACCACTTGCGCACAATATCTCCCTCTTTCGGGAAATAGGTTGACATCGGAACTCTCCCAGAAAACTAAAACTCAAGAACGCTAAACCACGAAGACCGCTGAATGCCCTAGACCTGATTGCCCTAAACCTTGATTGCCGTAACAATGATCTTATCCACGCAGAACGCGCGCTAGGTATTCCAGGCGGGCAGCCGCAGGACTTCCAAAGGCTTCTAGAATAGCCCAGCCGCGAGCCCCTTGTCAACGAAGAGGTTCAGAAACAAGGAGATCGGGTGATCGGGTCATTCGGGCGATCGGGCGATCGAAAATCAAAAGCTCCTAGTTTTAAGGTTTTAGATCACCCGATGGCCCGAATGACCCGATCACCCGATCTCTTCACTTTCCCCCGACCGACTGCAAACAACGACCGTAGAGTTCCAGTAGATGGGCGGCGTATTCCTCGGGCTTGTCGGCCGCGCCGCTGCCCTGGAAGCCGACTCCGGTGCCGGAGGTCTTGCCGTAGCCGGTGGTCATGGCGATGAATTTCATGAGGTCAAGCGCGATGTCTTCGTCGCGGCGGGAGCCCAGAGGAAGAGCGGGCGTTTCCATGATAAAAACTCCTCGTAAAGGGTGAAATCCGCCGGTTTTCCCGGCCTGGCGCGATCATAGCAGAAGGGGCGGGGATGGGGCCGGGCCGGTGTCGCTGGTGCAATGGCCTGTCTGCATGAACTACGACAAAGCCGCGCGGTCCTCTCGGGCGCACTGGCCCTTGTGATGTGCAGCATGGCACAGAAAGCGTTCGGGTGAGAGAATGTCGCCGCACAGCGTAGGCAAGCCCCTCGCTGCGGTCCGCGACGACAAGTCGAGAGGAGGAGAATTATGCACGTAACGCACTGTTACGTTTGCAACCGTCCGAGCGGCTTTGCCAGACGTTTGGGTTGGGGCACATTTTTCATGGTGCTGCTCACCTTTGGACTTTGGTTGCTGGTAATTCCGTTCTACCCCATCCGCTGCACGGCATGTGGCTGCACACGAGGCGACGCTGGCCCCGCGCCCGGTGTGCCTTCACAGCGGGGATTTACTGGCGGACTGACGCCGTGGGAGATTATCGCTCTCGTGCTGGCGGGGGGCGTGATACTGGTTGGTTTTTTGCACACGCTGGTTGGGCATAACTCCTCGAACAAGCGCGTCTCGGCACCAACGGAAACCGTTAGTTCGCAAGTCGAGACTTCAACGGCGGAAGATCACAACGTACATGTCTCCCCCAACTACCTTGGTGGAAACCCGCTCAGCGACGGGCGCACTTACAGTATCGCTCTGGTTGCGGCTGCATCTGAAATTCCGGTGGGGACACGGTTGTTTGCGCAAGGCAGAGTGCGAAATTATGGTTATGCGGGGATGCGCTCTCGGCCGTTCGCTGTTATCGAAGATGAACAACAACCCGACAAGATGCTGTTCTGCGGAATGATGGCGGATGAAGGCGCGGAAGTACTTTCTCTCTATCAGCAGGGGGAAATTGTGCAGGTATTTGGCGAATACCTGGGCACTTTTGCTGTGCGGCGCGATTTGGTGGCCAACGCTACCGGATGGCAAATTTCTATGCCGACTCTTAGCGATTGCAAGGTGGCGGGTCCAACGGACAATGTCGTGCGCCCGGCCCAAGCGCCCGGGATCTCCCCTTCCGTAAATGCCGCGGATGACAGTGGCCTGAGTTCCCCTGAGAAAGAGACAACCATGCCAGCCGCTGATGATACGAGCGTGAGGTCTCCGGTAGCGCCAGCGGTTCCCATAGAAACGCCTGCACCTCTCACAGTGGAAACGCAATCTGCGGCCTATCCCTCTAAACTCCAGTTTGAAGCCGGCGCCCGCCTGATGATTCACGTGAACTCCATCACCCGTCAGCCCGACGGGAGCTTTACTTTCCGGGGAACTCTATTGTTGCCAGTCGCCCTTACAGGCGCGGTTTCACTTGATCAGAATACGAAACTGGCCGGATCTGGCGCAGCGAACGGACGTACGGCTTCAGTGACAGGATTCACCGTCAACGGAGAAGACTACGGATTGCAGGCTGCGAATGGATCAAATAAGCAGCCCGGAAGCGGACCTGCGGTTCAACTTGATCCCGGCAAAGTGCTGGAGATGTGGTTTGCATCGCCGTCAGTTTATGAGAAAACGACCGGCGTGGGCGCCCAGTGATCGGACAACCCCTACCCCACTTCCACCAGCCCATAACTCATCGCCCAGCGCGACCGCATTTCCCGAAGCGCCCGATCAATCTCTTCTCTTGATATTTCGGAATTCGGGCCGGAGATCACAAACGCGGCCTCGCGTTTGGCGGCTTCCAGCAGTTGGCGATCGCGGATGATATTCGCCACGCGGAAGCTCGGAATGCCCGCCTGTTTGGTCCCGAAAAACTCGCCGGGGCCGCGCAGTTCTAGATCGAGTTCCGCGATCTGGAAGCCGTCGTTTGAGCGCACCATGGCGTCGAGACGGCGCTCGCCTTCTTCGGAAACCTTGCCGCCGCGCATGAGCACACAGTAGGATTTCGCTGCGCCACGGCCAATGCGTCCGCGCAACTGGTGGAGCTGCGCTAATCCGAAGCGGTCGGCGTGCTCGATCACCATGACGGTCGCGTTGGGGACGTCGACACCGACTTCGATCACCGTGGTCGCGACCAGTATTTCGATCTTGCCCTGTTGGAATTCGCGCATTACGCGCTCTTTTTCATCGGCGTCAAGACGGCCATGCAGAAGACCAACGTGCAGGCTGGGGAAAATCTTGTCGCGCAACTGGCGGTGCATCTGCTCGGCGGCCTTCAGTTCGCGCTCTTCGTTTTCTTCGATCACGGGATAAACGACGTAGGCCTGATGTCCGGCGGCGATTTGCTTGCGGACGAAGTCCCACACTTCGGGCGCGCGCTCGTCGGGCAGGGAGCGCGTGACCACAGGCGTGCGTCCGGGGGGAAGCTCGTCTAGCAGCGAGAGGTCGAGGTCGCCGTAGAGAGTTAGGGCTAGGGTGCGCGGGATGGGGGTTGCCGTCATTACTAGTACGTCGGGCTCGGGCGATTGCTCGCTGCGCTCGCTGGGGCGGACGAATGCGTCCGCCCCTACGTGAGTCTTGGCGGGCGGTGCGCCCTCTTTCTTCATCAGCTTCAGGCGTTGCATTACTCCGAAGCGGTGCTGCTCGTCTACTACTACCAGGCCTAGATTTTCGAATTCGACTCGGTCTTGAATTAGAGCGTGCGTTCCGATGACTAGTTGCGCGTTGCCTTGCGCTATGTGGCGGCGCACATCGCGCTTGCGATCTTGTTCCAGCGAGCCGG
>Ga0326728_10010269_pt1 | contig 22028 bp, 17 predicted proteins | sample MB3enrmetagenome_FD_207602 | JGI IMG/M metagenome (GOLD analysis project Ga0326728, IMG submission 207602) | Lab enriched peat soil microbial communities from McLean, Ithaca, NY, United States - MB31MN | ecosystem: Environmental > Terrestrial > Soil > Wetlands > Peat | place: USA: New York... | reverse complement strand
CTCAGTGCCAAACTTTTTCTGAAATTGCATCAGGCTGAGGGGTTTCTGTTGCATCGCCTTGCTCCTTTTAGCCAATTATTTAGGCTAATTATACCATATTTTGCAGAGCAAGGTCAATAAGCGTTTTTTATTTTATGGAATCCACTGCCATCTGTTAATATAAGGCAAATTTGCAGAAGAGAAGCGAGGTGCGCCATGATCCGCCGTGAAACCTTATATTTTGACAAAGTGGGGCCGGAGAACACCCCGGCCTGTCTGGACCTCCTGGAGAAGGCGGTGGCCGAAGGCTGGCGCCACGCAGTGGTGGCCTCCACCTCCGGCGTCAGTGGCGCCGAGGCGGCCCGGCGCCTGGCGGGTAAGGGCGCCAACCTGGTGGTGGTGGGCCACTCCGCGGGTTTCAAAGGCCCTAATATTGACGAATTTCTCCCGGAGCACTCCGAGGAGATCACCCGCCTGGGGGGGAAAGTCCTGAAGACCACCATCCTCACCCATTCCCTGGAAACTTCCCTGGCCGACCAGTTCAAGGGAAGCGCCCCCACCCTGCTCATCGCCAATACCCTACGGCGTCTGGGGCAGGGTCTCAAGGTCTGCTGCGAGATCGTCATGGAGGCGGTGGACGCCGGGTTGATCCCGGAAGGCGAGGAAGTGGTGGCCATCGGCGGCACCGCCCATGGCTGGGACGCGGTAGCCATCATCCGCTCGGCTGCCTCCAAACGCTTTCTGCAGCTTATGGTCCTGGAAATCTGGGCCAAGCCCCGGGGGTAAAATCTCCAGGCGGCACTTTCAACGCCTCCTCCGGGTCAAGCACCATCACCGGCGCTGATTGGCCCCAAACGGCCAGGCACTAATCTAAAGCCGCGAAGGGCCGGGGTTATCCTGGACCGAGGCCTTTATGGCTCCTTCCTCCGGCGTTCGCAGTTACGGGTCCTTCATTCCGGAAAATTCGCTATCACCTCTGTCCAAAACAAGTTATTATCCAGTAGCCCCAGTCTTTAGCCTGCGTGGCCAGCTTTCCCTCTGCAGGAGACCCCGAGCCATGTTCCGGCGTCTGGCCAGCTTTTTTAAATCGCCCATCGTCCGTTGGGTCGGCGGGATTACTCTGTTTATGTGGTTTCTGCTCCTCTGGCGTCCTAACCTCACCGAGTTCATGGAACTCAAGCTTTATGACTTGAAATTCCGCTTCCGGGGCCCGCAGCCGCCCTCTTCGGAGGTGGTCATCCTGGCCATCGACGATGACAGCGTCAAAAAGGTGGGCCGCTGGCCCTGGTCCCGAAACGAACTGGCTCGATTAATCAAGCTGGTCAAGGCTGCCGGCCCCAAGGTCCTCGCCCTGGACATCATCTTCGCCGAAAAACAGGAAACCGGGGCCCTGAAGGCGGTGACCGGCTTGCGTCAGGAATGCACCCGCAAAGGTCTGGCTTCTCCAGGGATAATCAGCCTGCTGGCCGAAGAGGAACGGCGGGCCGATGTGGACCGCCAGCTGGCCGAAGCCATCAAAGAAGGCCCGCCCACCATCCTGGGCTTTTATTTTCGCGCCGTGGGGGGGACCGCCGGAGCCCTGACCCAGGAGAGGCTCATGGGCGCCAACTTCGTCCAGGCTGCCACCTATAACCTGGTGCGCCTCCTGGATACCAAGCCCTCCGAGGTACCCCTCATGGGCGCTGCCGGCGTGGAGCTTAACCTCCCGGAGATCACCGAGGCCTCGGCGGGCAACGGCTACTTCAACATGGTGCCGGATGTGGACGGCAGCATCCGGTGGCTCCCGCTCACCATCCTTTATGGCTCCGATTTCTTCGCCCCCGAAGGCTTGGTTGCCCTGCACTATTACCAGGAGCGCCCTCCCCTGGCCCTCACCCTTTCCCACCTGGGGGTGGAGGAGATTCGCCTGGGAAGGCAGGAGATTCCGGTGGACCGTTACGGCCGGGTACTGATCAATTTTCGGGGCCCCACCGGCACGATTCCCACTTACTCGGCGGCGGCGCTGCTGGACGGCAGCCTGCCAGGGCATGTCCTGAAAGACAAAATCGTCCTGGTGGGGGCCACCGCCGTTGGCATCTACGATCTCCGGGTCACCCCCTTCTCCGGCATCTACCCGGGGGTGGAGGTCCAGGCCACAGCCATCGACAACCTGCTAAAGCACGATTTTATCAACTATTCCCGCTATGGGCTCCTGCGAATGCTGCTCATCATCCTGGGCCTGGGGGTTCTCTTGGGCGTGCTGCTGCCGCGGTTGTCAGCGGTTTGGGGTTTTATCGCCGCCCTGGTAATCCTTTCAGTTTTCACGGGGCTTAATTATCTCCTCTTCAGCCGTCTGAACGTTTATCTCGAGCTCTTCTATCCCCTGCTGGGCATCACCCTGATCTATATGGGGATTTCCCTGCAGGAGTTTTTGGCGGAAGAGCGGGAGCGGCTGCGGGTCCGCAAGGCCTTCGAGTCCTATGTCGCCCCCGCGGTGGTCCAGGAGATGCTGAAGCACCCCGAACTGTTGCGCCTGGGAGGGGAACGCCGGGAAATCACTTTGCTCTTCACCGACATCCGGGGCTTTACCTCCATCTCGGAAAAGTTGGAAAAAGAGCCACAATCCCTGGTGGGGATGCTGCATGACTTCTTGAACCCCATGAGCAACATCATCATCAACCATGGCGGCACCATTGACAAGTACATGGGGGACGCCATCATGGCCCTGTTCGGGGCCCCCCTGGTTCAGCCGGACCATGCCCGCCTGGCCTGCCGGGCCGCTCTGGATATGACCATTGCTTTGAAAAATCTCAATGTCCATTGGCAGAGCTTGGGGCGTCCGGTGCTCAGAATCGGGGTGGGCATCAATTCCGGCCCGGTGACCGTGGGCAACATGGGCTCCGACCGGTTGTTCGACTACACCGCCATCGGCGATAACGTCAACCTGGCCTCCCGCCTGGAAGGGTTGAACAAGTATTACGGCACCAATATCCTCATTAGCCAGAGCACCGCCGAACTCCTCGACAACGGCTTCATCCTGCGGGAAGTGGACCGGGTGCTGGTCAAGGGCAAGGCCCAGCCCGCCGCCATCTTCGAGGTCTTCGGCGAGGGGGAGCCGGCCCCGCAGTTGCACCGGTTTCTGGACGCCTTCCACCAGGGCCTGGCCTTTTACCGGGAGCGGCGCTGGCCGGAGAGCCTGGCCGCCTTTACCGCGGCCCTGGAGATTTCCCCGGAAGACGAGGCCACCCGCCGCTATCGCAAGCTGATCGAAAAGAATCTCGAATCCCCCCCCGGCCCCGAATGGGAAGCCGTCACGGTCATGGACGGCAAATAATCCGGTTTGCAGTTTCCGGTTTTCGGGGAAAAAATCAAAGAAGGCAAATAAATTTAACCCCTTGCAAATATTCCTTGGGAAAGGGGGGCAGGAGGCCCAGCCCCTCGGGCCTCCCCTCAAAGGACCTTCGCAATAATCGCAACCCCGCTAAAAATCGGCAAATTTATCGCCAGTCGGAGTGGCACCTAGCAAACCGCCGGGAAATCTGTCTAAATTAAATAAGCAACCGAAATGAAAAAAACACTTGGAGCCAAATATGCAAAAGCTGATTGCCCTTTTGATGCTGACCGTGTTGTTGGCCGGAGGCGCTTTCGGTGCCCTGCCGGCGCCTGTTTCGGCCCAGGTCCCACCCCCGGTCGTCCGGCCGGTGGCGGTGACTCCCTGGGTGGGGGCCAATACTCCCTGGGTCTTTTACAACGGTGACTGGTTTCTGAACGGGATTCTCTATTACTTTTTCGGCCCCAAATATGGCTGGGCGCCGTATTACGCCTACCCCCGCGCCTACATAGTCAGGCCCACTCACTGGTATGAGCCGCACTGGCATAAGTGGTATAAGGCCCACCCAAATTATTGGGAAAATTTCCATCGGCTCTATCCCCATTGGCGCGACCACCAGGTCGGCCGCCTTTATGGCGAGGACTTCTATAACCGCCACCATCCTGGCCAGGGCGGCGGCTGGCAGCGCGGCTGGCACGGCCAGCCTTGATCTGCCGCCTTGCCGGCAATGAGCAGTAGTCAGTAGCCAGCAACGCCTTTTAATACTGGCTCCTGACTACTGGCTCCTGGCCACTCCCCATGAAACCAGGGCCAAAAAATTCATTAAGATTTGCTCTAACCATGGCCGCCCTGTGCCTCTTGATGGGCTGCGGCCCCTATCCACTCCAGCCTTATCAAGCCCAACCTTATCCGGCGGCGCCCTCCCCGGCGCCCCCGGCCTGGGGGCCCCAGTTCGGGGCTCCGGCTCCCCCCGGTGCCCGGGGAGCCCGGTTCCTCCCGGAGGTGGAAGACCGCGTCTTTCGGCTCACCAATGACCTCCGCCGGCAGTCCGGTGTTTCTGCCCTCCGGCGGGAAGGCGGGCTCACCACGGTCTGCCAGGCTTATTGCGCCGATATGCTGCGCCGCCGCTTCTTCGGCCACACCAACCCCGAGGGCCTGACCGCCGCCGAAAGGCTCCGGTCCAGCTACCCGGCCCCCCTCTATGGCTGGGGCGAAAACCTCTGGGAGGGTGCCAACCTGTCCGCCGCCGATACCGAGGCCCTGGCGCGGAGCATCATGAATTCCTGGAGGTCCAGCCCCGAGCACCGCCGGAATATCCTTGACCCGGCCTACACCCACCTGGGCGTGGGGGTCGCCGCCGCCGGCGGCGAAATCCGGGCCGCCCAATTATTCGCCACCCTGTTGCCTTCCCGGTAGCGCCCGGCGTCTCAGAAAATGAGATTGTTATACCAATTCGAGACCCCTGCGAAAGTCTTTTGAGGTGAGGGCCGGGGGACCGCAGGCCCCCCGCCCTCCCCTCAAACTCCCCTCCCAACCCCCCCTTAAGAAAAATGTGGCGGGCACTGCCCGCCATCTCCTTTCTTGGTAGCACAGGCATCTTGCCTGTGCCGGCGCAGGTAAAAAACCTGTGGCTACAAAAAATGCGGAAATGGCGGGATGCGCTGCGAAACTGTCTCAAAACCCATTGTTCCCCCCAAATGTCATTCTGAGCGAAGCGAAGAATCTAGTATTTTCAAATACATAGACTCTTCTCTGACGCTCAGGGTGACAGAAAAGATCGGTTTTGAGACAGTTTCCTTCGCTTTCCCGCCCTAAAGTCCTGCAGGCCCTCACCGGTGTGAATCTCACCGTCTGTCCGAACTGCGGCCAGGGCCAGCTGATCCGCCGCCGGCTGGTCGGCAGTGAACCTACCCTGGCACCTACCGTATGGGATTCCTCATGAACTACTGCTGCCGGTTAAACTTCACTCCTCCAACCCATCGTGCCTGGCGAGGCAGGATAGGGACAAGTTCGTCCCAAATCCATCCACGGTACTATTCTGCCTGCTCCTTGCCCTCGGGGCTCCTCTCACGGGCTCAAAATATCCGTCACTCGACGCCTCGTTCAGGCCCCAGGGCCCCAAAACCTCCGTTACCAACCCAAACACCTTTTATTGAATCCCCATAGCCAAAAACTGTACTGATTCCTCCCAAAACCCAGGCTTAGTTCATGATGACGATTATGAGAATGCGCTCCGCAAATCTCACAATCGCCTACTGCATATCAAGTACGCTTTTTGCTTCAAGAATTAATTAACATTCTGAAATGACCGATATATAATCCATAACCTCTGTTTGTTTAGTGATAAGCGAATGGTTTGGCCGGCGATCGAAGACCATAAATTGACTTAGTAAGGCCAATCCTTCCACAAGGGGATTTGTACTATTATGGCTCTCACCAGATGATTTGGCTACAAAAAGAGGAACTTCTTAGGGATCGAACCTGGAACGCCAGGTTCCAAAACCCATTTCTATCCGCTGGGGCAAAATCTGCCACATAATCTCGGATTAGCGGGGTCAGATGATGAAAAGCGTGGGTACCCGATTCTTTATACCTTTCGGAATACTTGCGCTTCTCGGTTCAATTTATATTTTTTATCATACCTACGAGTCGAGTCGAAAGCACGCCTATGAACTTATAAGCCAGCAGGCCGCCATGGCTCTGGAATTCAACCTGGCTATTCGGGACTATGCGGCCCGGGAGATTCGTCCGCGCACTCAGATGTTTGTGGACAAGGATACGTTCATCCCAGAAATAATGTCCACCTCATTCATCTCCCGCAGGATATTCGAGGAAGCTGAGAAGAAGTTTCCCGGCTATATCATCCGATTCTCAGCGGATAATCCCCGAAACCCCAGCAATAGGGCGACCCCGGACGAACAGCGGATAATGGAATACTTCCGACAAAAACCCCAGCTCAACCGGCGGATAGAGGAGATTCAGATTGAAGGCCGACGCTACTTGGCGCACTTTGCCCCCATGGTGGTGAAGCAAGAATGTATGCCATGCCATAGCGACCCGAAAGATGCCCCCGCCGGGCTCATTAAACGATATGGTCCGGACGGAGGTTTCCACCGGAAATTAGGGGATATGGCGGGGCTTGATACGGTCGCGGTCCCGGTAGAAGCAATAAATGCCTCTTTGGCTTCCGAGATGCGCTCGCGTTCCCTGGTCCAGGTCGCGGTGTTTGCTCTACTTTTCGGTTCAATCTTCTATACTTTCAGGTTTGTGGTGGCGCGGCGTCTTGCCGCCATGGCAAGTCACTTTGAGGAGATTGCCGCTCATTCAGAAAGTCCGTAGATGACCCCGGTAGAGGTCAAGAGTAACGACGAGATCAGCGTGGTGGCTATTGCCTTTAACAAACTCATTGAACAACTGCGCGCCACGCACGCTTCTCTGGAACAGCGCATCAGAGAGCGCACCCAAGAATTGCGCCAGGCTAACGACCGACTTCAATTGGAACTAACCGAACGCAAGAAAGCCGAAGCAGAACGCCTGAGGTTCAGTAAGCTGGAATCCCTGGGCACCCTGGCCGGGGGCATCGCCCACGACTTTAATAACATCCTCACCGCCATTCTCGGCAATATCGGCCTGGCCATGCTGGATGGCAAGATGGGCCCCCGGGTTCAAGACAGATTGGCTCAGGCAGAAGAGGCGTGCCTGCGGGCTCAGAGTTTGTCTCAGCAACTGCTCACCTTTGCCAAAGGTGGGGCGCCGGTAAAAAAACTCTTCTCGGTTGCGGAACTCCTCACCGAATCCAGCGCTTTTGCCTGCGCAGGTTCCCCGGTGCGGTGTGAAACTACCTTTCCAGAAAATCTCTGGTGGATAGAAGCCGACCCAGGGCAACTCGGCCAAGTCTTTCAGAATCTGACGATCAATGCCATTCAGGCCATGCCTAATGGCGGGACGATTAAGGTTTGGGCAGAGAACCTTACTTTAGGTAAAGCTAGCGATTTGCCTCTGAGCGCCGGGAGGTATATAAAAATCTCGGTGCGGGATCAGGGGATGGGCATACCGGCGGAGCACCTTCCGAGAATATTTGACCCCTACTTTACTACCAAACAGAAGGGCAGCGGCCTGGGCTTGGCCTCGGCTTACGCTATTATTAAAAAACATCACGGTCATATTGCAGTGGAGTCAAAACCAGGGGTGGAAACAACTTTTTATATCTATCTTCCAGCAGTTGATCAACAAGTTACCCCTCAACCAGAAGAAGATAGGGGGCTGCCTATGGGGAAAGGCAAAATCCTGGCAATGGACGATGAAGAGATGGTGCGGAAAGTATTAGAGAGAATGCTTGCCCCTCTGGGCTATGAGGCGGAGTTTGCCAGAGATGGAGGCGAGGCAGTAGAAATGTTTGTCAAGGCGCAAGAGTCTGGACAGGCATTTGCTGCGGTAATTTTAGACCTCACTGTCCCCGGGGGCATGGGGGGTAAAGAAGCCCTGGCGAAACTGCTGGAGATAGATCCCCAGATAAAGGCCATCGTTTCCAGCGGCTATTCCGATGATTCGGTAATGGCCGACTGCCAGAAATATGGCTTCAGCGGCGTTATTGCCAAGCCTTATAAGATTTCAGAGCTGGGTAAAGTATTAAATAAGACCCTCACTGCATAGGAATAGGTAATCGTTACGATTTGTAGTGACGTCTGAGATAAAAGATAACTGCTGAGGCTGTCGAAAAACATTAAAAGTCCCGATCTATTGGCTTATTACGACTTATAACTATTTGATTTTAATACAGTGCTGTCCGGTTAGCTGAGTAAAAAAAGTCCGAAAACTCCTTGAGATCTGTTAGAATGGGTTAGCTATAATTCACTAAACAGAAAGGAGATTTCGGACTATGGCCCATTCTAACACAATCTTTCATCAGATGCTCAAACTTATTCCGAGACATCATTTTGCCAAGCTGGAAGCCGAGCACAGCACCGGTCGCAAGTCCCGGTCTTTTACCCGTTGGAGCCAGTTGGTGCACCTGCTTTCCATGCAACTTACGGCTCGAGCGAGTCTGCGAGATGGCGTTGCCAGTATGAAAGCCCGCATCAACAGCCTCTACCACCTGGGAGTCAAGCCGGCGGCCCGCTCCACCCTTGCCGATGCCAATAACCGGCGCCCCGCCTCCTTTTTTGAGGCGCTGTTTGCCTTGATGTACCGCCGTTGCCAACCGCTGGCCCCGAAGCACAAATTCAAATTCAAGAACAAGCTCTTCAGCCTGGACGCCACGGTGGTGCCGTTTATGTGCCACATCTCCCCCCGCCAGCCCCGGCGGCGAGCGGTTCCTTGCCGATTGCCAATAGCATCCAGGCCCGGCGGGGCCGGAGGCCCGCCCCGCCGGCTTATTTCGCCCCTTTCTGCTGGATTTTGCCCCAGGGGTCCTTCAAGGTGACGGTGCGGTTGAAAACCGGGGCGCCGGGGAGCGAGTCCTGCAGGTCCACGCAAAAGTAGCCCAGGCGCTCGAACTGGTAGAAGCTGCCTGGCGCGGCCTTGGCCAGGCTGGGTTCCAAACGGCAGGACCGCAGCACTTCCAGGGAATTGGGGTTTATCTCCGCCCGAAAATCCCCGTCGTGGGCGGCGCCGGGCTCGGGCTGGGTGAAGAGCCGGTCATAGAGGCGCGCTTCCGCCGGGATGGCGTGGGCCGCCGAAACCCAGTGCAGGGTGGCCTTCACCTGGCGACCGTCCGGGGCATGGCCGCCCTTGGTCTCCGGGTCGTAAGTGCAGCGCAGCTCCACCACCTCGCCCTGGGCGTTTTTGGCCACCCCCACACACTTGAGGAAATAGGCGTAGCGCAGCCGGACCTCCCGGCCCGGGGCCAGGCGATAAAATTTCTTGGGCGGCTCCTCCAGGAAGTCCTCCTGCTCCAGGTAGAGCTCCCGGGAAAAGGGCACCTTCCGGGTGCCGGCGCTCGGGTCCTCGGGATTGTTTATCGCTTCCAGCTCTTCCACCTGCCCGGCGGGATAATTTTCAATAACCACCTTCAGGGGCCGCAACACCCCCATGACCCGGGGGGCGCGGCGGTTCAGGTCCTCCCGGACGCAGTACTCCAGCAGGGCCAGGTCCACCAGGTTTTCCCGTTTGGCCACCCCGATCTTGTCGCAAAAGAGCCGGATGGCCTCGGGGGTATAACCCCGGCGGCGCATCCCCGCCAGCGTGGGCATGCGGGGATCGTCCCAACCGGCCACGTAGCCTTCGTTGACCAGGTTGAGAAGCTTGCGCTTGCTCATCACTGTGTAGCTCAGGTTGAGGCGGGCGAACTCGATTTGCTGGGGATGGCAGGGCACCGGCAGGTTATCCAGGCTCCAGTCGTACAGGGGCCGGTGGTCCTCGAACTCGAGGGTGCAGATGGAGTGGGTGATGCCTTCGAGGGCATCGCTAAGGGGATGGGCGTAATCGTACATCGGATAGAGGCACCACTCGTTGCCGGTGCGATGGTGCTCGGCGTGCAGAATGCGGTAGAGCACCGGATCCCGCATATTGAGGTTGGGAGAGGCCATGTCGATCTTGGCCCTGAGGGTCCGGGCGCCGTCGGGGAACTCCCCGGCCCGCATCCGCTGAAACAGGTCGAGGTTCTCGGCCACGGAGCGCGAGCGATACGGGCTGTCTTTGCCCGACTCCAAGAGGGTGCCCCGGTATTCCCGGACCTCATCCGCGGTCAGGTCGCAGACGTAGGCCTTGCCCTCCCGGATCAGGTGTACCGCATAGTCATACATTTGCTCAAAATAGTCCGAGGCGTAATAAAGGCGGTCCTCCCAATCAAAGCCCAGCCAGCGCACGTTGTCCATGATGGACTCGACGTACTCCTCTTCTTCCTTGGTGGGGTTGGTGTCGTCGAACCGGAGGTTGCAGACCCCGCTGAATTGCTGGGCGATGCCGAAGTTGAGGCAGATGGATTTGGCGTGGCCGATATGCAGGTAGCCATTGGGCTCCGGGGGAAACCGGGTCATGACCCGGCCGTCGTTTTTGCCGGCCTTCCGGTCTGCGACGATGATGTCCCGAATAAAGTCAGAAGCCTGGGGTTCCATCTCGGTCATATTTTCATCCTTCCAGAAAGGTGGAGAAATTCCCGCGAACCGACACCCATAAATTGAGATTGTTGCGAAAGTCCTTTGAGGGGAGAGCCGGGGGGCCACAGGCCCCCCGCCCTCCCCTCAAGCTCCCCTCCCAACCCCCCTTAAGTTTTAGGAAAGTCGAGGAGTAAGCCCTCGATTTTCTTAATATAATATAAGGGGGTTGGGGGAGAGGGTTTGGGAGAGGGGGCAGGGGGCTGCGCCCCCTGCCCCCTCTCCCAAAGATTATTTACACCAGTCTCAAATTAAGTCATTTCCTTCTGAAGACAACCGCGGCGACCGGTAACAATTTTCTCATTAACCACAATTGGATAGCCCAAATTTTAATTATATACTAAATAAATCCCGAGTGCCATCTCTGGATGAAGATCCGGCGCTTCCGGGCGCCGGAAAGGCCGGGAAAATTTGCGGAATGGCTGACTCAGGGGCGCCACCGCTCCTCGCCCCGGCAACCCAGGATTTTTCAATGGAAGATGAACCCTACCGCGGTTTTGAACAGGGTCCCATCCGGCCCCCCAGTGAAGCCGGCAGCCTGCTGCTGCGGCTGACCCGCAACTGCCCCTGGAACCGCTGCAAGTTCTGCCCGGTCTATAAAAACCTTGAGTTCTCCCGGCGTCCGGTGGAGCACATACTGCGGGACCTCGACGCGGTGCATCGGGCCGTCCAAGCCCTGAAAGGCCAGGCCGCCGGATTATCAGGGGCCGCGGCTGACCCTAAGGCCTGGCAGGCCGCGGCCCACTGGCTCAGAAACGGCGGGCGTTCGGTCTTCCTCCAGGACGCCGACAGCCTGGTGCTGCCGCCGGGAGAATTAGTGACGATTCTTTTGCACCTGGCGGAAAGATTCCCCGAAGGGCAACGGGTGACCTCTTATACCCGCTCCCGCACCGTGGCCCGGCTGGAACTTCGGGACCTGCAATCCATCCGGCAGGCCGGGCTGAATCGTCTCCATATCGGCCTGGAGTCGGGCTGTAACGAGGTCTTGCGCCGGATGCACAAGGGCACCACCCAGAGAATCCAGATTGTGGCCGGCCAGAAAGTGAAGCAGTCGGGGATGGAGCTTTCCGAATATTATATGCCGGGCCTGGGGGGACGTTCCCTTTGGGAGGCCAACGCCAGAGAGACCGCCGCCGCCCTGAACGAAATCAACCCGGATTTCATCCGGCTGCGCACCCTGGCCCTCCCTTGGGACGCCCCGCTCTATGAGGATTACCGGGCCGGGCGCTTCGATAAGCCCACCGACCTGGAAATGGTCCGGGAAATCAAGCTCTTTTTGGAATCCTTGCAGGGCATCACCAGCACTGTGGTCAGCGACCATATCCTCAACCTGCTGCCGGAGGTGGAAGGAACCCTGCCCCAGGACCAGGGGCGGATGCTCGCCGGGATCGAGAGATTTTTGCAGATGAATCCCGAAGAACAAGGCCTCTACCAGGTAGGCCGGCGTCTTGGGGTGTTTGGCGGCCTGGATGATCTGGAAAACCCCTTCCGGCGCCGCCGGGCCGAGGAGGTCATCCGGAAGCACGAAATCACCCCCGAGAAGGTTGAGGGGGTGGTGGATGAATTGATGCGGCGGTTTGTGTGAGGCGTTTTCGTTATTGATTTTCATTCAAAAAGAATAAAGTGTAATGACCAAGATTTGAGCTGACAATAATCAAACCGAGATCAGATTATACCGGACATTTTGGACTAAAACTTTAAATTTTGCCAGGGCCTTAGATACAGCTATGATATCCATATCAAAGCACTTTGACGGATTTTATAAGGGGTGATAGATAGCAGATATTTGGCATTTGGATAACGTCCAGTTTACTAGCCCGGGGAATTGCCGTCCTAATGGCGAATTAATTCCGATTTGCCCCCAACTGCGGACATTCGTCCGTGCGGTGGGCAAGTCTATTTGGTGCCATAAGCGGACGCCGCCGTGCCGGCTCTAAGCGAGACCTCAGGGTGTGTTGCCGCGCATCGAGGCGGGATGACCGGGCAGCTTGAGCGAACCCACAGGCACCAGTTTGTTGCCCCGGAGACGCAGGATGGTGATATCGGAATCGAGGAAGTTGGCGACATAGAGATACTTCCCGTCCGGGCTGAAGACGATGCCCTCAGCCAGCCCGCCGACCTCTGTTTCAGACACCTTGCGCACCTTCTTGCCTTCGATCCTCAGCAGCGCGGCGATCGAATGCTCGTGGTGGAAGAAGGCGCTCTTGGGAACGTTGCCGGAGCCGTTGGTCAGCAGCGAGACGGCGTAGCCGCCCGCCGGACTCACCACCAATCCCTCCGGAGCGTCGCCCACCACGACCTGATCCACCACGCGCGGCGGATTCATCTCCATGTCGATCACCGCCACCGTGTCGACCTGGCCGTCGGCCTCGCCGGCGTTGCCGTTGTTGTTGACCAGGCCGAGCTTGCCGTCCGGCGTGATCTGCACGTTGAAAGGGAAGACGCCGGTGATCATGTCGTAGCCCTTGTAGGTAACCGTCGTGCCGTCAATGTCGAGTAGCGCGGCCTTGTTGGCCGTCGCCTTGACCACGAGCGCGCGCTTGCCGTCCGGCGTGATCGCCACCGCCGAAAGTTGCTGGCTCGGAGCGCCAGCGGGCGCCAGCGCGACCGAGCCCACGACCTTGACGTCCTTGCCAGATATCGTCAGCACGCTGACCGTGTTGTCGGCCCGGTTGGCGATCAGCGCCAAGGTGCCGGCGCGGTTGATCGCCATGCCCGAGGCCTGTTTTCCGGCGTGCAGCGTGGCGATGATCGCCGGTGGCTTCGCCGTGAGATCGATGACGAACACCCTGTCATCCGGCACAGTTTTCCACTTGTCGCCATCCTGCACCACGTCGAGCGAATTGACGACGATCGCCAGCTTCTCGTCCGGTGTGACGGCGAGGTTGGTCGGCGGACCGACGATGGTGTTGATCAGCGGCAGCGTGGCGACGATGCGCGGCTGGGTCCGGTTGCGGATGTCTATGATCGACACCGTGTCCTTGCCGGGGGGACCGACGACCATCTGCCCAGCGTCGTTGTAGTTTGCCTTTTCGTCATTGCCGCTGACGATGATCTGCGCCTGCGCCCCGAAGGCCAGGCCCAACGCCGCGGCCAGCGCGGCCGCTCCCAGAATTTTCTGCATGGTTTCCTCCCTGAGCCGGTCTCGTGCCAGCCAACTATAAAATCCGACATTATGCAGCAGCCCTGGCCACCGCAGTTTAAAAATGGTTTTAGGGATACCTCTCCCGAAGTATAAACCCGGAAGGTTTCCCATATTGTGACCCTGGGAGGCATGATAGCACAAATTTATTTTGTGAAGAAAATTTTTCCTAAAGGATCGATGGACTTATGTGGGAAAGAGCGAATAGCTTGCCACTATAGAACCTTATCAGCGGAGCACCAAGAGACCCGCATATGAGATCGGTATCAATTCCTTCCATCCAACAAGGAATGCCTGCCAAGGTGTTCTCTCAGAGGGGGTGGGGGATAATTAGGAATTGAACAAGATGGCCTTTGATGATTTCAATATCCAGGGACTCGCATATCTCCCGGATGAGCTCACGTAAACGAATGGCCACGTCTCCAAAGATAACCGGCTTGCGGTACTTGGTGATCCAAACCAGATGGTACTTCCGATCGTAAACGGAATGTGAGGTCTTGCGGTAGTTTTCTATGGCAGCACAAGCCTACTAAAGCCTTCGCCTGAAGGCGAGGGACTTTTTCCCATTCCCAAGGGAGACATTAATCTGAGGCTTTGAAAAAGCTGGCCACTTCATGCTGGAAAAGCAAATGGCCTTTCTGAAACATCATCATATGTCCTGCATCAGGAATCACTACATAGCACTTGTAGGTGTTTGGCAACTGTCTAAAAAAAGGCAACAGCCCGTCCAAATCAGCCACATCATCATACTGGCCGTGTATAATCATGGTGGGCACAGTTATAAGTCTGGGGTTTACCATAGGCATGATTGTACACATGTCCAATTGGGGACCGGTGGCGGTCTGGGTCTCGATTTTAGCGGCGCTTTTGGCGTACGCATCCACCACGTCTGGGTCATTTACTGCAACCGGTGTCATAGAATAGAATCGGGGTTTCCATCCTGCCTCAGGAATTTTGATATATGGGTTATTCCGGAAAACCTCGACCTTAGGCCTGCGCCTTGCGATATCCGGGCTGTTGACATGCATCTGGGCGTAACTGATGTATTTTTCAACCTTTTCAGGATGAGCCATCACGAACATACCAGCGTACTGAGTACCCCATGACCAGGAAAGAAGGTTGGCTTTTGGGACACTCCTAAGTTTCAAAGCATAGTCGACCACGTTGTTCAAATCCTCGCTTGCCTGCGCGGTCGTAACGCCATCCTTAGGATGAGTTGAACGGCCAAAACCTCTAGTGTCTAAGGCGAATACATCAAAACCCTGCTTTGCGAGGAAATCCATCAGGCTGTAGGAAGGTTTTCCCGGCACCTGGAGGTCAAAACTTTCCCGTCCGGCCGTAGCAGAACCATGGGCTAAAACAACAACTGGCTTGCCGGAAGGCTCCCCCTGGTATTTTTCCCAAACGTAGATTTTTATGCCGTTGTAGTCTACCCAGTGCTCCACGCCAGTAATCTCAGCGGAAGCGAGAGAGTTGCCGAATAAGATGAAGAAGATACCGATGATACAACTTAAGCCGATTTTCCTGTACAATGGGCACTCCTCCTTTAAACCGAGATCATCCGCATCCCTAGCTATTTCTGCCCAACGAGGTTTTGGAGCCTCTTTGCCCGAGTAAAATCTCCCAAATGGTCCTCTTTTTCGAAGCCAAATTTTCTCGTCGAGGGCATGATAGCGCAAATTTGGGCGGAAAGTCAATTTTCCCTAAAGTTTGGGCATACAAATCACTCGGCGACCAGATGCTATCTGGCTGATAAGCATAGGGACCCCAGGCCAGCACTGATCGGTAGTGGTGTGCCAGAGGAAAAGCGGAGGCCACATGCACATACCATCTCCGGGCATGGTAATAGGCCAGCTGGTAAAAATTTGGGGAAATAAAAATGAATGGATAGCTTGCCACTAGAAAAACTTCTTAAGATTTTCAAATGGTGGTGGATATGATCTGAATAGCGAAATTGACCTTTTGTGGGGGGGCGAGAATCCTTTCCTGTCCGCTGATATTATGCCTTGATGGAGAGGTTGTCTGGTCAAGTCCTGACCATCACAAATAAAGCTGGGTGGAAGGCGCCCAGCTTCTTTCGCTCTTTTCTTTTCGCCTTTTCGCTCTTTTCTCTCTTTCGCCCAGGCGGCTAAGCCCCGGTCCCCCTCAAATCCTTTTTAGCAACTGCTTCAACTCCGGCCAGGGGCGGGTGTTGAGGACGTCGGCGGCCGCCAGCCACCCCCGCCGGGCCTGGCCGATGCCCCACCGCATGAAGCCCAGGTCCGCAATGCTGTGGGCGTCGGTGGCGATGGCCACCTTGACCCCCAGGTCCCTGGCGAGCTTGCAGTGGATATCAATCAAGTCCAGGCGGTCCGGCTGGGCGTCCAGTTCCAGGAAACAGCCCCGCTCCTGGGCACCCTTGATCAGGCGCTCCATGTCCACCTCGTAAGGCTCCCGCCGTTGGATCAGCCGGCCGCTGGGATGGGCCAGGATGTGGAAATAGGGATTGTCCATGGCCCGGAGGATGCGCGCCGTCTGGGCCTCCCGGCTGAGGTTGAAGTAGTAATGCACCGCCCCGACGGTGAGATCCAATTCCTTGAGGATGTCATCCGGGAGGTCCAGGGAGCCGTCTTCCAGGATGTCCACTTCGATAGATTTCAAGAGGATGATGCCCTTCAGTTTACTATTGAGGCGGTCGATCTCCGCCATTTCGTCGGCTAGGCGTTTGGCGTCGTGGCCATGAACCATGCTCACCTTTTTGGAGTGGTTGGTGATGGCCAGGTATTCATAGCCCCGCGCCCTGGCGGCCTGGGCCATCTCCTCCAGGGTGTTTTGGCCATCGGTGGCCGTGGTGTGGGCGTGGAGATCGCCCCGGATATCCGTTAGGGTGATGAGCCGGGGGAGCCGGCCCTGCTGGGCCGCCTCGATTTCGCCCCAATCTTCCCGCAACTCCGGCTCAATGAAGGGCAGGTCCACCGCGGCAAAAACCTCGGCTTCGGTCCGGCCGGCGAGGCGTTCATCCCCCCGGAAGACCCCGTATTCGTTGATCTTCAGGCCCCGCTGCACTCCCAGGTGGCGGACGGCGATGTTGTGGGCCTTGGAGCCAGTGAAATAGTGCAGGGCGGCGCCGTAGCTCTCCTGGGGCACCACCCGCAAATCCACCTGGAGGCCGCGGCGCAGCACCACCGCGGATTTGGTGTCGCCTTTGGCGATCACCTTGCTGACGTCTTCATAAGCGGTGAAAGCGTCCATCACCCGGAAGGCCTCCCGGCAGGTGACCAGGACGTCCAGGTCGCCCACTGTCTCCTTGCGGCGGCGGTAGCTGCCGGCAACGATGGCCTCTTCCACCCCCGGCACGGCTTTGAGGTGCTTAATCAAGGCTTCGGCCACCGGCTCCACCTCCGTCAGCCGGTAGCGCTTCTCGGTGGCGCTGAGTTGGGCCAGGCCCTCCAGGATTAACTGTTCAATTTTGAGGCCGAAGCCCTTCAGTTCCTTGATTTTCCCGGCCAGGGCCGCGGCCTTCAGGTCCTCGGTGGTGGTGATCCCCAGTTTTTCGTGCAGGAGGTGGACCCGCTTTGGTCCCAGACCTTCGACATTCAACAGCAGGGTCAGGGCTGGGGGGGTGCGGGCCTCCAGTTCCTTGAGCATACCCAGATCGCCGGTTTTGACGATCTCCTGAATCTTACCCGCCAGATCCTGGCCCACCCCGGGGAGCCGGGTCAAATCCTCGCCCCGGGCCACCAGGTCCACCAGGCTTTGGGACATGCTGCTCACCACCCGGGCGGCGTTGCGGTAGGCCCGCACCCGGAAGGGATTGGCGCCCTCTATCTCCAGCAGATCGGCCACCTTCTCGAATAGCTCGGCGATGTCTTGGTTATGAATCGGCATTAGACGGAGGGTTTGCGGTTTTTTTTTGAGAAAAAAATAATCACTGTAAGGCAGAGCGCAAGTTGGCGGGCAGAGAGGCGAGGAAATCATCGGGGCGGTTCTCGAACCGCCCCAAGATCGCGCCTGAATCGGGGGGAAGTCCTCTGGATCGCCACGCCGGCGAGGACTTTTGCAGAATCCTGGTAATTTCGGGCTTAGCCCTTCAGAGATTCCCGGGCCAGCCGCACCCCCTCCCGGATCATCTGGCTGGTGTAGCCCCATTCGTTGTCGTACCAGCTCATCACCTTCACCAGGTCGCCGTCCACCACCTGGGTCACGCTGGGATCGAAGATGGAGGCATGGGTGTTGCCGATGACATCGGAGGAAACGATTTCGTCCATGGCATATTCCAGGATGCCCTTATAGCGCTCGCTTTCGGCCTCCTCCTTGAAGATACGGTTGACCTCCTCCACCGTCGTGGGCCGCTCCGTGACAAAGACCAGGTCGGCCACGGAACCCAAAACTACCGGGCAGCGGATGGCCACGCCGTCGAATTTGCCGCGGTATTGCGGCAGAACGTTGGTGGTGGCTACCGCCGCTCCGGTGGAGGTGGGCACCAGGTTGGCGGCTCCGGCCCGGCCCCGGCGAAATCTCCTGCTGGGCCCGTCGACGATGGCCTGGGAGGAGGTGTAGGCGTGAATGGTGGTCATGGTGGCTTTTTTGAAGCCGATGCGCCGGCCCATGATCTCCACCACCGGGGTGATGCAGTTGGTGGTGCAGGAGGCGCAGGAGATGCAGCGGTCGGCCGCGCCCGGCTTGGTGACGCCATGGACGACGCAGCAGACGTCGCCGCCTTTGGGGGGCGCGGAGAGGATGGTGCACTTGGCCCCGGCGGTCAGGTGTTTCTCCAGACCTTCCGCTTGGGTAAAGAGACCGGTGCACTCAAAGACCAGGTCAATCCCCAGCTCCTTCCAGGGCAGGTTGGCCGGGTCCTTTTCGCTCAAATATTTGATGGTTTTGCCGGCCACCTTCAGGGCCCCTCCGGTGATTTCCACCGGGTGTGGGTAGCGGCCGTAGGCGGTGTCGTATTTGAGCAAATAAACCAGATTATCCAGGCTCATCAGATCGTTGACCGCAATCAGGTCCAGTTCTTGGTGCTCCATAATAATCTTTAACGCCGCCCTGCCGATCCTTCCCATGCCGTTAATCGCCACCTTTGCCATATTGGACCTCCTCGGGAAAAGTTTTCTGAAATGCGGGGGGGAAAGCTAAATTATCAACCTGACCCCAGCGCTCAGCCAGGCCGGCGCCGCGGGGACCGCGGCCCCGACTTTCCGGGCAACGCTCCTGGCCGCAGCCCCCTGATTTATAGGTCCATTATGTCTCAGTGAACCCGAGAATGCAACTTTTCCTTCTTTGCCAGGCGGCGCTCCACCTTGCCCGGGACCGGCAAGGGGCCGGTAATCCATAAATAATCACCCCTCCACCCCGATGCAAGCGGCCTGGGCTGAGATTATGGCGCGGGCTGGGTGCCAACGTCCGGTCATCGGGCCGATTTTGGCCCGGTAATGGCGGTCCGCTCCGCAGTAAAAGCTAGTCTATCCTTAATCAATTAGCATTTCCCGGGTATTGACCCGGATTTAACCTGACCGCCAGCGAGCAGTGAGATATCCTGGTTCTAAAGGGCAAATGCGCCAAAATTTTTGAAAAAATCCTTCTGTCTGGCTTTCTGGTTGACAAATTCATGGAAAATTATGCGATCATGCCACCGTTGAGACGAATCGGCTTCAAAGACAGAAGCTTTGTGGGTATTTTTCTGGGCAAAGAGGTCGTAAAAACCATTTTTTGCTCACGCTGCCGCATAATCTCGGTTATATTTTTTCAATAAGCCATTTCCTTAGGTGACGGAATTACCATGAAAGACTCGGAGCAGAGAAAATTCAACCGCAGGGAACTGGGTAATTATCTTATCACCATTGGGGAGCAAATCCGCCAGGGCGCCTTTCAGGTTGAAGGCCGAACCTGGCTGGTACCCGATGAAGTAGAGGCCGAAATTCACCTGGAAGAAAAGAAGGGCACGATCACTGCCAAGCTTAAGTGGCAGTGGCCCACTCTCAAAGAGTACGACCAGAAAGCCCTCCAGGAAGTCCAGGAATGGAAGACTTCCTTCAAGGCGGTCAAAGGACGGTTGGCCAAAGCTTTCAAGGAACTACAGGGGCAGGCGTCCCAGGGACAAGACCTCTCGGAAGCCATCCTCCATGATTTTGTGGAAGAATCCCAGGCCATGGCCAATTTTGGCGAACCAGAATGGCAAGGGGCCATACAGGAATATTTGGACCATGTGCACAATCTGCAGCTGGCTGTTAAACATCGGCAACTAGAGTTGGTACGCCACGAACTCCGGGACCTGGCGGCCCGCATGGCTGCTTGCCATCGGGAATTCAAGTGAGGTTCGAATCCCCTGGGGAATTTGGCCTCGTTGAGATTTCGCTTCAAGCTGCTTATTGAAAAAGCAAAATATCCAAGGTCAAGATCGGGAAACTTTCACTATAGAAACAGGCAATAATCTACCAAAGGATACTAAAATGGACGAATGTTCTGTCAAGCTTTTTTCATTGAGCACTTGTATTCATTGTAAAGATGCCAAAGAGTTTTTTAAGCAATGTGGCATTAACACAGATTGTGTGGATGTTGATAAATTAGATCCGGAACAAAGAAAAAAACTTTTAGAAGAAATTAAACGGATAAACCCGGAGTGCGCTTTCCCGACTATTGTCATCGGAAATAAGGTAATTGTTGGCTTCAAAAAAGATGAAATCATGGAGGTCCTCGGAATCAAATGAACGTTGAACAACTTTATGATAGTTTAAAAAAAATCCAAGAGGCCAAAGGCTATTATTTCAATAAAGATAGGAAAAGAGTTTTTGATCTCTTGCAAGGGTTATTGATCAATAAGGAGCGTTACGGGTATATGTGCTGCCCTTGCCGGCTGGCAGCGGATGACCCCGATTGGGATGAAGACATCATTTGTCCATGTGTCTACCGAGAACAAGATGTGGCCGAATTCGGCAGCTGCTACTGCAACCTTTACGTGTCCCGCGCCTGGAACGAAGATGAAATCCCCCACCTTTATGTACCGGAGCGGCGGCCTCCAGAGAAAATGTTATAAGTTGTGGAAAGAGCCTTAAAAATAGTGTTTTTGGAGTCCCCAAACCTGTCGTTGTCCACAGGACAATTTATAAAATAGTCCTCATTTTTATTGAGATAGCATTGTAACAATCAGCGTAAATATCACGTTTATTTTTTAGCTATTAATAATATTAGTTCTTCTTCTGTTAATACCTTATCATACTTCTCTTTTCTTATCTCCTGACTTGATATGTCAATTTTCACCCTTTTTAAAAATTCTCTAAAATCTCCATTCATGGCAAGCTTATCTATTGAATCCCAATCTAAATATTCCTTTTCTTTTGCTGGAAATAAAATATCTGTAGAAGAGGGTCTTTCAAGATTGATTTTTATTATTCCAATCCCAAAAGAACTAGAAAGCCTTCTCAACTCACTTAAAAAATCCTCATCATCAGATATTATTGCTGCTACTAAATAGCTCTGGTGAGCCCATGATGAATTTGATACAGTTTGAAAAAATGATTCTCTAAGATTTGCAAAATTTAATTCCTTTTTAATTTCAAACGAATACAATTTAATTGCTACATTGCCAATAGTTGAGCTAAATTCAATAACTTCAGGTCTCCAATCTTCAATAGGAAAATAGCATCCTACCATATCAGGATGAGTCCATTCCCCAAATTCTTTTCTGTGAGACGTAGAATGACGAATTGTCTTTGTATAAGCTTTGAGGTAATGAAAAGAGTAATGTGCCAGAAATGGATGAAGGTCGCTCTCGGCAAAAGCTTCTAAGGGCTGTGGGATTATAGCCACAGACTCAGGCAGGGGCTTATATTCCTGCGTCTCTTGAAGGTTCCTAAGAAAAAAGCGGGTTGGTCTCTTTGTAGCCTTACAAAAAGGGGTATTTTTATCATCACGGATGCTGACATAAATTTGCGCACCAATACTTCTCCAAGGGGTTTTGCCCTTGCTACCTACCAAAGCATGATAGCCTTTGGTTTGGGCAAGTTCCCATATCTCAATATCGGATAATGGCTTCTGTTCTTCCTCAATTATTTTTTTAGCTAGCTCAAGAAAAGTCATAACGTCTCCTTGAAAAAATAAACATATATACCTAGATTATGCCGCAACCGGGTCCGACCCATGGGAAAAAAAGGTTTTGATGGCCTCATTCATCGCCGATTTGTCGCGCGAGAAGCAACATATCACAAACTTTCATAAATTTGTCAAACAGGCAACCTGATTTCGCTAATTTTTTTAAAATCTTAGCATACATCCCCTATTGTCGGATACCTCAATGATATTGAACTTAAGTCCCCCAGGCCAGCAGGGCACGATAATGATGCGCCAGGAGAATGGCCGGGGCCGAAACCCTGCCCTTTATTTTCCTGCCCATCCGCAGCTTCTATACGCAGCGTCATTAATAATTGGACATATTTATCGGGAGATCATATAATCTATGCATGAAAGCGCTGACCATTCCCGATGCGGTCATGGCAATTCCTGCCCTGCAAGAGGAGATTCGTCG
>Ga0326728_10010268_pt1 | contig 22031 bp, 15 predicted proteins | sample MB3enrmetagenome_FD_207602 | JGI IMG/M metagenome (GOLD analysis project Ga0326728, IMG submission 207602) | Lab enriched peat soil microbial communities from McLean, Ithaca, NY, United States - MB31MN | ecosystem: Environmental > Terrestrial > Soil > Wetlands > Peat | place: USA: New York... | reverse complement strand
CGCTTCGAGAAAGTCCCGGTGCGGCATCAGCGCCGAACGGCGATGGCCGCGCCGGCCAGTCGGCGCGCGCGCGCCGTCGCGACGATAGCGATCAAGCCATTTGACCGCCGTCGATTCGCTGACCTCGCAGCGCCGCGCCGCAGCGCGCCGGCTCATCCCCCCAGTCGTCACCGCGTCAATCACCCGATCGCGCAAGTCCTGCGAATACGGCTTCGCCATCCCCGCTGTCCTCCGCCAAGCCAGCAGGTTGAATCAAAAAGCCGCCGATTCGGGAACCCCCCCGATTCAATTCAATTGCAGGATGCTCTAGAAGCGGCGAGGCTCGACCGATCGCCGTGTTCGATTGGCGGACCCCTCCGGCGCGGCTGAGCGCGGAAAGGCGATGTGGGTAGTTTCCGAGTCTGACGGCGGCCGTCGCCGCGCCCTATTAATCGGAGCAGGTCGATGCGGGGAAAGCCGGGTATCGCCTTGCTTGCCGCTTGGCTTACGCGTTCATGAAGAGAATCGGCTGTTGACATGACCCATGCCGCCCTAGCGCCTCTCATCGGGCCGGAGTTCGACAAATTTCTCTGCGCGTCGATCGGCGAGGATCGAAATGGAACGATGCTCAGCGTCCTTTCCGCGCTTGCGCGGCTGGATGTCGATCCTTGGCAAGAAGCCGCCAGCCTGGCGCGAATGCCGAGGGAAGCGGCGACGGTGCGACTGACCGCGTTGATCGCCGCTTTGCCGGACGAGCCGACTATGGATATTCCCGCCAAGACGATCGCCGCCGATCTCACCGCTCTGTTGCCGACGGCCGGACGTCTCAATGCCCCTTCCCTGAATAGTGTGTTTACCGCCGTTGACCCGCAGCGAACGCAAATCCGCATGGCTTTGAGCGCTCTCGCCATTGTGATGTTTATCGTCTTCGCGCTCTTGGCCAACCTTTCGCCGGGATCCGGAAATGGAGCCAAACCGTCGGCCCCCTCCGCCGACGCCGCCGCGACGGTCTTGCCGCGCAAGCTCGATCCTTAGGGTCTCGATAGGGTCATGACGTTGCGCTTGCCTCGCCGCCGGGGTCGTGCGCTGCAATCGCGAGCGCATGGCCAAATTGCGAAGACGTGGCTCGGACGGCCTGATCGCCCGAAATCGCTTTGTGGCCGCCAGCGCCCGACGTGCGCTCGCTGGCGCGAGCCGAGCCTGGCGACCGTTGATTTGTCAGTTGAACCAAACGCGTCATCGCCGCCGATCTCCGCGACGGCCAGTCAGCTTGCCGAGCCTTCTTCAGGCGGCGGCAGGAACAGAAGACGCCGTCGGCGCGTCGGCGTCCGCATCACGATGAATATCGAGTCGCGACGGATTGGTTGCGGTGAGGATCGCCTTGGCGCGAGCGATTTCTTCCGCTGCGCCCCGCGCCATGACGAGAAAGCTATCCGCCTTGATGGCGGACTCATATTGGAGCACGCTGTCTTTCGGCACGCCGATGCTGTAGAGCGCGGCGGCAATCGCAGCCACGCCGCCGACAAGAACCGCGTTCTCGATGCCGGCAACGATCATCGTGGCGAGAAAGCCGAGCACCACGACCGGCCCGGTTACAGGCGAGGCGAGGAAAAGTCCGCCAAAGAACAGGCCCCAGAAGCCGCCCCAGAAGGCGCCGCGTGAGCCCCAAAATCTGACCCTGTCGCCGGCGGTGTAGAAGCCGACGACCTTCTCTTCGGAGTGATATCCTTTGCCGACGACGCTGAGGTTCTTCATGGCGAAGCCGGCCGCCGTCAGCGTTTTCACCGCTCCTTCCGCCGCATCATGATTGGGAAATACGGCGATTGCCGTTTCTAACTTATCCATGGGGGATCTCCTTGGGACGAGGCGGCGCCGAGCAATCGCCTTGCGCGATGCTTACGCGAAAGCAGCTGCGGACGAGGCGAGCCATTCGCCGGAGCATCGTCCGATGAGACGACACTACGCGGCCGCGCACGGATGAAGACAGGCTCGGAAACTACGCAAGCCCCTTAGTCGCCTGCGGATGTCGACGCCGAAGATTCGCGCCAGGAGCCGGTTGTGAATAAGCGCCGTGCAGCGACCTCGGCGCCGGCTCCGCCGCCAACGCGTTGATTGCGTGAGCGCGCCCCGTTGCCGGGCGCGATTTGGACCGCAGCCCGACATGTTCGCGGGTTCGCGAGTGAACGTGGGTCTTGAAATGGTCCAGCCGCATTCCTAAGTAAGCGGTTCGAGATTCGGCCGGGCTATCTTTGCCTTGAGTAATTCAATCGGCTCATGGCGACGTTCTTCCCCCCCAAAATCGAAAGTTGACGACGGTTTCGCGTCGCGAAGTCGCGTTCAAATGGTCGCATCCAAGAGGGGCGTCATGGCTATAGGCACAGTAAAGTGGTACAATTCTCAAAAGGGCTTCGGCTTCATTCAACCGGATGACGGCGGCAAGGACGCCTTCGTTCATGTCAGCGCGATCGAGCGGGCCGGCATGGCCGACTTGCGCGAAGGTCAGAAGATCAGCTTCGAGCTGGTCGCCGACACGCGTTCGGGCAAAATGTCCGCGGATAAGCTCCAAGCCGTCTGAACGAGGCTAGGGATCATGCTGACTGGCGACCGCGGATGTACCGGCGCTGGCGGCGATGGATTTGCGCCGCTCATCCGGCGATGGGAAGGGTCAGGATCGCTCCTGGCCCTTTTTCCTTTTTTCTCTCAGCGAGGCGCCAAGTCATGACTCGGCATAAATTCGCGATCGGGCAAATCATCGACTTCGACACGAGGGTCACGCCGTTGCCGAGGCCCAGCGGTCCCTACGAGGTGACGCGCGTGTTGCCAGCGGAAGACGTCCGGTCGCGGACGTATCGCATCAAGAGCAAGGCGGAGCCGTTCGAGCGCAGCGCCAAGGAATACGAAATCGTCGCCGTTCAGCCTGCGACCAGCGAACTGACCGCGACCTTTGGCGGAGCGGCCGGCGCCGATCGAACGCGCTGAAGTCGAGCGGCCATCAGGAAGGCGAGTTGCTGCTCTCTTGTAACGAGCGCCAACGATAGCCATTTACACGGGGCGTCAGATTCGCGCCGAGAGCCGAGGCATTTGCCCCGAGCCGGCTTCGTAAGCTGACCGGAAACAGGCCCCATGAAATTTCGTCCGCTGCACGACCGCGTCGTGATCCGCCGCATTGAGGCCGAGGACAAAACCAAGGGTGGAATCCTCATTCCCGACACCGTCAAGGAGAAGCCGCAGGAGGGCGAAGTGATCGCCGTCGGACCCGGCGCCCGGGATGAAAGCGGCAAGCTCATCGCGCTCGAAGTCAAAGCCGGCGATCGCGTGTTGTTCGGAAAATGGTCGGGTTCCGAGATCAAGATCGGCGACGACGATCTCCTGATCATGAAAGAGTCCGACATCTTAGGGGTGATCGAGCGCTCGACCGCGGCGAAGAGGGCCGCCTGAACGACGCCCGCCCGCCTTTCAACAATGGGAACGAAAACCATGTCCGCCAAAGACGTACGATTTTCCACCGACGCGCGCGAGCGCCTGCTGCGCGGCGTCGAAATTCTCAACAACGCCGTCAAAGTGACGCTCGGTCCCAAGGGCCGCAACGTCATTCTCGACAAGTCCTACGGCGCGCCGCGCATGACTAAGGACGGCGTCACCGTCGCCAAGGAAATCGAACTCGAAGACAAGTTTGAGAACATGGGCGCGCAGATGGTGCGCGAAGTCGCCTCCAAGACCAACGATCTGGCCGGCGACGGCACCACCACCGCGACGATTCTGGCTGCTTCGATCATACGCGAGGGCCTTAAATTGGTCGCCGCCGGGATGAACCCGATGGACCTCAAGCGCGGCGTCGACATCGCGGTCGGCGCGGTCGTCAAAGACATCGAGCGCCGCGCCAAGAAGGTGCAATCCTCGGAGGAAATCGCCCAGATCGGCACGATCGCGGCCAATGGCGACAAGTCGATCGGCGATATGATCGCCAAGGCGATGGAGAAAGTCGGCAACGAGGGCGTCATCACGCTCGAGGAAGGCAAGACCGCGGAAACCGAACTCGACGTCGTCGAGGGCATGCGGTTCGATCGCGGCTATCTCTCGCCGTACTTCGTCACCAACGCCGAAAAAATGGTCGCCGAATTGGAGGACCCCTATATCCTCATCCACGAGAAGAAACTGTCTTCGCTGCAGGCAATGCTGCCGATCCTCGAGGCGGTCGTGCAGGCGGCGAAGCCGCTGCTGATTATCGCCGAAGACATCGACGGCGAGGCGCTGGCGACCTTGGTCGTCAACAAGCTGCGCGGCGGCTTGAAGGTCGCTGCGGTCAAAGCGCCTGGCTTCGGCGATCGGCGCAAGGCGATGCTCGAGGACATCGCCATCCTCACCGCGGGCCAGATGATCGCCGAGGACCTGGGCGTCAAGCTCGAAAACGTCACGCTCCAAATGCTGGGACGGGCCAAGCGCGTGCGCATCGAAAAGGAGAACACGACGATCATCGACGGCGCCGGCAAGAAGAGCGACATCGAGGCGCGCGTCGCCCAGATCAAGACGCAGATCGAGGACACGACCTCGGACTACGACAAGGAGAAGCTGCAGGAGCGTTTGGCGAAATTGTCGGGCGGCGTCGCGGTGATCCGCGTCGGCGGCTCCACCGAGGTCGAAGTCAAGGAGAAGAAGGATCGCGTCGACGACGCGGTGAACGCAACCAAAGCCGCCGTCGAAGAAGGCATCGTGGCCGGCGGCGGCGTCGCGCTGCTGCGCGCCAAGGCCTCGGTGGGCAAGCTCAGCGATGAGAGCCAGGACGTGCAGGCCGGCATCAACATCGTGCTCAAGGCGCTCGAAGCGCCGATCCGCCAGATCGTCGAGAATTCGGGCGTCGAAGGCTCGATTGTGGTGGGAAAGATCCTGGGCGAGAAATCGCAAACCTACGGCTTCGACGCCCAGAGCGAGCAGTATGTGGACATGCTCGCCGCCGGCATTCTCGATCCGGCGAAAGTGGTGCGGATTGCGCTTCAAGACGCGGCTTCGGTCGCCGGCCTGATGATCACGACCGAGGCTATGGTCGCGGAAACGCCGAAGAAAGAGACTCCGGCTATGCCCGGCGGCGGCATGGGCGGGATGGACTACTGATCGCCTGATAAAGGTCGGGACGGGGAATAATATGGGGCGACGCGCCAAGCAGGCGCGTCGCAAGCCTGCGACGGGGAAGAAGCCGTCCTCCTCCCCCATCGCCGCCGAGCCTCGCGTTCTTCATCGCGAGGCCCGGCTTTGGCGGCAAGGGTCCGGTACGCCTGCCGTGGTCGGAAAAAGCATTTTGCCGGGTTCACCCGTCGCGTCGTAGGGGGCCCGTTCACTTCGCAGACGTTTCTGCGAAATCCGCTTATGCGGGCTTATCGCGCTCTCATCGCGAGGCGGAAAGGTCAAATTGAACGCTCTTACACGCCGCTCTTTTGAAAGCGTGAGGCGGTCATCGCCCTGGGACAACCGGGAGCCGATTCGTGAAGAGCTGTTCAGCATCGAGCGCCTCGAGGAGCATGCGCGAAGTCTTGCGCTCGCGCAGATCGTGTCGTCCAGGACGATCAAGGGACAGCCGCTGGCGCGGCGGCTTGCGGACAATGGCGCCGTTCTGCTCGAGTCTTATCGCTCTATCGTCAAGGCGATCAACGAGGGTCGCGCCATAACGCCGGCGGCGGAATGGCTCGTCGACAATTTTCATCTCGTCGAGAAGCAGATCCGCGAGATTCGCTCGGACCTGCCGCCCGGCTATTACCGCCAGCTTCCCAAGCTCGCCTCGGGTCCTTTCGCCGGCTATCCTCGCGTCTTTGGCGTGGCCTGGGCCTTCGTCGCCCATACCGATAGCCGTTTCGACTCCGAAATGCTGGTTCGCTATGTCAGGGCCTATCAGGAGGTGCAGCCGCTCACGATTGGCGAACTCTGGGCGATGTCGATCACGCTGCGGATCGTGCTGGTTGAGAATCTCAGACGCCTTGCGCGGCAGATTACGCAAAGCCGCGTGGACCGCTACGTGGCGGACGGCCTTGCCGACCGTTTGCTCGGAACCGGGGGACGACCCGCCGAGTCCGTCGGCGCCGTCCTTTTCGCGCATGAGCGCGCGGCGCTTTCTGATGCTTTGGCGGTGCAGCTCGTGCATCGGCTTCGCGACCAGGATCCAAGGATAACGCCGGCGCTGACATGGCTCGACCAGCATCTCGCGATCCAGCACACGGCAACCGACGCGGTGGTGCGCGACGTCCATCGCCGAGAAGGCGCTGCGAACGTCACGGTGCGCAACATCATCACCAGCTTGCGCCTGATTTCCGACGTCGATTGGAAGCAATTGTTCGAACGGCTCAGCCTCGTCGACGCGGTGTTTGCCGCCGATAGCCCGTTTGAGGATATGGATTTCCCCACGCGCACGCTCTACCGCAGCGCGGTCGAAGAATTGGCGCGCGGGTCGAAGCGCACGGAGATGGACATCGCCAGCGCCGCGGTGCTCGCGGCAAAGCGCGAGGCGTCCACGGTTCCAACGGACGAGCAAGCGCGGCGCGGCGATCCGGGCTATCATCTGCTCGCGGGGGGCCGCCGAAGCTTCGAAGCCGCGATCTCTTATCGCCCGCCATTACGGAAATGGGCGGCCCGACTCAATCGGTCCCTTGGCGTCGGCGGCTATGTGACCGCGATTTCTCTTGTCGCCGCGATGCTGCTCGCGGCGCCGCTGCTGGTCCTTGCGGCGGCCGGAATCAATCTGGTCGCCCTCGGCGTGCTTGGCGTCCTCGGCGCCGTTCCCGCCACCGACGCCGCCGTCGCGTTGGTCAATCGTGGGGTCAACCTCGGCTTTGCCGCGACGCTGCTGCCCGCTCTGGAGCTGCGCGACGGCGTTCCCGCGCATCTGCGCACGCTCGTCGCGGTGCCGACGATGCTGACGACGCTGGATGCCATCGAAGAGCAAATCGAACGGCTCGAGATCCATCACCTCGCCAGCCCGGAAGGCGATCTGCATTTCGCGCTGGTTTCCGACTGGACCGACGCCGCCGACGAATATGCCGACGGCGACGCGGCGCTCGTCACCGCGGCAGCGGAAGGCGTCGCGCGTCTCAATCGGCGCTACGGCCCGGCGCCAGGCGGCGCACGCTTTCTGCTTCTGCATCGCCGTCGCGTCTGGAATGAAGGCGAAATGCGGTGGATCGGCTGGGAGCGCAAGCGCGGCAAGCTGCACGAGTTGAATCGGCTGCTGCGCGGCGCGGTCGACACCACTTTCATCGACGTCGGCGCCGGGCCGCCCGTAGCGCCGACCGATATTCGCTACGTCGTGACGCTCGATGCGGACACGCGATTGCCGCGCGAAGCGGTGCGACGCCTGATCGGCAAGATGGCGCATCCGCTGAACCGGCCGCGCCTCGACGCCGCCGCCGGCAGGGTCGTGGAAGGCTATGCGATTTTGCAGCCTCGCGTCACGCCTTCGCTGCCGATCGGCCGGGAAGGCTCGCCGTTCCAGCGCATCTTCTCCAGCTTGAGCGGGATCGATCCCTACGCCTCAGCCGTTTCAGACGTTTACCAGGATCTGTTCGGCGAAGGTTCCTATGCCGGCAAAGGCATCTATGACGTCGACGCCTTCGAGGCCGCGCTGGCCGGCCGGGCGCCGGACTCGACTCTGCTCAGCCACGATCTGTTTGAGGGCGTATTCGCGCGCGCTGGTCTCGCCTCGGATATCGAAGTCGTCGAGGAATTCCCCGCCCGCTACGACGTCGGCGCGAATCGCCGTCACCGGTGGGCGCGCGGCGACTGGCAATTGTTGCCCTGGATCGTCGGTCGCGGGCCGACGCCGGCCGGCGTAGCGCGCGCGACGCGCGCCATTCCCGCGATCGGCCGCTGGAAGATGCTCGACAATCTGCGCCGAACGCTCTCGGCGCCCGCGGCGGCGCTCGCTCTGCTCGCCGGTTGGACTTTGCCGCTTCACGCGGCGCGGCTGTGGACCCTTTTCATCGTCCTAACGATCGCGCTGCCGACTCTCATTCCGGTCGTTGCCGCCATTCCGCCGCGACGCCCGGGCGTCACGATCTCGAGCCATGTGCGCGCGCTCGGCGGCGACCTCCGCCTCGCCTTGACACTCTCGGCGCTGACGATCGCATTCCTTGCGGACCAGTCGTGGCTGATGGGCGACGCAATCTGCCGCACCCTGTGGCGCCTGGGCGTGAGCCGGCGCCATCTGCTCGAATGGGTTCCGACCGCGCAGGCGACGATCGGTCCTCGTCTCGACCTCATGGGCTTCACGCGCCGAATGGCGGGAGCAATCGTCGTTGGGGCCGTCGGGGCGATCGTCGCTTTGGCGTTCGGCCATGGGTCGTGGCCCCTGGCGCTTCCCTTCGCCGCGCTCTGGGTCGCCTCGCCGGCCGTGGCGCGCTGGGTCAGCCTGTCTCCTGGCGCAGCCGCCGACTTGCCGATGTCCGACGCCGACGCCGAGGCGCTAAGGCGGACCGCGCGTCGGACCTGGCGGTTCTTCGAGACTTTCGTCACGTCGACCGACAATATGCTGCCGCCCGATAATTTTCAGGACGATCCGACGCCGGCGATCGCGCACCGGACATCGCCGACTAACCTCGGCCTCTATCTGCTTTCCGTCGTCAGCGCGCGCGACTTCGGCTGGATCGGGACCGACCAGGCGATCGAACGGCTCGAAGCGACGCTTGCGACGATGAGCGGCCTGCAGCGCTTCCGCGGACATTTCTACAATTGGTACGATACGCGCGATCTCAGCCCGCTCGACCCGAGATACGTGTCCACCGTCGACAGCGGCAATTTGGCCGGACACCTTATCGCGCTGGCGAACGCCTGCCGAGAATGGCGAGAGCGCCGGTTTGCGGCGCAGCGGCGCCTGCAAGGCGTCGCCGACGCTCTCGACATAACTCGCGCGGAATCCGGGCGCCTACGCGACGGCGGCCAGACTCAGACCGTGACTCTGCATCAGCTCGACGACGCTCTCGCCGCGGTCGCGCTCGCTGTGCGACGGGCGTCGCTTTCCGACGACGATCTCGCGACCCGACTCGTTGGTGTGTCCGCCGATGCCGAGGTCATGATCGACATCGCCGGGGCGCTTGCGATCGAACGCGGCGACGGCAGCGGCGCCGATATGCTGTTCTGGGCTGAAGCGACTCTGAATTCGATCGACGCGCACCGCCACGATCTCGCGCAGTCTGCGGACGCGGCTCGCTCGGCGATGGCGCGGCTCTCGATCCTCGAAAGCACAGCGCGGTCGTTGGCGCTCGCGATGGACTTTGGCTTCTTGTTCAACCGCAGTCGTCAACTGTTGTCGATCGGATTTCTCGCGGCGGAGGACGCTCTCGATTCGAATTGCTACGATCTGTTGGCCTCCGAGGCGCGGCTCGCCAGTTTTTTTGCGATCGCCAAAGGCGACGTCGCCGCCAGGCATTGGTTCCGGCTCGGCCGCTCCGTGACGCCCGTCGCCAACGGCGCCGCGTTGATTTCGTGGTCGGGATCGATGTTCGAGTATCTCATGCCTTCGCTGGTCATGCGCGCGCCGGCGGGAAGCCTGCTCGAGCAGACCAACCGTCTGATCGTCCGGCGCCAAATCGATTACGCCGCCAAGCTGGGCCTGCCCTGGGGCATATCCGAATCTGCTTACAACGCCCGCGACCTGGAATTCGCCTACCAGTATTCGAACTTCGGCGTTCCCGGCCTCGGGTTGAAGCGGGGTCTCGGCGAAAATCGGGTGATCGCCCCTTACGCCACCGCCCTGGCGGCGATGGTCGATCCGCGCGCGGCCGCCGCCAATCTGGCGCGTTTGGCCGAGGTCGGCGCGCAAGGTCGCTACGGGTTTTACGATGCGCTGGACTATACGCCGGCGCGTGTTCCCGAGGGCGAAAGCGTCGCCATCGTGCGGGCGTTCATGGCGCATCATCAGGGCATGACGGTCGTCGCCATTGCGGACGCCTTGTTCGATGGCGTGATGCGGGAACGCTTCCATGCCGAGCCGATTATCAAAGCCAGCGAACTGTTGCTGCAGGAGCGCACGCCGCGCGACGTCGCCGCCGCGCGCCCCTGGGCGGCGGAAGTGAAATCAGCCGCCAGCGCTCGCGACGTCGAACCTTTCGGCGGACGTCGGTTCGCCACCGCGCATCAGGCGACGCCGGCCACACATCTTCTCTCTAACGGTCGCTACGTGGCCATGCTCACGTCTGCAGGCTCGGGATACAGCCGCTGGGGCGATCTGGCGCTGACCCGTTGGCGCGAGGATGCGACCTGCGACGACTTTGGCTCCTACCTCTTCATCAAGGACGTGCGCAGCGGCGCGGCGTGGTCGGCGGGCTTCCAACCGAGCGGCGTCGAGCCGGACGCTTATGCCGTGGTCTTCAACGAGGACCGCGCCGAGGTGACGCGTCGCGACGGATTGCTGACGACGGCGTTGGACGTGCTCGTCTCGGGCGAGGACGACGCGGAAGTTCGCCGGGTCTCGATCACGAATTCTGGCAGCCGCACGCGCGAAATCGAAATCACATCCTATGCCGAACTCGTTCTGGCGCCTCAGGGCGCCGATGTTGCGCATCCCGCCTTTTCGAAACTGTTCGTCGAAACGGAATATCTCGCCGACGTCGGCGCGATCCTGGCGACGCGGCGAAGACGCTCGCCGAGCGAGCCGGAGATTTGGGCCGCGCATCTGAGCGTCGTCGACGGCGAAGCCGTCGGCGCCCCCGAATTCGAAACCGACAGAGCCCGATTCCTCGGCCGTGGCCGAGGCGTTCGCTCACCCATCGCCGTGACGGATAGCCGTCCGCTGTCGAATTCGATCGGCGCGGTTCTCGACCCGATCTTTTCGATCCGCCGCCGCATCCGCGTCGCGCCGGGCGCGACGGCTCGTGTGGCCTTTTGGACCATCGCCGCCTCCAGTCGCGCCGCGCTCCTCGATGGCGTCGACAAACATCGTGACGCCACCGCGTTCGCGCGGGCCTCGATGTTGGCGTGGACGCAGGCTCAGGTGCAGCTCCATCATCTCGGTGTGACGGCGGGCGAGGCCGGGCTGTTTCAGCGGCTTGCGGGACATGTGATCTATGCCGGGCCGGCCTTGCGCCCATCCTCGGATACGATCGTGCGGGGCGGCGGCGCGCAGTCCGGCCTATGGCCGCAAGGCGTCTCCGGCGATTTGCCGATTGTGCTTCTGCGCATCGCCGATGTCGACCATCTCGACATCGTCCGTGAGCTGCTGCAGGCGCACGAATATTGGCGCATGAAGCAGCTCGCCGTCGATCTCGTCATTTTGAACGAGCGCCAATCCTCCTATGTCCAGGAGCTTCAGATCGCCATCGAGACGCTGGTCAGGGCAAGCCAGTCGCGTCCGCAGCCCGGCGCGGAACGGCAGGGGGGCCGAGTCTTCGTGCTACGCGCGGATCTCATTTCGGCCGAAACGCGAAACCTTCTGACTTCCGTCGCGCGAGTCGTTCTGCCGGCGCAGCGGGGCGGACTATTCGATCAGCTCGAGCGCATCGTGGAACCTCTCGAGTTGGCGAGAGCCACGCCGAAGCGCGTTGTCACGCGCTTGCAACCGCCGTCGCGGCTTCGCCCTCCCGACCTGGAATTCTTCAACGGACTCGGCGGCTTCGCGCGAGACGGCGCCGAGTATGTGACCATCCTCGGGCCGGGCCAATCGACGCCCGCGCCGTGGATCAACGTCATCGCCAATCCGGTGTTCGGGTTCCAGACGGGAACCGAGGGCGGCGGCTACACCTGGTCCGTCAACAGTCGCGAGAATCAGATCACGCCGTGGTCGAACGACCCCGTCGGCGACCGAGGCGGCGAAGCCTTCTATTTGCGCGACGACGACACCGGCGACCTGTGGGGTCCGACGGCGCTTCCCATCCGTGACGCCGCGGCGACATATACCGCCCGGCACGGTCGCGGCTACAGCCGATTCGAGCATGTTGCGCACGAGATCGCGTCCGATCTTACGCAGTACGCGCCGGTCGACGATTCGATCAAGATTTCGCGCCTCGTGCTGACCAATCGGTCGAGCCGCCCGCGCCGGCTCAGCGTGACGGCCTATGTCGAGTGGGTTCTCGGTCCGTCGCGTTCGGCCTCGCTGGCGTTCGTTTCGACGGAGATCGACGCCGTGACGGGGGCGATCTTCGCCCGCAATCCCTGGAATATGAGCTTTGGGTCGCGCGTCGCCTTCGCCGATTTGCGCGGGGTTCAGAGCGACTGGACGGGCGATCGGCGCGAGTTCATCGGGCGCAACGGCGAGCTCGCTGATCCCGCCGCGCTCGCCGGCTCGGCGCCGCTGTCGAAGAAAGTCGGCGCGGGCCTCGACCCTTGCGCGGCGATGCGGACGAAGATCGAACTGCCGCCCAACGGCAGCGTCGAAGTCGTCTTTCTGCTTGGCGAAGCGGCGAGCGCGGACGAGGCGCAGAGGTTGGTCACGCGCTATCGCTCCGCCGATCTCGACGCCGTGGAAGCCGAGGTCGCGCGCAAGTGGGACGAAGTTCTCGGCGCCGTCGTCGTCAAGACGCCGGATCGCTCGATGGACATCATGCTCAACGGCTGGCTCATCTACCAGACGCTGAGTTGCCGCATCTGGGCGCGCTCCGCCTTCTACCAGGCGAGCGGAGCCTATGGATTTCGCGATCAGTTGCAGGACGGTATGGCGCTCGCCGCCGCGCAGCCTTCGCTGACGCGCGAGCATCTGCTGCGCGCCGCAGCGCGCCAGTTCGTCGAAGGCGATGTTCAGCATTGGTGGCAGCCGCATTCGGGCCAGGGCGTGCGCACCCGCATCTCCGACGATCGTCCGTGGCTGGCCTTTGCTGTCGCGCAATACGTCGACGCCACCGCGGACGTCGGCGTCCTCGACGAGATGGTCCCGTTCCTGGAGGGCCAGGCGCTGGCGCCGGGCGAACAAGACAGCTTTTTCACTCCTGCTGTCTCCGACCGGACTGCGACCTTGTTCGAACATTGCGCGCTCGCCCTCGACGCCAGTCTCTCGCTTGGCGGCCACGGGCTTCCCCTGATGGGAACCGGCGATTGGAACGACGGCATGAACCGCGTCGGCGAACGGGGCGCCGGCGAAAGCGTTTGGCTCGGCTGGTTCCTGTATGCGGCGCTGGCCGCCTTCATTCCGCTCGCTCGAGCGCGCTTGGAATCGAAGCGCGCCGCGGAATGGACCGCGTTTGCCGCCGCGTTGCAGTCCTCGCTCGAGCGCGAGGCGTGGGACGGCGATTGGTATCGGCGAGCCTTTTTCGACGATGGAGAGGCGCTGGGCTCGGCGGCGAGCGAGGAATGCCGCATCGATGCGATCGCGCAATCCTGGGCCGCGCTCTCGGGCGCGGCGCTGCCCCAACGGGCGAGGCAAGCGATGGGCGCGGTCGAGCGCGAACTGATCCGACGCGACGACGGCCTGGCGCTGCTCTTTGCGCCGCCGTTCGACAAGACCGCGCTGGATCCTGGCTACATCAAGGGCTATCCGCCTGGCGTGCGCGAGAATGGCGGGCAATATACTCATGCCGCCTTGTGGTCGGTGATGGCCTTCGCCGCGCTTGGCGAGGGCGACAAGGCGGCCGACCTGTTCTCGCTGCTCAACCCCATCAATCACGCGCGCGCCCGCACCGACGTGCTGCGCTACAAGGTGGAGCCCTACGTCGTCGCGGCCGACGTCTACGCGGCGGCGCCCCATGTCGGGCGAGGCGGATGGGCGTGGTACACGGGCTCGGCGGGTTGGATGCAACGCGCAGGCGTCGAGAGCATTCTCGGGCTGCGCATCCGCGGCGCCTTCTTGCATCTCGACCCCTGCATTCCCAAGGGGTGGGCGACGTTCGAGATGAGCGTTCGGCGGCGATCGGCGCGTTACCAAATCGTCGTCGATAATCCCGACGGGGTCAGCCGGGGCGTCCGCTTCGCCGAGAGCGACGGAGTTGCAATCTCCGAGCGACCGTTGCGACTGCACCTCATCGACGACGGCGCCGTCCACCGCATTCGCATAACCTTAGGCTGAGGCGCGCCGGACCCGACCCGCGCGCTCGTCGAAGCGCGCTTGGCGCATGACGCGCCGTCACGCCCAGGCCGACGGGACGATTGAGGATTTCGCGCGCATTTCTCAGCGCGCGGCGACAGGATCGCGTGCGCGGGAGACGTCGATCCGACCGAAACGGCGAACAGCGTTGGCGGATTCCACCGCCGGGCGCTTCGTCGGCGTCAGAACGCGAGACGGCCGCCGACCAGCGCCAGGGTGCTGGCGAGCACGGGACGGAGCACGCGGTCGGGAACGCGCGAGGCCAGCGCGCTGCCGACGGCGATGCCGGGGATGGAGCCGATCAGCAGCGAGACCAGCAGCGCCCAATCGATCGAACCGATCCACCAGTGGCCGGCGCCGGCGATCAACGTCAGGGGCACGGCGTGGGCGATGTCGGAGCCGACGATGCGCACGGTCGGCAGTTTGGGATAGAGCATCAGCAGCACGGTCACGCCGATCGCGCCGGCGCCGACCGAAGAGATCGAGACCAGAACGCCGAGGATAGCGCCGAGCAGCACGGTCAGCGCCGCGATTTGACGGTCGTTGAGACGATCGAGCGTTTCGGCGACCGCGCGCAGTAGCCAGGCGCGAAAGAGCAGGGTGATCGCCGTGAGGATCAGCGCGACGCCGAGGACGGTCGTGATCACTTCGCTGACCGACTTGGAATCCCTGCCGAAATACGACAACGCGATGAGCGTCAAAGCCGCCGCCGGCACGCTGCCCGAGGCGAGCCGGCGGGTGATCCGCCAGTCGACCGCGCCGTTCAGGCTGTGAACGGCCGAACCGCTGATCTTGGTGAGGCCCGCATAGAGCAGGTCGGTGCCGACGGCGGTCGCCGGGTGGATGCCGAACAGCAGCACCAACAGCGGAGTCATCAGCGAGCCGCCGCCGACGCCGGTGAACCCGACCAGCGCGCCGATCACCAGGCCGGACAGCGAATAGAGAGGGTTGAGCGAATGAACGAAAGCGAGCATGCGGCGCTCCGGCAATGACCCTGTCGACGGCGTGCCGAGAACCAATCCGGCGAGTTCAATATACAAAGTTACTAGAGTTAGTCAACTCCGGCGAAAATACGCCGCGTCGGCGCGGCCGGCTCGCCGCCAAAACGCCGCCGGCGCGGCGCGAGCCCAATGCCCGCGCCGCGGGTCGCGTCACTTCGGCTGCGGGACGATCCGCAGATAGGGTTTGGGCGCCTTCCATCCCTGCGGGTACTTCTTCTTCGCTTCCTCGTCGGTGACCGAACCGGCGATGATCACCTCCCCGCCGTTCTTCCAGTTCGCCGGCGTGGCGACCTTGTGGCGGGCCGTCAATTGCAGGGAGTCGATGACGCGCAGGATTTCGTCGAAATTTCGTCCCGTCGTCATGGGATAGGCGAGCTGCAGTTTGACCGTCTTGTCCGGAGCGATGACGAAGACCGTGCGCACGGTTTGATTGTCCGCGGCGGTGCGGCCTTCGGACGAACCGGGCGCAGCGGCCGGCAACATGCCGTAGGCCTTGGCGATGGCGAGGTCGGTGTCGCCGATCATGGGATAATTGACCGCCGCGCCCTGGGTCTCCTCGATGTCCTTGGCCCACTTCGCATGGTTGGCGACGGGATCGACCGACAGGCCGATGATCTTGACGCCGCGCTTGTCGAACTCGCCCTTCAGCTTGGCCATGGCCCCGAGTTCGGTCGTGCAGACGGGGGTGAAATCCTTGGGGTGGGAGAACAGCACCGCCCAGGAGTCGCCGATCCATTGGTGAAAACGGATCTTTCCCTGGGTCGTCTCGGCCGTGAAGTCCGGCGCAATCTGTCCGATCTGAATCATGAGCGTTTCTCCATTTCGCGCAGTCGCACGACTGCCTGTGAGTAATTGTAGCGACGAATTGTGTCAAATAAAGGAGATAACACGGAACTGGTGGATAATTCAAGCGCCCGCGCGGAGGCCCCCGTAGGGTTCGCTTCCATGCGGCCCGGCCCACGATCGGCGCGGTCGCGCCCGCCGGCGGGGCCAAATTTCTCCAAGCCTTTGCAAGGAAAATCCAAACTTTTCCAAGGAAATTCCAAACTTTTCCAAGCTTTTTCCAAGGATTTCCAAACTTTTTCCTTGGCGATTTCCAACGAAATCAACGCGTTAGCGGCGAATCCGGCGATTTTCCCCTTCATGAAGCCGTCGCGCCGAAATTCCCGCGAATCCAAAGCGCGCCCGGCGAGCGCCGAGCGATCGTCCGCCGCGGCCGACGCGGAAGCCCTCGCCGACCTTCGATTGTAGGCTACCACGAATTCTGTTTTTCCGGAAGGAAAATGGGCGATGTTCCCGCAGTTGACGGACGGAAATAAGCGAGCATCGTCAATATATCATATGCGTCAAACACATAGAGAACTTGACAAATTCGGATTTTCGGTATATAAAAAGTGTGGGGTTACTGCACAGTGATCCCGTAACGAACGCCGACAGCGCACATCCCTCTCATAATGAGCCCTGGTATCGGTTGCTGGTCTTTGACGACGACGGGCTTATGGCCCGGACAAGAGAATATCCCTCTTGCTTGAACGGTGGTGGAGTTGAGATAGCGCACAAAGAGCATTTCGTTGCCGCCCCGATCCGTAATGATGATGTTGCTTAGGTCGCCGTTCCGAGTCGAGCGGACGTTATCTCCGGTTAGAACGTCCAGTTTTCCGTCTGCAATCCGCGCGACCAATTTACCGTCGGAGTCGTAGAGATCAGCGCCAACCGATACGCCCGCAGGCGTACGCTCAATTGAGAGGACTTCGCAAATTCCGACTTTGATCGCGGTGAGTTTGCTCATCCCGTTAAGAATGAAGGCATTGTCGCCGATGAGAATCTTCAATGCATCAGACGGAATCGCGGGGAGCCCCGCAGGCATTGTTCTATCACACCCGTTAGGCGGGGTTGGGTCGTGCCCGGGCTGAAGTATGCCTGTTATCTCTATGTCTGGCGTTTTGGGGTACGGAAACAGTAAAAGAGCGAGCAAGGAAATTGCAACTGAGGCTAACGTAATAATGCTCATTTGAACATTATTGAATCCGCCGTCGTAGAGGCTCAGACCGACTGTCCCGATGATAAACGCGAAAATGGCAAGAAAATGAGATTCCGGCCACAAACCCTCCGCATCGGCAACTATAAATACGCCGTAAAGAAGCAATTCTCCGATGCGTTTTCGACTAGAGATATCCAAATAATCCTCGCATTTTTCTTTGGAATGCTTGTGAGCGCAGTAGCAATTTGGGGAGCTGGCATTCACCATTGACGCCGATGGGGCTGGCGTCTGGCCCCAATCACTGAGGCGGACGCCACTTTTTGCGCCTCAGCAAACTGCTATCGCGGCCCCGAAGATATCAGGATTGTTGCGGTGGTTGTATCTAAATTCGAATTCTGCGACGTAGAGAGGTAAATATTTAGCGCTAACGCGGTGGAACGAGCCGACGATCCCGCGCTTCACGAGCGACCAAAAGCCCTCAATCGTGTTGGTGTGAACCGCGCCGCAAACGTACTGGTCTTTCGAATGGTCGACCGTGGCGTGGCGATAGGTCTTGCCAAGGCGTCGATAGCCAACCCATTCGTCGGTCGAAATCAGACTGACCTTGTTCGACACGGTTTCGTTGACGAACGCCTCTAGCGTCGAAGCCTTCGTGTTGGCGATCACGCGCGCAACAAGCGGGCCTTTTCGTTCGACGGCGCCGACGATAATCGACTTGTCCGCGCTCGGGCCGTTGCCCTTGCCGACGTAGGGACGACGCTTGCTCTTGGGCTTGTTGCTTCGGTTGCCGCCGATGAATGTCTCGTCCACCTCGACGTAGCCAATCAGCTTGCGAAACTCGGGATCGACAAGAGCCGCGCGAATGCGATGGCCCATGTACCAAGCGGTTTTAAGCGAGCCGAAGCCCATGTAGCGCCAAACCTGGCGCGCGCTGATTCCCTTCTTGGCGGTCAGCATCAAGTGAATGACGCGGAACCACTCGCGAAGATCGACCTTCGTATTTTCGAAGATCGTCCCGGCGATGTCAGAGAAGCGATACGCGCCACCTTGGCGGCAATCCGGGCATTCCCAATGCCACTTGCGAGTGTTGAGCGCATATACGCGATCGGAATTGCAGCGCGGGCAACGGACGCCGTTCGGCCAGCGATGCGCAACGAGATAGGCGTCGCAATGATCTTCGTCGGGAAATGACGCCTCAAATTGCTTGATCGTCATTTGGTGAATTTGGCGGAGCTGCTTTTTGCGGGCCATGACTCATCCCTCGCCTCAACGAAAAACAGTATGACACATTCCTTTCTATCCGTCAAGTAGGGGAACATCGCCGGAAAATGTCGCGGCGGTTCGCGCGCGTCGTCCCGCGCCCGTCGGCCACGCTTCGCGGCGGAGCAAGGCGCGCGGGTCAACTTACGCAAACGGATTGAAGATCGTCAGCGCGCCGATGCGCTGGCCGTGCGACATGTCCTCCGAGTCGAGGCGTTCGCAGCCGAGCGTCAGCGCGGCGGGCGACACGCTCGAACATGGGCGCAACGGGAAGCGCCTCGTCGACGGGCTGTGACGGGCTGGGGCTCAGCGCGCCAAGCGATGGCGCCCGCTCAGCGTTTGCGATACGAAGCGCTTCATCGGCGCGGCGGCCCCGCCCGCCGCGCCCTGGAGCGCTCATGTACGAACCCCCGCTTCACCGCCAGGACGATGTCGCCGCTCAGCACGCGCTGATCCGCCGCCATCCGCTCGGCCTGCTGGTCAGCCACGGCCCACAAGGCCTCGTCGCCAATGCGATCCCGTTCCTGATCGACGCGGACGCCGGAAAGTTCGGCACACTGCGCGCCCATATGGCGCGCGCCAACGGGCAGTGGCGCGATCTGGCCGACGCGGGCGAGGCGCTGGCGGTGTTCCAAGGGCCCGAGCACTACGTCTCGCCGTCCTGGTATGCGACCAAGCGCGAGACCGGCAAGGTCGTGCCGACGTGGAACTACGTGATGGTCCAGGCGCGCGGGGTCGCGCGCGCGATCGAGGACGAGGCCTGGCTTCGCCGGCAGATCGCGGCGCTGACGCAGTCCCAGGAATCATCCCGCCCTGCGCCCTGGGCGGTCGGCGACGCGCCCGAGGAATTCATCGCCGCGATGGTCAGGCAGATCGTCGGCGTCGAGATCGAGATCGCCGATATCAGGGGCAAGTGGAAGGCGAGCCAGAACCGCTCCCCCGCCGACCGCGCCGGCGTCGCCGAGGGGCTGACGGCCGACGGCGACGCCGAGGCGCTGGCGATGGCGGCGATCGTCCGCGAGGCGGCGGCGAAATAGCGCGATCGAAGGCGCGCGGCCGCGGCGCCTCGACGATTCCCTGTTATTCGGCTTGACATCGCCTGAATAAGATATATCTTATATCAAGATATATCGTGACATGTTTCTATGTGCGATATATCGTAACATGTCTAACAAAGAGGATAACAACCATGTTTCACCGTTATTTCAAGGACGACGATCGCGAGCGCGGCGCCCACGACGGCTTCGGCCGAGACCATCGGTTCGGCCGGCATTGGCGCGGCGGCGGCTTCGAGCCGCGCGAGGGCCGCATGTTCGACAGCGGCGACCTCAAGCTCGTCATTCTCGCGCTTGTCGCGGAGAGGCCGCGCCACGGCTACGAGATCATCAAGGAGCTCGAAGAGCGGGTCGGGGGCGGTTACAGCCCGAGCCCCGGCGTCGTCTATCCCACGCTGACCCTGATCGAGGAGATGGGCTACGCCACCGCCCAGGATCAGGGCGGCCGCAAGCTCTACACCCTTACGCCGGAGGGCGAGGCGTTCCTCGCCGCCAACCGCGCCCAGGTCGACGCGATCTTCGCCCGCCTCGACGGCGCCAATGAGGCGCGGCGCGGCGACTTCGCCCCGTTGCTGCGCGCGATGGAGAACCTGCGCATGGCGGTGCGCCTGCGCGCCCGGCGCCGCGACGCCACGCCGGCGCAGATCCAGGCGATCGCCGACGCGCTCGACGCGGCGGCCAAGGCGATCGAGCGGGTCTGAACGGCTCGCTAGACGCCATGCGCCTTCAGCCACGCCGTCGCTTCCTTCCACGAGGCTTCGGCGTCCGCCTCGACGTAACTCGGGCGATAGTCGGCGAAAAAGGCGTGGCCGGCGTCGGGGTAGACGATGATCCGCGAGGCGCCGCCGGCCGCCGCGAGCTTGGCGCGCATCGCCTCGATCTGGTCGAGCGGGATGGCCTTGTCGACGCCGCCGTAGAGCCCGAGCGTCGGTACCTTCAATTCGCCGACGACGTCGGGCGGGTTTTTCGGCGTGAAATCGCTCGCCGGGGCGGCGAGCGGCCCGTACCAGGCGACCGCGGCTTTCAGCCTCGGATTATGCGCCGCGTAGAGCCAGACCTGCCGTCCGCCCCAGCAGAAGCCGACGATCGCCGCGCGCGCGAGGTCGGCTGAGCCGCTCGCCTTGGCGAAGGCGAACGCAGCGTCGAGATCGTGGGCGACCTCCGCGTCCGGCGTCTTGCCGACGATGGTCGCCATCAGCTTGGCAATATCCGCTTCCTTCGCCGCGTCGCCCTGGCGCGCGAACAGTTCCGGCGCGATCGCGTAATAGCCGAGCCTCGCCCAGCGGCGGCAGACGTCCTTGATATGCTCGTGGACGCCGAAGATCTCGTGGACCACGACGACGGTCGGGAACGGCCCGCCGCCTTCGGGCATGGCGCGATAGGCGGGAATTTCGGCGTCGCCGGCGGGAACCTTCGCTTCGCCGGCGATCAGTCCCGCGGCGGAGGTTGCGATCGTCTGGGCCCGGACCGGGGCGATCGCGGCGCAGAAGCCGACGCTGAGGCTCGCCTTGACCAAGGCGCGGCGGCTCAGCGGCCCCGAGGCGGGCGGGAGCGAATCGAGAGGGTTCGGATCGGGCGTCAAGGCGGCTCCGTCGAACGGGGACGATCCCGAAACATTATCCCGCGTCGACGGGGCGGCGGCAACTCAACTCCGCGTCATTTCCTCATCGCGCGGTCGCCCGCGGCGGCGCCGCGCCGTCGCCTCGCCGCTCGCGATCTGGACCTGGCGCCCAAATAGGGTTAGCAGAACATGAATGTCGGCTGCCGCCCGAAGCGCGCGGAGCGACGCGAGGAGTGCTTCAGTTTGCGGCGTTCGACGACGGGGAGGGTCGGGAAGGCGCGCGCGGCGCTGGCGCGGCTCTGCATCCTCGCGGCGCCGCTGGCGCTTTGCGGATGCTTCGAAGCCGCCGCCGACCTCGCGCCGAGCGTGGAGGCCCATCATCAGATCGCCCAGCGCGAGGGGGTGAATCTCGCCCAGGCGAGCGTCGCCATCGTCTCCGTCGAGGGCGCCCCAGCGGCGATCCTGGCGAACTTTTCGCCACTCTTGGAGCGCGAGGCGCGAGCGCGCGACATTCAAGTCGTCGACGCCGCGAGCGCGCGCTATCTCGCGCGCGGCTATCTTTCGGCGACTCCGACCGAGGACGGAGCGTCGATCGAATACGTCTGGGACGTCTTCACCGCCGATAAGCGGCGCGCGCAAAGACTCTCCGCCGAGATCGACGTCAAGGGATCGGGCGCCGATCCTTGGGCGCTCGCCGGCGGGGCGGCGCTCAAAGGCGTCGCCGCCGCGAGCGCCGACGATTTGGCCGCCTTTCTCTCCGACACGCCCGAGGCGGCCGCGCCGGCGGCGGCCGCCGGGACGCCGCTGAGCTACGCGCCCCAATAGGCTGCTGCGCCCAGCGCATTCCAGTGGATAACGAGGCGCGCCGACGCTCGGCGTCATCGCAGCGTCGTATTGTTCCTGCGCGACGCGGCTGCTATGACCCGCCCGTCTCGCGCGCCGGCGCCGTCAAATCGGACGGCGGCGGCGATTCGCGCCTGGAGCCGCCTCATGCAGGGACAGATGAAGATATTGGCGGGCAATTCCAACGGGCCGCTCGCCGAGGCGATCGCCGCCTATCTCGGCGAGCCGCTGACGCGCTGCCACGTGCGCCGTTTCGCCGATCTCGAAATCTTCGTCGAAATCCTGGAAAACGTGCGCGGCCGCGACGCCTTCATCATTCAGTCGACGTCCTATCCGACCAACGACAATCTGATGGAGCTGCTGA
>Ga0326728_10010267_pt1 | contig 22032 bp, 21 predicted proteins | sample MB3enrmetagenome_FD_207602 | JGI IMG/M metagenome (GOLD analysis project Ga0326728, IMG submission 207602) | Lab enriched peat soil microbial communities from McLean, Ithaca, NY, United States - MB31MN | ecosystem: Environmental > Terrestrial > Soil > Wetlands > Peat | place: USA: New York... | reverse complement strand
ACGACCACATGGAAATAGGGTGTCGCACTTGTGGGTGCGGCGACCATGGTGGTTTGAGAATTGGTTTGAGCCCATGCGCTCAAACCGAGAAATATTCCGACGGCTAACCAAAGCTTGTTCTTCACATTATCTCCTTGCGGCAGATGTCTGCCGGCTTGTGTTGTATCGATCCTGTCCTGGCGTGTTCTGCCTGCTTGACGGGAATCCGCTACCTCTTTGTTTACGTTCCCACGTGGACCCGGGCCAGGGAGTGAAACAGCCCAAAGACATTCAGAATCCACAGCACCACGGCAATCACCACGACGCCGTTCAAGATGGACTTAATGGTTCCCTGCATGGGGATGTAGCGATTCACCAGCCACAGGAGAACGCCCACTACGATCAGAACTTCGAGCAACTGAAATAACGGCATGATCTTTCACCTTCCTTAGGGTCAAAGCGGAATCCTGCCGGCCATGCCGTGATCGGATCACATTACCGAAACGGGGGAGTGCCTGGCGTCGTTCCGCGGCGCATGGGCATGGCCGGCGGGATTCGGCGGTACAGAGTTCATCAGCGCCCACGAATACTCAACTTCCTTCCCACATTTCATGCAGACCTGGTACGTCCGCTTCTGGATCGTGAACACACGGCTCAACTGGCTGTGATGGCACACGAAGACAAACCGGAACATCCAAAGCAGGGGTTTCATAGATGCACTTTCGGGTGATGGCATTCCTCACGCGATACGGCGGCGTCCGGTCACCAGGTTGACGATCAGGACCACCAGCGCCACCACCAGCAGCAAATGGATCAAGCCTCCGGCGATATGAAAGCTGAAACCCAGAAGCCACAGAACCAACACGATCACGAAGATTGTCCAAAGCATATGCGCCCTCTCGCCGCATCGTGAGCACCCGAGACCAGGCATTACTTCCCGGGTGCACCCGCGCGTATTGCAACTCAGCGGCTACCTTGCCGCTTCTGCGGTTACGGCCTGCGCCTTTGCGCCCCGGACTGCGCTCAGGAACGGCCGGGCCGCGGCGGTCGCCGCCACCTTACCCAGCAGTACGCTTCGGGTCGTAACATGACGACCATAGACGGCCTGCATGGAATCGTGGTCGGTGCGAATCGAAGCCCCCGTCAACGTGAGGCCGGCAAAAGCGCCTTTGGCGCGCGAGTAAGTCAGAATTTCGGTGTCCAGCTTCCAGTCGGTATCGGCCGAAGCATGACGTCCCACCGGTCCTGCCGCCGCCGACGCATCCCCTCCAAGCTGGAAGTCGCTGCTCAGCAGCCGTTGCATACCTTTTTGACCCTGGATGATCATGACCAGATCCACGCCCTCGACACCGATCTGCAATCCCCAGCTACCGCCGGTGATCGCAAAAAACGCTGGCGCGCTCCAGCCATGGGAAGTGCGGCAGGTGGCGACGCCTCTGCCGTTCTCCGCTCCAAAAATAAAGCCGCCCTTGATCATGTGCGGCACCACGGCCACGCACCTGGCGTGCTCCAATACCTCTTCCGGAATGCCCTTGTCCGGCGTAGCCATGACTTCCTGCAGCACTCTGCCGGCATGATCCAGGCGATCCGTCGCTGATTCTTCGTTCGACTCCGCCCAGCCCAGGCTGGCAAAACTCAGCAAAGCAACCAACAACATAAATTTCTTCACCATTGTTACCTCTTCTTCTACCCGGCGCCGGGTTCATTTCTTTCAGCCACGCTCCTGGCGCGGGATACCTTTCACGTTAGAGAAATCCCAGGAATGCGTCTGAGCAATAATGCTCAGGTGAAAACATCAGTTTCCGCCGGAATGAGCTATAATGAGTTATTCGGCGAGAGCCCCTGCCCTAAACTCTCCGAGTGGGAGGTTCCCATGCCCACGACACGTTCCTTAGCGATCAAGAAGAAAGTTCGCAGAACTCCAGCCAACCAGCACGAGCCATTGCGCTTGGTAACAGCTCCTGAAGGGACGTCCATTCCGGCTGAGATTGGCGCGTTACCGGAACGGATTGCCCAATTCGATCCCCACCACTTTCTGACCAGACTCGCTGCCGGAAAAACCTCCCAGGAGTACCAAGCCGGCGAATTCGTCTTTTCCCAGGGGGATCCGGCGGATGCGGTGTTCTACATCCAGACCGGCAAGGTGAAGCTCACGGTGGTATCCAAGCGCGGCAAAGAAGCGGTCGTGGCCATCTTGCCGGAGGCCAGCTTCTTTGGCGAGGGCTGTCTGGCGGGCCAACCGCTGCGTATGTCCACGGCCATGGCCGTGCAACGGGCCAGCATTGTCCGGGTGGCCAAAGAGGTGATGGTCAGGATGCTCCATCAGGAACCGGATTTTGCCGAGCGCTTTCTCAACCATGTGCTTTCCCGGAACATTCGCATGGAAGCGGATCTGGTGGATCACCTCTTCAACTCCAGCGAAAAACGCCTCGCCCGGCTCTTGCTGCTGATGGCCAATTTTGGCCAGGAGTCGAAGCCGGTACCGGTGGTCGCGAAGATGAGCCAGGAAACCCTCGCCGAAATGATCGGCACGACGCGTTCGCGCGTCAGTTTCTTCATGAATCGCTTCCGGGACCTGGGCTTTATCGATTACAACGGCGGCGGCATGCACGTTCACAGCTCGCTGGTCAGCGTCGTGCTGCACGACTGACTGCCTACGCCACCAGCGCACTCTCCGCCGGTTGTTCCATAAAGCTGATGATGGTTTGTTTCAGTTGCGAATCCACTTCATCGGCAATGGTCATGACATCTTTGAGCAACAAGCTGAAATCCACGGTGCTCAAGTTGTTCTGCAGCGTCTGAAAGATGCTGACCTGCAGGATGCGCGACTCCTCGATGATCATGGGCACCGAATAGCCCTGGGAGTGGCGAATTTTGCCGTGCTGGACGGCGCCATCCGACACGCTTTTCGACCCCAGATTTCGCGGTACCCGCAAGCGGTAAACCAGCTCCTGCAGCAGTTTCGGAAGGTGCCCCGTGCGCTGCTCCCGGCTGAGCGGCAGGCGCGTCAATTCGCTCTCGCGCTCAGCTCGGGCCAGCCAATCGTCGATGGTCGCCAAGGTATCCCGTTCCAAAATCGCCGCCACTCGTTCCGTATTGGTCATTCTTCTCGCCTCATGCTTTTGCAGTCTCTCGCGAATAAGCGCCAGCAGCGTAGCGGCCGCCACCGGCTTCACCAGGATTTCATCCGCTTGCAACCGGATGGCGTCCATCGCCTCCTGCAACGCGGGGTACCCCGAAAGCACCAACGTGACTGCGTCCGGATGGGTATGGCGCATCGCACTCACGACGGTAAAACCGTCACCCGCCCCGGGCATGTGCAAGTCGCAGAGCAGCACCTCAAAGTGCTCCGTGGCAATCAAATGCAGAGCCTCGCCAACACTTGCCGCGGTGGTGACCTGAAATTGGCTGGCTTCCAACATCGCCCGGAGCATCGTACGCACTGGTTCGGTATCGTCAACCACCAGAACCCTTGGCGCTTCCGTCTGTTCTATTGCTGTAGTCATTTCACTGATCTCTGCCCGCGCCAAGGGCCGGACCGGAAGCGCCGTCAGGCCTGCTCCCACGCATTCCCGTACTCGCGACGTCTCATCTGGCGAAAAATTCATCTACCTGCACCTTAAGCAGTTAGCCGGCCAGCCGTCTGGTCATGATTGCTCACACTGTCAGTCTGGGTTGGCGAAGGCCGGATGTCGCCGCAGCGGAATAATTTTTCACAGTGAGCAATATTGCACAGTTATGATTTCCCGTAATTGGCATTATTTTCAAGTACTTCGTATATTTCTTCATCCGCACCAGCAGGAGCGCCGGCCATGAGTGACGCCTCTGGGTCCCGGATTCTGGTGGTAGACGATGAGACCATCGTCCGCGAATGCCTGGCATTGGTGCTGAAGTCGGGCGGATATGAGGTCAATACTGCAAAGCATGGCTTTGACGCTCTCTTGCAGCTCCGCCGGGCAGTCCCAAGCGTACTCATCTCCGATCTCAACATGCCGCAAATGTCGGGATTCGAGCTTCTCTCGGTGGTGCGCCGCCGCTTTCCTGAAATCGCGGTGATCGCGATCAGCGGCGCTTTCGCATCGGGCGATCACATCCCCGGCGGCGTCATCGCCGACGCATTCTTTACCAAGGGACATCCTCCCAGAGAGATCCTGCAAACGGTCGCCGAATTGATTCGCACGTTGCCGGAGCGGGGGCAGAGCCATCATCGGGAATCGGCTCCCGTCTGGATACCACGGAACGGCAAGGATTCCAAGGGAGTGCCGTTCATCGTGCTGACCTGCACGGAATGCCTGCGGTCCTTTCCGTTAAGCGTGCTGCAGGAAGATGTGCAGGAAATCCAGGAAACGCCCTGCCTCTTTTGCGCCAACCCCGTGCGCTACGTCATTGATTTCTCTTTGGCCGTGATTTCCCCCAAGACCTCTGCAACCGAAATCGCCAAATGGTGACGGCTTGCGGCCCCCAGCGGAGTGAGCGCTTTTGACCAGCGCGGACAAGCGCTGAAACCGTAGGCTATATCTGGCCGAGTGCCTCATTGCTTCAGGAGTCCACCATGGTTCACAAACATGCCGTTGCCTTTAGTCCGCTCGATTTATTCAAAAGGATCGACGCTCACACGACCACCCGGGACTACCGGAACCGGCAGGCCATCTTTACGCAAGGCGAAAAGGCGGATGCGATGTTCTACATCCAGAATGGCAACGTGAAGCTGACGGTTGCGTCCAAGGCTGGGAAACGTGCCGTAGTCGCCATCTTGCGGCACGGCGACTTTTTCGGCGAGGGTTGTCTGACCAGCCAGGCGCTGCGCATGTCCACCGCGACTGCGATTCAGCCTTCCACCATCGCCCGCGTGAACCGCACGGCCGTCGTCCGCATCATTCATCAAAAACCGGAATTTGCAAAGCTCTTTATCGCCTATTTGCTGTTTCGTATTGGGCGAATCCAAGAGGAATTCGTGGACCAGATCTTCAGCTCCAGCGAAAAACGATTGGCTAGAATTCTATTGATGCTGGCAGGCTTTGGGCGGCATTCAAAGCCAGGTTCTGTGCATCTGAAGGTGAGCCAGGAAACCCTGGCCGAAATGGTGGGTACCACGCGCTCCCGGGTAAGTTACTTCATGAACCGGTTTCGAAACCGGGGATTCATCGACTACAACGGGACCCTGCGGGTACATCGGGCCTTGCTCACCTTTCTGCACGAGGATTGAGGATACAAAGTCGAAAGCGTGAGCTTTATTGCTCAGACGCGTTGCTTTTGTCTTGGTAAGTTCAATGGGAGTGCCCTTATGGATCATCCCTTAAGAACGTTGCTTTACGAATTGTTCGTGGCGCCGCCTCTGCAACTGCTGCAAAAAGCTTTTGGACGAAATCGCCGCGCCGCCACTCTGCTGACCAGGGCCGCTCCGCTTGCCAGGGGATCGCGGAAACCTGCGAATTCATTCTTCCGGAGCAACTCGTGACCCCCTTAAGCATCTGCGCGGGGCTGGCCCTTGTCGGGATTGTCCTGCTGGCGTTCTACCTGTCCCGGCGCCCGGCGCAGCCGCGGGTTCCGGCCATCGGGACACAACGGATGTGTCCTCATTGCGGCAGGATTACGCCCCGCGCCAAGTCGGCCTGCCTGGAATGCGGAAGGTTACTGGCCACCTGATGGTGAGCTCTATTGACCAGTTTTCCTGGGCGGCTTCATGTCAGACTTCTCCAGTAACCAGTTTGATTGCCATCGAGGAGAGCAAAACTTGCCCAAGAGCAAAAATACCGCCACTACCGCCCGCAAGAACAAGCACACGGGCCATCAGAACACCAAACGCGTAGTGACCAAAGCCAAGAAGGGGTAATGGCCACGAGGCCAAAATGGGCAGGAAGAAGCGGGAGTTTACGCCGGTTCGCCACTCTCCCGATGGCTCTGTGGTCGGCACAAAAGGCTCATCAGGATGTATATGAGTGAAGCATTCGCCGTCAAGGCACCTGCCCCGTCCAAGCCGCGAGCCGTTCGATCCGTGGTCAAGGGTCCGATTCGCTGTCATAAGTGTCAACTGAGCTGCCGCGATGCCGACGAGTATCTCAGTCATAAATGCGAGCCCAGGCCGCAGCACCAATAAGAAAGGATGTTCCACTTGTCAGAACGAAACGGGGATCGATCGAAGTTCGGAAGACAGCGGAAAGCCAAACTCCTCCGCCGGAAACGCAACCGCGTTTTGCGAATCTCGCTCGGGCTGGTGAAGCCCCCGACGGCGCCTGAGCCCAAAGCCGCGGATTAAACAAGCCGGAATGTTTTTCGTCCTCCCGCCACAGTCGTTCCGCACGACTGAGAGTGGAACCGCGTGCTTCTTGCCCGTCGCCATGCCGCCCGAAAGGATTTGGGCCCCGCCAAAGCGGATGCGTTTACAATACAGAAGCAAGCCGGGCGATTCCCGGCAGCGGCGTGCGGATGTGGCGGAACTGGCAGACGCGCACGGTTTAGGTCCGTGTGCCCGGAAGGGCGTGGGGGTTCAAGTCCCTTCATCCGCACCAGGAATCGTTTCCCGTTTTTCGTCTCCCGTTTCCCGTTTTGCCGCAGCTCCAATCGAGTGGATTTTTTCGCCCGTCCCACGTATCTGACGCGTCACAACTCCGATGCCCATGCGTCACAGCGTTGGCCTCCATAACCATGCGACAAGAGAGAAACCGGCTTGTGGAGGTCTGCCATGCTGGGTATGAGCATTTTCCTGATCTTCCTCGGAGTTCTATTCTTCTGCATCTGCGTCCTGATCCTGCTGAAGCCGGGCGACTATTTTGCCGCTCGGCGGCTGCTGACTTGCCCCGAAACGCGTCATGCGGCCAGCGTGAAAATCGATGTTCGCCATCGTCTGCTGACGCTTTTGCGCGGCCAGGAGAAACTGCGCCTGGCATCCTGCTCCCGCTGGCCCGGCCGCCAGCCATGCGGAGAGGAATGCTTGTTGCAGATCGACCTGAATCCGGAACTCCTGGACAGGGCGCTGCGCCTCTGGGCGGAGGGCAAGCCGTGCGCACTCTGCCAGCGGCCTTTGGCTGAAGGCGACTGGCGAGGAGGGCATTTCTCCGGACTGGACCAGGATGGCAAATTGGTAACTCCCGCGGAAATGCAGCTAAGAGACTTGCCTATGGCATTGGAGCGTTACCGGCCCGTTTGCTGGCCGTGCAATCTGACCCAGTGCCTCATGCGCCAGCCCATCCTTCTGAAGGGAGACCGGCGCGGACGGCGCGAAGAGCTTTGGGATGGGGGATGAGAAAACCGCCGTCGGCTTTCGGCCGTCGGCTGTCGGCCGGAGGAGCTCGTTTCACGTTTTTCGTTTCACGTTTCACGTTGGAAAGGAATATAGGTTTGGAGCTTACGGCTTGCAGCCAAAGACCGGCTTCTGTCTATTCCGGCTGCAAAGTGTGAACTTTAAACTGTGAGCCTTTCCGGGGCCTTTTCTTGGCCAATTGCCAATAGCCAATTGCCAATTGCGGATCTTCCTGGCCGAAGGCCGACAGCCGAGGGCCGACGGCGGTTCAGAGCTTTTTTCCGTCCTGCACTCTTCCTTTCCACTCGCCGCCGCGGCCCCACCAGTACAGCAACGCGGAGCGGACCGTAGCCCCCATATAAAACAGGGCTGCCGCCGGCAACAATAGCGCCCACTGTGGAGACAAGCCGCAATACTTCACCGTCGGCCGGTAGGCCACAGTCATCAGCAGCCATGTGGTCACGCCCAGCATGGCCGCCATCGGCCGGCCGGTCAAGACCAGCGCCACAGGCAAAAGATAAACCAGTGTCATCGCCAGGATCGTCAGCAGCAGCAAAGCGGCGGAGTGCCGGAGTTGGCGAAAAGCTGTGCGCGAGATCATCTGGCCAATCCCGGAAAATCCTTCATAGGCGCGAATGCTTGCCGTTTTTTTGGCCGCGCCCAGCCACAGCTTTCCCCCGCTCCGCTTCACCGCCCCCGCCAAAGCGCAATCGTCGATCACTTCCCCGCGGACAGCGGCAATGCCGCCGGCCCGCTCCAGCGCCTCCGGCCGAATCAGAATACATCCCCCGGCAGCGCCAGCCGTCTGGCAACGGGGATCGGCAATCCAGCTCGGGGGATACAGTTGAAAAAAGAAAAACACCAGCGCCGGCATCAACAGCTTTTCGGCAATGCTCTCACAACGCAGTTTGACGATGAGTGAGGCCAGATCATAGCTGCCGGCCTCCATGAGTTCGATCAGGCCGGACAACTCATCCGGTGCGTGCACAACATCGGCATCCGTCAACAGGAAATAACGAGGCGCAAACTCATGGGCACGCACGATGCCCTGCTGCAGGGCCCATAACTTCCCCGACCAGCCCGGCGGCAGGGATTGTCCCGGAATCACCCTCAACGCCTCGGATTTGCCGGCCGTTTCGCCTGCCGCCAGGGCCACGCCCGCAGTGCCGTCGGTGCTGCCGTCGTCCACGACGAAGACCCGGATGCTGCCGGCCTCGCTTTGCTCCATTAATGACGTCACCGCGCGCCCAATGACGTCGGCCTCATCGCGGGCGGGAATGATGGCGGCAATGGTGGCGCTGGAAGGCCGATTATCGGGGGAATGCGTCTTACCGTGGGACGTAGCGCAGGACCATTGATCTTGGCTGGACTCGGGGGCCCGCCAGAATCCACCGCGGGCCAGCAATAGGTAACCCCAAATGGTTAGGCTGACACTGCCAGCCGCTTCCAAAACAAGCAGAAACATCCCCACAGTGTATCGCGGTCTGCTGCCTCATCATGCTTTTGGCCAAAATCGTCGATAGATACACCTGACGGAGCACTAATGCCTTTGCCGTCGCAAATGGCGAGGCTTCGCAGAAAGAGTGGGAAATCGATGAAAAGACACGCGAAACTCGCCGCGGTAGTCCTGTGCGCGATGCTTGCCGTATCTGCGGCACGGGCCGATGAGGTGTCGGACCTGAAGGCACAACTGCAGGCCTTACAACAGCAAATGAATGCCTTGCAACAACAGTTGCAGAAGGTGACAGATAAAGTCGAACAGGCAAAGGCATCTCAGAACGCCAGCGCCACGCAAACCACTCAAGCCCCAATCACGCTGAGCGCTACGCAGGCCTCCGATAGCGCCAAAGCGCCAGCCCCGGGCAACGGCAAGCACGGATTCTTCGAACGCAAGCCCGGGAGCGATGTCACTTTGTACACTCGCACTGGGGAAATGACCATTTACGGCAAGCTCGATCTTTCGCTGGACGCCACCACGAAAGGCCTTTCCGGATTCATCGGCCCCGACGGGAATCCCCCTGTCGGCAGGCTCGGTTGGTTGCCGGCGCTATCGACAAACCTTTCCTATATCGGCGTCCGCGGCTTCGAGCGCCTGGGTGATTTCCCTTTTAAGTTCGTTTATCAGCTTGAAACACAACTCGATGTCACGGCCACGGCGGGGACCAGCGAGACCAACAGCAATGAAAGCAACCAGGTCAAGGGCGCCTTGACCTCGCGCAACAGCTTTATAGGACTTGCCTCGCCGGAGTGGGGCGCCATCAAGCTCGGTAAGACCTGGTCGCCATATCGGATCTCGACGGACATTATGAATCCGTTTTCCGGCATGATCGGCGACTATCAGGTCATCATTGGCAATACGGGCGGCGACAATCGCGTCGAGTTCGGAACCCGGCTCGATCATGCGATCTGGTACGAATCGCCGAATTGGCATGGCGTCATACTCTCCACGCTGTTCTCGCCGGGCCAGAACCGGGCCAGCAACAGTGACAACATCGCCGGCGGCGAATCCGATTGTACGGGCGGCAATGTGCCCGGCAGCGGAGGCATCATTCCGGCCACTTGCAGTGACGGCTCGTTCGGCGACGCGGTCAGCGGCAGCATCACTTATGCGAAGAAACGGCTCTATTTGACCGCCGCTTATGAGCGTCATATGAACGTCAACCGGTCAAGCGACATTACCGGTATCTTTGCTTCGGGCAACGCCGCTTCCGTGCTTCTCCAAACCCAGGATGTCGCCGACGAAGATGCGGGCAAGGTCGCAGCGCAATACTCCTTCCCCTCCAAAACAACCGTCAGCGGCATCTTTGAGACGATGCACCGCTACGTTCCGGCAGATCTGCAATTTCAGAATGAACGGCAGCGGATGGGCACCTGGTTTGCCTTGAGCCAGCAACTGACTTCAGCCACCAGCCTGCATCTGGGCTGGGCGCACGCCTTCCGCACGCCCGGTGATCCGGGCCAGCATAACGACTCCGCGATCACTCCTCCCGGAGGAGTTCCCGGAACCGACTTCACTGCGGGCGCCCACGCCGACAATTCTGCGGATATGTCGACGGTAGCGCTCAAATACCAACTCACCAAGAACCTCGGCGTTTATGGCGATTGGGCGATGACCCTCAACGGTCCCGCCGCCCATTATGATCTCGGCGCCGGTGGCCGTGGCCTCACAACCGATTGTCACGATGCCTTCGCAGCCGCAGGCGGCCTGGTCGCTTCCAACCCTCACTGCTGGACAGGCGCGAGGCTCATGGGTGCTTCGCTCGGAATGATCTGGAAGTTCTAGGAAAGGGTTCGACCGGCGCCGATCTCGGGGTGCGCAATCTAGCGCCAACCCCGAGCTCGGCGCCGGTCGCATTGTTCAGTACCCCGTGAAAGACGACGGCCTTGAGCGGGGCAAGGTGTGCAAGGCAGAGCCGTCGCCTCCGAATGCCTGGACAATTCGTCGCAATCTGTATCGGGACTCGCGCCCCTCTACTGCATTCGTCGCCCTTAGAGCCCGGGAGATTCACCCGTAATTCTCCGAACTTCTTCAGAGGTTCGCCCACCGCGGAAACGCCGGGGTTCAGCCGAATGTCACTCACCTTCGAGGTTTCAAGGCGTTGAACTTATCAAAACGAACCGAAAACACTAGAGCACGTTTCAAAAATGAAATACGGGTGAGGGTTCCGTCCCGGTCCCGGAGGGGCGGAGCGAAAATAGCCCAGAGCCTGCCCTGAGCTTGTCGAAGGGGCGAAGCGTAGCGGAGCCCTGGGTAAGCACGTGGAAACAGGTCCGCCCTGGAGGACCGGTTGGAGATCCCGCTACGTCTGGGATTGAACCCGACCGACCTACGGGGCGGACGGGCATTCCTTCACTGACCCAGGGTTTCGCTACGCTCCACCCTATTCTCGTTGCCTTCCTACGGGAGATAGGCACGGCCGCCGTGCCCATATCCGTATTCCTTTTTTGAAACATGCACTTGTCATTCTGAGTCCGCCGCTGCGGTGGGCGCTCCTGTGCGCCGGGTTGAGCCGGCACTTTCCCCCGACTCCGGCAAACACCAACGTTCGTACGTAATCTTGGCACAGGGATGGGGCAACATAGGCCCGAGGCCTTGGCCCCGGGAACGGATGGCATCACGGGCTGGTCCCGTGAGGACGGCTGAAATTCCGCGGGACATCAGTCCCGCGAGGAGAACGAGCGCAAGCATGAGGCTCGCCGGTATTACATCGGCTTCGCGTAAGAGCCGAACATCCGGTCTGCCGGCAGTGCCCCGGCGGGCACGTACTGCTCACGATCACCGCCATGATAGTTGCGGGACGAAGAATGGTCGTCCGCTGCCGACACCTTAAAGCTACTGACCATTTTCTGCAGGTCAAACGCCAGACCCGACAAACCCTGGCAAGCCTGCGCCGACTGTTGCACACCGGACGTCGACTCCCGCACCAAAGTCGCAATCGCCGTCATGCTGTGATTGATCTCCTCGGTGGCACTGGACTGTTCCATTGCCGCAGTGGCAATTTGGGTAATCATTTCGCCCACCGTATCGGACATGCGAATGATTTGCTGCAGCGATTCTCCGGCCCGGGCCGTAAACGACACGCCCTGCTCCACCTGCTTCGTGCCTTCTTCCATGGCGGAAACCGCTGTCTTGGTTTCCACCTGAACGCTCTGGATCATGTTGGCAATCTCGTTGGTCGCCTTGGTGGTGCGTTCCGCCAGCTTACGGACCTCGTCGGCCACCACGGCAAAACCGCGCCCTTGTTCGCCGGCCCGCGCCGCTTCGATCGCGGCATTAAGCGCCAGCAGATTCGTCTGGTCCGCGATTTCGTCGATCACGCCGATGATGCGGCCAATCTGGTCGGAACTCTTGCCCAGCTCTTCCACTTTCTTCGCGGTCGCGCCAACCGAAGCCGACATGGAGCGCATCTTGGCCAGAGTTTCTTCGATGATGGCGCCGCCTGCCCGCGCTGTCTCCGCCGCCTTCCGCGAAGCCTCCGCCGCCTGGTTCGAGTTGTCCGAGATCTGCATCACGGTGGACGACATTTCGTGGATGGTCGTGGCCACCTGCGAAGTCTGACCATTCTGAGCATCCGCACTTTGCGATTGCTGCATGGCGGCAGCGGAAATTTCTTCGCTGGCACTGGCCACCTGCTCAGCCGTCACCGCCACCTGGGCGATGATCTTGTGCAGTTTATCGAGGAAGATATTGAACCATTTCGCCAGTTCGCCAAGTTCATCGTGGGAGTTAATCTCCAGCCTTTTGGTCAGATCCCCTTCGCCTTCTGCGACATCCTTGACGGCCTGGATGGCGCGGTTGAGTGCCGCGGAAATGCCGCGCACCATCATTCCACCGTAGATAGCAAGCACCACGACCCCGGCGCCAACCAAAATCAGGATGGTAATGGAGAGTTGGGCGGTTTGTGCATTGAGGCGCGTACTTTCCGCATCGGCGCTCTGGAGCACCTGGCTCTGTTGCCTGTTCATGGCGGCCAGCACGGATTCGAATGCCGGGTTCGACTTTTCGATGAACAGTTGATGGGCCTCAACATCCCGGGTTTGCAGCAATAGATTGGTTACGTCGTCGTTGGCCTGAACCAAGACACGAAAGGCCGCCTTGATGTCGCTTCCGCCGCTGACCATCTGGTCGATCTTGGCTTCTCCGTCCTTGACCAGCGCCTGCCGCTGGTTGATCAGCGCCTCCATTGCGTCCGGGTCGCGCTCCTTCACCAGCTTCAACGTCAACCCCTGAACCCGCACGACCACGTCCAATAACTGAAAGGAAGCCTGGCTGTTGTTTCTGGTCAGGGCCGCCAAATTCCGGGCCGAAATCGACGAGGCCCGAAGCAGATAGCCCAAACCGAGAATGGCTCCAACCGTAATCGCTACCGAAGCGACGAGAACCAGAGTTACGCGACGAGCGATGCCCGCGTTCTTCATAGACGTCCTTGCTTCACCCCACCCAGGGGGTCATCTACTTCAGTTTGTCGGCCCGCAGGCCAATGACAATTGAGCCAATGGGTTTTGTGCCATCCAGAACCGGCAGTCCGATCTGAACCATCTGCACCCCGGTGGAATTGTCGAGCTTCATCGGACCGATAAAGGTCTCGCCCTTCATCGGCGACTCGTGCTTCGGCATGCCTTTGTGCGTCCAAAACTCGGTTTTGGCGTCATATCCCACCTTGGTTCCGTCCGCGCCGGACACAAAGATCTTGACGACGACATCATCCTTCTTGCTCTTCAGATACTCCGATAAGGAGTTCTTGCCGATGGCGCGCACAAAAGGATCGAAGACCGTGAGCGTATGCCACTTGTCATTCGTCATCGTCCTGGCTTCGGGTGACAACGGCGTACTGTTGTAAGTCTTCACCGCGCTAACCAGTTTCGGATCCGTGCTCAGGTACCGCATTTGCTTAACCTCAGCATCCACCTTGGCCTTTTGCGGGGCCTGTGCCAAGCCGGTTGCAGCCAACGCCAATGCGACCAGGAAAACTGCCTGTGCTCTCTTCATGATTGCCATCATCGATACATCTCCTTGGAGTTGCGGCCATTGAGCCCGAACATGAGGGGCCAAACTCCGCGGCGGGCTCATCGTGATCGAGCGGACGCCAGCGGCGGCCACGACTCTCTCCTCTATTTACATTCGGCAGAGTGGTGCCACTGCTTTAACAAATAAGGAGAACGCTTTGGACCAGCAGTCAGGGTGACAGGGGGCTAACCCCTGTATTTTGTGTAGCTTCAGGAGCCTGCGCGGCGGTCTGGATCAATACTCCGTGGGAAAATCGACGAATTTTCCCGTGCATGAGTTTGGCGCGCCTTTGCCGGGACTTCCGGTAACTTTCACGTCTTCGCCCGTCACCTTTAAGTTGAACGGTCCCGGCCCCACCTTCACATCCGCTTCCGTCGCCGACACTACGATCGCGCCAGGATCGTCGAACACCACATTGTCGAACTGAATCCCCAGACGATGGTCCGCATCCGTGCCTTCCAGCGAGACTTTTCCCTCCCCGGCAACCGCGACATTGCGGAGGGTGATATCTCGAAAAACAGGCAACCGGCCCAAGGCATTGCTCACATGTGCGGAATAACTGCTGTCCATGACTATGGGTTCGGCTGTATTCCGGATGCAGACATCCTCATAAACCACGTCGTGAACCAAGCCTCCGCGCGTGGAGTTTGATTTGATGCGCAGTCCATCGTCGGCGCCATCGATGGAAAGATCGGAAACACGAATCGCGCTGACGCCGCCTTCGGTCGGGCTGCCGATGGACATGCCATGGCCGGAGTAAAAGTGGTTGTGAACAATGCTCATGTTGGTGGTGGGGGCGCCTACATCGCCCTTGATGGCCACATGATCGTCCCCGGTATGGATGTAGCAATGGGTGATGGTTACATTCGTAGACCGGCCGGGATCGATACCGTCGGTGTTGCGCGCCCGCTCGGGGGTATAGATCTTCACCCCCCAGGCCGTGAACCCATTCCCGTGATCGTAGCCAACGTGGAAGTTGGGGGAATTCATCAGGGTAATGCGGTACATCACGAAGTTATCGCAGTGACTCAGCGAAATGAGTCGCGGAACGTTTTGGGTGCCGCCCTTGCGCGCCTGGTCGGCAAGATTCCACCAGCTAATTTTCCTTCCCAGCATGGTTTCGCCGCCGCGGCCGTCGATCACGCCGTCGCCCATGATGCCTGAATCGGAAGCGCCTTCCCCGCTGATCAGGGGCTTGCACCGATGCCCCTTCTCGGTAATAGTGCCACAAACGCCAGGACTGTCGTTGTAGTCATAGTCGCGTGGGTTGCGGGAAGCGTACAAGAAAGCGCCCCGATCCATCACCAGCACAACCCCGCGCCGCAACTGAAGCGGTCCGGACAGAAAAGCGTCCTCGCGCCGCGCCGATCTCCTCAGGACCACCGCCTGCCCCGCGGGACAGTGATCCATCGCCGCCTGGATGCGTGCGGTGTCCAGTTTGTCTTCATCTTCTGCGGCGATCGACAGGCCGGCGCGCCCGATCTTGGCTTCCAGCGTGACACAGGCCGGCGGTATGGCTGGTTCCGTTACCTTCCGCGTGTCTTGACCGAAAACAACTGCCGGCAAAATGAGAGCAAAAGCAAGAATCCTCATGGTAGCTAGTAGCTAGTAGTTAGTAGCTGGGAAAACCCGCGGCCACTCTTTACTCGCTGTCCTTTCTGATTTTTTCAATTCGCCAATCTTTGGCACTCAGTAGCCGCGGGTTCGGCCCCTAACTACCAACTACTAACCACTAGCCACTACTTCGGTTCAATCGCAATCACCCACAGATCCGTCTTGCCCAGATTATGGCCTACGTGCGTCGCGCCGTGCCGCCACACGATTTCATCGGTCTGCAGGCTGGAGCTTTCCTTGCGGCCATCCGGCAAAATATGTTCCAGTTCCGCTCCCGAAAGGCAGACCACAACCCGGTCGTGATGCGTATGCTGCGGTTCACTGGCTCCGGCCGCGATCTTGATGTCGTATACCCGCCCATACCGGTTCTCGAAGAGCACCTTATAATTCGGCGCCAATCCCGTAGTACCCCAGGTTTCCGCCGTGCCCTGCCCGAGGTATTCGATGCGCACGAGTCGTATTGCGGACGCGCCGATATTCTGCACGCTTCCCGCCATGGGTGGCTCAAAAACGGTGTCGCCGCGTTGCACGGTCTGCGGGTGAGTCTTCCCTCGCGCCGGAGCCACCGCAACGGAGGCGTTATCCAGGTACACCAGCACGCAGGGCTGCTTCTCGGGCAGGATCAACACTTCGCCCGGCCTCAATATCTGCTCCACTACCCAGACCTTTTCATTGCGTATCTTTTCCGTCGTCAATGCGCCCAGCACGGACAGCATAAGCAAGGCCAGCTTGAGTCCTATTTGGTTATGCATGCGGAACTCCGTTTCCCGTTTCCCCTCTCCCCCCTTCCCGTTGCGATCGGGGATGGCCGAATCCGCAGTGAAGAAGGCGAAATGCGAAACGTCTCTGCCTATGCTTTGGTGTTGACAGGCTTTCCAATTTCGGTGCCCGCCAATCTCTCGATAAATGTGACGATGGCGGAATGGTCCAGGTCGCCCTTGCCTTCGTTCATAAGAGCCATCAGCATCTGCTGCACCAGGCTGGTCAAGGGCAACGCGACCTTCATCGATTCCGCGGCCAGCAGGGCGTTGCGCAAATCCTTCTGATGAAGCCGGATGCGAAATCCCGGCTTGAAATTGCGCTCGATGACCATCGGCGCCTTGGCATTGAGAACCGTGCTGCCCGCCAGTCCGCCCTTGATGGCGTTGAATACAACCTCCGGATCGAGGCCGGCGCGCGTAGCCAGCACCAGAGCTTCCCCCATAGCGGCAATGTTGCAGGCCACGATCACCTGGTTCGCCAGTTTGGTCACATTTCCCGCGCCCACCGGACCGGTAAGGGTAACCGTGGAGCCCATCGATTTAAGAATGGGCAAAACCTTCTGGAAAACGCCTTCATCGCCCCCCACCATGATGGCCAGGGTGCCATCGATGGCTTTGGGTTCGCCGCCGCTGACGGGGGCATCCAGGAACGCCACCCCCTTCTGGGCGCAGGCGGCCGCCACTTTTTGCGAAACCAACGGACTGATCGAGCTCATGTCCACGATGGTGACGCTCTTGGCCGCGCCTTCCAGAACGCCGCCGGGACCGAGAATCGCCTGTTCGACCTCCGGGCCGTCCGGCAGCATGGTGATCACGATTTCCGAGCGTGACGCCACATCCCGGCAGGATTCCCCGCGGACGGCGCCGGCGGCCGTCACCTTGTCGACCAGCGCCGGCACAATATCGAACACCACCAGCGCGTGTCCGGCCTTCATCAGATTTCTGGACATCGGGTTGCCCATGATGCCCAAACCCACAAAACCAATTTTTGCCACTGTAGCCTCCTGAGAAGGTTTCAAGATTTCAAGATTTCAAAGTGCCGAAATCTTCGAGAGTTCCTGCCCTCCCTCTCTCCGGCCTCTCTCAACTCATGCGGTTATGAGGCCCTTGAAAGCGCTCACGACTTCCGGCCATTGAAACCTTGAAACTTTGAAACTTTGAAACCTTGCAACTTTGAAACCTGCACTTTTAAAACCTTTCCAGCCACCCCAGTCCGTCCACGGTCGTTCCGGCCGGACGATATTCGCAGCCTATCCAGCCGTCGTATCCGATTTCGTCGAGCACATCAAACAGATAGGAATAGCGCACCTCCCCGGTATCGGGTTCATGCCGTTCGGGGACACCGGCTACCTGCACATGTCCGCAGTATGGGGCATACCTGCGCAGTTTCGCCGCCAGATCGCCTTCCATGATCTGCATGTGGTAGCAGTCCATCTGCATCTTGAGATTCGGGACATTCACCGCCGACAGCATGGCGTACGACTGGGCCTGGGTGTTCAGGTAGAACCCCGGCATGTCGCGGGTATTGATGGCTTCGATCAGAAGCGTAATCCCATGTTTGGCGAACTTTTCGGCGGCGAATTTCAAATTGGCGACGTAGGTTGACTTCAGAGCTTCCGGGTCAGCACCGGCGGGAGCGATACCCGCCATGGCATGCAGGCGCACGGTCTTCAAGCGCAGGGCATAGGCCAGCGCGGTTTCCACGCCCGCCTTAAACTCGGCCTCCCGTCCCGGCAGGCAGGTGATGCCCCGCTCGCCGGCGCCCCAATTTCCGGGCGGCAGATTGAAAAGTACATTCTCCAGCTCGTATTTGCGGAGCAAAACTTCCAGCACATCCGCCGGATAGTCGTACGGAAAAAGATACTCCACGGCCTGGAACCCGGCATCCGCCGCCGCCGCAAAGCGATCCAGGAATGGCGATTCGTTGAACATCATCGACAGATTGGCTGCGAACTTGGGCAATTGGCTCACCTCACTTCTGGCGCTGTGGACATGGGGCTGGACGCCGCTAGTTTATAGGATTTGTCCCGCTCCCGGCTAAAGGAAAATCCGGCGCTTCCCCTGTAGCGAACAAAAAACCCGTTCTCCATCCCTTATTTCTATATGGCTCTTCCCGGCATTTGTCTTAGACTGTAGCTCACGTTTTCCGAAAGCCATTTCCTGCGACCCGGGGGCGGGCCATGCAGGCGGAGGGATACTTTGGGGAACCCTGCAACCGCGCCACGGCTGGATCGCCGGCTCGTTCTCCAGGAATCGTCCCGGCAGAAGAAGGCGGCCATGCTGCAATATCTGGCGCAGGAATTCCGCCTCACCGTCCTGGAGATTCTGCATCGCCGGGGTACGGGCCATTGGGGCGGAGCGGCCTCCGCCGCCGAACTGCTGGTGGCACTATACTTCGACGCCATGAACGTCCGGCCCGAAGAGCCTCATTGGCCTGATCGCGACCGGTTGGTGGTCAGTAAGGGGCACGCCTCGTGCATGCTGTATACCGTGCTGGCCAACCGCGGTTATTTCCCGCTCGAAGAACTGGCGACCTTTCGCCAACTCGATAGTCGCTTGCAAGGACACCCCTGCATGAACTCCACTCCGGGCGTGGAGATGTCCACCGGTTCTCTCGGACATGGAACTTCCGTAGCCCTGGGGATGGCGCTGGCCGCCCGGCTGCTCGGAAAAAGCTATTGGTCCTACGTGCTGCTTGGCGATGGCTGCCTCAACGAAGGCCAGACCTGGGAAGCCATCATGGCGGCTGCCAAATTCAAGCCGCCGCGATTGGTGGCGCTGATCGATTACAACAAAGTTCAGCTTGACGGTCCGAGCGACTTGATTATGCCCATGGACCCGCTTCCGGACAAACTGCGGGCCTTCAACTGGAACGTAGCTCCGTCGGCGTATGACGGGAACGATGCCGCCGCGGTGCTGCAATCGATGGACTGGATCCACGCCCAGACGGAATGGCCGGTGGCGGTGATCTACCAGACCCGCAAGGGCAGTGGCGTCTCCTTCATGGAAAACTCGGCGCACTGGCATGGCGCCGTGGTGGACGACGAAACCTATGCCCGGGCGTCTGCGGAACTCCGGCAGACCCTGGCGCAATTGGAGCAACAGTTATGACCGCCGGTCCGGTTGCCATGCGCGATGCGTTTGGAGAAGCCTTGCTCTCGCTGGCCAACGATCACCCGGAACTGGTGGTATTGGACGCGGATGTGGCCACCAGCACCCGTACCGCCGCCTTTGGCGCCAAATATCCGGACCGCTTCTTCAACCTGGGGGTGGCGGAAGCCAACATGACGGATGTGGCTGCCGGCATGGCCACCTGCGGGCTGCGTCCGGTGGTCAGCACTTTTGCCATTTTCCTCGATTTGAAAGCCACCGATCAGGTGCGAAACATTATTTGCTACAACCGGCTTCCCGTCATACTGGCCGGCAATTACGCGGGCGTGTCCGACTCTTACGATGGAGCGAGCCACCAGGCAATCCTCGACCTGGCTATCATGCGGGCCATGCCGAACCTGACCGTGGTGGTGCCGGCGGACGCCGTGGAAGTGGGGCAGGCGCTGCGGGCGGCATTGCGGCACGACGGTCCCAGCTTCATTCGCCTGTGCCGGAATCCCACACCCGTGCTGTTTGCCGGTCAAGAACCGCTGCAACTGGGCAAGATCCGCAAACTGCGGGACGGGAATGACCTTACCATCGCGGCCTGCGGCGTGCCTGTCTCCATGGCCATGGAAGCCGCGGCCCGCCTGGCGGTACAGGGAATATCGGTGGATCTGCTGGAAGTCTCGACCATCAAGCCGATGGACGTCGAAGGCCTGGTCGCGTCCGCGCGCAAAACCGGCAAGGTGCTGACGGTAGAGGAGCATACCACTCACGGCGGCCTGGGCAGCGCGGTGGCGGAGACCCTGGCCCAGCACGCTCCCGCGCCCATGCGCATGATCGGAATTCCGGACCGGTTTACGGAATCGGGAGATTGGACGGCATTGATGCGCAAATACGGCATTTCGGCCGAACACATCGAGGCGGCAGCAAAGAAGCTGGTAGTTAGCAGCTAGTAGCTAGGGGCCGGATTTCGAGCGATTGGCTGCAAGATAAGGGGACTTTCTTCGTTGGGAGGGCAAAGTTAGATACAAGTATCGTAGGCAGGGACCAGACTTTCGGTTGTCTCCGCTATGGGTTCGCACTAAGACACGGTTCAGCGGCACCGCAAAGGTTTCCGGCTCGGCCCCTAACTACTAGCTACTAGCCACTAACTACTACTATGTGGCCCCAGGACTACACGCCGTTGATGCACAGCTTGGGATGGTCCTCCCTGGGGGCTGCCATTCCTATGCTGGTCCTGCTGTTTCTGCTGGCGGGATTACGAAAGCCATCGTGGCTTTCCGCTCTGATCAGCCTGGGCACGGCCATCGTTGTCGCCTTTGTGCTGTATCACATGCCCCCGGTCCGTATTGTGGCGGCAGCCACCTACGGAGCCGCCTTTGGCCTGTTGCCGATCGGCTGGATCACGTTCAACTCGATTCTGCTGTACCGGATCACGGTGGAGACCGGCCAGTTCGAGATCATCAAAGCCACGCTTACCGGCCTGACGAGTGACCGGCGACTGCAGGCGTTGTTGATCGCGTTTGCCTTCGGCGCGTTCATCGAAGGCGCTGCCGGCTCGGGAGTGCCGGTGGCAGTTGGCGCGGCGATGCTGGCGGGGTTGGGATTCAGCCCTCTGCGCGCGGCTCAGATTTGCCTGCTGGCCAATACCGCGCCAGTGGCGTTCGGGGCCATTGGCACGCCCATGGTAACATTGACGGCGGTCACCGGGATTCCGATCCTCAGCCTCAGTACTTGGGCGGGCCGTTTATGTGCCCCGTTATCGCTGTGCATTCCAACGTACCTCACCGCGATTGTAGGCGGCCGAAAAGGAGTCCGGGGAACCTTGCCGGCCGCGTTGCTGTGCGGCGTAAGTTTCGCCACCGTCCAGTTTCTGGTTTCCTGGAAAATCGGGCCGCAGCTGACCGACGTGCTCGCGTCCCTGGTGGCCATGGCCTGCCTGGTGGCGCTTCTCCGGGTGTGGAAGCCCAGGGATGCCGGCTTTGTTTGCCCCGAGCGCATGGTTACCAGCACGCCGGATGCGAAGCGGATGGCGGCCGGCGCCGCGGGAAATGGTGACGCTGATCCCGTCCGCTTCGGCGCCAGCGGGACGCCCGCGCCGGAAGCCGGCAACACGCCGGCGCCCCACCGCTCTGCCATGGAAGTCTTGCGGGCCTGGATGCCCTATCTGTTGCTGGCCATCATCGTTTTGCTTTGGGGCTGGCCGCCGGTGCGAAGTGTTTTGGATCATGCGGGTCCGCGACTGCTGTGGCCGGGACTTCATAATCAGATTTTGCGCATGCCGCCGGTGGTCCCGGCGCCGGCGCCTTATGCCGCGGCCTACAAACTCGATTGGCTCGTCAGCCCCGGCACGGCGTGTCTGTTGGCCAGCGTCTTGGCTTCGCTCATGGCCGGACTATCGCCGCGCCGGTTTGGCCGGGTTTGGCTTTCGACCGTTCGCCAGATGCTGTTTCCCCTGATCACGATTGCGGCGGTGGTAAGTCTGGCTTTCGTGATGAACTATTGCGGGGCAACGGCCACTCTGGGCCTGGCGTTCGCCGCCAGTGGGAGGTTTTTTCCCTTCTTCAGTCCTTTACTGGGATGGATGGGAGTTTTCCTGACCGGTTCAGACGCATCGTCCAATGCGCTATTTGGGAACCTGCAGGTAGTCAGCGCCAACCGGCTGGGACTTAACCCGGTGCTCATGGCCGCGGCCAACTCCAGCGGTGGCGTCATGGGAAAAATGATCAGCGTGCAGACCATCGCCGTGGCAACCGCGGCGACCGGCATGAAAGCCTCCGAAGAAGCTCAGCTCTTGCGCTTCACGTTCTGGCGCAGCTTTGCTCTGGCCTCCG
>Ga0326728_10010266_pt1 | contig 22033 bp, 15 predicted proteins | sample MB3enrmetagenome_FD_207602 | JGI IMG/M metagenome (GOLD analysis project Ga0326728, IMG submission 207602) | Lab enriched peat soil microbial communities from McLean, Ithaca, NY, United States - MB31MN | ecosystem: Environmental > Terrestrial > Soil > Wetlands > Peat | place: USA: New York... | reverse complement strand
CGGTTCCATTTGATTTTTCTCCTATGTATGCTCTATCCTGCCGGCGCAAATGCAATTGCCTGCCGCATGTTTAGTATTCGTCAGGCAATTTGGATAAGCGTTCGAGCGTAAATACCGGACCGTCTTTGCAAACATATTCCGCTCCTATATTGCAACGCCCGCAAATGCCGATTCCACACTTCATTCGCATCTCGAGACTCGAGATGATCCGCTCGGGAGGAAATCCCAGTTCGGTCAGAACGGGCAGGGTAAATTTGATCATGATCGGCGGCCCGCAAATAATCGCATAGCAGTTTTCGGCGCTCGGGGCCTTCTGCCTGGTAATAACCGGCACAAAACCCACGTTGTATTGCCAGTTCGGATCGTCCGTGCCGTCCACCGTTATATGCATGTTTATGTCCGATCGCCTTTCCCATTGGGCCAGTTCGTCCTTATAGAGAAGCAGGCCGGGGGAGCGCGCGCCGTAAACCACGTCGATGTTTCCAAACCTGGATCGGTTTTTGGGATCGATCATGTAGACTATCGAAGAACGCAGGGTCGTGAATGCAAACCCGCCCCCGATTATCAGGACGTTCTTGCCTTCCAGAAGGTCCCACGGGTACGAGTTGCCCATGGGGCCGCGCACGCCCATAACATCTCCCGCTTTCATATTGTGCAGCCGGCTGGTTACTTTGCCGACCTTGTTCACCGTGAACTTGATGAATCCCCGCTCGCTCGGCGATGTGGCGATCCCGATGGGAATTTCGCCAAGGCCCGCGACCGATAGAATCGCGAACTGGCCTGGAATGTATGCGAACTCTTTCTCGTGGTTCCCATCGAGGAACACCAGCTTGAATGTCTTTAGATTGCGGTCTTCGGTTTCCGTAACGATGGAGTCGATTCGGACCGGATAGGGCAGATAAGGGTTGTTCACTTTTGTTCCTCCATTGGCGAAACGGCTTTAGGCCGGGCATGAACAGCCCGGTGAGGCCATCAGGCGGCCGACTTGTCTTATGTCGATATTGACCGGACAGGCCTGCACACACCGGCCGCAACCTACGCAGGCCGGGCCGCTGTTGTACTTGTCCTGATAATATTTGAGCTTGTGCATGAAACGCTGGCGCACCCTCTGCACTTTCTGGCTGCGGGGATTGTGGCCGGAACCGTGAAGCGTGAAAAGCGGGAACATGCATGAATCCCACAGCCGCAGGCGTTCGCCTTTATCCGCGCATACTTCGTCCTGAATGTCGAAACACCAGCAGGTGGGGCACAGGAACGTACAGGCGCCGCAGTTGATGCAGGCGAACTGGACCTCTTCCCAGATCGGCGATTTAAAAAGCTCGATCATATCTTTTTGCACGAGGATGGCCGGATCGAAAGCCTGCCCGATCCGCTGCTCCGCTGCTGCTTTTTTCTCGAGGGTCAAAGCTGAAATGGCGCTGGGGACCGACGACCAGCCGGAGGTGGCCTCCAGGGTGTTTTTGCCCCGTTCGGTCAGCACCTGCGCGGCGTAGCCTTCGCCGGTGTCCAGGAGCAGAACGTCGAGGCCTGCGGTATCGTAAGGACCGCCCCCCATCGAGATGCAAAAACAGGTCGAACATGGATCATCGCAGGCGAGGCCGATCAACGTCGTCGCCTCACGTCTTCGAACCCACCACGGGTCCTTAAGGGAATCGGTGTCGAAGTTGGCGTCGTCGAGCCGAAAAGCTTTTGCATCGCACGGCCGGATTCCGAGCACTACCTGGGGCGAGAAGTCTTTTCGCGCCTCCGTGAGGATTCCGGCCTGCGGGTCCTCCCCGGCCAGGTTATAGTCGAACATGCACTCGGCCTGCGGGTGAAAAATCCCCTTGGGCGAGAGGCGTGAGTTGCGGAAACCCAGGTCCGCCTCCGACGGGTCCTCGATCGGCGCGAAGTCATGGGAACTGCCGTTTTTCACGGGCGCACAGACCCGGTAGCGGCCCATCAACCGCTCGATTACTCCGCGAAAGTTAGATTTGGCGATGTAGATATCAGACATTGACTGTTCCTTCTCTATCTGTCATGGCCGGCGATCTCACCGATTCCAGGGCTACTTATCCGAGGAAAGGTTCGGGGTCCTCGGGCCGATAGGTATCGAGTGGGGGCTGCCGGTCCTGGAGTACGCCCGCTTCGTATCCGTAGAGTTCCTTGACTTCCTTTTCCAGTTTCTTGGTAAACAGGCGCACTTTGATTCCCACCGGACACGCGCGTTCGCACGATCCGCAGTCCGTGCAGCGCCCGGCCAAATGGAATGCCCTCAGGAAATGAAAGGTGAAGGTGTCCGTCGGATCGATTGTCTTTCCCACCCACTGGGGCTTGGATTCATCGACGAAACAGGTCGGGCAGTAGCATGCCGGGCATGCGTTGCGGCAGGCGTAACAGCGGATGCAGGGCTTGATCAGATCTTCGAAATAGAGCCGCTTTTCTTCGGGGAGCATGGATTCGATTCTGCGGATGTCCTCATAACGGTCGATCTGCTGCTCCTCTACCGGTTCGCCCAGCAGTTCGTCATAGATGACGGGGTTTTTGTGCGTGCAGATGGCGCAGTTTTCCTGCAGAAAGTCCGCCCGCTCCAAGGTCTGCTCGAAATCACGGCCGGATATCCGCACATTCGGTCCGGTATCCACGGCCTCCAGGACCTCACTGCCGTTGAGCCGGGCCTGGATTCTGCGTTTGTCGATCATTCCATGGCACGGAATCCCGAGAATATAAAGCTGCTCCCGCTTGATCTGGTTTTCCAGAAGATGGATCACGATACTGCGTGAGTCGCATCCCTTCGCTGCAATCGCGATATTGCCGGTCATATTCGGCAGGTAGTTGGCCAGGTTGATTCCACAATTTCCATCCCAGACAAGCTGGTCGGCCTGCTCGGGCAATTTCGCCAAATACGGCTCGTTCATGAACACAACCGTACCTTTGCGGAACCCGATCACAGCGTCCACGCGTTTTTCCGAGAGAAGCCTTTTTGCCGCCTGTCTGATTTTCTCGGTATATGTTTGCATCTATGCCACCTGTGCCTGCTTTTTTATAAAGTGTTGCGCCGGCCCGGCCCCTTTTACCGCCTCGACAACATGGCGGGCCGTTTCGGCGAATTTGGTTCCCTCGGCCGAAGAAATCCAGGAAAAATGCAGACGGCCGGGCTCCACGATCCCCGTGTACTCGAGCTGGCTTTTGAGCAGAGCGAATTTGCGCCTCGCGTACAAATTGCCTTCAATATAATGGCAGTCTCCGGGATGACATCCGGAAACCCAGACCCCATCGGCGCCATGTCTGAAGGAGGCCAGGACGAACTTCGGGTTTATCCGGCCCGAGCAGGGCACGCGGATGATCCTGATGTTTGCCGGATACTGGAAACGGCTTACCCCGGCGAGGTCCGCCGCGCCGTACGAACACCAGTTGCACAGAAAGGCGATTATTTTCGGTTCCCAATCGGACATATCGATTTTCTCCATGGTGCGTTATAAACAAGCCCAAAAGAGCTTGTTGGACCTATCCCGACCCTGTTTCAGAAGCACTCGATCATGCTGTATATCTGAGCATCCTCGAAGCCGCGCAGCCTTATGGCGCCGGAGCGGCAGGAGGCCACGCAAAGACCGCAGCCTTTGCAAAGGGCCGGGTTTATTTCCGCCTTGCCGGTCCTCTCGTTGAAAGCTGAGGCCGAGTAAGGGCATATGTTCACACAGGTGCCGCAGGCGCTGCAATCCGCGGCGGAGGTGTAAGCGACCGTTCCGGCAAAATGGATGGTCTGCTTTGCCAGAATGGTTGCGGCCCTGGATGCCGCGGCCTGGGCCTGGGCGATGCTCTCGTCGATCGGCTTCGGGTAGTGCGCCAAGCCGCAGACGAAGACGCCGTCGGTCGCAAATTCGACGGGGCGGAGCTTTGCATGTGCTTCTATGAAGAAGCCGTCTTCATTCACAGGCACCTTGAAGAACTTCGCCAGGACCTCCGTGTCGTTTGGCAGGATCGCCGTCGAAAGCGTGAGCAGGTCGGGTGTGAGGATGAGCGGCCTGCGCAGCACGTGATCGGTTACGCTCACCTGGAGTCTGCCGCCCGGGTTGGAAACAACCGGTTTATCGCCGGCCGCGAATCGAATGAAAATGACCCCGGCCCTGCGGGCTTCGAGATAGAGCGCCTCGCGTTCCCCGTAAGACCGCAGGTCGCGGTAGAGCACGTATATGTCCATATCGGGGTTGAGCTTTTTGAGCTGCAGCGCGCTCTCCAGGGAGTGTGTGCAGCATACCCTGGAGCAATAGGGGCGCTCGGGTTCGCGCGAGCCGACGCACTGGATGAAGACGGCCGTGTTTATGGTCTCAAGGCTTGGATCGCCCTGCATAAACCTGCGGTCCAGTTCCATGTGCGTCAGGATTCTCGGGTCCGTACCGTAGCCGTATTGGGTCGGGGTGAATTGCTGTCCGCCCGTTGCTATGATTGCGACCCCATGTTCGATGACCTGTGGCTGCGCGCCGTTCTGAACCGTCGTTTTGAAGTTGCCTACGAATCCTTCCACGTTGAGTATGCTGGTGGAGAGGTGCAGTGTGATATTGGGATGTTTTACGACAGATTCGGCAAGTTCCTTCACAAAGGACTCGATTTCCTCATTGCGCCAGGTCCTGTAGAGGTTTAGCGCCTGGCCTCCGAGTTCGCCGTCCCGTTCGATCAGGTGCACCGGGTAGCCCTGGTCGGCAATAGCCCTGGCAGCGCTCATGCCTGCCACACCGCCGCCGATCACGAGCGCTTTCTGATTTACGCTGAGCACGGGTTCCTGGAGAGGCTCAAGCAGGGCGACCTTGGATACGGCCATCCTGACCAGGTCTTTCGCCTTGTCGGTGGCCTGCTCCGGCGTGGTGTTGTGCACCCAGGAGTCCTGGTTCCTGATGTTGGCCATCTCGAAGAGGTATTTGTTCAAACCGGCTTCGGCCATGGTTTCCTGGAAAAGAGGCTCATGGGTTCGCGGCGTGCAGGCCGCAACGACGATCCGGTTGAGGTTATGCTCCTTTATCAGGCCGCGCATCGAGGCCTGGGTATCCTGGGAACACGTGTAGAGATTGTCCGTGACATACTCGACGTAGGGCAGTGAGTTTGCATAGTCGCGAACCGCCTTGACGTCCACGATCCCGCCGATGTTGATTCCGCAGTTGCAAACAAAGACGCCGATTCTGGGCCGCTCGCCGATAACGTTCAGTTGAGGCGGGACCTCTTTCTCCCTGACCATGCTTCCGCGCGCCGGGGCCAGCAAGCCGCCTGCGGCGGCGGCCGCCGCGCTCGCCTCCATTACGGATTGTGGAATGTCTTTGGGGGACTGGAAAGATCCGCAGACAAATATGCCCGGTCTGCTGCTGGAAACGGGACTGAAAGAGGAAGTTTCGCTGAAGCCGTTGTCGTTGAGCTTCACATCGAGCCGTCTCGCAAGCTCTTTGGCCGACTCCGAAGTCTCGAACCCCACCGAAAGCACGACCATGTCGAACCGTTCGCTTTCGATGGTACCGTCTTCGCTCGCATAATTTATCACCAGATCGTCCGAGCCCGGCACCGGATCGATAGTATGCACGCGAGAGCGAACGAAACGAACGCCCTGCTCGTCTTTTGCACGGTTGTAATATCTTTCGAAATCCTTGCCGTGCGTCCGTATATCCATGAAGAAGATGGCAGCGTCGAGATTGCCTCCTGAATGCTCCCTGGCTATAACCGCTTCCTTTATGGCGTACATGCAGCAGACGCCCGAGCAGTATTTATGGTCGCAATGTTGAATATCCCTTGAACCGACGCACTGGAGCCACGCGATCTTTTTGGGCTCCCGATGGTCTGAGGGCCGCGCGAGGTGTCCCTGAGTAGGGCCTGAAGCCGAAAGAATGCGCTCGAACTCCATCGCGGTCAGCACGTTGGGCAGGTTTGCGTAGCCGTAGGTGTCGAACCTTGAGGGATTGAACGGCTGGAAGCCGGGCGCCGCGATGATAGCGCCGACGTTTATCTCCAGGTTCCTGGGTTTGTCTTCGTGAATCACCGCGTCTGCCAGGCATGCCTCGACACACTGGTAGCATTCGGAGCATATGCCGCAGCTAAGGCAGCGTTCAGCTTCCGCCCTTACCTGCTCTTCGGTAAAGCCCAACTGGACTTCTTCGAAATTGCCGGCGCGGGTTTGAGGGGAGACAACGGGCATCCGTTCGCGCGGGATCCTGTCATAGCCCTCGGTGGAGATTTCCTGGACCGCCTGCCATTCTTTTTCGCGACCGTCACTCAGGTCTTCGCCTCGGATGTATCGGCCGATCGAAATGGCTGCCTGCTTGCCTGCGGCAATTGCTTCGATAACCGTCTTGGGGCCTGTGACCGCGTCACCGCCCGCAAAAATGTCGGCATCGTGGGTTTGCAGGGTGAGCGGGTCAACCGTCATCGTACCCCAGTCGGTAAGCCGGCAGGCGCACTCTTCGGTAAGACAGGCCCAGTCGGACTCCTGGCCGATAGCAGGAACCACTGCGTCCACTTCCATGATAAACTCGGAGCCCGCAATGGGTACAGGGCGTCTTCGCCCGCTTGAGTCAGGTTCTCCGAGTTCCATCCTCAGGCACTCGATGGCTTTTACGCGCCCGTTTTCCCCGATGATTCTCCTGGGGTTGGTGAGTGTTACGATCTCGATGCCCTCTTCACGGCACTCGTCAATCTCTTCCGCATTGGCGGGCATTTCTTTCTCGCTTCGCCGATAGACGATGGTGGGCTTCCGCGATCCGTTGCGCAGGGCCGTTCTGGCTGTATCCATCGCGACGTTGCCCCCCCCGATGACCGCGACGCGGTCCCCCAGGAAGACTTCCCTGCCGAGGTTTATCTCTCGCAGGTATTCGACACCCGGGACCACACCTTCGAGGTCTTCGCCGGGGAGTCCGAGCGCCTTGCACTCGTGAGCTCCTATGCCCATGAAGAAGGCCTTGTATCCCTGGCCTCTTAGCTTAGAGATGGTAAAGTCTTTGCCGATCTCCACCCCTGTTTCGAACTCTATGCCCATATCCCGCATGACCTGGATTTCGGCTTCGATTATGTCCTTCGGGAGTCTGTAGGAAGGAATGCCGACGGTAAGCATGCCTCCGAGCACTGGAAGTTTTTCGAAAACACTTACCTGGTAGCCTTCTATTGCCAGGTAGTAAGCGCACGATAAGCCCGCCGGACCTGAACCGATGACTGCGACCTTTTCGTCCCGTTTCTCTTTTATCTGCGGTACGAACCTGGTCTCGGACCTGAGATCCAGATCCGCCAGAAAGCGCTTTATGGAATCGATCGCCACCGGCTCGTCAAGCTCGCCTCGCTTGCAGGCGGCTTCGCAGGGATGGTGGCATACGCGTCCGCAGATAGCGGGCAGGGGATTTTCTTCCTTGATAAGCTTCAGCGCTTCCTGGTATTTGCCCTGAGCAGTCAGGGCTACGTACCCCTGGACCGAAATGTGGGCGGGGCAGGTGGCTTTGCACGGAGAAGTGCCGCGCTTTTCTATCGAAAAAGCGCCCGGTACGGCCTGTGCGTATCTTCGGAATGCCGCGCGCCGCTCGCTCATCTCCATGTCGTACTCGTTATTGCGCGCGACAGGGCAGACGCGGGCGCATTCAGCGCAGCCGGTACACTTCGAGATGTCTATGTAACGCGGTTTTTGAAGCAGGTTTACCTTAAAGTCTCCAGGTTCGCCCGTGACCTGCTGAACTTCCGATAAAGTCAGCAATTCGATATTGAGGTGCCGGCCGACCTCGACCAGCTTGGGGGAGATAATTCACATCGCGCAATCGTTCGTGGGGAATGTCTTATCCAGTTGCGCCATTACCCCGCCGATCGAAGGTTCTTTTTCCACCAGGTAGACGTAGTAGCCGGAATCAGCAAGATCAAGGGCCGATTGCATCCCGGCGATACCGCCTCCGATCACCATAACGGCGCCTGTCATAGGCTTCGAGGCATTGTTATCACTCATGAACGTTCTCTCCTAAGTATTTATGAACTAAACTCACCTACGCCTGATTGTTAAGGGTCACTTCAATAACAGGAGTGCGCTCCGCACATTTCAGAGCGCACCCGCAGACGCCCGGCTTGGGGGGGCCGCGCGATGCCATCTCAAAGTTCGACACCGATCCATCTACCGCCTACAAGGCAAAGAATCAGGATCTGCAAAGAACAGCACAACAATAGGACCAATTCGCCGATGTTTGTTCCGGACAAATGTCATACAGTAGGTTCCTGCCGCAGAAAATGAGCAAGGCCGGAGCGAACTTGCCGGGGACTAGTACGAGGCGCTTCAAGCAGGAGCCCGGAAAGATTCAAGCAAAACAGCTTAATTCTTCCTTGAAGTCCGTTCGAGAAGGAACAGCAACAGGGTTCGGCAGATCTCCCGCGTAGAGCCGTCTAACTTTGGGGAGACTATGGTGATAAACCACAGCGAATACGAAGTCAAGGGCACTCGGCAAAGTTTATCCAGTATCTGAACCCACATTTTATCGAAGCGCCGAAAAGGCCGGGCCTGTTGAGTTTGAATCCACCCGGACCGGTAATTTTCTGTGCAGCCGTATGCCGGTTATTCCGATTTATATTTTGAGACAGTTTTTAAAAAAGGGGAGGAACTAAAAATGCCTGAAACGGCATTTGATCAGTGGGTCACACGGGTTGTTCGGGAGAATATGCCCATTTTTACCCGCACTGTTCACTGTGTTGCCGGAATGGCAGGCAGCGAGGAGCGCTCGCTTTCGGAGTTGGCATGGTCCATTCTCGAGGACCCGTCCCTTACTACCCAGGTGCTGAAATTAGCCAACAGCATCTATTACAATCCCTGCTCAAGACGGATCAGCACGGTGACTCGGGCACTCATGAGGCTCGGGGCCGATAAGATAAAGGAGATGTGCCTGGCAATCGCCCTGGTCGAAGCCGTTCTTTCCAGCCTGCACAAGGAGAAGGTGGCCGTTGAGGTTTCCAGGGCATTTCACGCTGCCGTACAGGCCAGAAGAATGGCAATTCGGCGCGATCTGTTCGGCCCCGAAGAGATATTTATAGCTGCGCTGCTCACCCGCATCGGCAATATAGTCTTCTGGTGTTTCGCGGGGGAGGTGGGGGAGAAGCTCGAGAGCGCAATGTCGAATGGGGGGCCTGAGGACCTTGCCGAGATCGAGATCCTTGGATTCAAGCTTGAACGGCTGACCCTGAGACTCAGCCAGGAATGGAAATTGAGCAATCTTCTGGAATCGGTCTTGCGGGACAAGAAGGGAACCGACCCCCGGGTGCACAGTATAAAGCTGGGATGTGCTCTCTCGCGCGCGTGTGAAAGTGGCTGGGACAGTCCCCGGGTCAAGGAGATAATAAAAGAGGCGGGTGCTTTCCTTCAGTTGTCGGAAGATGCGACAGTCGAAGCGCTGCATGAATCAGCCAGGGTAGCCGCTGAAATCACCGAAGCCTATGGAGCGAAAAAGAGCAGCCGCCTGATTCCCCTCCCCGAAGAAGTCCAGCCTCCGGCGCCTCCACCGGCAGCAGAGATCAAACACGAATATCCGAAACCCGATCAGCATGTACAACTGTGCAGCCTTCGCGACCTTTCGACCCTGGTGACGTGCGGTGAAGGGGACCTCAACATGGTGCTTTCCATTGTACTTGAGGGCATCTATCGTGGAATCGGCATGGACAGGGTTGTTTTTGCGCTGCTCACGCCGGACCGGGAGCATCTAACGGGAAAGCACGGACTGGGATGCATAGATGAAGGCTGGGTCGCGAAATTGAGGATCGCCCTGGATCCATGGGTGCCGAATATCCTGGGGCATCTGTTAAAAAAGGGCAGGCCGATCTGGGTCACCGCGAAACCGGACGACAGTATCAAACCGCTCCTCACAAAAGAATTATTTCATCTGACCGGAGGCGGCCCGTTTTTTGCCGCTCCTGTTGCATTCAAGTCAACCATAATAGGGGTTGTATACGCGGACAGAAACCAGAGCGGGCGCAGCCTGGACGAGGAAAGCTTCGAAAGTTTCGTCTTTTTTGGGCAGCAGGCGAATATGAGTCTTGGCATGCTGGCAGATAGTCAGGGCCATACAGGTTCAAGCTGACTTCAGCAGGAGCGAATGCCTCTTATGTCTGGATTCGCCTTCCGCGCTCACCCGAATAGCCCTCAATCCGCTCACCGGACATTCGTGCTCACAGATGCCGCAGCCTGTGCATCGATCCGGATCTACCTGTGGGGCTTGAAGCCGGACCTGCAGCTCGATTCTTCTCAAATCCGATGTGTCAAGCTCGGGCGGAATTTGAGATTCCAGGACGATTGATTTCTCAGTATTCGAAACGATTCGCGTTCTTGAATGACCGCTGCCGCTTTCCAGCAGAACAAAGAAGTCGCCCGTCCCGAACTTGTCAGGCTGAAGGAGTGGGTCAGAGAGCACGATGGAGGGGCCGGAGATTTTCGCGCCTTCCAGATTGCCTTGCCGTATTGTGACGAAGCTCTCTTTTACGAATATGGCTTTTGGGCTTACCGGGCAGTTTTCCTGGCAGACGATACACGGCTTGTCCATTGCCCAGGGCAGGCATCGGCCGCGGTCGACGAAAGCCGTGCCGATCCGGATGGGGCCGGCTTTTTCGAATGCGCCGCGCCCCAGTTTTTCTTCGATTGAAATCGGCCGGATGGCGGCGGTCGGGCAGATATGGCTGCAGGCGGTGCAATTCATCTGGCAGGCGCTCGACCCGGTCCGCATATTCAGAGCCGGGGTCCAGAGGCCCTCGATCCCGGCCCTGGCAATGTCGGGTTGTATAACGTTGGTGGGACACACGCGCGCGCATTGCCCACATTTGATGCAGCGCTTGAGGAACTCGGGTTCAGGCAAAGATCCCGGTGGTCGAATCAGGGCAGGATCGTAGTTCAGGCCGAGCTTTCCATCCAGCCTCAGCATCGGAATGGCGGCAATTCCGCAGACCGCCGACGCCACGAATGCCCGTCGTGACAGGTCGGGGGAGTCGATCTCGCCCGCAGCCGACCTGAACGTGTTGTAGCCCATCAGGTCGTCCTTGCAGCTATAGAGGCAGTTCAGGCAAAGAACGCACTCGTGGATCCGGATACTCCCCGCCGGGTCGCAGGCGCCTTCGCACCTGGAATCGCAGAGCCTGCACTGGCTGCATTCGGCCGTTTTTCTGCCGATCCGCCACAGGGCATATCTTGCGAGGACTCCGTACAAAGCTCCCAGGGGGCATACGAACCGGCAATAAAAACGAGGTATCGCCAGGTTCAAAAAAACGGCCGCAAAGAATATCGACGCGGTAAGCCATGCCCCTTCGTAGTGCCTCTGCGCAGCGGAGGCCAGGTGGAAGGAAGAATCCGCAAACGGGAGAAGCAGGAAATTTACCGAGCGATAAACAAGCGGGATCGGGTCGAGCAGGCCGGTCATGAGCGAAGCTGACAGGGCGCCGTCCATCTTCAGAAAATAGCCTGCCGCGGCCCAGAACGCCACCAGTCCGATAAATAGCGTGACGGGCCGCCTGATCGAATAACCGGTCCTTCGCGAAACCAGAGCTGCAACCGCCAGAATGCATACGATCCCGGCTATGCTGAGCGGATTGAGTTCGGAAGAATCCGCGATGTTTACCAAAAATGCGCCGGCCGCGGGGGAAAGCAGCACCAGAAGGATGTAATATTTTATCCTCTGGCTGCCGGTGCTTCGGTTGGCGGCGATTTTTTCTTTCGTGGAACGGGCGCGCGAGCCGAGATAACCGATAAAATGGTGTATCGTGCCGAATGGGCACAGCCACCCGCAGAAAAATCTTCCCAGCACTATGGTGAGCATGATCGTGGCTACGGCCCAGAGCAGCCCCGAATAGAGAGTGGAGGTCGTCAGAACGTTGCCGATGGCGACAAGCGGATCGAGTTCGAGGAACCAGTTTACCGGCCATCCCCGCAATTGCATGAAGGATTGTCCGAAGGTGCTCACGATACAGAACCAGATAAACAGAACAAAAAAGAATAGCTGGGATATTCGCCTGACTGCGGTGATTCTCATCTGATTTAACCTGTGGATACGCGCAAAGGACTCAGGGACTCAAAATCGGAAGTCCCGGCCCCTGCCTGTTCAGCTTTGGATATATAGGGCAGGTCCGTGGGTTTTTTGCCCAGCAGGGCGGCCCCGGCCGCGTCGGCGGCAACCTGATCGGTGCTTACGATCATCGTGTTCGTCTGCTTGAGGTCTGAAACGGACCCTCCGGTCGGCCCGTTGGTGACCATCGTGAAAGTTCCGTCCAGAATGACAAGAGTCGGCTTTATCATAAGCGCGAGATCTTTTATGAACGTGTGGATGTCCTGATGGAAAATGTTGCGCCTCCCTCCGATAAAGCCGTACCAGTTTTTCATGGACATCGAGGCCCCGCTCCTGTGATGGTCTTTTACCGGAGCTATTCCGATAAGCTTGTTCGCATCATGGAACGCTCCGAACAGAACGGGCCAATTGCGGATGAGATTGGAACCGGGGACAGAGATGTTGGTGAAAAGCGATTCCTTAGGCAAAATCAGCTTGGCCCCGGAGTTTTGCACGGCTTCGCCGATGCCGCTAAGCGCGAAACAGCTTTCCGGATTGTTGATCGGATTGTCGGAAACGGCGACCGAAGCAGCGCCCGCCTTGAAGCATAAACGCGCTACCTCGGCAAGTAGTTCCGGGTTCGTTGTGGCGCAAAGCGAAGGCGGGGTCGCGAAGGCGGCGTTGACCTTTATCAAAACCCGGTCGCCTTTCTTGATGTAGGCCTCGATTCCACCGAGCGCCATGAGGGCGGCGTTGACAGTTTTTATCCTGTCTTCGCCGGTCGCAATCGCTATCTTTTTGCCGGCTTCCGGAACGGAAAAATCAGGCAGGGCGACAATAGATTTCTCGACCTGCGCGCCTGGCCCGATAGGGTCGTGCAGAAAATAACCAAGGGCGCCCGCGGCCGCCAGAGCTATCCCGGCCTTGGCGGAACGGAAGATAAAATCACGCCTGTTCATTTCAGGCTGGGGCGGATGGTCTTCGAACTTTTTACTCATTGCCCGGCCTCTCCCAGTTTGCTGTAAACCCGCGATGCCACTTCCACTGCGCTTTCCATGTCATCGGCCTCGTGAGCCCCGGCGAAGAACTTACCTCTGTGCATAACGACTTCATACGTATCGAATACCTTGTATATTTTAGAATCGGGCGCATTGGGGACCTCGCCGATATCCGAGCCTCCGTTGTCGAGCAGAAACCGGCCGTATGCCGCGGCCAGATCGGAGGCTTCCTCGGGGTTTTCTCGCTGTGAAATGAATGCCGTGACCCTGGCGGACCCCGTATAGTAGCCGGCCGTGTATACGCGGTCGAGCCCGCTGAAGCCGAACACGTCGCTCAGGTGGAGGGATATGCTTGACTCATCGAGGGACTCAGCCGGAAAAAGGGAAGATTCGGTTTGCTTGACTGCTTGTTTGGGCTCGGCTTCGACCAGGTTCCTGGCCAGCGCGGTCATATCCTCGGCAAGGTCTTTGGATGCGGATAATATTTCGAAATATTTCGGGCCGTCGGCGAAAAACAGGGCGTCCGCCGTTGCGTAAGCGGAAATGCCAAGCTCAAGGGGCTTCGAGTCCTGTCTTTTCTGAACGCTGTAAACGGAGAAAGCGTTCGTCGGGTTTCCCATTTCGTATATGTACAATTCCATCCAGCTTTTGGGGTCCGTTTTCAAGGCGAAACGCCTTGTGGAAAGCTTTACAAAACCGCTTGAAAGATAGAGTTCGGCCTTGCCGTCGATTTTATCCGACAAGGTTTCGGAGTCGAACGTTTCCTCGGGACCAAGCGGAATGAGGTCCTCTGGAAGGAAAGCAGGCACTGGGGCCGAACTGGGGGATGGCAGCGAGTTCTTGCGGCCTGCGGTGTCCGTCTGGACGGTATGAGTAAAAAGATCGGGGTCGAACCGCGACTGCGCAATGTAAATCCCGCCGGCAACGCCGGCCAAAAGCACCAGTATGAATATCCCTATGCTGGTCTCGGCAATGCCCGCACGTCTCATCCTGTTTCTCCCGCAGATGTCGATTCCAAAGTCGCAAAATAATATCAACGAAGAAGTGTGGAGGCAAGGTCTCGTTCCTGAAAAGGGCCTGAGCCGTTAGCGGGCGATCATCGACCCGGTTCTATGTACGCCCGCATTGACGGAGGGCCTGCTTTACGATTAGTTTTCATGAAATTCGGCGAGGTTTATGTTATGGAGAATTGCCTTTGTGAAAAACACCCCCGGAAAACCCCGTGAGTTGATTCGCTGCATTGCTCCCCGGTATTTCAGCGAGGTTCGGAACGGGTGGAAATAAACGGTATCGGAGGACTGAAATGGGCGTTTCGTTTATGCCGGCCCGGGCAGACATCGATGATTTGCCGGCCCTTCAGCTTCAGGGGCTGAAGTGGACGGCTTTTCACGCATTCGACAACTCGCCATTTTACCGGAAAAAATTGACCGAAGCAGGCGTTACACCCAGGCAGATCCGGTCCCTGGACGATCTTCGCAGGCTTCCCCTGACGTGCGCCGAGGACCTGCGCGACGACTACCCGTTTCCGCTCCGGGCCGTCCCCTTCGAAAAAATCGTCCGGGTGCATGCTTCTTCCGGAACAACCGGCAGGCGCAAGGTCCTGTGCTACACACAAAAGGATATCGACGACTGGGCGGCCATGTTTGCCCGCTGCTACGAGATGGCGCGCCTCACACCTGCAGACCGGGTGCAGATAGCCGTTGGGTACGGCCTCTGGACGGCCGGAGCGGGTTTTCAGAGCGGGTGCGAACGGTTTGGGGCGATGGCCGTCCCAGTCGGACCGGCAAATGCGGAAATGCATTGCCAGTTGCTGGAAGGCATGCAAAGCACCGTATTTTGCGCGACGGCATCCATGGCGCTGTTGATCGCCGAAGAAATTGAACGGCGCGGCATTCGGGACAGGATATCTCTCAAGAAATTCATCTTCGGGGCCGAGCGTCACAGCCGCAGCATGCGGCAGAGGATCTGCGAGATAACGGGCGCCGAGCACCTGTTCGATATCCCGGGGCTTACCGAACTCTATGGGCCGGGCACCGGACTGGAATGCATCGCCCACCAGGGGATACACTACTGGGCGGATTACTACATACTGGAGATACTGAACCCGGAGACACTCGAGGCCGCAGCCCCGGGCGAAATCGGCGAAATGGTTGTGACGACGCTTAGAAAGGAAGGATCGCCTCTCATCCGGTACCGGACCCGCGATCTTACCAGGCTCAGGCCGGGACCGTGCCCATGCGGCAATCCGCTTCCAAGGCACGATCATATCCTGGGCCGCTCCGACGATATGTTTATCTTCCGCGCGGTAAATATCTACCCGGGGCAGATCGATCATGTCCTGTCACGTATACCGGGGGTCGGAAGCGAATACCAGGTCCACCTTTTCAGAAAAGAGGACGGGCGCGACATCATGCTGGTAAAAGTTGAGGCCCTGTCGGAGACCGATTCTCCGGATACCGGAAGGGACCTGATCGAGTACATAGCCGCTGAAATCCGCCGGCAGATAATGGTTCGGGCGAAGGTGGAACTGGTCGCCTACGGGTCTTTGCCCAGATCGGAGCGGAAGAGCAAGCGCGTCTTCGACAACAGGACGGAAGATTGTGTCATCTGACACCCCTTGGGGCTGGAACAAAATGCGGCCGTTCGATCCCGGTCATGTCCGTAAAATACTGGTGCGATCGACGAACTGGATAGGGGACGCCGTTATGACCACGCCGGCGCTGGGCGCGATCCGGGCCGCTTTCCCCTCATCGGAGATCGTGCTGGCGGCGAATCCGGCGGTTGCTGAACTCATGACCCCGCATCCTTTCTGCGATCGCGCAATCGTCTATGACAAAAAAGGTCCTCACCGGGGGATAGGAGGGCTTTGGAAGTTTTGCCGGCTCATTTCGAAAGAACGATTCGATCTGGCCATCCTGTTCCAGAACGCCATCGAGGCGGCGATAATCGCCAAGCTGGCCCGGATTAAGATGCGGGCCGGATATGACACTGACGGGCGCGGGATACTCCTCACCCACGCGGTTCGGGTCACAAAAGAGGCGCGAAGGCTTCATCATACTCAATATTACTTGAGCATGCTCGGCGGGCTGGGAATTCGCCCGGCCGCAGGGAAGGTTTGCCTCCAGTGCACGGATGCAGAAAAGCGTTGGGCGGAAAGTCTGCTGGGCCGGGAACAATGGGCCGCCATAAATCCGGGGGCTGCGTACGGTTCCGCAAAGAGGTGGTACCCGGAGAGGTTCGGGCAGGTTGCGGACGCCCTTTCATCCGAGTTTGGATTTAAGCCGGTGCTCGTGGGCGGACCCGGGGAGGTAGGGATAGGCCATGAGATCGAGTCTCAAATGCGCTCGAAACCCCTGAACCTGATCGGCGGGACTTCCGTGCGTCATCTGATGGCGCTTCTTTCCTCGGTAGAGCTTGTCGTAACCAATGATTCCGGTCCGATGCACATCGCCGCGGCCTTCGACCGCCCGATTGTCGCGCTCTTCGGCCCGACGGATCATTTGACCACTTCCCCGTTATGCTCCCGGTTTTTGTTGGTGCGTAAGGAAACCGAGTGCGCCCCCTGCCTCAAGAGACGATGTCCGACCGACCACCGGTGCATGGCCGGGATTTCCGTGAAAGATGTTCTCAATGCGGTGAGTGCCCTGCTGGGACAGGAAGAAGGCATCAGGTGAGGAAAAGCAAACTTACAGCCCCCGGCCGGAAAGGGCGACCGAGATGAAAAGTTTCCGGGTCCCCCTCTCAGGCCCTCGCAAAATTCTCATCATCAAACCAAGCTCTTTTGGCGATGTCATCCACGGGCTGCCGGTGCTTCACGCGCTCAGCGTCCGTTTCCCCGAAGCCGTGATCCACTGGGTCGTGGCGAAGGGATTTGCCGGCATATTAAAAGACCATCCGCTGATTCACAAGCTCTGGATCATAGACAAAGATTCATGGAAAAAAGCCGGAAATCTGCCACGCACCTTCTCAGAGCTGAGAAACCTGTCGCGCGGCCTGCGCGCTGAAAAGTTCGACCTGGTCCTTGATCTCCAGGGGCTATTCAGGAGCGCGATGATAGGGGTTCTGTCGGGGGCTGAGGAAAGGGTCGGTTTCGAGAGCGCCAGGGAAGGGGCCAGGTTTTCCTATAAATACAGGGTCCGGACCCAGACTGAGCTGCACGCGGTCGAAAAAAATCTCCAGCTTGCAGCATTCGTCGGGTGCGGGATTGCCGAGGCGGTTTTTCCCCTCCCCCCCCTGCCGGAAGTTCCGCAGATTGTCAAAAATATCGGCCGTTACGCGGTTATCGCCCCTTCGGCCGGGACCCTGGTGAAAAGGTGGCCTGCCCAATATTTCGGAGATCTGGCGGCCCGCCTCCCCCTGCCTTCGATCATCGTTGGGGGCGGGGCCGATGCGGCGCTCGGAGATGAAGTCGCGTCTTTATCGAACTCCCGTGCTGTTTCGCTTGCCGGAAAGACGAACCTCGGAGATCTTGCCGCGATCATCGGGGGCGCGGAATTTTTCGTATCGTGCGACTCAGGGCCCATGCACCTGGCGGCGGCCCTCAATATCCCCGTTTTCACGATCTTCGGGCCCACCAGTCCCTTGCGAACCGGTCCATACGGCAAAATTCACACCGTGATCCGGTTGAATCTTCCGTGTTCACCCTGTTTCACGAGGAAACCATGCCCGGACTGGAGGTGTATTCGTGATATCACACCGGACATGATCCTTGAGGCCATTAACGAAAAGTGGACAAACATGAAAGGCGCCGGCCGCTCGATTGACCCGAAGGTCCACTGAAAGCTTCCGGCGCCTCCCGCCTGGAATCTGAGCCTCGCGGGCCTTTTTGGCCCGGAGGCCTCAACTAGAGCAAATCTCGAATTCACCTGCGCCCCAACAGTTTTCGCACTGCCGGTCATCGAAGCAGTCGTAGCCGCTTCCGTTGCAGGCATGGCAAAATGTCCTGAAACACCGCTGTATATCATCGAGATTCATTTCGTACCGCCTTTCATCAGCTCCATCGGGCCCCCCTTTGAACCGGCTGAACACGGAAAGCCCGTTTGGAGCAATCATTGTCACAAAGGAAACATTAGTTTCAAAGAAACATATTTAAACTTTAATTTCTCTAAGCCGGGCACGCCAGAGGGTCAAACAAGATAAAGCGGAGATTACCCGAGCACGGCTTCCGTCGGATGGGAAATGTAATTGCCGAGAATCGGCGCGGCTGATTTTCGCTGACAATTGGGCAAGAATTGTTTTGGCCACCGGCAATAGGCAAACAGACATTTTTCGTTACATTCCGGCGGCATCCGCATCCGGCATTCGCCACGGGAGATTGGAGCTGCACTTGTCAAAGGCGCGTATCGAACATAGATTCTTGTTTGTGAATATTGCTTCTTTGAGAAATTTTATCTGATACGTCTTTCAGGGCGTCCTTTTGAACTCCCTACTCATGCCGACTCAGGCGGGACGAACTCGAACAAGGTGGAGTTTTCTCAGGCATGCACAGGAGATAGGTCATGCAGACACAAAGTGAAAGAAGTGAAGCCCGGGGCTTCCCATATGATAATGGGCCGACTGTTTTCGATCCGCACAATAAAGTTTCCCGCGAATTTATGGAGTTTTTACTTCCATTGCACAGGGAGTTCACTCCCTGGCAGCGGGTCCTTGCCTCGAAACGCGAGCGTGCGTTGGCCGAAGCGCATCGAGGGAGACTGCCGAACCATCTTCCTCCTTCAGAGGCCACGGTCAAGGGGTGGACGATCGAGCTTCCATCGTGGTGCCGGGATCAGAGGAACCAGATGACGGGTCCGGCGGATGAGGCGGAACTGGTGATCAAGATGCTCAATTCCGGCGCGCCGGGAGTAATGCTCGATCTCGAAGATTCAATGGCGAATGAGTGGCCGAACCTGCAGGCTGGCATCAACAATATCCTTGAGGCGCTTAGGGGCGATCTGACCTACTTTGACGAAAAACGCCAAAAGGTCGTGGGGATCGACCCGGGCAATACCGTAATATGGCTGCGGCCCCGCGGGTTGCATATCAGCCAGGCCCTGGTCCTGCCCGACGGGGACAAGATTGCCGCATCCCTTTTCGATATGGCTGCCATCGTCTATGGCATGGATCCGGATGAATTGAAGCATCCTTTGGCGTTCTATATTCCGAAAAGCGAATCCGCTGAGGAGGGACTTTGGTGGCGGGACGTTTTCAGGGCGCTTGCCAGGGCAAAAGGTTTGCCTGAGGATACCATCAAGTGCATGGCGCTCGTCGAATCGCACCCTCTGGCCTACCAGATGGAGGAATTTGCCTTCAACCTGAGGGATCACATTCTCGGGTTGAACCTTGGCCGCTGGGATTACATGGCGAGCCTGATTCATTTCAACCTGTTCGATCACAGGTGGGTTCTACCGGACCGGAACACGATTCCTCACGATGTTGCCTTTTTTCAAAGGCTCCGGGATTTGCTTGTGGAGGTCTGCCATAAGCACGGTCTGCTTGCGATCGGCGGAATGACGGCTCTATATCCGAGCAGGACTGAACCCGAACTGAACGAGCGCGCCCTCAAAATACTTGCCGAAGACAAGAAAAACGAGGCTGACTGCCTGATGGACGGCGCATGGACCGGCCACCCCGACCAGAATGAGATCGCAGTCAGGCAGTTTCCGTATCCTAACCAGCAATTCGCAAGAAAGACGTCCGTTGAACGTTATCCTGACCTGAGGCCTGTGCCGAACGGCGTCGGACGGCTAAGCCTGGATGGTACTCGAAGGGCGGTGCGCACGGTGATCCGGTATCGCAACGGCGTGTTGAACGGAAAGGGAGCGAGCCTGCTGGACGGATACATGGAGGACCTTGCTACGGACCGCATCTACCGTTTGATGATAGCCCAGCGAACCATTAACAGAAGCAGGGTGAAACTGGCCGTCCCGGGTGGGGAGCCCGTCGTGCAGACGCCCGAACTTGTCAGCCGGATTTTCGATGAGGAACTTGAGCGCTTAGCCAACGAGTCAGCGCCGGGAAACGGACACAATGAAATTGAAAAGTACCGGGCAGCCCGGCAGATAAGCGAAGAGATGATAGTTCGCCATCGGTTCAATCCCAAATAGCGGACGAGAAACGATATGCTCTCAGAAAAAACTTTAGCGCGCATTGTTGCGTGCCGGGAGGTTACAGTCAGATGATCACAGACGGAGAAAATCGAGAACCGGTTCCGCAGTGGAACGGAGATGAACGTTGGAAGGGCATAGAGCGCCCATATACGGCCGAAAACGTTGTCAAGCTTCGGGGTTCGATCAGAATTGAATATACTCTGGCCAATCGAGGCGCACGCCGGCTCTGGGAGCTGCTCAATGCGGAGCCGTTCACCGCGGCCCTGGGCGCCTTGACCGGGAGCCAGGCCGTACAACAGGTGCAAGCCGGGTTGAAGGCGATCTATGTCAGCGGATGGCAGGTTGCCGCGGATAACAACAGCATTGGCCATACATATCCCGACCAGAGCCTCTACCCGGTGGACAGCGTCCCGAATCTGGTGCGAAGAATCAATAACGCGTTTATGAGGGCGGATCAGATCAGCCATATGGACGGCGAGAAGACGCCCGACTGGTTTGCGCCCATAGTGGCCGACGCCGAAGCGGGTTTCGGCGGAGTTTTGAACTCATTCGAACTGATGAAGGCAATGATCGAGGCGGGAGCTGCCGCGGTCCATCTCGAAGACCAGTTGGCATCCGCCAAAAAGTGCGGGCACATGGGCGGGAAGGTGATAATACCGACCTCGGAGGCAATTAAGAAGCTGGTCGCCGCCAGACTTGCCTCTGATATATGCGGTGTTCCGACAGTCCTTATTGCCAGAACCGATGCCAATTCCGCGACGCTGCTCGCCAATGACGTAGATGAAAGAGACCGCAATTTCATAACCGGCAGCAGGACGGTCGAAGGCTTTTTCACCATTCGAGGCGGAATCGATGCGGCCATAGAGAGGGCGTTGGCTTACGCTCCCTATGCGGACATGCTCTGGTGCGAAACATCGGCGCCGGACCTTGCCGAAGCCGGAAGGTTTGCCGAAGCGGTTCATGCGTCATATCCGGGCAAGCTGCTCGCCTATAATCTGTCGCCCTCATTCAACTGGAGCGGGAAGCTGGACAGAGCGACTATTGCAGGATTTCAAAAAAAACTCGCCTCCTATGGGTACAGATTTCAGTTCGTAACGCTTGCCGGTTTCCATTCGATCAATCTCGGGATGTATGAACTGGCGAGGAATTTCGGGGAAAGGGGAATGAGCGCTTACTCGGACTTTCAAAATGATGAGTTCGAGTGGGAGAAGCTCGGATACAAGGCCGTCAGGCATCAAACATTCGTCGGCACGGGCTACTTCGACGCAGTGGCCCAGACGATCGGCGGCAAAGAGTTCTCGACCGCCGCTCTGAAGGGTTCCACGGAGGAAAAACAGTTTCGTCCCGCAGCCTGAGGCAAGGTGCGGGAAGGCGGACGGCATGCCCGCAAACAGGAACTTCTATCTTCGATTAAAACGAGAGGGCCGCTCAGGCCGATCTCGGGTATTGCAAAAATCGGCTTGAGCGGCCTCCTTATGAAAACACGGTTCATAATTACCTTGTTGTTTTTGAAACTCCCTTATTTTGTCGTTACTGTCACCGCAGCGGCTATTTTGCCTTCTGGGTTACGGTAAAGGTCTTTCCGGCTATCGTCAGTGTACCGGTCCAGCTTTCAGGTGTGTTATTCGGATAAACATAATACCTGACGGTCCCGTTGCCGGTGCCCTTTGCGCCGGATGTGACCTTTATCCAGTTTACATTGGTCACGGCCGTCCAGGAGCATCCGGACTGCGAAGTCACGCTCACGTTGGCATATCCCCCGACATAAGTTACGGTTACGGACGCGGGTGATATGGAATAGGTGCAGGTGTTTTGAACGGCCTTGTACGGATCGTAGGCGATTGTATAATATCCAAACTGTACCTTCGGGTCATTGAGTTCGCTATAGGCGATCCGGAAGAACCCCGTCGTCGATATGGACCCCGGTTCCGATTCCCCCCAATCGACGCCCCAA
>Ga0326728_10010265_pt1 | contig 22033 bp, 19 predicted proteins | sample MB3enrmetagenome_FD_207602 | JGI IMG/M metagenome (GOLD analysis project Ga0326728, IMG submission 207602) | Lab enriched peat soil microbial communities from McLean, Ithaca, NY, United States - MB31MN | ecosystem: Environmental > Terrestrial > Soil > Wetlands > Peat | place: USA: New York... | reverse complement strand
GTGATCTTGATCTCCTGCGGGCATCGGTGCATGCACTGATAGCAGGAAGCACAAGTCCAGATCGTAGTGCTATCCAAAACCTTGTCGCGCATCCCCGCCCGGACCATGGCAAATATCTGGCGGGGCGGCTGTTCCATTGCCCAGGATACCGGGCAGGACCCGCTGCAGGTTCCACACTGAATGCAGTCCTTGATCTTTTCTCCGCCGGGAATGCGATAGACCTCGTCGAGGAAATTCAGATCCATGGCTTGTTCGTAAATCACGGTCTGTTGTGAGCCAGTCATGAGGGGCCTCCGGTTCCCAACCCGCACAGCCGGGAACCGTCCCGGTCGTCGGGGTTTTCACCTTCATCCTAAATCCAGATTGAGTGGATAAGACACTTAGGGGACAAACATCCCACTTTCCTGGTTTTCGGCTTTGGTTAAGCTTTTCGCGCTTCAGCCTACGACCTTTTTAGCTATAAATCACAGCGTAACTTTTCTATCCGAGTTTAGATTACATGCACATGGGTTTCCAGACATGCGAGGATTAGAGGATAAAAATATAAGTTTCTCTTATGCAGTAACTTAAACCTATAAATTTCTCGAAAAATTTTCTCCTTGTGAAAGGAGGCGGAGGGCAATATATTAAATTTGGTTAAATAAACCACGCTTGTGGGTCAAGTGCCCCACTAACAGATAAAAAATATGCAGGGGAAGAACCCGAGGGATATTGCAGCAGGCGAGAAGAACACTCCAGAGTTGGTCAACGACTTCCTCGGAGCCGCGCACGTTTTTGCCGCAGCCGCGAATGCGGTATTGGAAGAAGATCTTTTACGGGATGAATCCTACGGCCAGCTGAGCATTTCGCAACTGAAACTGCTCAGGCTGGTCGGCCTCAACGGATCCTTAACGGTCGGCGATGCTGCCGCCTTCCTGAAAGTCAGCAAGGCGGCGGCCAGCAAAGCCGTCGACAAATTGGTCCGGAAGACGTACCTCGAGCGCAGTCCTGGCAAATCGGACCGGCGAGAAATCTGGCTTTCGCTGACGGGTGCGAGCCGGAAGCTTCTCTCCGGATATGAAACCGCGCGCGAGAGGAAGCTGAAGGAGATTTTCAGCATGTCCGTCCCGGCTGAGTTGCGCCAGGTTTCCGCATTGCTCGATTGTTTGACCGCCCGTATTGCTATTGAGAACTTCAGTGCCCAGCCTGGCAAATTATGCCTGCAATGCGGAACCTATTTCCGCGAAAGCTGTCTCTTACGAACGCAGCTTGGCCGGGAATGTTTTCATCTCCGTTCGAAAAAATAATCAACCGCGAAGATAGGCGGTTGATTGGCGGGTCTTACTCGACGGTCACACTCTTGGCCAAATTCCGGGGCTGATCGACGTCGCAGCCGCGCAGTATGGCGATGTGATAAGCCAGCAGTTGGAGCGGGACAATCATCAGGATGGGGAGCAGATAGTCAGAGGTCTCCGGTATGCGGATGACGTGTCCGGTGATTTCCGATATCTGATCATCGTCTTCGCTGGCCAATGCGATGATAATTCCTTCGCGCGCCCGCACCTCTTCGATGTTGCTCAGCATCTTTTCGTAACGCAGCACGGACCTGTCATTTTGAGAATCTCTGGCTGCCAGCGTGACGACAGGAAGGTTCCGATCAATCAGGGCGTTCGGCCCGTGTTTCATCTCTCCGGCCGGGTAACCCTCGGCGTGAATGTAGGAAATTTCCTTCAGTTTGAGCGCCCCTTCAAGCGCAATCGGATAGTGGATGCCGCGTCCGAGGTAGAGGGCGTTATTATGCGGGTACATCACCCTGGCGATTTCTTCGTAGGAAGCGCTTTGATCCAGAAGCCGCTGAATACATTCAGGCAACCGCGTCAGGCCGGTAAGCAGGGAGGCCGCCTGTCCTGGTTGAAGCTTCTTATGGATTTGGCCTAAGTCGATTGCGAGCATAACGAGCACAGCCAACTGGCAGGTGAAGGCTTTCGTCGATGCCACCCCGATCTCCGGACCGCTCCGGATATATAGGTTCCCTTCGCTTTCTCTGGAGAGCATGCTTCCGACGACATTGCATATGGAGAGAACCCGGGCTTTTTTTGCCTTGGCTTCCCGAACCGCCGCCAGAGTATCGGCGGTTTCGCCGGATTGGCTGATGGCGACTACAAGAGTGTTGCGATCGACCAGCGGGTCCCGGTAGCGGAATTCCGATCCGTAGTCGATCTCGACGGGAATTCGAGCGAGGTCCTCAATCAGGAATTTGCCGACCAGCGCCGCGTGCCAGGAGGTTCCACAGGCAACGATGTGAACACGTTGAATTTTTGCCAGCACCTCTTCGGGAATCCTGGCTTCTTCCAGGATCACCTCCCCCTTTTCCAGCGAGATACGGCCGGCGAGGGCCTCCTGAATACTCCGGGGCTGTTCATAGATCTCCTTGAGCATGAAATGGGGGAATCCGCCCTTCTCCGCCATTTCCGGGCTCCACTGGACTTCCTGCGGTGTAAAGCGGATCTCTTTTCCCTGAAAGTCCTGCAAGGCAATCCCTTCAGGAGATAAGACGGCCATTTCGCCGTCCCGCATGAAATACATCGTACGGGTATGTTCCAGGAGGGCGGGAACGTCGGAAGCTACGAGCAACTCGCCTTCAGCCACACCGACGATAAGAGGAGGGCCATTTCGCGCGGCGATGATTGTGTTCGGACAATCGGCGGAAATCAGGCACACGGCAAAGCTGCCACGCAGTTGCTCCAGTGCGGCACCCACGGCCTCGGGGAAGGTTTTGCCGGGAAGCAGTGATTCCACGAGATGGGCAATGACCTCAGTATCGGTTTCCGTGACGAACCGGTGATTGTTTTTTTGCAGCCTGGTTTTCAGATCGAGGTAGTTTTCGATAATGCCGTTATGCACGACAACTACTTTCCCGGTGCAGTCCCGGTGAGGATGAGCATTCTCTTCGGTGGGGCGGCCGTGAGTCGCCCACCGAGTATGCCCGATTCCATAATCTCCGGCCAGCGGTTCCAAATCGAGCGAACGAACCAGATTTACCAGCTTCCCCGGCGCTCTTCGAACTTGAACCTGACGATTTCGCACCACGGCAATTCCAGCGGAGTCGTAGCCCCTGTACTCGAGTTTCTTCAACCCTTCAATAATTACCGGAACCACCGACTTGGATCCTACATACCCGACAATCCCGCACATGAGTCACCCCTGCTTGATCACGTTGAAAGTGAGGGCACCCCGGCCGTCAGCGCCTGTAAACGCTACTTGCCGGGGCATCTTGGAAAGCATCTGTGTTACAATCCCCGCCGGCACTTCCAGCCGTGCGAAGATTATAGTTGATGTGACTTTTGCGAGCAACTGTCACCGGTTAGATGCAAGATACAAGATGAAGGACACAGGATAACGGTGGGTCTCTTTTTTCAGCCTGCATCCTGAATCTTGCATGCTGCATGGAACATCGGATCCGAGGCGAAGAATGGAGCTAAAAAGCATTTCTCTCAGTATCCCCGACAACAGCAATATCATCGTCGGCCATAGTCACTTCATAAAAACAGTAGAGGACCTCTACGAAGTGATCACCACCGGGTGTCCGCACTCCAAATTCGGAGTTGCGTTCTGTGAGGCCTCGGGACCGTGCCTGATCCGTGTGGATGGAAATGATGAGGAGCTGAAAAGGACAGCCGCCGAGAACGCCATCAGCATGGGCGCAGGGCACACATTCATCATCCTGCTCAGAGATGCGTTTCCGATCAACGTGCTGAACGCCGTCAAGGCGTGCTCCGAGGTCTGCACCGTTTTTTGCGCCACCGCGAATCCGGTGGAAGTGATTATGGTCGAAACCGGCCAGGGGAGAGGCATATTGGGGGTCATCGACGGGTTCTCTCCTAAAGGGGTGGAGACTGAAGCGGATGCCAAAGCCAGGAGGGAGTTTTTACGGAAAATCGGCTACAAGAGGTGAGGCGTTGTCAGTAATAACGTTTACCGCTTGGCGACCCTGAGCGGCTAACGTCCGAGGGATGGAGAATGAAAGAAAACAAACATGAACTGGCTCCGGAAGACCTGCGCTGGACCTGTGATCCTTCCGTTTTCTCATTTCAGACGACTGCCGAGTTGCCGCCGCTAAGGGGCATCATAGAGCAGGAGCGTCCCACTCGCGCTATCCGCTTCGGGCTCGATATAACATCCCCGGGGTACAACATCTATGTCAGCGGCTTGACTGGAACGGGCAAAACAACGGTCATCAAGACTTTCCTTGAGGAAATCGCCGCAACAATGCCCTCTCCGGACGACTGGTGCTATGTGCACAATTTCCAGGACTCCAATTCCCCCACGATCCTGAATCTGCCGGCAGGCCGGGCAAAGGGGCTGAAAGCCGAAATGGACGAGTTTGTCCGCCATCTGAAAACCGAAATACCCAAGGCTTTCGAATCGAAAGAATACGAGGAGAGCGTCAACAACCTTTTGCGTGAAAATCAGGCTATGCAGCAATTACTCCTGAGCCAGCTTTCGGCAAGGGCGCAGGCTCAAGGCTTTGACGTCGAAATAACCAAAATGGGAGTCGCCCTCGTACCGGTCGTCGACGGGAAACGTGTTTCTGCCGAGCAGTACGAGGCACTGGATGCCGAAGCCAGAGCTCAGATTGAACTGCGACGATCGGGACTTGATCAGGACATTCAGACATTCCTGCGTCAGGTGCGGGATCTTAACAAAGACAGCCGAGATAAACTCAACGAATTGCACCGGAGGATGGGTCTTTACGCGGTGGGCGGCCGAGTCGAAGCCATCCGCGAGCAGCACTCCGGGTTTCCCTCGGTGATATCCTATTTAAATGACGTCGAGGAATACATCCTCTCTCACCTTGAGGAATTTACCGAGAATTCCGCGAAACCTGAACCGGCGACCGCCGCGCAGATTCGCCTCGAACCGCCCGAAGATCCCTTTCTCAAATACAGAGTGAACATCGTCGTCGATAATACGGGGCTGAACGGGGCCCCTGTCGTGATCGAAACCAATCCCACCTACTCCAATTTGTTTGGACGCGTCGAGCGGCGCGCGCAGTTCGGCACGCTTTCGGCTGATTTCAAACTGATCCGCGCCGGTTCTTATGCCAAAGCCAATGGGGGATTTCTCGTCGTCAACGCCCATGACATTCTCCTGAACCCGGGTGTCTGGGAGACGCTGAAGCGCACCATGAAAACCAAGGAGGTTAGGATCGAAGACATGGCCGAGCAGTTTGGGATGGTGCCGGTGGTCGGGATGCGCCCAAGCCCGATGCCTGCGAACGTCAAGGTCGTCATGATCGGCCATCAGTTCATCTATCACCAGCTGTACAGCGCAGACGAAGATTTTCGCAAGATCTTCAAAGTCAAAGCGGATTTCGACTCCGAGATGGCCAGGGATGCCCAAGGCTTCCATAATTACGCCTCGTTCATCGGTTCCCGATGCCAGGATGAAAACCTGCTCCATTTCGATCCGTCGGGGGTGGCAAAGGTAGTTGAGTACGGCGCGTGGCTCGTCGACAATCAGGAAAAGCTCTCCGCCCGGTTCAGCGATGTTGCCGATATTATTCGCGAGGCGAGTTACTGGGCGCGCGCTGCGGAGCGGAACGTGGTTTCCGCCGAACACATACAGCGGGCGATTGACGAAAAGTGCTATCGTTCCAGTTTGATCGAGGAGAGGATAAGGAACCTTATCACAGAAGGGACGCTCCTGGTGGACGTAGACGGCGAGGCGGTCGGACAGGTGAACGGGCTGGCGGTTCTCGACCTGGGCGATATCCGGTTCGGCAGGCCGTCCCGGATTACGGCGAAGACCTATGTGGGGAAAAGCGGTGTCATCGATATCGAGCGGGAATCCAAGATGAGCGGCCGGATTTATGAAAAGGGTGTTCTGATCCTGAGCGGCTATCTCGGGGCAAAATACGCCCAGGAACGCCCGCTGTCCCTGGCTGCCAGCCTGTGTTTCGAGCAGTCCTACGAAGGGATTGACGGCGACAGCGCATCTTCTACAGAATTGTACGCGCTGCTGTCAAGCCTGTCGGGAATTCCCATTAAGCAGGGCATTGGCGTGACGGGGTCGGTCAATCAGAATGGCCAAATTCAGCCGATCGGCGGCGTGAACCAGAAAATCGAGGGATTCTTCGATTTATGCAAGGCCCGCGGATTGACCGGGAAACAGGGTGTAATGATCCCTGTACAGAATGTGAGAAACCTGATGCTGCGGCAGGACTTGGTTGAAGCTGTCGCAGCTGGGCAGTTCCGAGTTTACTCGGTCAGCACCGTTGATGAAGGGATCGAAATACTTACCGGCTATCCCGCAGGAGAACGGGACGAACGGAATGTGTTTGAGGAAGGAACGATCAACGACCTTGTCGAACGGCGGCTGAAGGAGTTTGCGGAAGGTTTGCGCAAGTTCAGCAAGGGGGAAGAACCCCTGTTTAGTTCTTCCGAAGGAACCGGAAAGGCATAATAAGAGATGGAACATACAGGATGCAGGAAACGTCGATCCTTCCTCCATCTTGCATCGTGTGTCCTGCATGCTGAAACGGTGGAGCGGGATATCTTATGATCAGCGTGGAAGAGGCCTTGGGAATTTTGCTTTCCAACCTGCCTGAAAAAGAAGTCGAACAGATCCCATTCCATTCGGCTTTAGGCCGCATCCTGGCCGAAAATCTGGTTGCCACATGTGATATCCCCCCCTTTTACAGGTCCGCCCTGGACGGCTATGCCGTGCTTGCTTCGGACGTCGAAAACACACCGGTCGAACTCAGGGTCGTAGGTGAAAGCCGTGCCGGGGGAGGTATGCCCGGAAAGCTGGAGTCGGGCGAAGCCATCGCCATTATGACGGGAGCTCCCGTTCCGGAGGGGGCAAACGCCGTTCAGATGGTGGAACTGTCCCATCTCTCCAGCGACGGACGGAAAGTCACGATTACGAAACCGGTCAAAGCGCACGAAAACATTGCTCCAAGAGGGTCGGAAGCCAGAGCCGGCGAGGTCATTCTGGATTCGGGGCACCGTATCGGGCCTGCGGAAATCGCGGTGATGGCCACGTTCGGCTACAGCCAAGTCCAGGTTTACCGTAAGCCCAGCGTCGCGATCGTTGCAACGGGCGATGAGTTGGTCGAGTTCAATAAGCCCCCGCGGCCGGATCAGATCCGGAACTCCAATGCTTACTGCCTCGCCAGTCAGCTGCGATACATGGAGATTGAAGCCGATTACCTCGGGATCGCCAGGGACGACAAAGAAGAGTTGCGGCACAAGATGCTCTCAGGCCTGGAACGCGACGTTCTGATCATCACCGGCGGTGTTTCAATGGGCGAGTACGACTTTGTACAGGATGTTTTCCACGATCTTGGGCTGGAAATCCTTTTCAGCAAAGTGGCAATCAAACCGGGCAAGCCCACCGTTTTCGCCCGCCGTGGGGACAAACTGGTTTTCGGATTGCCGGGGAATCCTATTTCTGCTCTTGTTACGTTTGAATGTTTCGTCCGTCCCGCACTGGGCCGCCTCTGCGGTATGAAAAGCCCGGAATTACCGAGGATGATGGGCGAGTTGCTGGCAGACATGAAACAGACCCCGGGGAGAACGGCATTTCTCCCCGCGTGGGTGACCTGGGAAAAAGATGGATGGAAGGTGGAACCCCTCCTCTGGAAAAGTTCCGCCGACATCATCGGCTTTACACGAGCAAATGCAACCTTCATTTTCCCCAAAAACCGGGATTTCCTGAGCCGGGGGGAAGTAGTGGAATTGATGCTGTTGCCCGACTTCTTTGTTCGACAACGGTAATTGGGTGACTTTTCCCGATTATCCTGTATTGGTCATTAAAAAATATGGTCACAAGAAAACCAGCACCAAAGCTGACACATCTGGATTCCAGAGGGAAGGCCCGGATGGTGGATGTGTCCGGAAAAACCGCCACGGCGCGCCGCGCCATTGCGGAATCCTACATACGGCTCTCCCGTGGAACCCTGTCACTGCTTGCAGAGGGGAAACTGCCTAAAGGAAATGCTTTGGAGACGGCGCGGTTGGCCGGGATCATGGCCGCCAAACGAACTCCCGATCTCATCCCCCTCTGTCACCCGCTCCTGCTGACCCATGTGGATGTGGAGGCGGAGTTGCACCGTAACGGCGTGAGCTTTTTGGCAAGCGTTTCCTGCACTGGATCGACCGGTGTCGAGATGGAGGCTCTGACGGCCGCGGCAGTTGCAGCCCTTACTCTCTATGACATGGTCAAAGCGGTGGAGAAGGGGGCCACGATCGAAAAGATTCAACTGCTCGAGAAAAGCGGAGGGAAGAGCGGCCTTTTTCGGCGATAGAGTTTCTGCGGGCCGCGGCGTCTGGTAAAATTCAGAATTCTGAACAACGTTAGAGAAACACAATGCCTATTTACGAATATTATTGCGGAAAATGCAGACGAAGAATGAGCTTCCTGGTCCTGTCCGTAGCCTCGTTTAGGCCCGTTTGCAAGTACTGCAGGAGCGAGAACCTCGAGCAGCTTTTCTCACGTTTCGCTACTCCCAAATCAGAGGCAAGCCGGCTGGAGTCTCTTGCGGATCCGTCAAGTCTGTCCGGACTGGATGAAAATGATCCCGGCAGTGTCGCCCGGTGGATGAAAAAGATGGGCCAAGAACTTGGAGAGGACTTGGGCGGGGAAGATATAGACCAGATGGCTGAAGAGGCGGCTCAGGAAGCGGCCGGAGGCGGGACGTCCGGGGATTCGGGCGGCGGTTCCTCACCGGATGATCTGTGAACGTTGAATCGTTAAGAGATGCAAGATTCAGGATCCGGGGTACAGGATTTAAGCATTTATCCTGCGTCCTGAATCCTGCATCGGTGATTCCATGATGAATCCCAATACTTCAGGATCACGATCGACTGTAGCGTGTGTGGAGGATCTCGCAGCGCGCTACCCTGACATACCGATCGAAGCTGTCTTCAAGGAGGACCTCCTTCGTCGCGGAATGGCCTGGGCTCCGGAAGCTCTTGAGATTGCGGCAAATTTCAAGCTCAAAGCCTATTTTATCTGCTCCTTTGATATGGTCCCGATTTCCGAGTTGGGACAAAAGGAGCACCTTAAAGCTCCGGAAGAGGTTCGGCTGATCGGCGGGCCTCATCATTTCCACCCTGTTATTGTCTCTGTCCGCCTGAATCCAGCTTCCCCCTATCGCGTTGAAGCCGAGAACGGGTCTCTTCTTTTGAAGGCCGATGACCAGACGGTCGCCGGGATCGAATTGCAGAAATCGCCGGAGTACTATTGTCGCACTCTTGCCAGCGGGAAGCCGATTGCCGACATCGCGCCCACCATCGAATGGGGATACCTTCTTTACCTGACCGCGTTCCGGCTTTGCCAGTACTTCGGTGCGCAGGAGGAGTGCCAGTTCTGCGACATCAATGAAAACTATCGCCAGCAGAAGAAGTCGGGAAGGCCCTACACTTCGGTAAAGACGGTGGATGAAGTTCTCGAGGCTCTCGAAATTGTCGTGTCAAGCGATAGTGACAGCAAGGCTTACACCGTTACAGGCGGCAGCATCACCGGATCTTTGGACGGCAAATCGGAGATCGATTTTTACGTTCAATATCCGGAAGCAATCGAGCGGCGTTGGCCTCGTCGGTGGATAAGCAAAGTTGTGGTCCAGGCTCTTCCCAAGGAAGAGGTTCAAAGGCTGCATGATGCGGGTGTTCAGGTCTATCACCCAAATTTCGAGATATGGGACAGACGTCTGTTTAAGCTCTACTGCCCGGGGAAAGCCCGATATGTGGGACGGGATGAATGGATCCGGCGCATTCTGGACGCCGCGACAGTCTTTGGGCCTGATCGAGTGATCCCGAACTTTGTCGCAGGTGTGGAAATGGCGCTGCCTGCCGGGTTTTTGACCGTGGATGAGGCCGTCGCTTCAACGTCCGAAGGCCTCGAGTTCTTCATGAGTCACGGCATTGCCCCCCGATTTACGACCTGGTGTCCGGAGCCGATGAGCGTACTCGGAAAAGACCAACAAGGGGCCCCGCTCGAATATCACATCCGGCTGCTCCGTGCTTATCGTGACGTGCGAGAAAAATATCGATTGCCGGTGCCGATAGGCTATGGCAATCCCGGACTTGGGAATGCGGTTTTCTCGGTTTCTTCTTTTATGGATGTAATTCCGCCGCTCGGTTAAACATACCGGAAATGTGGACATGCCTGAAATGCCCGAAGTCGAGACCCTTGCGCGAAAGCTCCGGGAAACGGTCGTTGGGAAGCGTGTGGCCGACGTCGGGCTCTCCGGCCTGCCTTTGCGCAAGCCGGTATCAGACACGTTCGCCGCGAAGCTGCGGGGAAGGACGATCCGGAAAATCGTGCGCCGTGGGAAATACATTATTGCCGAAATGGAGCCAAAGGCCTTCTGGCTGATTCATCTGGGAATGAGCGGCAGAATTCTGTACCACGCGCACGAGACCGCCGCCGCCAAGCACACTCACGCCATTGTGCGATTCTCGGATGCCACCGAACTGGAATACCGGGACCACCGCCGCTTTGGTCTCCTGGAAGCATATGAAGTAAGCCGTATTGGATTAATCCCGGAGATCAGCTCTTTAGGAATGGATCCGTTGAACTCCGGTTTCAATGAAACGTGGCTGGCGCCGTTGCTAGAGAAAAGCCAACAGGAGATCAAGTCGTTTCTCCTGGATCAGCGCAAAATCGCCGGGCTTGGGAATATCTATGTCTGCGAATCGCTGTTCCTGGCCCGTATTCATCCGGCGAGACGTTGTTTTACAGTGAAGGTTGAGGAGACCAGGCGACTGGTTGACTCAATAAGAAGAGTTTTGGTAACTGCCATACGGCATAAAGGGACCAGTTTTTCCGATTTCATGGATTCTGATGGGAAGCCTGGGGGCAATCAGAAGCACCTGATGGTTTTTCAAAGGGAGGGGGAGGACTGCTACCACTGCCAGAAGCCAATCCAGAGAATGCGACAAGGGAATCGCAGCTCGTTTTATTGTTCTCAATGCCAGGGTTAGAATCGTTTTGTGCGGGGCCGACCGGCCGGTCGACATTACAATGTCTGAGAAGGAGGTGGGGAATGGTGGAGTCCTATCGAAAATGCTCCCATTGCAAAGGTACGGGAAAATGCCGCAGCTGCCACGGGACGGGCAGGCTGGCGCTGCAGAAAGGGAAAAGCTGTACTTCCTGCTATCCCCACGGCAGCGGGAAATGCCAGAACTGCCGTGGGCTGGGGGGCTTTGACGCTGCGGGAAATCCAGCCGGGCAATCAAATGACGAATCGGGGAGCACAAATAAGGAATGAGGAATTCGTCCGCGTTTTTGATTCGTCGTTAAGTCATTCGTAATCGGTGTGACATGTTCCTTGCAATAGACATAGGGAATACCAATATAACCTTGGGGCTATACGCTGCAGATGTCCTGGGGCCGCGCTGGCGCCTGGCCACCGGACACGGGAAAATGCCGGACGAGTATGGCATTTTGATAGCGGGATTGCTCAGGCACTCCGGACTGGAAGCAGCGGATGTAAAGGCGGTTGCAATGGCGTCCGTAGTACCTCCGCTCACGGAAACCTTGCTGGAGGCGTGCAGGCAGTATTTCCGTTGCGAACCGATGGTTGTAGACGGGACATGCAATACCGGCGTGCGTATCCGGTATGAAGACCCCACCCAGGTCGGCGCCGACCGGATCGTGGATGCCGCAGCCGCCTACAAGCTCTATGGCGGCCCTGCTTGCATTGTTGATTTCGGTACGGCGACCACTTTCGATGCCATTTCCCGGGAAGGGGACTACCTCGGGGGGGCCATTTCACCAGGGATCGGCATTGCTGCTGCCGCCCTGTTCCAGCGCGCCGCCAAACTTCCTAAAGTGGACATCCAGAAGCCTCCGGCCGCCATCGGCACCAACACGGCACATTCGCTGCAGTCGGGCCTCCTGTTCGGCTACGTTGGGCTAGTCGAGGGTATGGTCTCGCGTTTCCAGGCCGAATTGGGACCAGACGTCCAAGTCATCGGTACCGGTGGTTTAGCGGAGATGATCGCCAGGGAAACGAAGGTGATTTCCATCCTCGCGCCCTGGCTGACGCTCGACGGACTTAAGATTATCTACGATTTGAACCAGCCCGACCCCAAGATCTAGCCGCTGCCTTCCGTTTGTTTGCGAATAAAAATTGCAAAATGCAGATGCTCCCGAATTTGTCCGCCTAGCAGGGTGAAAAGTCGGCGGTTAACGAACGCCTCTTGCCCTGGTTGGCCGCTGCGGCCGGAAAACACTAACGGCCTACAATTCAACTGACGATAGGACTGTAGAATATCAAGGTGATATTGTCTATGAGATCGCTCGCCTGCAATTCCAAATGGCTGGCTGCAACACTGTCTTTGGAAGGACTGATAACCTCACTGTCTCCCGGGACTGAACAATTTACCGGGTACTCCCCGCAGGAACTGGTCGGCCGGCCCATCACCCATGTGCTTTCGGATTCATCAGCGTTCGAGCTTCCGCGGATTCTTGGTTTAGCAAATGAATGGGGGTATTGGGAAGGTGAAATTGTTCACCGGTCGCGATCCGGCAAGCTTCTCGAGGCGCGTGGCACACTGTCGTTGCTTGCGGGTTCGGGGAATCGTCCCGACGGTTATCTCCTATTGTCAAACCTCAACAAAACTTTGGTTTTGGAGCGATGCGACGATGAAGTGGTCGCTGAGGTGGTGGGCAGTTTGAGAACAATCGCCCACGATCTGAATAATCCTCTTGCCGTGATGATGGGCTTTACCCAATTACTGATTCTAAACACCAACTGCCAGGGGAACATCCGCGCGGATATAGAAAAGCTCTATTCTGAATTGAAACGTGTCGTCCAAGTCGTTGACAGATTGCACCAGTATGCAATCTCATTGTATGAGCGCTCGCGTCAGGATGAATCCACATCGGGTGGTGCCTAGCCGGCAGATTCTTAAATAAATCAAAATCTGCGGCCTTCAAGAGAACTGCGGGATAACAGCAGCCTCTGCCCCCTGCCGACTAATGCTGCCCACTAGTACGCTGAGGGTATCTGCTCCAACGCCTTGGGGTTGACGCGGACTTTTCCCGCTTTTTCCAACTCCTCGGTCGCTTTGCGGATATAATCCTGGAAATAGGGATCCTGATTCGCCTCAAGCAGCTTATCCTTCAGCGACGCTTTTTGTTTCAGGAAGACAGCGTCATCGAAAGACGAGCGGGATTTCACCTGCATCACTGCCTCATTGTCCAACAACGGGATTGGGGAACTCACGCCTCCCTGTGCCAGATCAAAGGCGGCCTGTGTGAACGTGGGATTGGCGCCGATTTCGGAATCTGGAGTTCCTGAGATGCTAAACGGCTGAGAGGTTTTCACTGCCAGTCCCATCCCCTTGGCGGCCTTTTCGAGATTGCCCTGCTTGCCTGCCTCTTCCGAGAGCTTCTTCGCATCGGCCTGCAGGAGTTCCTTAGCTTTGGATTCGATGAAATCCTTTTCGACCTGGCTCCGGAATTCAGCAAAATCGCCAGGTCTCGGCATCTGCACTTCGAGCAACTTGGGGACGGCATAGCCAATGGTGTGTTCAACCGCGTTTCCCACCGAATTGATTTCCTTCAACTCAAAGGCCATGTCCCGCATAGCTTGCGAAATGCCGAGCTCAAAGGGATTGTCGTCCTTCTCGAACGGAGGAGTTTCTTTGATCTCGGCGGCAACTCCCAAGCTCTTCGCAACCAGGCTAAGATCTTTCTGTTTTTGAGCCATGGTTGCAGCCTGCTCGGCTGCCTGCTTGGCGATCTCCATCGCTTTCTTGCTTTGAATCTCCGCAATAATGCTGTCTCTGCTCGATGCAAGAGTCGGAGTTACACGGCTCAGCACTTTAATGATGTGGTAGCCAGCTGCGGAACGCACAAGATCGGAAGTTTCGCCGGCTTTCAATGAGAACGCGGCATCTTCGAACTCCTTTGTCCCCATCTGGCCCCTTCGGATAGGGCCGAGAACTCCACCGTGGGCGGCGCTGCCGGTGTCCTCAGAATATTTTTTGGCTAATGCGGCGAAATCCCTTCCTGCCTTAACCTGTTTCAGGACAGACTCGGCCTTGGCCTTGACTTCGGCTTCTTTCGAGGGATCCGGGATCCTGAACAGGATGTGGGCTGCTTCCACAATCTCCTCGTGGGACCTCTGGTTCCATGCTGCCAGAATTTCCGGCTCTGTCACTTTGACCGTTGAAATAATCTTGGATGCCGGAACGAGCAGATACTGAATCCGGCGCTTCTCCTTCACCTTGTAAGAGTCTTTGTGCCCGTCAAAGTATGCCCGGAGTTCCGCTTCAGTCGGCTTTACCTGTTTTTTGAAATCATCTTTTTTGAAAAGAACATATTCCACGACTGTCTGCTGATTCGTGCGGGCGAATTCATCGCGCAATTCGCGATCGCTCACACTCATTGAGTCCGTAATAACCTCCCGTACCTTTTTAACCAACTGTTCATTCCGAACATCCTGTTCGAAATCAGGGACAGAAATGTCGTTGGAGGCAAGAAGCGCCTTGTAACGTTCTATCCCGATGAATTTTCCTTGGTCCTGGAAATACGGATAAGTCTCCACCGCTTGCCGGACCTCGTCGGCGGTGACATCGATCCCCAGATTTTTGGCGGTGCGCTGAATGACCTTTTCTGTGACCAAGCTGTCGAGCACCTGCTTGGGAAGACCGATGGTTTTCAGCATTTCAGGATCAACTCTGTTTTTCCCGCCATTGGTGTAGTTCCTCACCACCCTTCGATAGGCTTCTGCAAATTCCTGCATGGGAATAACCTGCCCGTCGACGCTGGCGGCAGAGTTGTCGGTAGCGACCATCCCCATGTTCATTCCAGGGATGAAGAAGAGCAACATGCCAAGGGCCAAGCTGAAAATCACAAGCCAAAGGATTATTTTAAGCCGCTTTTTGCGGCGCATTATATCCAGCATAGGGGAAAACCGCCTCCGTTCAGTGATTAAAATCTGAAATTATAGCACAAGAAGGCGAAGGAAGGGGGATTCAGATAGCCTTATTTCAAGCGAGATAACGGGGACGATGAAGACGTCGCGAACCTCAAAGCCCCCCAATTTTATAATAGGACGAGTTTGCTTTTCCGATGAGACCCTGGAGAGCACGTTGGTGTGCCGGCGTGCGTCTTCACGCGCGTGTTCTCTGCCCACGGATAGGGCATTTGCAAGCTCCTGGAATCGTAGGCTTTTAACGGATCGGTTGCGAGCACATGTCGAGCGATCGTAGTGGCGCTACGCCTGATTCCGCATCAGGAAAGCGGAAGTTAAAGCTGTTGACCGTAGTCGTATTCATTCCCTTGGGAATCGTGCTGATCGGTTTCACTGTCTTCTTTGGATTGAAAAGCTTCAAAGTGAAGACTCCGGTGCCCGCTCAGCACGTGGTCGCTGAACTTGCCTCCGCCGGCGGGATGGTTCTGGTGCAGGACCCCGGTCGTAGTGAATGGCGTGAAGTGAAGGTGGGAGCCCATCTCATGGAGGGCGATTTAGTCCGGACCGACAGTTCAGGGGAGGCCGGCATTCGGTACAAGAGTGGAACCAGCGTTTGCATCCCCCCAAACACGGTTTACACGGTTCGCGGTGCTGTAAGCGATGAGATTGAGGTCAGCCGGAACCCCGCCGCAAGCCTTCCTCCGCTGTTATTAGCCGGAGAGAAAGGGACCCTCGGCGCTGCGAAAGACCGGCCTATGATCGAGTTGGAGCAGATCGTCCCTTTTGGCAGAAGCCTGGAACTGATAGGCCGTGTTGAAGCGGGAAGCAATCTGGTGATCAATAATGAATTTGTGGAAGTTACGGGGGATGGGTTTTTCAAGCACTTTACGGGTCCTTTCCCTGCCTCTGCGACCAAAGTGCAACTTACGTTAAGAGTAACGGATCTTGCCGGAAAGACTTGCACATGGACGGCGTATCCCGATTTCGGACCGCATGACGGAAAGAAGTAGGATGATCGAGCCACCGAAGATCGTAATCGTCCACAAGACTCGAGAACCGCAGTCCCTTGCCGACACACTCGCTGAAGCGGTTTCTTGGATTATCGAGTCTTGTCCGGGGAAGGCCGTTCAGAACGGTCCCATGGTTCCTTCCAAAAATTATCTGGCAGTTGTTTTCCCTTTTGACAGTGAGACGCCGGGAATTCAGCGCCGTCTGTCTGATTCATCCCCCGGAGCCCAAATAGTCGGTTGCCGGGATTCTGACAAATATCCGGCCGGAAGTTTATCCAAAAGCGAAGCCAGTCGGTTGCTTATCCAGTTGCCGATGCCTTTTCTGATCCGGCGCCGGGTGGAAAGCTTTTCGGCTGCCAAAGCGCATCGGAGAGAACTGATTTCGGCCCGGCGCCGCGCGGATGACCTCCAGGATTCCTTCAGCGCATTTTCGTGTACGGTCGACTCCTCTTCGAATAACGGCGACCGCAAGCTCGGGAAGATCCTGCTCATCGACAAGATTCTATGCCACGTTCAGGCCGAAGGATGTGTCCTCTATCTTTTTGGTGAAGGGGAACCAACGCTGCAGCGCGCCTGTAGCACCGGAAATATCAAGGGTATTGACCGGTTCGCAGCGCACGCAACTAGCTCGATCATGGAAAAGGTGCCGGCCAGCGGACCGCCTTGTTTGAACAATATCGACCCGTGTGAATTGACGGTCCCGTGCGGCAGAGAGAGCGCTTTCATTAATTCCATCCTCCGCTACCCGCTGGTGCGCAAGCTCGAAAAGATTTGGAGTAATCGCGCTGGTCAATAGAAGGACGGGAGTATGCAGCAGGAAAGGCCAAGCCCTGATCGAAATGATGTTGAATCCGTTCGCGGCTGCGATTCTCACGCTGCGCCCATGCCCGAAGGCGCCGAACGGCTCACGATAACCGACGATTTTACCACGCCTTACGGCTATCGTTGTCTGATAGCGTATCTGGCGGCCGACGTTAAACGTTGCTTGCGCTGCAAGAAAAAAGTATCTTTGCTCTTCATTATTGATGTTGATGGATTCAAAAGGATCAACGATACTTTCGGACACCTGGTGGGAATCCAGGCCCTCGCCGAAATGGGACAGGTTTTTAGAAGAATCGTTCGTGAAACCGACGTTGTCGGTGGATATGGAGGAGACGAATTTGTGATTGTTCTGCCGGAAACCCCTTTGAATGGGGCGATGGTCATTGCCGAGCGGATCCGGGGAAAAGTGGAGGAGTGCGAGTTTGTGGCCCAAAATTCGAGCAACCGTCTGACCGTGAGTTTAGGGGTGGCAAATTGCCCAAAACACACACTCACTGCAGAAGGGTTGATTAAAAAAGCGGATGCAGCTATTTACCGGGCAAAGGAGCTTTCCAAGAACAGCATCAAAGTCGCCGTTTAGGACCTATGAACTTAAGATCGTTATTCGGGTTTTTTTCCAGTGATTTGGCTATCGATCTCGGGACTGCCAATACCCTCGTCTATGCGAAGGGCCGCGGGATCGTGGTGAACGAGCCCTCGATTGTCGCGCTTGACAGGAACAGCAAAAAAGTTCTCGCAGTCGGCCATGAAGCCAAGGAGATGCTTGGACGAACGCCCGCCGATATCGTCGCGGTAAAGCCGATGAAGGACGGGGTGATCGCGGACTTCGACGTGACGGAAGTTATGTTGAAGTATTTCATAAAAGAAGCTCACAGCCGCAACCACCTTCTCAGCCCCCGTATCGTTATCGGCATCCCCTCGGAAATTACGCAAGTGGAAAAACGAGCAGTGCAGGAATCGGCCCTGCGGGCCAAGGCCAGCGAAGTATATCTGGTTGAGCAGGCGATCGTTGCTGCGATCGGCGCAGGCATGCCGATTACGGAGGCTTGCGGCAACATGATCGTGGACATCGGGGGAGGCACAACGGATATCGCAGTCATTTCGCTGTCCGGCATTGTCTACAGCCGCTCGGTGAGAGTCGCCGGAAACGAAATGGATGAAGCGATCATTCAGTACATCAAGCGCAAGCATAACCTGCTCATCGGCGAGCGCACCTCAGAGACGATCAAGATCCAGCTGGGCTCTGCCGGCCCCCTTGATCGACCACTGACAATGGAGATTAAAGGGCGTAACCTAATTGAGGGGGTACCCAAGACAATTACCATCACCGATGATGAGATCCGCGAGGCTCTGAGCGACAGCATCGCAATCATCATCAATGCGATCAAGGTTGCGCTGGAACGGACGCCGCCCGAACTTTCGGCGGATATCATGGACCGGGGAATTGTATTGACGGGCGGAGGAGCTCTGCTGAAGCGTTTCGATAAGAGATTGGCATCAGAAACGGGCCTCCCGGTTTTTGTTGCCGAAGATCCGCTTTCGTCGGTCGTCCTGGGGACCAGCAAAATGCTGACGGATCTCAAGCTCTTCCGGAGAATTTGTGTCCAGTGAAATGCCGTCCAAGGTCAGTAAAGAGCGCGCGCTATTGGTCGTGATACCCCTGCTGATTCTGCATCTCGCGCTTCTTTCCCTCCAAATCGAGGGCCCTTCCGGAACTTTGCTGTTCAAAACATGGACTCTGGCCGTGCAAGCCCCCGTTATCTCCTTTTCCTCCGGAATAGCGCGAGCAGTCCGGCGCGTGTGGAGCAATTATGTCTGGATGGTCGGCGCGCGTTCCGAAAATCAACAACTGCAGGAGACCGTGCGCAGGCTGTCACTTTTGAACAGCTCCTACGAGCAGGAGAGACAGGAGAATGCCAGGCTGCGCCGTCTCCTTTCAATGACGGACAGTGCTTCCTATAAGACCGTCGGGGCCCGCGTCGTAGCCCGCACCCCGAGTTTCCTTTCGAATGTTATCTATATCGACCGCGGATCGAAAGACGGAGTCCGCATCGATGAGCCCGTTATTTCGGGCGACGGAATTGTTGGAAGAACGATTCTGGTCTCGAGGTATCAATCGCAGGTTCAGCTCCTCACAAACCCCGATGCTTCGGTGGGGGTCATGCTGGAGCGAACGCGAACGCCGGGAGTCTTGAGAGGATCGGGGGATTTCCTGTTGGATTTGAACTATATCGGCAACTCGGAGCAGGTCGAAAACGGCGATCTGGTCTTGAGCTCCGGGCTGGACGGGATTTTCCCCAAAGGGCTTGGCATTGGGAAAGTTGTGGACTCGCGCAAAGGGAAGGGCGTATTCCGATCCATCAAAGTCCAGCCCTTCATGGACTTCATGCGGATCGAGGAGGTTTCGATAATCCTCAAATCGATGTGACCTGATGCTATGAAATACGTTTTCCTTGCTTTGTCATCGTGTCTTGCCATCATTGCCCAGATGATTGCGGGCAGAAATTTTTTCCTCTTCAACTTCCTCGACCTTTCGATCATCCTCGTTGCTTATTGGGCCATTTATCGCAGCCGCATGCAGGCGCTTTTCGTCGGGTCTTTGGCCGGACTCCTCCTGGATGCCGCTATGGGTTGGCCGATTGGCTACAACGGATTCGGCAAGACTCTCGCGGCATTCGCAATCGGACAATGCTGGAAAAGATTCAACACGGCGGACCAGCTTTGGGTGCGGTTTGCAATCATTGCCACTTCGTCATGCTTGAATTCGCTGAGCATATATATTTTATTCTGGCTCATGCAACGGTCCGCGAGCAGAATCTTTCTGGGCGCTTCTATTCTGCAGGCTCTCATTACGGCGGCCGTCGGAGTGTTAATTTTTGCGGGGCTGGAAAATTACAAGAGAACGCAAGCACATAAGGCGCACTGATTAGGGTTTGTTCCGCAGGCCCGCCCGGCGGACCGTTATTTGGTGAAAGGCCATGAGGCGTGGCATTACAGCAGGAATCCAATAGGCAAGTCATCCAGCAGCGGCTGAATCTTTTTCGTTTTCCCGTACTGTTGATATTCTTTGTACTGGCCGCCCGGCTCTGGCAGCTTCAGATCATCCAAGGATCCGAGTATTCGCTCAAAGCGGAGCGTAACCGGATCCGCACGATCGAGCTGATTGCCCCGCGCGGCACCATTTTGGACCGCAACAATATTCCCCTTGTCGATAATCGGCCTTCGTTTGACGTGCTTTTGTATCGCGAGGCGATGAAAGATAAGGCTGCCACGATCCGCTTCCTCGTCGAGAAGCTCTCCATGAGTCAGGAGGATATCGAGACCCGATTGCGCCGCAGCAAGGGAACCGGGCTATATCGCCCGATCCTTCTTAAAGAGGATGCCGGGATGGAAGACATTTCCGTCATCGAAGCTCACCGGCGAGACCACCCGGAAGTTCAGTTGGGACCGGAGCCGCGCCGGCGCTATCATTATGGAAAGCTCGCCGCGCACCTGATGGGATATGTGGGCGAGGTTTCGGAACAGGAGCTGTCTGCGAGGACTTTTCCGGGCTCTACCAACAGATCACTGGTCGGTCGGGCTGGGGTTGAGCGGACTTACAATAACCTTCTCGTCGGCAAGGATGGTGAACGCCAGGTTTTGGTAGACAGCATGGGAAGGGAAGTCGGCCCGGTGAACGAAATCGATTCCGTCGTAGGCGGCGAGGTCCAACTTACGCTGGATCTGGATCTTCAATCCGTTGCCGAAAAGGCGCTCGAAGACAAGGTCGGGGCGATTGTAGCCATGAATCCTCGGAATGGCGAAATCCTTGTGATGGCAAGTTCGCCTTCTTTTGATCCGAATGTCTTTTCTCCCCGTATTTCCGGAGATGCCTGGAATCGATTGCTCAGCGATCCCGATCGGCCCATGCAGAATCGCGCCATTCAAAACAGCTACTCGCCGGGATCCATATTCAAACTGATCATGTCCGAGGCCGGGCTCGAGGAAGGCCTGCTCGATGATGATCCCGCTGTTACCTGCAGGGGCTCTGCGACCTATTACGGCCGGGTCTTCCACTGCCACGACAAGAAAGGACACGGAACCATTCATCTAGAGCAGGCGATTGCGAAATCGTGCAACATATTTTTTTACGAATTGGGCAAAAGACTCGGAATTTCAAAAATCGCGGAGCATGCGCATGCCCTTGGACTGGGCGAGCGAACAGGGGTCGATCTACCGGGTGAAAGAAGCGGCGTCATGCCGAGCCCGGAATGGAAAAAACAGGTGCGGCACGCGAATTGGTACCAGGGCGAAACCATTTCTGTCTCCATCGGCCAAGGCGCGGTCAGCACAACCCCTCTGCAAATCCTCCGGGCGGTGAGCGCCATAGCCACAGGAGGACTGCTCACAACGCCGCATGTTCTTCTAAAGGCGGAGAAACTTCCCAGCAGCGACTTGACATGGGCCGTGCGTCACATTCCAATTGGGGAGGAACGCGCGCGTAGAATCCGCGAGGGAATGTGGGAAAGCGTCAACAGCGGGGGAACCGGACACAGTGCCGCAATCCCCGGCCAGGATATTTGTGGGAAAACCGGGACCGTTCAATTGATCAGCAACGAAAACAAACAGCTGGCGAAACGGGAGGACATTGAAGACCATTCCTGGTTTGCAGGTTTCGGGAGCAGGGATGATCCTGAGATTGCAGTTGTTGTTTTCATCGAGCACGGGGGAATGGGAGGTATCGCCGCCGCGCCTCTGGCGAAACAGGTTTTCAGCGCCTATTTTGAGAAACACCGTCCTAAAATAACGACATCGGATCGTGTCCCCGAAAGAGGAAAAGCGGACAAGGGGAACACGGCGGCCTCAGGCCAACTATGATCAAAGTAGATCAGCGGCTCATTCTCAGTTTCGACTGGCTTTGGTTCCTGGCACTTCTTGCGCTTTCGGGAGCAGGGGTTGTCTCCATCTGGAGCACGACCGATGGAACAAGCCTGAACTCCTATTTCGGCAAACAGATCATCTACGTCTGCTGCGGGCTGCTTGTCTTCCTCACGGTTTGTTATTTCGACTACCATCTTTTCTCCGACTTCATTACCTTTGTTTATATCGTCGGCATGGCGGTACTGGGGCTTGTCCTAATGGTCGGCCGCAGCATCCACAGCAACAAAAGCTGGATTGACGTGGGGGTATTCCGTTTCCAGCCGTCCGAACTCATGAAAATACTGGTAGTCATCGCCCTGGCCAAATACTACTCCGAGCTCGATCGGGATCACCTTGGAATCCGGGAGTTGTTTATCGGTGGTGCCAT
>Ga0326728_10010264_pt1 | contig 22036 bp, 21 predicted proteins | sample MB3enrmetagenome_FD_207602 | JGI IMG/M metagenome (GOLD analysis project Ga0326728, IMG submission 207602) | Lab enriched peat soil microbial communities from McLean, Ithaca, NY, United States - MB31MN | ecosystem: Environmental > Terrestrial > Soil > Wetlands > Peat | place: USA: New York... | reverse complement strand
GTGGAATCCGACGATGATTTGATCCGGCTGATGGCCGATGACATCCGGCTCATGCTCTCGACGCCCTTATCAGCGCTTTGGCGTGCCTGATCCGCCACGCCCTTGGCATCCCTGGCGTTGAGCACGTTCTGTTTGGTCATGGAGGACATCTCCTGCAGACTACTGGATATCTCTTCTAGAGAACTGGCCTGCTCGCTTGCGCCCTGTGACAGAGACTGCCCGCCGGTGCTCACTTGAACACTGGCCGAGGCTACCTGTTCTGCCCCGATCGCCACCTGTCGCAGAGCCTTATCCAGATTCTCAACTGCAGAATTAATAGACTCTTTGATCCTGGCGTAGTCACCTTTATAATTGCCATTTACACGGGCGGACATGTCCTTGTCAGCTACTTTTTCTAAAACCATAGATGCTTCGCCAATTGGTCCCATAATTGCATCCAGAGTGTTATTGACGCCGGCCACGATATCCCGATAGGCTCCATTAAATGTCCCGGCATTACCCCTGACGTCGAGATTGCCATCGAGGGCACTGCTGGTCAAGATATCCATTTCCTTGATAAGATTTTTAACGGTTTCTATCATTAGTTTAAGGGCCGGACCGATTTCATCTTTGCTATCCATCGGAGGCAGTTCTATAGCGACATCGCCGGCCGATATCTTTATTAATGTGCCCACTACCACGCTCTGTAATTTTTCGGTAAACCTGTCCATCGCCTGAGCCAATATGCCGATTTCATCTTTCCGCTTCATTCCCAACCGGCTCGAAACGTGCCCCTGTTCCAGTTCCTCCATCATCCACACCCCTTTTTTCAAAGGCACTGTGATGGATATGGTAAGGATCAGTCCCAGGACAATAGCCAATGCTACTGCGAATATGGTAGCAACAAATACGGCAACTGAGGCTTTAGATGCGGCTTCACGGTTTAACTTATTGGCTGTTTCAGCACTGGTACGATTGAAACTATTGAGATCATGAACCGCGGCTATGGTTTTCTTTCTGGCTTCAACGACATAACTGCCGTCAGTCATCAGGCGGGTGATATCGGCATTATTATTGTCATCTGCGTCTTTCATCACCACTTGATAACCCCGCTGTATTTCGGGCCAGGAAGTGTCAAAAACGGCAATCAGCTTTTTCTCTTCCGGGGCTATATCATTGCGATTGTGGTAAGCCCTCATGATATCGTTTACTACACTGATTTGTTCGCTGATGCTTTGGGCTGTTTTACTTCTTTCCGGCGGCAGATCGATATAGCGATAAATGTCCCCTCGTATTGTTTCGAGGCTGGCATTGATGGAACCCATTTGCTCAATGGCAGCTGTGTTTTGAGTATACATGTCAGCACTGCGGATCGCTATAGACCTTATATTTATGTAGCCCACCATAGCCACCGCGACCAGTATGACTACAATTACCATGAAGCTTCCAGTCAGCCTCGTGCCTATTTTAATGTTGTTAATGTGCATGTCCCTGCCCCTGCCCCTGCCCCCTGCTCACTATTGTCATTTTATCTAATTCAAATTGAACTTATTTTGATTTGGTCGCTCACTGTTTGTTATCCGAGACCGCGGCCTTTTGCATATTGATGACATCATATGCCGTTATCACCTTTTCAATATCCAAAAGCAGGCGGATACGTCCTCCTGTCTTGCCCACGCCTAAAAGATATTCGGTATCTACGTCCGACCCGAAAGACGGAGTGTCTTCGATATCATCTGAAGCTACATTGACAACCTCGGAGACCTTGTCCACCAGAATCCCCATCATCAGGCTTGCTGTTTTGATTACAATCATGCAAGTCTCGTCGGTAATCTCTGTCTGATTCATGCCGAACTTAACATTGAGGTCCATGATCGGATGAATCTTGCCCCGCAGATTGATGACTCCCCGGATATAGTTTGATGTCAGCGGAACCGGTGTGATCGGCATCCGGCCGATGATTTCCTGAACCTTGAGTATCTCCACACCATACTCCTCACTGGAAAGAAAAAAGGTCAGGTATTTACCGGCACGGGGATCAACCATGGCAGAATGATTTTCCTTAGATGCAGTTACGTTGTTCATACATTTGTTTCCTATAGGGTCTATTTCTATATTGTTATATTTAATCGCTGTCGGGCAGTGCTTATTATTCCGGCATTTTTCAGGATCAATCCTGATGTTTTCATTATCCTTTGTTGCAAAATACTGTTAAGAGAATTTTAAATATTTATGATAACGAACTATGAAGGTTAAGAAATTGGAAACAGCAGGAATAGAAACAGTAAGATATTCTCTTAACGGTTCATTATGAGTTTTTGACTTCAGGACGATTCCGGGGTCTCTCTGAAAGTCTTGAAATTGAGAGGTGATACGGTATCGCATTTCTAAGCCATTACTCAAAATACGCATGCAAATCCCTCATTAATGATTGCAGCTATTAAATAGCAAGCATTGTTAACTAACAATTAAAGCAAAATATGGGCCATAATAAGTAAACCGATAATAATCATTATCATCATGATATAATTAAGTGTTTGCTGACAGCATTTTTTTATGATTTCAAATCATCAACCATATATGGTGTATCAACTAAATATGGTGGAAAACGATTAAACTGTTTATTGACCTATGATCTTATTATAAACATATTATCACTGACGGGATTCGGCCATTTTATTTGACCTGGATGTTTATAATGCAAGCAGGTTGAATAGATAAAGAAGAAGGGGAGGTCAAAAAGACTCGATTACAACGAAAACTGCAATCTTATGTGTTGTTTTGGTTTAGACTGAATGGGATGCAAAGTATCTTTTCGCGTAAAGTAAATAACCCGCGATACAAACAACCCAGATCCGGAATAATAAGGCAATAAAAGAATAGTGCGGCATAATATACTGCGACATGATTTCCAATTGCTGTTTTGGGAAATTCATCTTTTCATAGAGATCCCACAAACTCACACGCGAGAGTGTAATGCTTGCGGATAGCGCCCACGCAACAGTTATTAATATCGCGCACCACCACGCTGTAATTTTCAATTTGTAAGTGCCCCAGGCCACGTAACCCAACAATAAAATGTTAATAAGAGCCGCTATTGAACCTGCCATTCCGCTCAAGACAAATCCAAAAAACGGAATCGCCCACCAGTAAAATCCCCTTGATAACATTAAGCATGCCCCCAATCCATACGTAAGACTAACAGCCAGAACAGGCAAGGGACATTTATCTGTCCAGCGAATCAGGGGATCTCTTAATTCACATGTTGCCTTCACATTCCTGCTTCCATAAAACAGGACAAACGCCGCCAGTACAATCGCGTAAATGACTGCCATTAATCCAGGTATCCAATATTTGGCAATCACCGTTATGTCTTTAGACATCTGTCCTTTCGGGGATAGCTGGTCCTGTGTATTGAGTATAAACACCAACATAAGAATAAGGCAGCCTATCCCAGCCAGAAGCCACATCCATGACAAAACCAATGAAAGCGCTCTTGCCCACCGGCGGGTTTTAATGGAACCGATTCCCGTCGAGATAAACAAAATGGCCGGGAAGCCGGCACGAGCTATCGTACCGGCATTTATTGATCGGGCGGCATTATTATGGAGAGTGGGGAAGACGATAAAGTAGAGCGCCATAAGCGCGCATAACACGCCAAGAATAATTTCAAGGATTCCGCATACAACAAGCCCTGTTTTTCGATCTCGGAAATCGGGATATTGCACTGCTTCTTCATGAGTTTCCATGTTGCATCCTTCCTGTTATATGACGCCAACAATTAGCATATGAAGTTCAATTTGTTGTTTACTTTGTAACAATGATCAAAAAACGTTTAAGACCATACTCTTATTTTATTTAATTTCAATAATTTTGTCGCAACATTTTTACATCTTATCTATTACATTAACTCATAAAACGGGATTATCTGTTTTGCTCCCTGCTATTGAGCCTGATGTGTTTACAGCAATTAACGATTGCGGATAGATTTGCGCGTAAAAAAAGGCAGAGTCATTGATGATCCTGCCTTTTTTTATCAAACGCGAAAATTATTTTGTCAGATGCAGATCACATGCCTGTCAGGGTTTGGGGGCTTCTTCAGTAAGCGTTCCCTGGAGTTTCAATAACACCATACCCTACAAGCTCGCCTCTGTTGTTGAACACTTTACATATACCTTCCCAGTAATCTTGTATAAATGCCGGATTGAACTGGTCTTCAACGACAGGGACTACTTCATATTCCTTTTCTTTAAATGGAACAGTCACGTTCCACCCAAGTCCGATCTTTTTACCGTTGAACATTTCAAATTTCTTTACGTTATAGGTAAAATTATCAAAGCTTATCGTAGTTCCTTTCTTATCAATATATGTCCCTTCTTTGCTTCCTGTTTTTGGGAAGGGGAAAAGCATGATCTCCTCATCATCAAAGAATCTGAAGGAAAACCATTCCCACCCCAACTCGCTGAACTTCCCCCATTGCCGATCGAACCATGCCTTGCCATTGCCATCAATCTTTATCCAATTGTCATTTTTATCCTTGAATTCGATCTCTCCTTTTGTTTTGATATTGGTAAAGGAATAGTAGTAACTCCTCTGTTTTGGATCTTCAGGATGTCCCATGACGATAATACCGTCCCTCCCATGCCATGCGGCATCCTTCGTAGTCGTGCCTTCAATATTCAGTTTGAGCTTGTCACTCCTGCCCACTATTTTGATTTGTTGATTATCCAGGCACATCATGCTGTCTTTAAAAAAAGCGCATCGCGAATCAGCATAGACCTCATCAGAGCTTAAATTAATCTTTTCGGAAAACACATGTTGCCCAGTTGAACAATCTGTAAAAGACAAATGGAGAGCATACGCTTCAAGGAGAGAAACCACGTTATGAATGAAATATCCGCGGAATATCGTAATCTGGTAAAGATACAACTTGTCGTTCTGATCGGACGCATACCCGGTAAGATACCACCACTCGCCTCCGTCATCATGGGGAGACCATTCATAAAACGCGTCTTTATGACCTTTGTCATTATATGGAATATACACTGATTTATTAAGAACGCATCCTGACAAGACAATACAGACAACCATGAAAAAAAGTATTTTCCTCACAAGATCCTCCTTTTCTTATCCGCTGTAATATATGCTGTAATATATAATGAAAAAAATAAAATAAAAAAACAAGACAAAGCGGATGTCTTCAATAAAAAAACGCAGGTTTTATGCCGCGTCCCTCATGCCTGATTTATCAGGTGTTTCGCAGAGTCGCGATTATTTCTTCGGCGCTTGACACTTTCGCATAAACTGCGCCGAGGGCGGCCATGTACGCTCCATGAACATGAAGCGCCGGAATATCAATGCCATTAAAAACCAGATTTCTCGCCGCACAAGCATCGTGAGCGACAACACAGGAGTATCCTTCATCGAAAGCCGCTCTCACTGTTGCATCAATACACATATGCGACATCATCCCGCAAATCACGAGCTCATTTATTGCCTTGGACTCAAGATATTTTTGTAAATTCGTATCCCGGAAACTGTTTGGAAAATATTTCTTGATTATTGTTTCATCAGGCACAGGCCTGACATTTTCATGAAAATTTATTCCTTCCGTATCCGGCAGAAAAAATGTCGCGCCCGCTCGCATGGAAATATGTTGTATGTGGACAATTGGTAAATTCCCTTGTCTAAAACAGCCCAGCAGTCTTTTAGCGGCCCTGCTCGCTTCGAGAGCCCCGACAACTTCCATCCTTCCGCCGGGAAAATAATCCAGTTGAATATCAATCAACAGCAATGCGGTATTCATTTTATCACCTCAATATCGAGATCCTTAAATTTCTCTTTGGTCAGTGCCATATCTTCAAATTCAATACGTTTATTCTGTATCGTATGTGTGCTTTCACCGGATTTTATAAATCCAATGCTTTGGTAAAGCTTTATCGCAGGATGATTATTTTTTCTTACAATCAAATGAATTTTATCCATGTTGAGTCGTTGGAAACCTTTTTTTAGAGTTGCAATAGCGACTTTCTTACCCCACCCTTTGCCGGTCTTGCGCGGATGGATGGCGATACGGAATTCCGCCTGGCCCTTCGCCGTAATATTAAGCAGGGAGAATCCTATAACCCGCTTATTTGCTTCGGCGATAAAGATCCAGGTTTTTGACTTACTTAGGTATTCATCAAGCCATCCATGTTCTCTCAACGCATAATCCATTTGCTCAAATCCGTCAAGATATACCGGCCATTTTTTTATCCGGGCAATATCTTCGGCTGTGATTGATCGCAGATTAACCATACCATGATCTACAATAAATGTTTTGTGTATGATAAGATTATATCCTTGCCGCTCATTCATTTCCAGTTGAAATATAATATTGACGGGCGGAATTAGAAAAACAAAAATTCATAAAGGAGTACCTGCTGAAAATATCTTGTCAAATTATTTCCAGCCCTGGCTGATAATCTTAAATCCGACCTGATCCTGTGGAATTTGAAGCGATCCCTGCGGTGTTTGCTGTAATACATTTACCTGTTGTTTTAGATAGTTTACGGAAATCTCGTAGAAATTTGAAAAAGATGAACTTTCAACAAAAGCGATTTTATAATCTTTTTTGTTTTGCACTGTATTTACTCCAAGTTCATTTTCAGGATTCCAAATTTTTCCGAAATCCAATTCTTTATTATATTCCTCGTATAGATCAGTCATCACGTTTGAGAGGTCAATATCTGCATCTGCAATTGTTTTTATGCCTAAGTCTTCTTTCGCCTCTTTCCTTCCAATAAGATATTGATGGGAATACAGCTTTTCCGTAAAATAATCGACAATCTTCTCAATTTCTTCTTCTCTAAGTCCAACAGCGTGGCTTTTAAGAAGCCGCTTGGCGAGAATGCGGATAAGATTGTGCATGCGATTTACGTTTCCCAGCGCTAACGGATGGATTTGCGGATTCGATTCTACGAATTTCGTAAATATCCTGGAGAGCTCCTCATCGCCTTTGATTTTGAATTTGTTTTTAGCCAGGTCAAAATATGCCATCACGTCTTCGACGCTTATCGGGATTCTGTTTTGTGGATTTGTAGGATCAAGAGGATTAAATACATTTGCGGTTGAAGGATCAATGGGTGAAATTTCAGATAGGTTGCTCATCACAATCTCGTCAGCGCCAAGCGCAATCATGGTTGCAGAGCTGTGGGCTTTATAAGGAATCAGCACGGAAAACTTATCGCAATATTCACGAATCATTGAGACAAGCCTCCACGGGACCATTGTGTCTCCTCCCGCGCTGTAAAGAAATAAGTCAACATTCTCGATTTTACCGATAGTCTGCATTTGCCTGCTTATGAAGGGGATCACATCCATCGCGATGCGCGCATTAAACGGTCCCTGCCGGTCACTTGTCAGGTAAGTGATTACACGTGATTTACGCAAGCCCTCAATTTGTTGTATAAGTTGTTTTCTATCCATTGCCATATGATTCCTCCAGACTAAAAATAATAATTAAGTGGAACAAATTAAATTTATCACATAATTTCATATGGAAAAAATAATTATCAGATTACCCCTAAAAATTTAGGGGCAAAACCAGATGGGCGGCATAAGATTAACTGCTGACAATGTATTTAAAATTAAAACAAAGACGTAATTCCTTCTGTTAATCCTTCGGCAGCAGGATAATAGCTATACGCCGGTTCTTCGCCCTACCTTCGGGTGTATCGTTATCGGCAAGCGGCTGATATTCGCCAAACGCCGTGGAAGAAAGAATTTTCGGATCGATCCCCTGTTGCTGCAAATATTTTGCGACGTTGATTGCCCGCGCGGCGGAAAGTTCCCAGTTAGTCGGATATATTTTGGCCAGTTTGCCGGCAATTTGAACATTATCCGTGTGTCCTTCAATGCGGATATTTTTATCTTTTACATTTTTTAAAATATCGACGACCCTTTTGAGCACGTCCAGTCCTTCTTTTTTCACCTTGGATTCACCGGAGTCAAAAAGGATTTTATCGACAACATCCATCGTCAGTTTTCCCTTTAGTTCCGTAATGGTTATTTGTCCCTGTGAGATTTCTCCTTTCATCTCCTGAAGAAGGTCTTTATACGTATTGCTCTCTTTTTCCACTTCCTGTGATTTTTGTTTTAAATCGGCCAGATTTTCCTTGAGCTTGGTGTTTTCAGCTTCCAGATCGGCGATCTTCTGGCGGCTATCAGCAATATCTTTTGATAAATCATCCGTTCTGGATTGTAAAACTTTGTTCAATTCGTCCCGGTCACCGGTTACTTTGGCTATTTGCTTCTTGAGAGATGCGTTATCGTCGGTTGACGCGGCCAGTTGCTTGGACAGAGCATCCGCTTCATTGACTTTTTCCAGATACTTGCTTTGTGCGACCATGCAACCATTGCAGACCAGCGCCATTATAAAGATGCCCAAAAATACAGATACTGTTTTTTTCAAGGAATTCTCCTTATTTTCGGTAAGTGAATCTTCTTCAAAAATTATTAGTGAACTTTGATAAGACGTTGCTTTCTTTAGAGCGGATGATAGAAAAATTTTGTCCAGATGTCAATTGTTTTAAATGATAATTACCATTGATGAAAGGAACGTCTCCAATATTATTGCTCCCTCTGGCAATCCAATTCGGCGCGTTTGCGGAAGCTCGCCCTGCTTGGATATTATTTGGGCAACAGTACGGAAAAACTCTATCAGGCAAAGGGAAATTATCGGTCTATTCTTCTATGATTTTGATTTTATATTGATCGGGCAATTCTTCTGTCTTGTAATACTTTATATGAGATAAGCCGGATAAAATTTCTTTTATTGTTTCCCGCTGATAATCCGGCATCCTAAGGCCAAATATTATGGCCGTAATATTGCCAGGGAGATCAATCATTTTATTCTGTCCATCCTCTTCGATTAATCTCCATTCTCCTTCATATTTCCAGTCATAGGCTTTGGTTAAAAACTTCATTTCAAAAGCCTTGCTGCTGAATGCCGTTACCTTTTTGTATTTGAAAGGCACATATTTAACCGGATAGGCATATTTCCCCAGATTGTTGTCAGGACTTCTTTCAAATTCGATACAAAACCCTTTATGTTTGTCTGAATAATGCGACCACATCAAAATATTGTCGTTATGATGACTTAAACAAAATACGCCTGTATTTTTTAGATCTTCCTCAACATCGTTTAAGAGCTTCGTATAAATTGTGTTGTAGATGCTTTCATTTTTACCATTTGCCGTTATGCTTTTTAACTCGGCCATCTTTTCAGGATTATACCTGTTGCCATATCCTTCAAGTTCGATACGATCAACTTCATCCTTGAATTTATATCTGCAATCAAAAGGGTCGTTAAATTCTTCCGGATTTGACAGCCATATTTTTCTTTTTTTGAGAATAAAAAGGGAATTTTCATTATAAGCGCAGTATTTATAAAGATGTTTTATGTTTAGATGTTGCAATTTTAATCTCCGGTGTAATTCTGTTTTAATAATCGCATGCTTTTTAAAATTTATTTTGTTTTATCCATTGCCATTTGCCGGAAATCGCGGCCAAGATGTTGAACTTTGTCGGGATGATATTCAGACATTCATTCACAATATCTATTTTTGATATTCAAATCTGAAACATTTCCTTGCAAACCAAAAAGACTTTTCCCCGGGTTTCGATCATCTTAAAATTGTCCATCATCAGTCATATAATTGATAACATGCGTTATTTCTCATGCTGATTTGCTGTTAATGACTATAAAGAAATTAAGTCTTGTATGTCAAGGCAATCTTGGCCCCAAAAACGTGGGTTGCAGTATTAATGTTTATCCGGCTGAAAAAGTGTTAAAATTCTTAAAATTTTACATTATTTTGAATTGAGGCAGCGATCGCATTACTGTAGCGGGCTGCAGAATAAGCAAGCGTTTATATAATTTTAATATCCCTTAATAGTTGAAGCTCTCTACGTTTATCGCGAAGAACTTCAATTTGTCAATGGTCTTGACAAAGAAAAAATCGTAAATATATTTACATTAAAACAGATAAAATAAGCAATATATACAATTGCTTACATAGTAAGTAATTTTTATGAAAGGAGGATGAGGCTATGTTCGATCCAGGTATGTGGAGAATGAAAAAGTTTGCAGATAGTGTCCCGGGGGTTATTGATTTACAAAGAGAAATCAATAAGCTCTTTTCCAATGTCTGGCAAAATACAACATTGGATTATCCGGCAATCAATGTCTGGGAAAAAGACAACAGTATAATCGTAATGACGGAATTGCCCGGTATGGATGCGGAAAACATTAACGTTTCTGTCGCCGGCAACATGTTAACGATTGCCGGAACGACTAAGGCCGACCCCATTCAAGAAGGCGAAACTTATTTACGTCAGGAAAGAAGGCTCGGTAATTTTCAGAGAAATTTCAAACTGCCTTTTTCTGTAGATTCTGCAAAAGTGGAAGCAAAGTATGAAAAGGGGATTTTACAAATTACTTTACCCGGAATAAAAGAAGATTTACCGAAAAAGATTAAGATTAATTGATAAGAAAGGAGGTTAATGATTTATGTCTGAGAAAGACCTGCAAAAAACTCAAAATACAGCGTTTACGGAAAAAATCCGTAATGTAAAAACTTTTGTGCCGCGTGTGGATATTTATGAAACAAGAGAAGCCCTTTTTCTAATTGCTGATATGCCGGGAGTTGATGAGAAAACTATTGATGTGGAACTGGAAAAAAATATTTTGACAATTGCCGGACGTGTAGAAAACGGCAAAGTAAAAGACTATAGTCTGGTGTTTTCAGAATATGAAACAGGTGATTATGGAAGAGAGTTTACTTTGTCCGATGAGATAGACCGGGATAAAATTAAAGCGACGGTCAAACAGGGTGTTTTGCGCCTGGAATTGCCAAAGGCCGAGAAGTTAAAACCAAAAAAAATTGCGATAAACGCGGCATAAAATGTTTAAGATTTAATAACAGTTTTAAGGAAAGGAGGACTATGATTATGAAAGTTAAAAATCTATTACCGGATGTTACCCGGAGAGTAAGAACAGAGATTGATCATCCCTTCTATTCTTTGCAAAGGGATATGAACAGTTTATTTGATAATTTCTTCCAGGGATTTAATGTGTCGCCGCGAGGGTTTACCAGAGGTGAGATGGAGACATTCACACCATCCATTGATGTGAAAGAAAATGAAAAAGAATTCATGATCAAAGCGGAATTGCCGGGAGTGGAGGAAAAGGATATTGAGGTTACCGTTACCGACGACTCCGTTACAATTAAAGGGGAGAAGAAAGAAGAAAAGGAAGATAAAAATAGAAATTACTATTATATGGAGAGATCTTACGGTTCTTTCAGCAGAGTAATTCCTTTGGAAACTCCAATAGAGTCAGGCAAGGCACAAGCAAGCTTCAAAAACGGCATTCTGGATGTTAAGATTCCCAAGAACCAGAGCGCCAAAGCAAAAGAAACAAAGATTCCCATAAAGACCGCTTAATGCAAAGCCCGCCTCTCCTGTTAAAATCAGGGAGGCGGGCTTTTTTAAACTAATTTAATAATGATCACCTATTTCTTTTCGCTTACTTTATCACCCAGCAGATTCTCGATTTTCGGGATGTCGGCGCCGGAAACTACGTTGCCATCGATAATGAAATAGGGCGTGCTGGTGATGCCCATTTTTACGCCCTCAGACTGATGAAGCTTGATAAGGTCATCGACTTCGGTAGTCGCACAGGTCTGATACTTTTGATTATCGATTTTACCTTTCATTACTTCATCAAATGCTTTGGCCCTATCGTTTTGACAGAGTATATACCTCACCTTATTGGGAGAATCAGGATGCATCGGCAGAGGTGTGAAGAAGGTATATTTAGTTATATCCGTCCGCGATTCGAAGAACTTGGCCGCTTGGCGGCAGAAGGGGCAATCGGGATCGGTGAACTCTATCACAACGTGTTTCCCCTGGCCAGTCTTAACTGCTTTATCCAGAGGCAAATCCTTAGCCTTCATAGCTATATTTTTATTGAACTTAGCCATGACAACCTGCATCCGGTCGGCGGTTAGATCCCGTTTCGTTTTATCGAACATCTCTCCCACGATGAGAATGCCTTCTTTAGGCGCAAAATAGTAGAGTCTATTCCCCCAGACAACTTCATATATTCCTTTTACCGGTGATTGAGTTACAGAATCATAGATGAGATCGGGGAAATTAGCCTTCAATGATTTTTCAACATCAGTTCCCGCGATTGACGTGCCCGCGCAAAAGATAATAATGGCGCACATCATCACATTCAACATTATTTTTTTCATTATTGTTTTCTCCTATATTTTTTTAACTTAAAATTGTTCAATAGCTTATCCTGTTGACCTTTCAAAAAAACATATCATAGGTTATATTATAATTCTACTGTATTTAATTAATTACTATCTGCAATTCGCATGACGGTATTTTGTTATTGTTACAATAGGTAAGGAACTTACCAAGCAAACATTCAGGTGGGTCTGGCCGGGTCCAAAAAACTCGATCTGACATGTGCTTTCAGATTCTCGCTCTCAGATCAGATTGCGGATTGTCTTTGCGTGGATGACGTTTGCTATGTTCCCTGCTTGGAAGTATTTCCTTCCGGTTTGCATGCGGCAACGCATTCGTTATATATTGCCTCGCATCGTCTCGGATCCGCAGTCATATTATAACAGACCTTCTCATTGCTGATGCAACTATCCATACATTCGCTTATGCGTTTTTCTTCTTTTTCGTCCGCTATAGAAATGCCGGGAAACAGGAAGATTAAAAAAGAAAAGATCATGAAAAAACTAGAAATAATGGAAAATACTCTCAACTTTTTCATAATGTCACCACCTTCAATTTAAATGATCAACTGCTTGCATTTTACTACCGGAAAGACCGGATGTCCACCACAATTAAAATTTTCATTAATAAATATTGATGCAGAAGACACATTGGAAATATTGCATTATGATAATGATAGTTCACAACAAGTTGCATAATTGAAGGAGAAAAATCGTCGCTGATGAAAAAATAAATATAAATAAAATTCCTATAGAGTGGAATATTCCGGAAGGTGTAATGGCACCTTTTGCTACAAATATGGTTATACAAACAATAAAGAATGAATTCAGAGTATATTTTTTTGAGGTTAAGACACCTGCTAGACTAGAAAAGACTGATCCCCCACTAAATAAAGTTAGGGCTGATTGTGTCGGGAGTGTAATTATTACAGCAGAGAGAATGCCTAACTTTATAACAGTTTTGCAGAATCAATTAGATAGATGTATATCAAAACAACAGGAGAAACAACGGGCTGATAATAATAAAGCTATTAATTAAATTTTCTTATTCCATCTGGCTTGTGCGGTTTTCAGGAGAAAGGAGAAGAAAGACCGGGTTTTGAAGACCCGGCCTTTCTTATATTTGTATCACATGCTGATCAAAATTGAGTAAACTGGAAAATGCGATAATCGCAACTGTAGACATAAGGGGCGTTACTACCCACTGTTTGCCTGATTCGAAATACAACGTTACCTGTTCCTCCGTTGAAATCGGGGAAATTAAGTGTTGCATTAGCGCCGCCAAGGCTAGCCCTTGTTACAAGATCGGCTGAAGCCAGGCTCAAATTATAGCCCAGCGCCCAATCGCCGCTGTCTGTTCCCGGCGCCTCAAAATAAACCGGCCCGGCCAGCAGATAGGAGATTGAACCGATAGAGGTATCCGTAAAACTGGGACCGCCGTAAAAGTTGCCCCCGGTCAGTGCGGTTGTTGTGCCCTGATATAACACCAATTCGTTGAGGTTGGGATCACTGCTCTGGATCCCTATAGAAGCTTCAGGAGGACCGCCATTGCTGCCGAAGACAAGATTGGATAACATCAACCTGCCGGCGAAAGCAGCCGTCCCAGCTGTGACGTCTATGCGCCCATAGGTATCGGATGTTGCGCTGGCCACTTCTAAGACTGTAATTTCATTAATAGATGGAACAGTTATATTGGCATTATAATTATAGCCCGGGTCAGTTACAGTTACTGTAACACCGCTTATTGGATAGGTGAGATACGGGTAAGGGTTCGCCAAGGGATTGCTCTTTACAAATTCCCGGCCTGCTGTGCTTCCCTGGGCAAGGCTGGTAGCATCGACACCGGCTACCGAGATGACATCATAATCACCGGGTTCGCTTACGGTGATGGTGGCCACGCCGTTGGTATCGGTAACGCCGGTTAATACAGATCCATCAGGCGCCATAATGGAAACAGTCATCTGGTCAACCGGATAAGCAGTCGTACCATCCGTTGTCAATTGGATAACAACATTAGCTGTAGAGGTGTTGTCGTTGCTGCTGCTGCAACCGGGGATTAGAAACAAGCTATTTAAAATAATAAGTAAAACTGCCAATTTAAACAAATGAAATTTTCTCATAGTAATTCCTGTCCCCCATTTTTGATAGAATATTACTTTCTTACCGGCAAAATATAGAGAAGTTGCGTTTATATGTCAATTGTTTTTAAAGTAAATATTAACATTTAAAATATGCATTTCAGGCCGAACCAGAGGGAAATCGGAAGAATTTAAAGTCTACAAAATAATTCTTGACAATAGTTCGGCACCGAACTATATTACCGGACAAGATGATATCAAAAGATGCCGTTATCGGCCTTATTGGAAGTTTACGCGAAAGGTACAGTAGGTTCCTGGAAAAGGAATTGAAGGCCTGTGGGATGAAAGGCATAGTCGGGTCTCATGGCGCTATTTTCGCCTGCCTGTATCAAAATGGCGGACGAATGAAAGTCATGGAGATAGCAAAGAAAATCGGAAGATCCAAATCAACCGTTACCGAATTGGTCAATAAACTGGAATCTCTCGGATATGTGAATAAAAGCAACTGCTGTGTGGATGGCCGCTGTATTTATGTTGAGTTAACTGATAAAGGCCGGGCCGTAAAAAAGGACTTTGATATAATTTCCAAAAGACTTATCGGCACGGCATACAAAGGTTTCACGGATGAGGAAAAAGAAATTCTTGTAAGCGGATTGGAAAAAATGCGCGAGAATTTCTAAATATTATATCGTGTCATAAATTATTAAATGATAGGCTGATGTGGAGAGGATTATCCTCTCTGATTTTTTGCCAAAATTGTTCGGTAGCGAACTATATTTGAATTTTAAGGAGGCGGATATGAAAGTTGTCGGATTTGTCGGAAGTCCCAGAAAAAAAGGAAATACAACAACTATCGTTAATGAAGTGCTGCGCGGGGCGCGGGAGGCCGGCGCCGAAACAAAAATCTTTGATCTCAACGCGCTTCACATCAGGGGTTGTCAGGCCTGTTACAAGTGTCAGACACCGGATGGCAAGTGTGTCCAGAAAGACGATATGGCGGAACTTTATGACGAAATATTCAGCGCCGATGCTGTTGTCCTGGGGACTCCTGTTTTTATGTTTCAGGTGACGGGTCAGACAAAAATCTTTGTCGATAGATTGTTTGCACTGCTGTATCTCAAAAATGCGCAAACGACAGACTTCGGTAACAAACTAAAAGCAAAAAAAGCTGTTACCGTTTACAGCCAGGGACAGCCTGACGTAAACGCTTTTGCTTCATCATTTGATCTGCATGAGGGCGTGCTGACATTTCTTGGTTTCGACGTCCGACAGCGGATTGTAGGTGGGGGAATGAAGACGGAAGATGCCGCCGCGGGAAACAAGGCCGTCATGGAAAAGGCCTATGCCGCGGGTACCGCTCTTTTAACGTAGGTGCCATTAATATTTAACGGGTCCAATTAATATAATACGCTAAGGACAGCGCCCTGTTATTTAGATTAATAGGGCGCTGTTGTCCTCAGCGGCACATGGCCTCCACTCCGTTTGATCTGGTCTTTTTAACTTAATCGATTTTTATAAACTATGTCGAAAAGAATATTGAATAGTAAATGGAGAAATAAGAGTTTAAGAAAGACTAACGGAATCGATTTGGATTAAATGATTAATTTATTGACATGCGCTTATTAATTGATTTAAAATAACACGAAAGCCGGGGACTCTATAAAATTAATATTTTCCGGATATTTTTCATTTGTAATCCCTTCAATATTATCTGATAGATGGTCCCTCAAAGAATGTTTTTTGTCTTGAGTCAACCATTTAATCAACCGCGTAACTATTATTCCATGAATTATAAACATTCGCCCATAGATGGATGATTTGCATATAAGCGGCATGAGATGAAATTGCCGGGAATAATATCCTATTCTATGAGCCTGAAGCAGTGAACGCCCGTTTAAAAGTATTTTAATAATAATTTCTTTAAAATAAGTATGAAAGGAGCATGATTATGGCAAACAAGTATGCAAAACTTTTTGAACCAACGAACATAGGAAAACTCCGGTTAAAGAACAAGATATCCATGGCGCCTATGGGCCCGATAGGATATGCCGATTCTGAAGGGGCCTTTACCCAGAGAGGCCAGGATTATTACGTGGAGCGAGCCAAAGGGGGTACAGGTCTTATCATCACGGGCATTTGCAGCGTAGATACAAGCATAGAGGATATGGCCAAACCGGTGATTCCCTGTCCTACAATAAACCCTTTCGCGTTTATCCATGCGGGTACGCAAATGAATGAACGCGTACACGCTTATGGGACGAAGATCATCGTGCAATTGGCGGCTGGTTTGGGCCGGGCAGCGATTCCGGGTTTTACGAGCAAGCATATCGCGCCATCAGAACAGGAAAACAGATGGGATCCTTCCATCATACACAGGGCAATGACGATAGAAGAAATTCAAAACGTGATTAAGAAAATGGCCATGTCCGCAGCCATAGCTCAAAAGGCCGGTTTTGACGGTGTGGAGATTCATGCGGTGCACGAGGGCTATCTTTTGGACCAGTTTGCGATCGCATTCTATAATAAAAGGACGGATGCCTACGGCGGCAGCCTAGAGAACCGCCTGCGTATTTCCACGGAAATTGTAAAAGCCATAAAAGGGGTCTGCGGCGCGGATTTCCCCGTAACCCTGCGCTACAGCTTAAAGAGCTGTATGAAGGGTTTACGGCAGGGGGCGTTACCGGGCGAGTCTTTTACCGAGGCCGGAAAAGACACAGGGGAGGGTATTGAAGCCGCAAAGCTTCTGGTTGCAGCCGGGTACGATGCCTTGAATGTGGATGCAGGAACATATGATTCCTGGTACTGGAATCATCCGCCAATGTATTTCGGTGAGGGCGGCATGTACCGCGAATTCGGCAGGATATTGAAAAAGCATGTTAAGGTGCCTATCATACTGGCAGGCAGGATGGATGATCCGGTTATGGCCTGCGAAGCTATCGGCGATTCATGCGATATTGTAAGCTACGGACGCCCGCTTTTGAGCGACCCATATTACCCGGAAAAAATAAGGCAAGGCCGCCTGGATGAAGTCCGTCCCTGCCTTTCGTGTCATGATGGATGTATGGGCCACATCGGAGAAGGTCCTGTATGCTGTGCGGTCAACCCGGCATGCGGACGAGAAAATATCTACGGCATATCACCTGCCGTGACCATGAAAAACATACTCATTGTCGGAGGCGGCCTCGCAGGTATGGAAGTGGCGCGTGTCTCAGCTGAACGCGGCTATAAAGTCACGCTATGCGAAAAATCCAATAAGCTTGGGGGACACCTCATCGCGGGCGGAATTCCATCGTTTAAGATAAACGACCGCAAACTCCTTGCATGGTATGTGCGGCAGTTAAAACTTTTGGGTGTAAAAGTCAAATTAAACACGACGATGGATAAGGCGGCAATCGTAAAAAAAGGAGCGGATGTTGTCGTAGTTGCGACCGGCTCCAAACCCATCACCATCGATTTCGGAAAGGACAAAGAGATCATTACCGCAAGCGATGCCCTGCTCGGTAAAAAGCGGGTAGGGCAGAAGATCGTCATTATTGGCGGCGGGCTCGTCGGCTGTGAAACGGGACTTTGGCTGGCGCAGAAGGGCCGCGAAGTCGCCATAGTAGAAATGATGAGTGATATTTGCGGCGGACCGCATGCCATGCCTTTCATGAATTACGATATGTTGAAAGATGAACTGGCATTCCATAAAGTCAGAATTTTCAAGAGCAGCAAGGTTAAAGCGGTAGGTAAAAAGGATGTTGCCGTTATAGCGCCGGAGGGTGAAATCACGCTTGCGGCAGATACGGTCATCATTGCCGTCGGCTATAAACCAATCGACAGTCTGTACCAGTCGGTTAAAGATGCGCTTAAAGCGCCCGTTTATAATACCGGCGATTCGAGAAACGTGCACAATATTATGTACGCCATTTGGGATGCCTATGAAATTGCACGGGAGATGTAGGCGTATATAATAAAATCATGTATTAAAAAAACGTCCGCTTTTAAGCGGGCGTTTTTTTAATTAATCATGCCAATACAAATGGCGATTCATCATATATTACAAAATATATTATAGTAGTAATTGATTTTCCCTGGATCGCGTCTCCCCGATATTGGTTACATAAATTGCCGGTTGACCGAGAATGGGGCACTTTGACTCACACAACCCGCAGCCAATACATAGTTCCAGATCAACGTGCGGTTGATTTAAGTTCAATTCGCTCCCGTTTCTGTTTGTCACTTTTGCTTTTTCCAGCCAAATAGCTTTTTTTGGGGTAGGACAAACCTCCTGACAAACAATACACGGCGTAGAGTGGGCATAGGGCAGGCATCTCCCTTTATCAATCATAGCCAGACCTATTTTTATTTTTTCCTTTTCCTGCAAATCCAGTTTTTTTATCGCGCCTGTAGGGCAGACCTGACCACAGAGCGTGCAGCGATATTCACAGTAGCCAATGCGCGGTATAAGGACAGGCGACCATATCCCCTCAATGCCGGCCTCCAAAAATGTCGGTTGGAGACCATTGGTAATGCAGACCTTCATGCATTCACCGCATTTTACGCAGCGGGTCAGAAATTGTTTTTCATCGAGAGAACCCGGCGGCCGGATAAGTTTAGGTTCAGACGCACCCGCCTGTTTGTTAATTCCTGTAATCCTGACCAGCGGAACGGCAACAAGGCCGGAGAATATCATTCCCATGACCCTTCTTCTGCCGAGGTCAATGGAAGCAACGGGGGAAGCAGTGGATTGCATCTTTTTTAAGAATCCAAACCGGACGGCATTTTGGGGGCAGAGATCATCGCAGTTCATGCAAACCATGCACTCTGTATTATGCCAGTTTTCTTTTTGATCGGGAGAAGCATTTCCCTGGCAGTCAAAAGTACAGGCTCCGCATGAATTACAACCTTCGCTGACCTGCCGCGTTAAGAAGGAATAGCGGGAGAGCAGGCCCAGAAGCGCCCCCAGAGGGCATAGATATTTGCACCAGAAACGTTTCTCAAGAAGGTTCAGTCCCAGAATGATGAAGAACAATAATCCCAGAAAAACACTCTGTAAAAAAAACGGCTGCTGGAAAGGGAGCCAGAGCTTTTTAAAAAGCGTATAAATAAATTCGGAAATGCTACTCAGAGCAGGAATGTTTAAATTGTAAAACATATCAAATACAGCCCGCGTGGCGTAACTTGCCGCCGGGTAAACTGACAACGACAGTGAACGAATCAAAAGTGAAACAGGGTCGAATACTCCTGTGAATTGGAGGGAAAAGAGGGACATGGTAATCAAAAAAATCAGGAGGCAGTATTTCAACCAGTGCCAGTTTCGGGGAGCTTTTGGAGAACGCCTCTTTTCAAGAGCACCAACCATGTTATTGAGCGTTCCCAGAGGACATATCCAACCGCAGAAAACCCGCCCCAAAATAATGGTAGCCACGATAACCAAAATGGCCAGGAAAAATGCATTAAACCATGCGTGGCCGGAAAGGATAGTGGTGATGAAAATCAGCGGATCGGCATCCAGAAATATTTTAACAGGATAGCCGAGTTCATCGGCTCCTTTTGATTCCGTCTGCAGAAAGAGCCACAAAAATGTCAGCAAAAAAAGTCCCTGTGTTGCTATGCGGATTTTTTTGATCATATAAAACCTCTACAGGCTGATAGGTCCCTTCTCCTGCATTTTCCCGCTGCGGCCTTATTAGGATGGGCAAATCAGCGCTTCGTAAATAAATTATCAAACATTTATTTTTTTGATTTTTAGTTTAGCAATGTCCATGGTGCCAAGTCCGGCTTTGTGTCCTGCAACGACAAAGCCGAGGTTTGTTCCTTTCAAACCGAAGAGTGTGGCGCCGAAGGCGTCGACGGCCACCTGATCCCTTCCTGCAATGACTGTATTGATCTGCCTGACATCGGCAAGGTCGCCTCCCTGCGGTCCGTTTGCAGTCAGTATGCGCACCGCGTCAAGAATGATCAGCGCGGGCTTGACGGCCATAGCCAGATCCACCAGAGAGCCGTTGATGTTCTGATGTATCCTTCCTCGTGAGCTGCCCATAATTCCCATCAGGTTTTTCATTCCCAGAGTGAGAGTGGAAAGGCCGTGTGTCTTGGCGATAGGAATATTAATAAACTTGTCCGCCTCGATGGCTTCAGTATAAAGAGGCCATGATTTCAAGGCAACACCGGCTAATTTTACTTCACGGAATTTTCTATCATCTATATAGCTGACAATTCCGCCTGCGGCAGTGGCTGCATCCGAAATGCCGCTTTGCTTATAACAGCGCCGCGGATCGACAACGCTATGGTCGAAAACCTTAACTTGTTTTGCCCCAGCTTCGTAACACAAAGTGATCACTGTCGAGACGACTTCCGGATTGGATGTTGCCGCATATGCCGGTAACCTGTCCCACCCGATATTCGGTTTAACGACAACAATATCTCCCCTGGAGATGAAAGATTTGATTCCGCCTAAACCATCAATGGCGGCTTTTGTGATTACGGCAGGTGAAAGCCCATGAGCCGCAACGATGTCTGATTTTTCCGCGGCTTCCAGCGTTTTGATAAATAAATTTGAAGTTCCCGGTAGGGCAAAAACTGTACCGGCAATAACAGTAGTTTTAAGAAAATCCCTGCGATTCATAACACCCCACAAATAAATTTTAATAAATGTTCATTTCAAAAAACAATGATGCTTATGTCATGTGCCTTGGTCAGAACCGATTCGTTTATGCATCTGTTCGATAAACTGTCTGGCCAGAGAAGTATTTTTGACCCTGACCGCACCGATGATGTAACGTCCCGACTGCCGGGCCAGCACGTTGCCGTATAAAGGATCAACCGCAACCAGCAGACGTTGATTCGCATTTCCGGTAAATTGAATGCTCTTAGTTTCAGATTTTAGATAAGCATGGTATTGATCAAAAGTCTTGCGGGCATCAGCCGGTGTATCCTCGTGTATCGCAAAGATCTGCATTTTTTCATCCTGTGCCACGGCATCGGCTATCATGCCTTTACGAAAGAAAGCATATCCGAGCAGGCTTTGAGCAAGATACCGTTCGCTCTTCGGGACAAGCGCCGGAATATTCAGAATATCGAGCTCTTTGGGCAGACCTGTCCCCGCCGGAAGGTTTTTGGAGATAGCCCGGGCGCACGCCAGTAATGTGTCTTCCGGGAGACTCGTTTCTCCGGAGACTTGCAGCCTTATAAAATATCTGTCCTGATAGAACATCAATTGGGAAGGCGACACAAACCCTTCGGCGCCGATGGCGATCCACATATTACTTGTCTTTCGGTAGTTGGAGTAAATTCCAAAAGCATCAAGCAACGAGGCCATTCTATAGACATCGGCAACAATGGATAAATCCGGATTCTTCTTACTGATATAATTTGCCGAAGCCAGAACGTCAAACCCATAGGGTAAGTATAGCTCGGCTTCTCCATCAATATGATTAAACAGAGTGTCCCTGTCGTAAAATTCGACCGCTCCCCCGATGGCCCACTCTCCCGAAAAGCTTTGTCCGGAAAAAACATCTTTGATCGCGAAGTCAGAAGCCAAGGCCGGATCAGACATCATTATGATCAACAGGGTCAAGACAAATGCCGTCATTGCCGTGATGGAGCTTGATCGTTTCGAAAGCCGCTGACGAAATCGGAAAGGATAACCGGCCAAAGAAGGCCTGATATTAGAATGATCGTGCATATTTCTTTTAT
>Ga0326728_10010262_pt1 | contig 22038 bp, 19 predicted proteins | sample MB3enrmetagenome_FD_207602 | JGI IMG/M metagenome (GOLD analysis project Ga0326728, IMG submission 207602) | Lab enriched peat soil microbial communities from McLean, Ithaca, NY, United States - MB31MN | ecosystem: Environmental > Terrestrial > Soil > Wetlands > Peat | place: USA: New York... | reverse complement strand
CCCAGAACTTGTCGCCCGGCAGCTGGTTGCGGGCGGCGCTCGCCACCTTGGCCGCTTCGACCGAGCCAGGGCCGAGCACCGGAAAGTCCTTGAGCACCACCTTGAGATTGGAGTCGTCGCTCATCAGGCGGGCGACGTCGGGCAGGGCGCCCTTGCAGAAGTGGCAGTTGTAGTCGAAGAACTCGACCAGGGTCGCCGTCCCCTCCGTATTGCCGACCGTCGCCTGGAATTTCGACGAGAACAGCGCGCCGGCTTGGTCGCTGACCGCCTTCTGGCGCTGCGCGTCGGCGACCTGCTTGTCGTGCTTCTCCAGCGCCTCGATCGCCTCCCGCAGCACGTCGGGATTGTTGATCAGATAATCGTGGATGAACGCGCCCATCTCCTGCTTCTGCGCGGGGGTGAATTCGTCGGCCGCCGCCTGCTGGACGGGACCGGCGAGAAACGCCGCGAGAAGCGCTACCGCGAGCCAGGCGGCGAATTTCAGTTTCATGGCGAGCTCCCCGGGGAAACGACCGACGCGCGCCTTTCTTGCGCCGAAACCGATGGCGGATTCAAGGCGCCGCGAGCCCCGGCCCCTGCGGCGCGCCGGCCGTGGACGGACGCGGGGCGCGCTGTTGACAGCCGCGCGGGCTGGTCGACAAATGCGGCCGGCGCGCCGGCAAGGCGGGGGGAGGGACGCGATGATCGTCGTTTTCGGCTCGATTAACATCGATCTGGTCACGCGCGCCGAGAAGATTCCTGCGCCGGGCGAGACCGCGCTCGGCGGCGACTACGAGGTCATTCCCGGCGGCAAGGGCGCGAATCAGGCTCTGGCGGCGCGCCGCGCCGGCGCGAAGGTGGCGCTGGTCGGGGCCTGCGGCGCCGACAGTTTCGCGCCGACGGCGCTGGCGCTGCTCGCGGCCGACGGCGTCGACCTTTCGGCGGCGCGCCGAGTGGAGAAGCCGACCGGCGCCGCGTTCATCGTCGTCGACCCGCAGGGCGAGAACGCGATCGTCGTCGCCGCCGGCGCCAACGCGGCGGCGCGCGCCGATCAGCTCGACGGCGTCGCCTTCGGCGCCGGCGACCTGCTGCTGCTGCAGCGGGAGACGCCGGCGAAGGAGGTCGAGGCGGCGGCGCTGGCGGCGCGGCGGCGCGGCGCGCGGGTGATGCTCAACCTCGCCCCGGCGGGCGCGATCTCGCCGGCGCTGATCGGCGCGCTCGACTATCTGTGCATGAACGAGCACGAGGCGGCGACGCTCGGCGCGGCGCTGGGAATCGCGGCGCGCGAGCCCGAGGCGATCGCCGCCGAGATCGCCCGCACGCGCGCTCTGGCGACGATCGTCACCCTCGGCGCCGCCGGCGCGAGGGGATTTTCGGGCGAGGAGCGCGTCGTCGCGCGGGCGCCGAAGGTGACCGTGGTCGACACCACCGCCGCGGGCGACGCTTTCGTCGGCGCCTTCGCGGCCGCGCTCGACGCCGGGCGCTCGTTCGCCGCGGCGATCCGCCGTGGCGTCGCCGCCGGCAGCCTGGCCTGCGCCAAGCGCGGCGCGCAGCCGAGCCTCCCTTACGCCGGCGAGATCGACGCCCTGGCGGGCGATTAGGGCGGGCTGACGGAGACGCGCTCGACGAGCGCGTCTACGCGGAGGGAGAAAGCGCGGCCGCCGGCCCGCCGGCAGGCGGCGTCCGCCGGCCGACCCTTTCCGCCGATCTCGTTCCCGCTTGCGGGAGGGAGTCCGCCCCCACCGGAGACCGGGGGGCGGCATCCGTAGCCCAAAGGGCCAAGGACGCCGGACGAGGGGCGCGCTCGATTCCGCCAAACGGCGCAATGCGCCAGGGCGCGGCCGCCGTCGGGCCGACGGCGCGCGCCGCTACGGGCGCGACGGCGCGTCGGCGTAGAAGTCGGGGACCTTCATCGAGTCCGGGGTCGGCAGGCGAACGTACTCTGGATTGTGCACGCGCGGCGGCAGCGTCGGCGCCTCGTGGTCGATCTCCCGGTAAGGGACCTGCGTCAGCAGATGGGCGATGCAGTTGAGCCGCGCCCGCTTCTTGTCGACCGCGTCGATCACCCACCACGGCGCCTCGGGGATGTGCGTCCGTTCGAGCATGATCTCCTTGGCCTTGGTGTACTGCTCCCAGCGGCGGCGCGACTCGAGATCCATCGGGCTGAGCTTCCACTGCTTCAAGGGATCGTGGATGCGCATCAGGAAGCGCAGGTTCTGCTCCTCGTCGGTGATCGAGAACCAGTACTTGATCAGGATGACGCCCGAGCGCACGAGCATCCGCTCGAACTCGGGGACGGAATGGAAGAACTCCTCGTATTCCTCCTCGGTGCAGAAGCCCATGACGCGCTCGACGCCGGCGCGGTTGTACCAGCTACGGTCGAACAGCACGATCTCGCCGCCGGCCGGCAGGTGGGGCGCGTAGCGCTGGAAATACCATTGGGTGCGCTCGCGCTCGTTCGGCGCCGTCAGCGCGACCACCCGGCAGACGCGGGGGTTGAGGCGCTGGGTGATGCGCTTGATCACCCCGCCCTTGCCGGCCGCGTCGCGCCCCTCGAACAGCACGACCACTTTGAGGTTCTTGAAGACCACCCAGTCTTGCAGCTTCACCAGCTCCTTCTGCAGGCGCAACAGCTCGTGGAAATAGAACCGGCGCTCGATCGAGGTTTCGTCGGGACTGCCGGCGACCTCGGCCATCATCGCTTCAAGCGCCTCGTCGTCGATCTCCATCTCCAGCTCTTCGTCGAGGCTGTCGACGATCTCGCCGTACACGCGTCGGTAGAGCGAGGTCTCGGGAGGGTTGTCTTTCTCGGTCTTGGTCATCGCGGGGCTCCCTTTCTCGGCGGGACGCTTAGACCGCCGGGCACCGGATGTTGAGTCGTCAGATTGATGATATTGCGACAAGCGGCCGATGTCCGCGGCTTCGCCGACGGCGCCGTCGCCGCCGGGCGGCCTTGCCGGGCGAGGACGGCCGGAGCGCTCCCGCGGCGCCTCGGCGGGCGGCCGCCGCGGCGCGGCGCGCAGGGCGCGCCGGCGCTTGCGGCGGTGCAAAAACAGACCCTTCACAGGGGATTTCAATTTACACAATGTGTAACTTGCGATACCAAGATTGGCGCTTCCCGCGCCCCTTCGGCGCGCTCGCGCGCCTTGTAAGCCGTTGAAAAGACATCATTGCGATCTCGCCTCAGCGACCCCGGGGAGGCGACCCGGCGCGTTCCGCCGAAAGTCCGGCTTGATCACGCCGCGCAATAAGGCGATAGCACGGCGCGGCTCCCAATCGCGAACGGGGTCCCTGTCGCGGGCCGCGCTGAGAACGGACATCCATTCATGGCGCACAGGAAGATCGGTCTGATAGGGGCGGGCCAGATCGGCGGCACGCTCGCCCAGTTGGCGGCGCTGAAGGAGCTCGGCGACATCGCGCTGTTCGACATTGTCGAAGGCGTGCCGATGGGCAAGGCGCTCGACCTCGCCGAGACCGCGCCGATCGAAGGCTTCAACGCGCGCATCGCCGGCACCAACGCCTACGCCGATCTCGCCGGCGCCGACGTCGTCATCGTCACCGCCGGCGTGCCGCGCAAGCCCGGCATGAGCCGCGACGATCTGCTCGGGATCAATCTCAAAGTGATGGAGGCGGTGGGGGCGGGCGTCAAGGCGCACGCGCCCGACGCCTTCGTCGTCTGCATCACCAATCCGCTCGACGCGATGGTGTGGGCGCTGCAGAAGTTCTCCGGCGTCCCGGCCGAGATGATCGTCGGCATGGCGGGCGTGCTCGACTCCGCCCGCTTTCGCTATTTTCTCGCCGAGGAGTGCCAGGTGGCGGTCGAGGACGTCGCCGCCTTCGTGCTCGGCGGTCACGGCGACGACATGGTGCCGATGCTGCGCTATTCGACCGTCGCCGGCGTGCCGCTGCCCGATCTGGTCAAGATGGGCTGGATCAGCCAGGCGCGCCTCGACGCGATCGTCGAGCGCACCCGCAAGGGGGGCGGCGAGATCGTCAGCCTGCTCAAGACCGGCTCGGCCTTTTACGCCCCCGCCGCGGCGGGCATCGCCATGGCCGAATCCTTTCTCAAGGACCAGCGCCGCGTCCTGCCTTGCGCCGCGCGTCTCAACGGCGAATACGGCGTCAAGGACACGTTCGTCGGCGCGCCGGTGGTGATCGGCGCGCGCGGCGTCGAGCGCGTGATGGAGGTCGCCCTCGAGCCGGACGAGAAGGCCGCGTTCGCGCGATCGGTCGCCTCCGTTAGGTCGCTGATCGAAGCCTGCAAGGCCATCAACCCGGCGCTGACCGACTGACGGACCGCCTCACCCCGAGAGCGCTCGACCCATGAACATTCACGAATACCAGGCCAAGGCGGCCCTCGCCGCCTTCGGCGCCCCGATCTCCGCCGGCAAGCCCGCTTTCACCGTCGATGAGGCGGTCGCCGCGGCCAAGGCGCTGCCCGGCCCGGTCTGGGCGGTCAAGAGCCAGATTCACGCCGGCGGACGCGGCAAGGGCCGGTTCAAGGAGCCTTCCGCGGGCGACAAGGGCGGGGTGCGGCTCGCCCGCTCGATCGAGGAGGTGGGCCGCTTCGCGACCGAGATGCTCGGCGCGACGCTCGTCACCGTCCAGACCGGCCCCGCCGGCAAGCGGGTCAACCGGCTCTACATCGAGGACGGCTCGACGATCGAGAAGGAGCTTTACCTCTCGGCGCTGGTCGACCGCGGCGTCGGCCGCGTCGCCTTCGTGCTGTCGACCGAGGGCGGCGTCGACATCGAGGAGGTCGCCCACAACACGCCGGAGAAGATCCATACCTTCTCCGTCGATCCGGCGACCGGCGTCATGCCGCATCACGGCCGCGCCGCGGCGCGCGCGCTCGGCCTTTCCGGCGCGCTCGCCAAGCAGGCCGAGGCGCTGATCGCCCAGCTCTACGCCGCCTTCGTCGGCAAGGACATGTCGATGCTCGAGATCAACCCGCTGATCGTCACCCGCGACGGCCGGCTGAGGCTGCTCGACGCGAAAGTGTCGTTCGACGACAACGCGCTCTATCGCCATCCCGAGATCGCCGGCTGGCGCGACGAGAGCGAGGAGGACGCGAAGGAGATCGAGGCCGCCAAGCACGACCTCAGCTATGTCGCGCTCGACGGGACGATCGGCTGCATGGTCAACGGCGCCGGTCTCGCCATGGCGACGATGGACATCATCAAGCTCCACGGCGAGAACCCCGCCAACTTCCTCGACGTCGGCGGCGGCGCCTCGAAGGACAAGGTGACGGCGGCGTTCAAGATCCTCACCGCCGACCCCAACGTGAAGGGCATCCTGATCAACATCTTCGGCGGCATCATGCGCTGCGACGTGATCGCCGAAGGCGTCATCGCCGCGGTCAAGGAGGTCGGTCTGAAGGCGCCGCTGGTGGTGCGGCTCGAAGGCACCAACGTCGACCTCGGCAAGAAGATCATCCGCGCCTCGGGGCTCAACGTCATTCCCGCCGACAACCTCGACGACGCGGCGGAGAAGATCGTGGCGGCGGTGAGAGGCGGCGAATGAGGTCCGCGGCGCGCCGCCGCCAAGTCGAGATGTCGCCGATCGAGCCTGCGGGAACGCCGAACGCCGGCGGCGCGGCGAGGGGGCGGAGCGAAAAGAGATTTAGTTTTCAGCCACTGACAGGCCAGAGAGGGATCACGGTGTCCATCCTTGTCAACGCCGAGACCAAAGTCATCGCCCAGGGCTTCACCGGCAAGAACGGCACCTTCCATTCCGAGCAGGCGATCGCCTACGGCACGAAGATGGTCGGCGGCGTCTCGCCGGGCAAAGGCGGCTCGCTCCACCTCGGCCTGCCGGTGTTCGACACCGTCATCGAGGCGCGCGAGGCGACCGGCGCCGACGCCTCGGCGATCTACGTGCCGCCGCCGAGCGCGGCGGACGCGATCTGCGAGGCGATCGACGCCGAGATCCCGCTCGTCGTCTGCATCACCGAGGGCATCCCGGTTCTCGACATGGTGAAGGTGAAAAGAGCGCTGCAGGGCTCGAAAACCACGCTGGTCGGCCCCAATTGTCCCGGGGTGGTGACCGCCGGCGAATGCAAGATCGGCATCATGCCGGGCAACATCTTCAAGCCCGGCGGCGTCGGCGTCGTCTCGCGCTCGGGGACGCTGACCTATGAAGCGGTCTTCCAGACGACGCAGGCGGGCCTCGGCCAGACGACGGCGGTCGGCGTCGGCGGCGATCCGGTCAAGGGCATGGACTTCGTCGACGCGCTGGAATTATTCCTCGCCGATCCCGCGACGACGTCGATCATCCTGATCGGCGAGATCGGCGGGCAGGCTGAGGAGGACGCGGCGCAGTTCCTCAAGGACGAGGCGAAGCGCGGCCGCGTCAAGCCGGTGGTCGGCTTCGTCGCCGGCCGGACCGCGCCCTCCGGACGCCGCATGGGACACGCCGGCGCGATCATCGCCGGCGGCAAAGGCGGCGCCGAAGAGAAGATCGCGGCGATGGAGGCGGCGGGGATTCGCGTTTCGCCGTCGCCTGCGCGGCTCGGCAAGACGCTGGCGGACGTTTTGAACGGCGGATGACGGGAGGCCGGACATGACGCGGCAGGACATCAATCAAGGAATGCTGCAGACCTCGTTTCTCTATGGCGCCAACGCGGCCTATCTCGAGGCGCTGCAGGCCCGTTTCGAGAAGGACCCCGCCTCGGTCGAAAGCGGCTGGCGCGAGTTCTTCTCCGAGCTCGGCGACGATCCCGCGAGCGTGCAGAAGACGGCGGCCGGCGCCTCGTGGCGGCGCCCCTTGTGGCCGGCGACCCCCAAGGGCGAGCTGATCAACGCGCTCGACGGCGACTGGGGCGCGACCGAGAAGGCGGTGACGCAGAAGCTGCGCGCCGGCGCGGCGGAGGTCGGCGCGGCGCCGAGCGAGGATGCGGTGCGCCGCGCCACGCGCGACAGCGTGCGCGCGCTGATGATGATCCGCGCCTATCGCATGCGCGGCCATCTCCACGCCAATCTCGATCCGCTCGGCCTCGAGCCGCCGAAGGACCACGAGGAGCTGCACCCGGCGACTTACGGCTTTTACGAGAACGACTACGACCGCATGATCTTCATCGATCATGTGCTCGGCCTCGAGTTCGCCACGCTGCGCCAGATGCTGGCGATCCTGCGCCGCACCTATTGCGACACGGTCGGCTTCGAATTCATCCACATCTCCGATCCCGCCGAGAAGGCGTGGATGCAGGAGCGCGTCGAGGGGCCGGGCAAGGAGATCCGCTTCACCCGCGAAGGCAAGCGCGCCATCCTCGCCAAGCTGGCGGAGGCCGAAGGCTTCGAGAATTTCATCGACATCAAGCACCCGGGCGCCAAGCGCTTCGGCCTCGACGGCGCCGAGGCGATGATCCCGGCGCTGGAGCAGATCATCAAGCGCGGCGGGCAGCTCGGCCTCAAGGAGATCGTGCTGGGCATGGCCCACCGCGGGCGGCTCAACGTGCTGACCCAGGTGATGGGCAAGCCGCATCGCGTCATCTTCCATGAATTCAAGGGCGGCTCCGCTTCGCCCGACGAGGTCGAAGGTTCGGGCGACGTCAAGTACCATCTCGGCGCCTCCTCCGACCGCGAGTTCGACGGCAACCGGGTGCACCTGTCGCTGACCGCCAATCCGTCGCATCTCGAGATCGTCGATCCGGTGGTGCTCGGCAAGGTGCGCGCCAAGCAGGATCAGCTCGACGACCACATCGACCGAACGACGGTGCTGCCGCTGCTCATCCACGGCGACGCGGCGTTCGCCGGGCAGGGGGTGGTCGCCGAATGCTTCGGCCTGTCCGGCCTGCGCGGGCACCGCACCGGCGGCTCGGTGCATTTCATCATCAACAATCAGATCGGCTTCACCACCTATCCGCGCTATTCGCGCTCTTCGCCTTACCCCTCCGATTCCGCCAAGCTGGTCGAGGCGCCGATCTTCCACGCCAACGGCGACGATCCCGAGGCGGTGGTGTTCTGCGCCAAGGTCGCCACCGAGTACCGGCAGCGCTTCCACAAGCCGGTGGTGGTCGACATGTTCTGCTACCGCCGCTTCGGCCACAACGAAGGCGACGAGCCGGCGTTCACCCAGCCGCTGATGTACCGCGCCATCCGCTCGCATCCGACCACGCTCGAGATCTACAGCGAGAAGCTGATCGGCGAGGGGATCGTGACGCGCGGCGAGGTCGAGAAGATGCGCGCCGATTGGCGCCGCCGCCTGGAGGCCGAGTTCGAGGCGGGCCAGGTCTATGTCTCCGACAAGGCCGACTATCTCGACGGACGCTGGACCGGCATCAAGCCGGCGCAAGATCTGCCCGACGACGAGCGGCGCGGCCAGACCGGCGTCGCCCCCGAGCGCCTGCGCATGATCGCCGAGCGCATCACCGCGGCCCCGGCGGGCTTCACCGTCCACAAGACGGTGCAGAAGTTCCTCGACAATCGCCGCGCCGCGGTCGAGGCCGGCGAGGGAATCGACTGGGCGACCGGCGAGGCGCTCGCCTTCGGCTCGCTGCTCGACGAGGGTTATTCCGTGCGCCTGTCCGGCCAGGACAGCGAGCGCGGCGCCTTTTCGCAGCGCCATTCGGCGCTGATCGATCAGAAGACCGAGGCGCGCTACATCCCGCTCAACCACATCCGCGACGGCCAGGCGCGCTACGAGGTGATCAACTCGATGCTGTCGGAGGAGGCGGTGCTCGGCTTCGAGTACGGCTACTCGCTCGCCGAGCCCAACGCGCTGACGCTGTGGGAGGCGCAGTTCGGCGATTTCGCCAACGGCGCGCAGGTGGTGTTCGACCAGTTCATCGCGTCGGGCGAACGCAAGTGGCTGCGCATGTCGGGCCTGGTCTGCCTGCTGCCGCACGGCTACGAGGGGCAGGGGCCGGAGCACTCCTCGGCGCGGCTTGAGCGCTACCTGCAATTGTGCGGCGAGGACAACATGCAGGTGGTGGTCTGCTCGACCCCCGCCAACTTCTTCCATGCGCTGCGGCGGCAGATGAAGCGCGAGTTCCGCAAGCCGCTGATCGCGCTGACCCCGAAGTCGATGCTGCGCAACAAGCGGGCGGTGTCGAGCCTCGAAGCGTTCGGCCCCGGCGCGAGCTTCCATCGCCTGCTGTGGGACGCGGCCGAGACGCACAAGGGCGAGAAGATCAAGCTCGCCCGCGACGACAAGATCCGCCGCGTCATTCTCTGCTCGGGCAAGGTCTACTACGACCTCTACGAGGAACGCGAGAAGCGCGGGATCGACGACGTCTACCTGCTGCGGGTGGAGCAGCTCTATCCATTCCCGCTGAAGAGCCTGGTCAAGGAGCTCGCGCGCTTCAAGAAGGCCGAGCTCGTCTGGTGCCAGGAGGAGCCGAAGAACATGGGCGCGTGGAGCTTCGTCGAGCCCTATCTCGAGTGGGTGCTCGGCCAGGCGGGCGGCAAGGGCAGGCGCGCGCGCTACGCCGGCCGCCCCGCCGCCGCGGCGCCCGCGACCGGCCTGATGTCCAAGCATCTCGCCCAGCTCAAGGCCTTCCTCGACGAGTGCTTCGCGTGAGGGGCGACCCTCGCGCGGGGCCGCTAGCCAGGCGTCTCGCGATGCCGAGCTTGTTCCGCCGCCTGACCCCGCCGCGCTCCGGCTTCCGCGCCGACGTCGCGTCGGGGCGCGGCTTTCCCCAGCGAACCTTGGTCGCGTCTCCCGCGGCCGCGCCTGCGCGCCCGCCGCGCGCCGCTTTCCTCCTCCCCGATTGACGAGAAGGGCGCCCTCGACGGCGCATCGCAGCCATGCCCACTGATATTCGCGTCCCGACCCTCGGCGAGTCGATCTCCGAAGCGACGGTCGGCAAATGGTTCAAGCAACGCGGCGACGCGGTGAAGGCGGACGAGCCGGTGGTCGAGCTCGAGACCGACAAGGTGACGCTCGAGGTCAACGCGCCCGCCGCCGGCGTTTTGACCGAGATCCTCGCCGAGACCGGGCAGACGGTGGCGGTCGGCGCGTTGCTGGGCGGATTGTCGCCCACGGCCGAAGCTGTCGCCGCGGCGGCGATCGCGTCCGCCGCGTCCGCCGCGCCGCCGCCGAAGGCCGTCGCCGCGACGGCGACGCCTCCGGCCCCGTCGGCGGCGAAGATCGCCAGCGAGCGCGGCCTCGATCTGGCGACCGTCGCCGGCAGCGGCAAGCGCGGGCAGGTGCTCAAGGGCGACGCGCTCGCCGCGCTCGCCCGGGCGCCGGCGGCGAAGCCCGCGGCGCCCGAGCCGGCGCCGATCGCCCCGCCCGCGCCCGCGCCGACTCCAGTGGCGACGCGCGCGACGACGCCCGACGACGCCGCGCGCGAGGAGCGCGTGCGCCTGACCAAGCTGCGCCAGACCATCGCGCGGAGATTGAAGGACGCGCAGAACGTCGCCGCCATGTTGACCACCTTCAACGAGGTCGACATGACCGAAGTGATGGCGATGCGCACGCGCTACAAGGACGCCTTCGAGAAGAAGCACGGCGCCCGGCTCGGCTTCATGGGCTTCTTCGTCAAGTCGTGCGTGCAGGCGCTGAAGGAGATTCCGTCGATCAACGCCGAGATCGACGGCGCCGACCTGGTCTACAAGAATTACTACCACATCGGCATCGCCGTCGGCACCGACAAGGGCTTGGTGGTGCCGGTGGTGCGCGAGGCCGACCAATTGTCGGTCGCCGAGATCGAGAAGAAGATCGCCGACTACGGCAAGCGCGCGCGCGACGGCGTCCTCAAGATCGAGGAGATGCTGGGCGGCACCTTCACCATCACCAACGGCGGCGTCTACGGCTCGCTGATGTCGACGCCGATCCTCAACGCGCCGCAGTCCGGCATCCTCGGCATGCACAAGATCCAGGAGCGGCCGGTGGCGGTCGACGGCAAGATCGAGATCCGGCCGATGATGTATCTCGCGCTCTCGTACGACCACCGCGTCGTCGACGGCAAGGAGGCGGTGACCTTCCTGGTGCGGGTCAAGGAGGCGCTGGAGGACCCGGCGCGCATGGTGCTAGACCTTTGATCTTCATGTGTGATCGCGCGGGCGACGGCGCGCGAGAAGGTGGAGCCGATCGAATGAAGAAGCTGCCTTGCGTCGTCGAAGCGCAACGCGTGATTCATGGCGTGCTGAGGGTCGCGTTCGACGACGGGTACGAAGGAGTTGTCGACCTGCGGCCGCTGATCGCCAAGGGGAAGGTTTTCTCCTGGCTCAGCGCGCCGGCGCATTTCGACGCGGTGCGAATCGACGAATTCGGGCACTCGATTTCGTGGCTCGACGATCAGGGCTACACGATCGATTTGAGCGCCGATTCAATCCGCCGCGATGCGGAGCGTCAGGCGGAGATTCATCGATTGCTGGTGGGCTAAGGCGGAGGAGGTCGGGGAGATCGGATGACGCGCCGGGACACGAAGCTCGAATCGGAGGGCGCGGAATTCCTCGTACTCGGGCGACTTCTGATCCTCGGCGTTCCCGCGTACAAGGCTTATGCGAACTTTCCAGGGTACGATTTGATCGCCACGTCGGCCGACGGGCGGCGGGCCGCCCGCATCCAAGTTGAGAGTCGAAGGGCCACGGACGCGCCGCATTTCCTCATCAGGAATTTCGACTGCGACTTCGTGGTTCTGGTCAGACTCAACCGCAGCTCTCGTTCGTCCGCCGTGGAGCCGAGCGCCTCGCAGGGCGAGGAGCCGGGATACTACGTGCCGACGCGCGACCAGGCGAAGTCCCTCCTCGTCGACGAGGGAACTGGATGGGACAAGATTCGCTGGCGACCAGCCCAGCTCGAACGCTACCGCCGGAAGTGGGACGCGATCCGAGAGTTCCTGACTCAGCCCGAGCCATCCGACATTCAAGAGGCCGATCAACATGCCTTATGATCTCATTGTCATCGGCGCCGGCCCCGGCGGCTACGTCTGCGCGATCCGCGCCGCGCAGCTCGGCATGAAGGTCGCCGTGGTCGAGAAGCGCGAGACGCTCGGCGGAACCTGCCTCAACGTCGGCTGCATTCCCTCCAAGGCGCTGCTCTACGCCTCCGAGGCGTTCGAGGAGGCGGGCTGCGGCCTCGCCGCGCTCGGCGTCCTCGTCGACCAGCCGAAGCTCGACCTCGCGGCGATGATGAAGCACAAGGACGAGACCGTCGCCGCCAATGTCGCCGGCGTCGCCTTTCTGTTCAAGAAGAACAAGATCGATTGGCTGCAGGGAGAGGCGCGCTTGGTCGCGCCCGGCCGGGTCGCGGTCAAGGGCGCCGACGGCGCCGAGACGACCCATGAAGCGGGAGCGATCGTCGTCGCCACGGGCTCGGAGGTCGCGCCGCTCCCCGGCGTCGAGATCGACGAGAAGACCGTCGTGTCGTCGACCGGCGCGCTGTCGCTGACGAAGCCGCCGAAGAAGCTCATCGTCGTCGGCGCGGGGGTGATCGGCCTCGAGCTCGGCTCGGCGTGGCGGCGGCTCGGCGCCGAGGTGACGGTGGTCGAGTTCCTCGACCGCATCCTGCCCGGCATGGACGGCGAGGTCGCCAAACAGGCGCAGCGCTTGCTGGAGAAGCAGGGCTTCGCGTTTCATCTCGACTCGAAGGTGACGAGCGTCGACAACGCCGCCTCCGGCGCCAAGGCGACGATCGAGCCGGCGGCCGGCGGCGCGCCGCAGCGCCTCGACGCCGACGTCGTGCTGGTCGCCATCGGCCGGCGCCCCTATACGCAGGGCCTCGGCCTCGAGGCGCTCGGCGTCGCCACCGAGCGCGGCCGGATCGTCGTCGACGCGCGTTTCGCCGCCAGCCTTCCCGGCCTCTACGCGATCGGCGACGTGATCCGCGGGCCGATGCTCGCCCACAAGGCGGAGGACGAGGGCGTGGCGCTGGCCGAAATCCTCGCCGGCCAGGCGGGCCACGTGAACTACGACGTCATCCCTTCGGTGGTCTACACCAGCCCCGAGATCGCCAGCGTCGGCAAGACCGAAGAGGAGCTGAAGGCGGCGGGGATCGACTACGCCGTCGGCAAGTTCCCCTTCGCCGCCAACGGCCGCGCGCGCGCCATGCGCCGCGTCGACGGCTTCGTGAAAGTGCTCGCCGACGCGACGACCGATCGTGTCCTTGGGGTCCACATCGTCGGCTTCGGCGCCGGAGAAATGATCCACGAGGCGGCGGTGCTGATGGAGTTCGGCGGCGCCTCGGAAGACCTCGCGCGCACCTGCCACGCCCATCCGACGCTGTCGGAGGCGGTGAAGGAGGCGGCGCTCGCAGTGGAGAAGCGGGCGATCCATGTGTAAAGTCTGACGCCATCGCGGTTGCGATCAAAGTCACGACTCGAGGGAGGATGACGCATGGCGTGGTTCGGTGCGGACCCGGGCGGGGCAAACGCCTTCGGAGTTGCGCTGCTCGGCCCTGACGGCTCATTCGAAAGCGCGGTTGTTTCCTGTGCGGACGGCGCGTTCAAATGGCTGGAAGAAAGGACCGACTCGATCGAAGCCGCCGGCATCGACGCGCCGCTGTGGTGGTCGTCGGGCGAAAGCGGCGATCGTCACGCGGATCGGGCGATCCGCGAGAAACTGCGCCGCGTGAACGCGAAAGATATCGGGGGGACGGTGCAGTCCGCCAATAGCCTGCGGGGCGCGGTCCTCATTCAGGGCGCGATGCTTGCGGCGCGGCTGCGAGACAAGTTTCCGAAACTTCCACTCACCGAAGCACACCCGAAGGCGCTGCTCAAAGCGCTTTGGCCCGACCTGTCAAAGAGCGGCCCACCTTGGGAGAAAATCGCCAAGCACTTCCAACTTGAAGGGTCGGAGCCAGACGACGACGATCGAAAAGACAAACGCGACGCCCTCCTCGCCGCCGTCGCGGCGCGCGAAGGAGCGGCGGGCGGCTGGAAATGCGACCTCGCGAAGAAACGCTGCGCCTTCGAGCAAGACCCTGATCGCGTCCCCTGGGGCCCTGTATCCTACTGGTGGCCGGAGGAATTGGACGACGTCAATGAGATAGAGAGTATATACAAGGATTGACGGCCGGGCGGCGAGACGGTATTTTATAGGAACGAGACCATAGAGAGGCGGAATGCGATGCCCCTGACGCGCGCTTTCAAATCCGGCAACAGCCAAGCCGTCCGCATCCCGGCCGAGCTCGCTTACGAAGACATGAACGTCGACTTGACGATCTCGCGGCACGGCGACGTGATCGTGATCGCGCCGGCGCGCAAGTCGATGAAGGAAGTCGTCGCGGCGCTGAGGGCGATGCCGAAGCCGCCGGCAGGCGAAGCGCGCGAACCGATCGAAATGCCCGATCGGGCGTGGGACTGACGCTTGGCTTACCTCATCGACACGAATATCGCGATCCATGCCTGCGACGGCTTCGAGCCCGTGCTCGCTAAACTCGGCGAGCATGAAGGCGCCGTTCTGCTCTCCGCTCTGAGCCTTGCCGAAATACAACGCGGACTCTATTCGCATCCGCAATTTACCGCGCTGAGAAAGGAACGGCTGGCGACGCTCTTGGAGGTCGTGCCGGTCCTCCCTTTCGACGCGAGAGCCGCAGCGTTCTACGGCGGCATTCTCGCGCAGATCGGCCGTGCGAAGAGTCGCGATTTCGACAGATTGATTGCTGCGCACGCCTTAGCCACCGGCAGCGTCCTCGTCACCGCCAACACCGCGGATTTCGAGGACGTGCCGGGATTGAGGATCGAGAACTGGACAGCCGGCGCCTGAGGATTTCCCGCTCGGCCGCTCGGTCCTACTCCTCCAACCCGCCGATGTGCTTCTGCGCGTAGAGCTCGGCGCCGACCTGTTTGACCAGTTCGAGCTGCGTCTCGAGGAAATCGATGTGATGCTCCTCGTCGTGCGTCAGTTGCTCGAACAGGTTCTTCGACACGCGGTCATTGACCGACAGGCAATGCTGCGCCGCTTCGAGATAGAGCGCGCGCGCGTCGACTTCGGCCGCAAGGTCGCATTCGAGGATTTCCTTGACGCTCCGGCCGATCCGCAGTTGCTCGAGCGTCTGCATGCTCGGCTGGCCCTCGAGGAAGAGAATGCGCGCCACCAGGATGTCGGCGTGGCGCATCTCCTCGATCGATTCCTTGCGCCAAGTTTTGGCGAGGTCCTTGTAGCCCCAGTTGTCCAGGATGCGGTAATGCAGCCAATATTGATTGACCGCGGCGAGTTCGTGGCGCAAGGCCTTGTTCAGATACTCGATGACGCGTGGGTCGCCGCGCATGGCGGTTCGCTCCTTTTTCGCCGCCACGGCGAACGCCGGACAGCTCGCGCCCCCAAAGCCCGTCTCGGCCGAGCCAAGGCCGACGTCGTTGTCGTTGCGGCGACACTAACATACGAGTCCGCCGCGCGGCGAGAGTCGAAACGCGGGCGGGTCGCCGGCTTGTGACATATCGCCGTTCGACGGCGCGGCGCCGATCGGCGCGCCGCGCCACCCGCCGGACGGCGCTCGGGGAGGCCGCACATGAGACCTACGCTTGGCTTGGCCGTCGCCCTCGCCGCCGCGACGCTCATCGTCGCGCCCGCCTTCGCCGATCGCATGGCGCTGTGGACGATCGTCCACGAGCGGTGCGTCCCGCATTTCATCGCCGGCGCGGGGCCGGCCCCCTGCGAGAGCGTCGATCTCGCGCGCGGCGAGGACGAGGGCGTCGCGCTGCTCAAGGATCGCGTCGGCGTCGCGCAGTTTCTCGCCATCCCCACCCGCCGGATCACCGGGATCGAAGACCCGCTCGCGCTTGCGCCCGAGGCGGCGGCCTATTTCGCCTTCGCCTGGGCGGGGCGGCGCGCGGTCGAGGCGCGCCTTGGCCGCCCGCTGCCGCGCGAGGACGTCGGCATCGCGGTCAACTCCGAGCCCGCGCGCAGCCAGGACCAGCTGCATCTGCACGTCGACTGCATGGACGAGGAGGTCGTCGCGGCGCTCGCCGGCGTGAAAGATTCGCTCGACGCGCAGTGGCGCGTCACGGCCGAGCCGCTCAAGGGCCGGCGCTACTGGGCGCGGCGGCTCGATTCGGCCGATCTTTCCGACGCCGCGCCCTTCCGCCTGCTCGCCGACGGCGTCAAAGGGGCGCGCGAACAGATGGGGCTCGAGACCCTGGCGGCGGTCGGCGCGACCTTCGCGGGCGAGCCGGGCTTCGTGCTGCTCGCCGATCGCGCCGGGGACGGCGCCGGCGGCCATGCCGAGGACTTGCAGGATCACGATTGCGCGATTGCAAGGCCGGCGCCGTGAAGCGGCGGCGAACGACGCGCGGCGCGCCGCTTGCGCGGCGGCGCGATCCCAGGTTATCGATGTCGCGGGTTGCGGCGCGAACGGGGCGTTTCCATCGGCTTTTGGGGATTGGGCTTGCGCTTCGATTTGGCGATCGCAATCGCGCTTGGCGCGGTTTTGCTGAGCGGGCAGGGGGCGAGCGCGCTGGTGCGCGTCGACGTCGATCTCGGCGGTCAGAAGATGCGCGTCGCCGCTGACTCGGGCGAGAGCTACGAGTGGCCGATTTCGTCGGGCCGCCTCGGCGCCGCCACGCCGCGCGGCGACTTCCGCCCGACCGCGCTCTATCCGATGGTCTATTCGTGGAAGTACGGCAACGAGCCGATGCCGCACTCGATTTTCTTCCACGGCCAGTATGCGATTCATGGAACTCTGGAGGTGGATCAAATCGGCCGGCCGGCTTCGCACGGCTGCATCCGTCTGACGCCCACCGCCGCCGCGACGCTCTACGCGCTGGTCAGCCGCGAGGGCGCGACCATCCACATCGGCGGCGCGCCCGAGTTCGCGCCGCCCGCCGCGACGCTGCTCAAGCGCCCGATGGGACGCGCGCTCGAATTGTCGACGCCCGAGCCGGTCGCCTCCTACTGAGCGGCGCGCGCGGCCTCGGGCGGCGGCGGACCAAATCGCCTGTCGCGTTTTGCGGCAATTTGCGCTATCAGGCCGCGCGACCCGACTTCCCCCGTTTCTTCCTGCAGGAGGCGTTAGTGGAGCGACGACAGTTTTTGGCCGGCGCCGCCGGATTGGTTGGCGGCGCGCTCCTTCCGCGTTTCGCGCTGGCCAAGGTGCCGACGCCGTTCACCTTCGACATGACGCCGCCGATGGACAGTCGCGAGAAGTTCATCGAATGGGGCGTCGCCCAGCGCGGCGAGGATCCGAAGTTCCTCGGCGAGCGCTTCGACCGTTTCGTCGCCATGGTGCGCAACGACGACATCTGGGACGAGCGCCACAAGCGCGCCTTCCTGCTCACCCCGCGGGAGAAGTTCGTGCTGCCGCAGAACCTCGGCCGCGCCTACGCGCACGACTTCCTCGACATCGGCTTCGGCGTGACCATCTCCGGCCCGCATCTCGTCGGCCGCATGACTTCGACCATCGATCCCAAGCTGGGCGAGAAGGTGCTCGAGATCGGCACCGGCTCCGGCTACCAGTCGGCCTACCTCGCGCATCTGACCGACGAGGTCTACACCATCGAGATCATCAAGCCGCTCGAAGAGCGCACGCGCGGCATTTACGATGCGCTGATCGCCGACGGCTACTCGGAATTCAAGGCGATCCGCACTCACAACGCGGACGGCTATTACGGGTGGGTGGAGGCGCCGGCCGAGACGCCGACGCCGGCCGCCGCCGCGGCGCCGACGCCGACCGCCGCCGCGACGCTCGCGAGCGCCGCCGCGCCGGCGACGCCCGCCGCCGCGACGCCCGCGAGCGGCGCCGCGCAGGCGACGCCCGCCGCCGCGCCTTCTCCGGCGGCGCAGGCGACCCCGGCCGCCGCGCCCGCGGCCGCGCCGACCCCGGCGGCGTCGGCCGACGCCGCGCCGCTGATCTTCGACAAGATCATCGTCACTTGCGGCATCGACCACGTGCCGCCGCCACTGCTGCAGCAGCTCAAGATCGGCGGAATCATGGTCATCCCGATCGGCCCGCCCGGCGCGCAGCGCGTGCTGAAGGTCGTCAAGACGAAGGCCGAGGACGGCAGCATCACCGTCGCGCGTTCGGACATCTACGGCGGCCGCATCGTTCCCTTCGTGCCCTTCACCAAGCTCGAGGGCGACGTGATCAAGGGCACGCACAACAATTGACCGCCTCGCCCGGTCGCGCGCGAAGGTTCTCTCATGTCCGTGTCGGGCGGAGAGGGGCGGGCGCGGCGTGGCGACGGATTCGGAGCCGTGAGCGATGAATGAACTGACCGCGCCGGCCGAAGTCGGCGCGCCGGCGCCCGCCGCCGTCGCCGACGTCGAGCTCGACCGCCGCGGCCGGCTCGCGCTCTATCTCGCCGTCGCGTTCGGCGCCGGCTCGGTGATCGCGCTGCAGATCGACATCATGCGCGTCTTCGCCGTCGGCAACTGGACGCACTTCGGCTCGCTGGTGGTGTCGCTGGCGATGCTCGGATTCGGCCTCACCAGCGCGGTGATGGCGGTCGCCAAGAACTGGTTCTCCCGTCATTGGCTCGCCATCGCCTCGGTCGCGCTGGGGTCGCTGGGGCCGGTGGCGGTCGCCGCCAACCTGTTCGTTCAGCAGCTCGGCTTCAACCCGATCTACCTCGTCTCCGACCCCGCCCAGAAGTGGAAGCTCGCCTGGATCTTTCTTGCTTCGCTCGCGCCGTTCCTCGGCGGGGCGGTGTTCCTCGGCTGCGTCTTCCTCAAGAGCAACAAGACCTTCGGGCGCGTCTACTTCGCCGACCTGGCGGGGTCGGGCCTCAGCGGCCTCGTCTTCCTCGGCGCGATGTATGTGTTTCGGCCGGTCGACCTGATCGCCGCGCCGCTGACGCTGTGGTTCGCCTCGTGCCTCGCCTGGAGCGTCCTCGCCGGCGGGCGCCGCGCGCTCATTCCTTTCGTCGCCGTCGCGCTCGTCGCCTTCGGCGGCCATTTCGTCGTCGCGCCGGCGCTCGGGCTGTCGCGGCTCGCCGTCAACGACTACAAAGGCGTGTCGTACGCGCGGCGGCTGCCGGAAGCGACCAAGGTCTACGAGAGCTGGTCGCCGTTCGGCTTGCTCGAGGCCTACACCTCCTCGTACCTGCATTTCGCGCCGGGACTCTCCGACAACGCCGGCTTCAACCTGCCGGAGATGCCGGTCAACGCCTATCTCGGCCTCTACATCGACGGCGACGGCCCGATCGGCGTCATGCGCCATCTCGACGACAAGGACGCCGCCTATTTCCGTTACCTGCCGATGTACTATCCCTACGTCGTCAAGAAGGCGCCGAAGACCTTCATCGTCCAGTTCGGCGGCGGCATCTCGACCGAAGTCGCGCTACATTCCGACGCGAAAGACGTGACCGTCGCCGAGGGCAACCGCGCCATCCTCGCCGCCTTCCGCAGCCCGGTGTTCAAGAAGTTCACCGACGACATCCTCGGCAAGACGCGCGTCATCGACTACGAAGGCCGCCACTTCCTCGCGCAGACCAAGGAGAAGTTCGACGTCGTCGACCTCAGCCTCGCCGATTCGACCGGTCTCTCCAATCCCGGCGGCTTCGCCATCGTCGAGAAGTTCGCCTACACCGAGGAGGCGATGGAGACCTACATGCGCGCGCTCAGCCAGGGCGGCGTGCTGGCGGTCACCATCTGGAACAAGGAAGAGCCGCCGAAGTCGGTGCTGAAGCTCTACGCGACGATGGCCGCCGCCGCGCGCGCGCTCGACGGCGACAAGATGGCGGACGAGTTCTTCGTCGCCTCGTGCTACCTGTCGACCGCGACCGTGCTCTACAAGCGCGGCGGCTTCACCGCCGACGAGATCGACGCGCTGCGCAAGCACACCCGCGCGATGTCGTTCGACGAAATCTATTCGCCCGGCTTCTTCTACGACGGCTCGCAAACCGACCGCACTTTGTCGGGCTATGTCGCGCAGTTCTTCGCCGCCCCGACCAGCGGGCCGCCGGGCGGGCCGGCGAACGCGGACGTCGATCCGACCGCGCCGCCGGACGACGCGACCGGCCCGGACGCCGCCCCCGGCGCGAACGCCGACGCCGGCGTGCTGCCCTCGACGGTGATGGGTCGGCTCGCCTGGCACACGCTGGTCAACGGCGGCTGGCCGGCGATCGCCGCGCGCTACGTCTTCGACACGCGCAAGCTGACCAACGACTCGCCCTATTTCGCCGCGTACGTGAAGACGAAGGACCTGCCGCAGGTGCTGTTCGATCCCGATCGGCTCGAGCCGCTGCAGGACGAGTGGGGCTACCTCTTGATCTGGGCGACGCTCGGCGTCGCCTGCGTCGCCGCCGCGACGCTGCTGGCGATTCCGGTCGTCTGGGGCTGGCGCTCGATCTTCTCCAAGACGCCGGGCAAGGCGCTCACCGTCGTCTACTTCGCCTGCCTCGGCGCCGGCTACATCATGGTCGAGGTCGGCCTGATCGCCCATTTCGTCATGGCGCTCGGCAACCCGACCGTCTCGGCGTCGATCCTCATCACCGGCATGCTGGTGTTCTCGGGCCTGGGGGCGCTGGTCTCGGAGCGGATCCTGCCGATCAAGCGCGTCTTCATGCCGGCGCTGTTCATCGTCGTCGGCGCGCTGTTGATCAGCTACGCGCTGTTCCTCGACGACGCGCTCGACGCGATCGGCGCGCTGCCGTATCTCGCGCGTCTGGCGCTGTGCTTCGTCTTCATCGCGCCGCCGGCGTTCCTGATGGGTTTCCCGATGCCCACCGCGATGACGACGCTCGGCCGGCTCGGCAAGGAGCACCTGTTCATCTGGGCCTGGGGCGTCAACGGCTGCTTCTCGGTGGTCGGCGCCGCCGCCGCGCCGGTCATCACCACCAATTTCGGCCTCGGCTCGGTGATCGCGATCGCCGGGGCGGCCTACCTTCTGGCGCTGCCCGCTTTCTTCGGGGTAATATCCGGGGCGGAAGGAAGGCGACTCGCTTGAGCGGGCGGGCTTGACGAGACGGAGGTCCGACGATGCGCGTTCGGCCGAGTCGCGTAGTTTCCTCTGCGGCCGGAACGGCGCTGGCCTTGGCGCTGGCCGGCTGCCAGAGCGTTCCGGGGGATAGATTGGCGACGCCTTCCTCGCAGTCCTCCCAGGGCGGCGCGCTCGTCTACGCCGAGTTCAACAATTCCGCCTTTCCCTATCGCGGCATGATCCCCGCGGACGCGGACACCAAGGAGCGCGCGAAGCCGTTCCTCGACGTGAACGACGACGGCCGGCTCGGCCACACCTCGCCGCGCGGCGGCCTGCTGTGGGAGGACGCGGCCTACAGCGACCGCCACGTGCTGCTCGCCGCCGGCCCCGATTTCGATCCGAGGAGCGCCGGCGCGCTGGTCGTCTATTTCCACGGCAATCAGTCGATCCTCGCGCGCGACGTCGTCGACCGCCAGCAGACCGTGCGCCAGCTCGCCGAATCGGGCCTCAACGGCGTGCTGGTGGCGCCGCAGCTCGCCGTCGACGCCAACGATTCGAGCGCCGGCAACTTCTGGCGCCCCGGCGCCTTCGCGCAATTCCTCGACGAAGCGGAGGATAAGCTCGCCGAGCTCTATCCCAACGCGCCGCGCGGCGCGTTCCGCCGCATGCCGGTGATCGTCGTCGCCTACAGCGGCGGCTACATGCCCGCCGCCTATTCGCTGGTCGCGGGCGGCGCGGGCGGCCGCGTCCGCGGCGTCGTGCTGCTCGACGCGCTCTACGGCGAAGCGGACAAGTTCGCGCAATGGATCGAGGGCGCGCGCTACGGCGCGTTCTTCGTCAGCGCCTATTCGGCCACGACGCGCGACCGCAACCTCGAGTTGCGCGCGCGCCTCGAGCGCGACGGCGTCGCCGTCGAAAACGACCTGCCCGCCTCGCTCGGGCCGGGGACGGTCGCGTTCGTCGATTCGAGCGACGCGCGCCACGAGGATTTCGTCAACGTCGCCTGGACCGGCGAGCCGCTGCGCGACGTGCTTTCCCGCGTCGGCCGCTGAGGCCGCGCTTTCTTCTCCGGTAACGGGAGAAGGGGATCGGCGGCGCGGAAGGTCGGCCGGCGGCGACTATAGGCGCACGCGTTGGCCGCGCGCGCTCGCCCCCCGTAGACGCGCTCGCCGACCGCGTCCGCCTGCGCGCCTTACGGCGCGATCGCTGTGTGCCGGGCATGTTCGGTAGCTTGGAGGTGCAAGTCCTCTACCCAACCTGATGGAGGTGAAGGGTTAGCGATGCGCAAGGGCTATCGCCGCGAGGCGGGGTCTGAAG
>Ga0326728_10010260_pt1 | contig 22038 bp, 17 predicted proteins | sample MB3enrmetagenome_FD_207602 | JGI IMG/M metagenome (GOLD analysis project Ga0326728, IMG submission 207602) | Lab enriched peat soil microbial communities from McLean, Ithaca, NY, United States - MB31MN | ecosystem: Environmental > Terrestrial > Soil > Wetlands > Peat | place: USA: New York... | reverse complement strand
ACCTTCCTGTTCGGTGTTGCTTGGGGGCCGCATCAAAGCGCGTGCGGGCGCACCATAACGGAGCGCGCCCCGAAGGTGACAATAGCCTATTCTACACTACCGAGGGGGGCGATTGCCAAACCGGCCTATCCGTGGCCGAAATACATCAGCCAGCCCAGGGCGAACAGGGCCACCACGAAGCAGGCGAAGCAGTACAGGCCGTAGCGCAGGCGCTCCCGGTCGGTCTTCTTGCTGACCACCCCGAGCACCACCGAGGTGAACAGGCTGAACAGCAGCGCGGCCTCGAAATGCGAGAGGTTGACCTTGGGCATCAGCTTTTCTTCCCCACCGCGATCTCGTAGGCGTCCACCATGGCCAGGACGTTGAGGAGGCCCGCGGTGACCAGGAACTTGGTGCCGTAGTCGTGCACGGCGCCCGCCACGTCCGGCTGCGAGTAGCCCAGCCAGGTGGCCATCAGATACGGAAGGCCGGATAACACGTTACAGACGAAGCCGCCATAGTAAATCAGGACCGTGAGCAGGTCGCCGCCCTGCGGCTTCAGGAACTCGCCCCGCATCATGAGTCCGAACAGGAACATGGACAGAACGGAGGCCAGCAGCAGCGCGGCGCGGCCAGTGCGTTTCAACAGGAAATGGCCCCCGCCGGGAATGATCCAGGCTAGGGCCACGGCCGGGCCCCACACGCTCAAGGGAGGCATTGGCTGCCGGGTCTTCTTCTCCTGGCTACTCATGGTGAATCTCAATTCTAGCAAAGAAGCCGGCAGGCGCCGCGGGCGCCGCTCAGGCGGTCCTGGCGGGGACGCGCACCCGCGATCCGATGAACCCGTAGTAGGCGACGAACACATAGCAGGCAAGCGGCACCAGCATGGCCACCGCCATGCTCTTGGTCGCATCCGAAATCTTTCCCATTAGCGGCGGGAAGACCGAGCCGCCGACGATGGCCATGACGATCATGGAGCCGCCCAGCTTGGTATTGGGCCCCAGTCCCTTCAAGCCCAGCGCGAAGATGGTGGGGAACATCAGCGACATGAAAAAACTACTCAGAAAGAGCGCCCCGGCCCCGGCCCAACCCGGCGCCGCCACGGCGATAGCCACTAGCAGGACGTTCGCGACGGCGTAGTTCCCCATCAGGACCCTGGGCTCGACGTACTTCATAATCCCGGTGGCGGCGAATCTTGCGATAAGAAACACCGACAGAGTCCCCACCAAGGTGTACCCGGCGACCTTTTCCGCCTGCCCGGTGTATTGCTGGACATACTGGATGAGGTAGCTCCAGGTGCCCACCTGAGCGCCCACGTAGAAGAACTGAGCCAGCACCGCCTTGAGGAAGTGCGGATACTGGAACAGCTCCCTGAGCCGGCCTTTGTCCTCGCCGGCGGAGGCGCCCTCGCCCGCGATCTTTGGGAACTTCGTGGCCATCATGAGCAGCGCCCAGGCAAACACCACGCAGCCCAGCACGACATAGGGGGTGATGACACGCAGGGTCTCGCTGTGCAGATAGGCGGCGTACGTTCCGGCCGCTTTCAAGGCTCGGATCTTGGCCTCGCTGTGTTCGATTCCGGAGAAGATGAACACCGTGCCGATCAGCGCGCCGCTAATAGCTCCAAACGGGTTGAACGCCTGGGCGAAGTTCAGCCGCATCTCCGAGGTCGCCGGATCGCCTAACTGCGCGATGAACGGGTTGGCCCCCGTCTCCAGGAACGCCAGGCCGCTGGCGATCACGAACAGGGCGAAGAGGAAAAAGCCGTATTTGCCAACCAGGGCGGCCGGCCAGAATAGGATGCAGCCGGCGCTGAAGAGCAGAAGCCCCGTGACCAGCCCGGCCTTGTAGCTGTACTTCCGCATGATCAGCGCGGCCGGCATAGAGAGACTGAAATAGCCCAAGTAGAAGGCCGTTTGCAGCAATCCGGCCTTGAAGCGGGTGATCTCGAACGACTTCATGAACTGCTTAATGAGTACGTCGTTGAGGTTGTTGGGAATGCCCCAGAGGAAGAACAGGGCGGTCACCAGGATGAATGGTACGAGATACTCGCGGGCGACCAGGCGGTGCTCGACGGGCCTCAGATTCTGGGAGGGGTTGCTGACGGGGTTCATGGTGGAAATCGCCGGCGCGGGCGAATCCGCCATTATACACCGGGCCAGCGGCTGGGCTTTACGGGTTCTGCTGCGCGGCGTAGCGGATGACTGTGAAGTTGCGCAGCGTCACGGTGTCCGAGGTGGTGGCGTTCATCTTGCCCAGGAAGGAGATGGCCAGCGGCGCGGTCAGCGACTCGTTCGCGGCGGCGGCCTGCGAAAGCATGGTAAGCGTGGCGCCCCAGCTTAGGGCGCTCAACTGCTGCCCGCTGGACTGCACTCCCGCGTCCACCCTTCCTGTCACTACCGTCTCGCTCGCTACGGAGCTCCGCGACACCAGCACGGTGCCTCCCCAATTCATCTGGAACGAGAAGCCGGTCGTGGCCCCCTCGTGCGAGTAATCGAACCGGATCTCGACGCGGTCGCCTGCGGCAAGGAAGTTCGCCGGCAGGGTGCAACTCCCCAGTTGCGTCAGTCCGGTGGCGCTAGTGTTCGTTCCCGTGCTTCCGCAAAGCACCTGCGCGAGCGGATGCGCCTCGCCGGCCTCCACGGTCTTATGCACGTTCTGTGTGGTGTTGAACCACAAATCGCCGTTGGTCGCCCCGCTGGGGTCGGTGGAATTGCCGGAGTCTTGCCAGGCCGCCCGGGTCGCGGAAGTGGCCGCGCCGAACGAAACGCCGGAGAAGCGGCCGTAGGGATCGACCTGGGCCAGTAGGGTTCCGCTGGAGTTCAACCACTGCTGGAGCGGGCTGGTACTCTGCCCTTGTCCGGCGCGCACGGTCAGACTGGTCGAGCCGGTGGTGGGCAGGCTATCGTAGACATACAGGGTCGTAGTTCCCAGGTTGTTGCCGACTGAAAGCTGGCGATTGGAATTGTTCCACAGCAGTTGCGCGCTGTTCTGGGCCAGATCGCCGTTCGCATCGATAAAGGGAATCGCGCCCTGCGTGAATCCCGTGTACAGGCAGGTGTTCCAAACGGCGTCGGACCCATTCGACATCAGGCAGCGATTCGCGGCCCCCAGCGGTACCCGCGTCCACAGGACCGGCGAAGCGCCTTGCGCCACAATGATGTCGCCGCGCGAGGGACTCGCCGCCGTTGTATCGCTATGGCTCGCGCTCAGGAGGGCATGGCTCGTGGGCGTGCGCGCGTTGGTCATCCCGGGATCCTGGCTGGTGACGTACAGGGTGCTCGCCGAGGGCGTCCCGGCGGTTCCGGCCAGCGCGGCCTTCTGGTTCGCCGTCGGGTCGTTGGCGTTGGAATGCGTCGGATAGTTCAGCGCCAGCTTCGACTCCTCTATCCCCGCCACGGCCGAAACATTGGCGTCCACGACCACCCCCATTCCGAGCGAGGGATTGGGGTACATGCCGGTCAGCGCGCCGCCCGCCGTGCCCACCGGGTTGCCTGGGTTTGCCAGCCGGTAGTTCGCGGTCAGCAGGTCGCCCGTCTGCGGAACGGAGGCCGTGACGAACGTAATCACGTTGCCAGTGACCGTGTAGTCCAGGTTCTGTGTTTGAAACAGGCCATTCCTAAACACCGCGAGACTGCTGAGCGGGCTGGGCGGATTGGCCAGCGTAAACACCGTGTTGGAGCCGTTGATCAGCCCCGCGGGCGTCTCTTCGTCGACGAATCCGGGGCCGGCTGTCGTAGTGCTGCCGGTGCCGCAGGGTCCCGACGAGCCGTCCACGCGGACGCAATCCGAGGGATTCCCCGCCACGGCCTCGAGCAATCCGGAGGCGTCGATGTACACCGCGGCAGACGGTTCGTACCCCGGTCCTTCCATCGGTCTGGCCGCCAGGTCGGCCACCAGGCCCACCACATCGGATTCCGGAATGGTGGTGGTGTCCGCCGGCGGCGGAACGACGACCGATCCGCCCCCGCCCGTCGTCGTCACCAGGACGTCACTCACGCGCAATGGAGTCGAGCTCGGCGGCACGGCCCAGGTCTGTTGGAACTGTATCCGCCCGTCGCTCGAGTACTTCACCGAATAGCTGGCGCCGGCCGTCACGTTCGTGGTGGGCACCAGTTGCACGCGCAGCACGCCATCGATGATCGGTATGGTCAGGATCTGCTTGGCGATGTTCGAGGTGTCGGCCGCCTCGAAGCTCTTCCACTGGATAATCAGCAGACCTTGGAAAGGCGTGCCGTCGGCCTTATACAGCACGTCCTGAATGGTGGTCAGCGACGGCGCCGCCCACCCAATTGCCAAACACCACATCAATACAACCAGCCGGCGGACCGCCGTTCTCATTGTTATCCTCCAGAAAAATGGGCCCGGATCGCCGGCCCAGGTTCGTCACAGCGCCCGACAGGCGATTCCGTGATGGACCTGGGCCGGGAATCCGGGCCCGCGCAGGGAGCACACCACCGGCTTCAGTGTAGTCACAGGGGGCCTGGCTCACCGCCGCGAGCGCGGAGCTAAGTCAATGGAGGGAAAGGGCGATATTTCCTTGGTTGCGCCGTGATTCGCGGATCGGTCAGCGCGTTTTCCCGATCCGCTCGGCGTTCAGATAGGGCCGCAGCGCCTCCGGGACCAGGACGCTGCCGTCGGCCTGCTGATAGTTTTCGACCACCGCGACCCAGGTCCGCCCGATGGCCAGGCCGCTGCCGTTCAGCGTGTGCACAAATTCGGATTTCCCCTTGGCGGCCTTGCAGCGGATGGAGGCGCGGCGCGCCTGGAAGGCCTCGAAATTCGAGCAGGAGGAGATCTCTTTGTACTCGTTCAAGCCGGGGAGCCAGACCTCGATGTCGTAGGTCTTGGCGGAGGAGAATCCCATATCTCCGGTGGAGAGCGCCACGGTGCGGTAGGGCAGGCCCAGCCGGCGCAGGATGTCCTCGGCGTCCGCCGTCAGCTTTTCGAGTTCCTGATAGCTCACCTCGGGCCGGGTGAACTTCACCAGCTCGACTTTCTGGAACTGGTGCTGGCGGATGATGCCCCGCACATCGCGGCCGTAAGAGCCGGCCTCGCTGCGGAAGCACGGCGTGTAGGCGCACAGCTTGATAGGCAGCCGGGCGGCGTCCAGGGTCTCGTTGCGGAACAGGTTGGTGACCGGCACCTCGGCGGTGGGCGCCAGCCAAAAGTCGGTGTTCTCGATCTTGAATAGGTCCTCGGCGAATTTCGGCAACTGGCCCGTGCCGAAGAGGCTGGCGGAATTGACCATGAAGGGCGGCAGCACCTCCGTGTAGCCGTGCTCGCGCGTGTGCACGTCCAGCATGAAGTTGATGAGCGCCCGCTCGAGCTTCGCGCCCTGGTCCCAGTAGACCGCGAAGCGCGCCCCGGTGACTTTCGCTGCGCGTTCGAGGTCCAGAATGCCCAACTCCGGCCCCAGGTCCCAATGAGCTTTGGGCGCAAAATCAAATTGCCGCGGCTGGCCCCAGCGCCGCACTTCCACGTTGTCTTCGGCGCTGCGCCCGCTGGGCACGGATTCGTGCGGCAGATTCGGAACGCTGGCCAGCGCCTGCCGGAATTCGTCGTCAAGCGCGTTCACCTGTTCGTCGAGCGCCGCGATGCGCTCGGCCGCGGCCCGCACCGCCTGCTGCCTTTCCGTGGTATCGGCGCCCTGCTGGCGCAGTTTCCGGATCTCGGCCGTCTCGAGGTTCTTCCGCGCTTTGAGCTGTTCGGACTCGGTCACCGCCGCCCGCCGCCGCACGTCGAGCGTGCGGAATTCCTCGACGTTCAGCGTGAATCCGCGCTCGGCCAAGCGCGCCGAAATCGCATCCAGGTTCGATCGGAAAAACGACAGGTCGTACATGTGTTAGTAAGATGATCGCACACCGCAGGGCGGGAGAGAGGAGAGGACGGTCTGCGTTGGTCCCGGAACCAAGAAAGTTGCGGCGGTGACCGCCTTGCATCCGCGACCCGGCTAGTAGCATCCCAACAGGTAGTCGCCGGGTGGCGCCCGGTGGCCGGCGGCAGCCGTCCAGAATCGTCAGCCCGGTTAACCGAATCGCGCTATAATACGTACAACGTAACGCATCCTCCGGAGGGGCGATGCTGGGGAAATCTTTCTCCCACTACCGCGTGTTGGACACACTTGGCGAGGGCGGCATGGGAGTTGTCTATCTTGGCGAGGATACCCTGCTGGGCCGCCGCGTCGCCATCAAGTTCCCTCGCACCGCCGGCCCCAGCCAGCGCTTGCTCAGCGAGGCCCGCACCGCTTCGTCGCTCAACCATCCGGGTATTGCCGCGGTCTACGATTGCGGCGTTTTCGAAGACCACCCTTACGTGGTCATGGAGTTGGTCGAGGGTGAGAATCTGGGCGCCGTCCTCGGGCGCGGTCCGCTGGAGCCCAGACGCGCGCTCGAGATTGCCGGACAGGTAGCCGCCGCGCTTTCCGAAGCGCACGGCCGCGGCATCGTTCACCGCGATATCAAGCCCTCCAACATCCAGATCGATCGTCGCGGAGCCATCAAGGTCCTGGATTTCGGCATCGCCACCAGCGCGGGCGAAGTCCGCGTGGCCGCCGCCGGCGACTCTCTCACCCTGACCGGCGCCGTGGACGGTTCGGTTACCGGCACGCCCCGCTACATGTCGCCCGAGCAGGCGCGCGGCGATCCAACCGACGCCCGCACCGACTTGTTCGCGCTGGGCCTCGTTTTTTGGGAGTGCCTCGCTGGCCGGCCCGCATTCGCCGGCCGGACGGCCATCGACACGCTCGCGCAGGTGCTGCGCGCCGATCCGGCGCCGCCCTCCCAAGTCAGCGCAGGGGTCCCGCCAGTTCTCGACCGGATCTGTGCCAAGGCCCTGGCCAAGGAGCCCGCGGATCGTTACCAAACCGCCGCCGCGCTGTTGGAGGATGTGGAAACGGCTCGGCACACGCTGGTGGAACCCGCAGCGCCGTCCGCTCCGGCGCGCCGCCCTCCGTGGCGCCGCTACATCGTGGCGGCCTGCGCCGCGTGCTTGCTGGCCGGGGTAGCCGCCGCCTCGGTGGTCTTGGTTCGCCGCGGACGGGAGCCCGACCCGCAGGCCCTGCGCTGGTATCAGGAAGGCGCCAACGCCATCCGCGACGGAACCTATCTCAAGGCCGCCACGGCTCTGGATCGCGCAGTCGCCATCGACCCCACCTTCGCCCTCGCCCACGCCCGTCTGGCCGACGCCAGCGATGAGCTGGACGATTCGACTCGCGCCCGCGAGGAGATGCTGAAAGCGGTCGCGCCCGATTCCCCGCGCTCGCGCCTCTCTCGCCTGGACGATCTGGCCATCGAGGCCACTCGCCGCACGCTAACCGGCGATGCGGCCGGCGCCGCTGCCGTCTGCCGCGAGCTCCTCAGCCGCTCTCCCGAGGCCGAGAAGGCCGGCGTCTACCTGGACATCGGCCGCGCCTATGAGAAGGCCGGACAACCCGAGAAGGCCCGCGTCAGCTACCTCGAAGCGGCCCGGCGCTCGCCTCAATACGCCGCGGCGTTCCTGCGCCTGGGCGTGCTCGACCGCCGCGCCCAGCGGGTTGCCGACGCCGAAAAAGACCTGGCCCAGGCCGAGTCGCTCTATCGCGCGCTGAGTAACGCCGAGGGCCTCACCGAGGTCCTGTATCAGCGCGGCGTGATGGCCAATAAGCGCGGCGAGATCCAGCAGGCGGCGTCGCTCCTTTCCGGGGCTCTCGACATGGCTCGCGGCACCGGGAATCCTCAGCAGCAGATCGCGGCCTTGCTCCAATTGAGCAACGTCGAGACTCACAACGGCGACGGCGCTGCCGCCGCGCGGCATGCCACCGAGGCCACGGATCTGGCCCACGCCCGCGGTCTCGAACCCCTTGCCGCCGACGGCCTCCTGGACCTTGGCAATGCCCACTTTGTGCGCGGCGACCTGGGCGCGGCCAAAGATTGTTTCCTGCGTTGTCTAGAACTCGCCCGGCACGCCCACGCGGCCCGCGCCGAGGCCCGCGCGCTTCTCTCCCTGGGCAGCTTGCGCATCCAGCAGGGCAATCTCAGCGAGGGCGTTCAGAATGTCGAGCAGGCGCTGCGCTTCTATGAACGGGGAGGCGACGCCAAGGAGAAATCCGTGGCCCTGGTTCTGCTGGGCCGCGCCCGCCGCGATCAAGGCGATTACGCAGGCGCGTTACGAGCCTTCCGCGAGCAGCTCGATCTGGCCACTAAGTCCGGCGATTCCGCCCAGCTCGGATACGCTCGCGAAGGCATCGCCAGCGTCCTCGAAAGCCAGGAGCACTATCCGGAAGCGCTCGCCTCCTACCAGGAGACCATTGCTGCCAGCCAGGCTCTGGGCGACAAACTGGCCGCCGGTTATGCCCTCGCCAGTTCCGCTCGCGTGCTGGCCCGGCTGGGCCGTTATGGCGATGCCCGGGCGGCTCTCGCCGAAGCCTCCGCCATCGCGCGGGGCCCCGGCGGCTATCAAGGCCTAGCCCGCCTGGTCGATCAGTACCAAGCGGAAATCGCGCTGAGCGAGCGGCAATTCTCCGCCGCTCGGGAGGGAGCGCACAGACTGCTGGCTTCCCCTGGCGAACTCGACAGCGCCGGGAGGGTTGAAGCCGGCCGCGTTTACTGCACTGCAGAGACCCTCTCCGGCGCGCGACAGGCGAGTCTGGCCGACTGTCAGGCCGCCCTCCAGGAAGCCCGCAAGTCCGGCCTCCCCCGGCTCGTTTCGGGCGCCCTTCTCGCCCTCGCCGAAGCACAGCTTGAGGACGGCGACTCCGCGCGGGCCCGAGAGACCGCGCTGGCCGCCCGCGGCCAGTTTGCCCAGGCCGGCCAAGCGGAATCCGAAGCGCGTGCCGCGCTCATCGCCGCCCGCGCCGCGCACTCGACCGGCGATGCCGCCGGAGCACAGCAGCTTGCCGCCTCGGCCGCTCATTCTTTCGCGGCATTCTATGGGACCTGGCCTCCGGAGGCTCGAGCCTCCTACGACGCCCGCCCTGACGTACGCCACTGGCGCAGCCAGCTCACCCGGCTGATGGCCGAACCGACACACCAATAACCAAAGGAGACTCGCAATGCGAATGTTCAAGTCCATGCCCCTGTGGATGCTCACCCTAGCGGTGAGCATGGCAGCCGACCACCCCATTATCATCAGCGGCGGATCGCCTCTCCGCATTCAGCACGACAGTTGGAACGCACGGGACGATCAGACTCTCGCTACCGCTCTGCACGGCAACACCGTGACTCGCGTCGAGGTGAAGTCGGACGGCGGAACTCCCGAGCCAATCGTCTTCCACGGTGAGCGGCTCGTTCTCCGCCTGACCTACGGCCCTATCCGTCTGACCGTCACCACGGACCAGAATGGCCACGACCCGGTCGTGAAGGTGGATCCAAAGACGTCGTTCCAGAAGCACTTTCGCCGCACGAACGACGCCACGTTCGAAAGCCTTCGATCCGACGGTTCCATCCAAGGTGTGAGCATCCTGAAAGCCGGCGCCGGCCAGTCGCTGGGCCCGGTATCCGGCCACACCGAGATCGTCATCCACTACGAGTGAGACGACAGGCCAATTCGGAGCGGCGGCCCGTCGAGGAACACCTGCGCCGGGGCGCTAGCCGGATCGTCTACCGACGCTGGCCCTCGCCAGAGGGCCAGACACGGCCGTGATCGCGGCTGCGCCAATCTGCCGCTGCGTCCAAGAGGGCGCAGCCCGGCGTTGCTGGCGTAATTGGACTCGATGGCGAGGCAGACCGGCGGCGAGCGCCCTCCTGGACCGTGGAGGCCCGGCGTGCGGGAACAGGCATATCGTGGGCTATGATGTAATAGTCTCAAGAACATCGATATGCCGACCTGGCTCCCGCGGCTTTCCGCCACGCTGTTGGCAATACCCGCTGCTCTGCTCTGCCAAGAACTCGATGTAACCGTCACACCGACACCGACGCAAGCGGTGTTGGTCTACTATGCGCCAGATGAATCGCCGTGCCGGGTGGAAGTAAGCGAGTTTCCATCGTTTACGCCTTTGGCCCACGACGTCGATCCGGTCCTGTTTCTCGGAGCGGACCAGGACACGCGGCCAGGCAGTGTCGTCGAGGGACGCGCACGGTACTTCGTGGCGGGAAGGCGGATTGCCGAGCCGGCCTCCGACGGCGTGCGTTACTCGCGCGCTCTCCAGGCCAACACGCTACATTACTTCCGAGTCACCTGTGGCGCCAGCACGGCGGCCGGGACCTTTCAAACGGCGAACATTCCGCTGGGAGACACATCCGTCGAGCAGCCGCCGTTCGATTCCTCCGCTCCTTTCAACTATGCCTGGCCCTCGCTGGATCTGCTGGACAAGACGAGGACCTACGTTGATCCGCAGACCGGAGTGCTTATCAAGCGCATGACGGGGCCGGGCGAGTGGATGGATGGGATGGCGCTGAACCAGAAGTTCTCGACTACGGTGTTCGATTTGAACGGCGCCTGGACCAGCCCGAACAACGCCGCCGGCGGCAGCACGAAAACGCTGGCCGTCTATTCGGGCTCGGCTAGCGACCCTCTGATGCTGACATTCCCCGTGGGTTGGAATCCAGCCTACACCAGCGCATGGGGATGGTCCACGACGGTTGGCTTCGACGATTTCCGCGTCACGGCGTTTGGAGACGGAGACAACGCGACCGCCGCCAACAGAACCGTCTCGGTCTGTTGGTCGCAGGACGGCGGGGCCACCTGCGCCACCAGCAGTGTGGATCTGGTGCTTCCGCAGAACGCCGCTGGCTCTATCCAAGGGCCGGTCGGGTTCCCATCTACCGCCATGTCCGAGTGGGGGGCCTACCTAAGTCCAGGCTTTTTCATGCCCCGAACGGGCAAAGTCAACGTGAGTGGAACGTCGGTTACCTGGTCCAGTGGGAACTACTTCAACCCCGACCGGGTGGCGGGGACGCGTATCTATATAGATGGATCGAGTCCCGCCTGCGCCTCCAATTACTGCACCATCGCTTCGATACAAAGCCCCTCGGCGCTCACCATCGTCGAATCGGCTACTCTGACCGGCGCGACTTACTGGGATGCGGCCCCGGGCCTGAAGGTCTGGAAGAAGACAGGCACAGGGACGATCAATGTCGGTTTCTCGTTTGATGCTGCGATGAGTAGCAACTGGGTGATGGACGGCGGCGGGGAATTCGACAGTTGCGGCCACAACCCGGTTACCGTGTCTGTGGATGCGAACGGCAACGCAATTTCGCCCAGCGTCCCGGGTTTCCTGTGCATGGCGCGGACCGCGCAGTACTCGCGTGGCGGTTCGCTCTACGTGGTGATTCCATCCAGCGGGGAATCAAGGCTGCTATCGAGTTTCAATGGATCCGTCAATACCGGCGATCCGGTTGCCGACAGACTCATCGGCACGCGCTGGATGAGCGGCCTCAAGTTCGATCCCAACGACTCGACGATCCTGTATCACAGCTCGAAGGTCAACGGGACCAGTGGGAACGTGCAGAGCATCTTCAAGATCCAGTACACCGGGAACTTCGCGGCGTGGGTTCCGGTCTACTCGGGCGCTCAACCTACGGACCATGTAACTTACACGAACCTGACTCCGGCTTCAACCGGAATGGACCTCCTGAGCCAGGTCCAGGCGGCGATCCCCGGCTACGATCCTACGATCTTCGGCACGTTCCTGGACAACGACGGTCTGGGGATGGCGGGGAAGTACTATGTCCTCACAGGGGGCCCCGGTAGCGGCCAGGATTCTCCATGTTCCTACTTTTTCTTCGACACCTCGACAAGCCCCGCCACCTTTGTTAAGAAAGCCGATTCCTACAGCGCCTCCTCTCTGCGATGGGGCGGATGTCATACGGCGAATTTGGCGGGCTTCTCGGACTACGCGATGCTCCTGGCCAAGCAGATGGCCGATGGGACAGATACGACACGCACCCTCTACGGGCCTCATTTGATGAGCGTGCTGCAGATCGTGCAGAACGGCTCCTGGACCTCGAACACGGCCATCGCAGCCAACTACGCCGACACCTGTCCGGCGAATGGATACGGCGCCGTGGGTCGGCAGTGCATTACCATTCTGACGCAAGGTGAGCCGTGCAGCCGAACGCCAAACACGGGGGCTGGAGAGAACATCAAGTATCCATGCCCGTACAATGCGTCCTACTCAATGCTTCAGCCGCTCGCGGTGGGGGATTGGATCGTCGATAACGCCCACCTCTCGACCGACGGCGAGCGGATGCGCGTGCTCTCCAAGACCACGAATGGGGACGGGACGCTGACTCTGGTTCTACAGCGTGGCGTCGGGCCATGTGTTTCGACGGTAGCAGCTCTGAACGGCTGGACGGCTGCGATGGCGGTTACAGGAGCCTGCCGGATCTCGACCTATTTCAACAGCGGTTCGGATTCGACAAACACCTGGGCTGAAGAGAACTCCTATCTGGTGGCCTCGCACAACGACATCGGGGTTTCGCCGACCACCAACTACATCAGCGTGGCCGGGACTGATCCTGCCGACATCTACTTCGGCTATAGTATCCGCTACAACAAGCCCGTCTCGTCCATTGGACAGCCCGCGGACTACGAAATCAACATGGCGAACACGCGCTTCGCGGTCAATCAAGTTGGCACGCTCTCGGGGCTCCAGAGCTACCCGAGCTTGAAGCAGTGGGCCGCTCCAGCCAGCGAGAAGGTGTGGATGCTGGATGTCCGGTCTCTGAACCCGAGCGCGGGTTATGGCGACGAACGTGTATCGAGGATGCTGAGCGGAACCAGCACGCTGGTGCCGGGCACAACCCAGGTTTATCGGACTCCGGTCCTGGGCGGCGGGAGCGTTAACATCAAGACCACTCCGCTTTTGGGCTACGCAGGTCCGTATTTGCTGCGCGACATCAGCGGACCGTCCTCGTCGATGGCGGACTCCGACGCCTGGACCTACTGCTACGCCTACCGGGCCGGAGAATGCCGGGCCGACGCGAACGCCGGGGACGCGTATACCAACGTGCCGAAGGCCGGGCCGCTGGACGGCTGCTACTCCAACAGTTTCTCGATTCGCGCTCCCTGCGTGTTCATGGCATCGCCGCCCACATCCCAGGTGGTGCAATGGGATATCAGTCAGGCCGACCCCCAGGGAACGCACTGGCGCAGACTCACGATGGGTCTCGCGGGCTGGGGGCGGCAGTACCAGTTCGCCAATGCGCGCAGTCTGCCGGATGGATCGTGGGCGATTCTGCGGGGGTACTGGCCGGATGGGAAGCGTGGCGATCTGCTGCTGGCGAAGCTGCCGCCCTGGCCGGGCTACGATGGGATCGACCGCACCACCTTGGTCAAAGTGCCGGTGAGAGTAAGCGTCGATCACGGCCTCATGGCGGCCCGCATCCGCTTCGGATACGCCGAAAACGGTCCCGCCGACCGGTTTTTCTGCACCCCGCGGCAGGAGGCATGCTCCACCGGCGGCGATCCGTTCGCTTGGGAAAGCGAGGGCCCAGCGTGGACCTCCTGCCCGACCCGCTGCGTGATCGACGTGCCAGCTCGTTCAGGGCGGGTGTTGTACTACGCCGTGGACCAGAAGACCCAGTGGGGCTCCGTCAAACCGGGGACTTTACAAGTGCTGACGGTGCCTTGATTGGCGCGGGGCCAAACGGGCCCAGTTCGTCCCGGGCCGCGAGGAAGTTCGCCATGCTAAGCCCGATCAGGTGAACGTGGTAAAAGAGTTCGCTCGAATGGACGAACATGGTATTGGCGGCATACGCCAGACATACGACGAACAAACAGAGGGACTGAGCCACAACCGCCTGCTGGCCGGGGAGCTTCCAGGCGCGCTTGGCGACCTGGTAGTTCATGCGTATGCACATCGCCAACGCCGCGCAGTAGAAGAATAGCGCGGGCAGACCCATCTCGCTGGAAACCTGCGTGTAGGTATTGTGCTGCTTTAGATCGACGATGTGCTCTCCTCTGCTCTTGGCTTCCTCGAGCACGACCGTGGAAAACTGCCCCGGTCCTACGCCGACGAGGGGATGCGTGAGTGTCAGCTCAATCGCCTTCTTGAGCAACTCCTGCCGACTGATCTGAGATTCGACGGCTCTTCCGTCCTCTTCGGAGGTGATCTCGACGCCCTCGGTCTCCACAAAGATGAGCGTCAGGCGGCGGAGAGTGGATGCCGGAGTCGCCAGCAGGGCCACCAGGCTGCCGCAGCACAGCAGAACGATCAGCCAGAACTTCGCCAGGCGCGGGATGACGAAGAAGAGGCCGGCGGCCACCACGAGAAGCGAGACAAAGGTGCCGCGCGAGCCGGTCCTCAGGATGCAGACCAGTGCCGCCGCCAGCGCGGCGACGCCCAGCAAGCGCAGCAAAAGTCGCTGCTGGAACACCAGGAAGAGCAGAAAACTGGAGCACATCAGGAGGTGAAATCCGAGACCGTTGGGGTTCGAGAGAGAACTGTCCCCAACCACCAGGCGCCCGCCCTCCATAGAGCCGAACTGCAAACAGTAGAACAGGACGGCGAGGGCCCCAGCGATGCAGAAATAGATCAGCGTGCGAACCTGTTTGAGAGTAACCGCGAGCGCGCAGGCGGCGAAGACCAAAGCCTCGTACCCGACGGTGTTCAGAAACATCGAGAAGCTGCCGCCGCGCCAGGCGCTGAATGGGACCGCAACACCCATCCACAAGCAGAAAGCAACCCAGAACCGGCCCGCGCGGAGCCGCAGGCCGCGAAACATCGCCAGGCTGGCGAGACCGAATGTCAGGCTGAGCACCGCGCTGGTAGCCCTGATCCGCGGCGTCCAACCGACGTGGCTCAATAGGATCTGGTCCGGCACAGAGAGGATCGCCCAAACGAAAAGCCCCAGAACGTACACCCCCACCCGCTGTACAGCACTCGGGCCGAGCGAGGACAAGCGGGCAGCCGTGGCGGCGCCGCGCCCCACAGCCATCCGCGCCCCTGGACTTCCGGAGGCCATTGTGGTCAAGGCCGGCGAGCGCATATCTGATTGGCCGGTAGGCGATCTCATGGGCGGGTTCGAATCGTCGGTCGTTGCGGCGCGATCTCTGCCGGCATGCTTCGCATTCCGACGATTCCTGGCGAATCTACCTCCGATTTTACCATTCTCGCGCAAGGTTGGCACCGTTGACGCGGGTCTGGAGGAGCCTCGCGAATGCCAAATCTACTCCGCGCCCGGTATCCAGGCTTGCGCCGAGAAAGAGCCCGCCGAAAGGCTTCGTCTGTAGGGCAGACCTTTTCAGTGCCCGCGCTGAAAAACAAGGAGCTAAGCTGCCTGTGACCCCCGGACCTGCAAAAGGTCGGCTAGTTTACTGCACGGTTTACTCGGTGTTCGCGGCTCCAGCCCCGGGGTTCGCCCGCGCCGCGAACGCCGAGCAAACCTTTTTCGGTCACTGCCCGCGCCAGAATATAAACCTGTGTTTTTCAAGTAGATCGATGAATCTGCACTCGGGACCGCGACATTCCCCTGCCTACACTGGGGCGTGAGGAATTCGAGAAGGCCGACATGAAGGACACCTCTTTGGCAGTATTCCTGCTCGCGGCGGTATGGACGGCTCCGACCGGCGCGCAAACCCAGGTTGACTTGCGAACTCAGGGGAAAAACGTGGACTTTTCCGCCGCCCCTTCCACCAAGCCGTTCCAGGCCGGGACTCTGTTGCCGGCTAGCTGCTCGGTGGGGGCAACATTTTTCAATACGAACGCGCCCGCGGGACAGAACCTGTTCGCCTGCACCGCGGCCAACGTCTGGACTCTCGAGAGTGGGTCCGGCGGGCTTCCGTCCGTTACTGGCAATGCGAGTACAGTCCTGTCGAACAATGGGACGACGGCGGCGTGGCAGGCCCTGGGGGGAGACCTTAACGGCGCGCCGCAAGCGGTCAGGGTGACCGGCATCCAGGGGCATCCGATCGGCACGCTGGCTCCCTCCGACGGCCAGGTACTGGAGTGGAGCGGCGCCTTGGGCCTATGGCAGCCCGCAGCGGCGGCGGCGTTGGGCGGCGCCAACTTCTCCCAGGCGTTCACCTCGCAAACCACCGTGCTCATCCCGGGAAGCGCCCACAATCTGGGCACCCCGAACCTGATCGTGGACTGTTACAATTCCGCGGCGCCCGCCCAGATGATCGAAGCCAACTCGATTACGGTCGATCCATCCACCTTTAATGTCACCATCACGTTTGCGAACCCGCAGAGCGGACGTTGCGTGATCAACGGAACGGGCACGGGGTTGTCTTCCAATACGAGCAACGTCTTCGCCACCGGCACGACACAAACCTTTCAGGGAGCGCTCGTGGCCACCGGCTCGAGCCGAACCGCGCCAGACCAGGCCGGCACGACTCTGCCCGCCACCTGCACGACTGGCGACCAGTTCTTCAATACCAGCACCGCCGCGGGCCAGAACCTCTATTTCTGCACGGCCTCCAATACCTGGACGCAGATGACCGGGAGCGGGGGAAGCGGGGCGGTATCCAGTGTTTTCGGGCGGACCGGCCCTGTCGCCGCGCAGGTCGGGGACTACGCGTTCTCTCAGCTTTCCGGCACGGCCACAAACGCGCAACTCGCGGCGGGGATCGACGCCGCCAAGATCGGCGCCGGCACGGTAACGAATACCATCTTGGGATACCTGGCGAATGTGAGCTCGGATGTGCAGGCGCAGCTCAGCGGCAAGTCGCCGCTTAACCCCACCACTGGCGGGGATCTCTCCGGAACCCTCGGAAACGCCACCGTGACGGGGATCCAGACGCGCTCCGTTTCGGCATCCGCGCCCACCAACGGCCAGGCACTCGTCTGGAACGCGGCGGCCGGCGCCTGGCAGCCGAGCACAGTGGCCAGCGGGGGCGCCGGCATGGGATCGCAACTCGGCGATTTCGCGGTCACGCTCGGCAGTTCGACGGTGCTGACCATCGGGGCCAATTGTTCCAGCACCACCCCCTGCAACGCGCGCTTCGGCAACACCGTTTACTCGTTCACGCACAGTTGCACCGCCACTCTCAGCGCGGGCACCGGCGCCGCCTACTTCTATGTCTCGGGCGGCGGCACGCTGACCGTCGGGCACAATCTCACGCTGGCGGCCTCGGCGGGGTGCCTCGCGCAACCCAGCGTGACGGCGTTCCCCTCCAACGCCATACCGCTCTACTACTGGACGGCCACCTCCGGAACCTGGGACGCGACCGGCGGCAAAGACTACCGCGGCTGGCTCAGCCTGAAGAACATCTCGGCGGGAACCGGAATCGCGACCGTGGAGTCCAGCGGCCAGACGGTGGTGGGAGTGGACGCCTCGGTGGTGCCAACCTACCTGACCAGCACGGCGGTCCTGAACTTTCCGCTCATCGCAAGCGGCGCCTGCGCCACGGACCAGACCTTCACGCTGCTGGGCGCGCTCGCCGGGAACAGTGTGGCGCCAGCCTGGCCAAGCGCCTTCGAGCCGGGGTTGCTGGGCATCATGTTCGTCAGCGCGGCGGATACCATCACGGTGCGCGTATGCAACCTCTCCGGCGCCGCGGTGGACCCCAGCAACGCCACCTTCGGGGCAACCATCGTGCGCAGCTTCTAGCCCGGCCCCGCGGGAGCCACGACGCGCCGCACCCCAACCTGGGCTTCTCCGAACAAGATCTCGACCATCCCGAAGTGCTGGTTGTAGTATTCGCTGGAGTATTGCGCCATGCGCGCCGCCGAGATGACCACCTCGGTGATGCCCGCCTGCACGATGGCGCGGGCGCAGTCCATGCAGGGCATGATCTCCACGTATAGCGTGCAGCCCTCGGTGGCCGTTCCGGCGCGCGCGGCGTTGCAAATCGCGTTGCGCTCCGCGTGCTCGATCCACAAGTACTTGGCCGGGCGCTCCAACCGCTCCGGAACGTCGTCGCGAATTCCCCTCGGAAACGAATTGTAGCCGGTCGACCGGATCTCATGGTGCGGCCCGACGATCACGCAACCGATCTGCGTGTTCGGGTCCTTGCTGCGGCAGGCGACCACCCGGCAGATCTGCAAGTAGTACTCATCCCAACTGGGAACGGAGCGCATGAACGGATGCTATCCCAGGGCGGCTCCGGATGCAACTGGCCCGCTTGTGCCGTTCTTCAATTGTCGCGTCGCCCCTGCGGGCGCCAAACGAACTTCCGGCGGCTGTGGTAATCAGCCGCAGCGCCTACTCGAGCGGTGCTCTCAATCCTTCATGGGAGCGCAAGCCCGACTTTTCAAGCTTTGCCGCCTCGGTCGGATGGTCGGCCACGCGGAGAGTAGCGTGCACCACCGCGCGCGGTCGTGTGCAGCCAATTGGTAACAACTCACTCCCGAAGGGGTACAGCGGGGCCTTTGGGAGAGGAGACTCCGGGACGCGTCGGCGGAAGCGTTAAGCGGTGATATCGGAAGCGATGGGGACGCCGCGCTCGACTGAGCGGCCACACCAGCGGCTTGGGCGTTTCTCGTCGGAGTGGCCATCGGCCCTGCGCCCACCGGATGCTGGCCGGCTTCCCGTTCCTGCTCCGTTTCGCGCGAGGCTTGCGCGGCGCGAACGCCAGCGGTCGCGATGGCGCTCGGAAAACCCGATGTGGGCGGGCAGTACCCACTCGGGCGCCAGTTGCCCGAGATGGGGATGGCAGTCTCTTGGGGCCAACTGCTTTCGGCCTCGGGAATAGTGGGCGTCGTCTATGAAACGAGGAACCCGGCGAGCGATGTGAACGCGGTGCTATCCTGCCTGCGGGTGGTTGGGGAGCCGAACCACCCTCAGACGCTGCGCCGCCAAACGTTGCGAAGGTGACCGGCTCACGGCTGCGGCCGCGATCCTTAACGATCCGAAGCAGTTCGGTGGCGGAGAGGCCGGCTGAGTGCGATGGGCGCCAGCTGTCGCGTCGAAGACGGCGGAGCAGCGATCTGAAGCGAACGTCCGCTCTCTCGATCGCGGCGGTCGGGCTGCCTGACCAGCGGTGGGCCCAGCGGCGAGGGACGCCCGGTCGCCGCCCATACGGACTCCGTCACGCTCTTGCCCTTCTTCAAGTCAATCAGTTCCAGCCGAAAGCTCACGTCGGGCGTGGCGGGGCTGTACACCAGACTGCCGGTGCGGAGCTGGCCCAGATCGAGATTCAGGGTCTGTTCCTGCGCCCCATCGACGATGGACAGAGTCGCCTTCTGTGCCGTCGCGATGACCGAGGCACTCCGATTCCAGTTCAACCGTAACTGGCCGACGGCGCGCTCGACCTTCAGGGCCAGCGCATCGTCCGCAACAACGGGAGCCCGGAGGCCGGGACCACTCACGTTGTAGCCCGAGTACACCGCACCGCTCAGCGCCGCGGCCAGCGGCAGGACCCACAGCGAGCGTCTGTACCGTCGCGCCGCAGGCCCCGCTGTATCCGGTTCCGGGTGCGGCAGTGCGAGTATCGCCTCCTGCGGCGGAGCCGGCGTGGGTGCGGGGACGGGGTTGGACGGCTCGGGAGGGGCCATCGCCTCCTCCGGCGCACACACATTCACCGCGACCCGGTCCTCGGTCGCCGTCACGGAAGCCGGCGCGAGAGCCCGCTCCGCCCGAGCGGGAAAACGGGCGCCGAGCCGACTCCGCCGGAACGCGAATTCGATCGACGGGGAGGCCGGCCCATCTTCCCGCAGGAAGAAGCCGCCCAAACTCGGCTTCATCGAGAACGGCTTCACCAGCAGGACGAGCGAGTCCCGGCTGGGGAAGAATCTCTCGGTCAACGCGGCATCGTTGGCGTCGAGAGCCAACTCCTTCCGCGTGTTGCTGCGGAAGAACCCGACCACCGACAGCGACTCCCGCGGCCGGGCGACGGCGGCCTCCAACCGCCTCTCGTCCTCCTCCGAAAGCTGGTACAACGGACTGCGGCTGTAGTCGCAGGCCACCAGTTCGTAATCCATGATCGCGATGGCACACGGGTCGCGCGAGACCTGCCCCAGCAGAAGCCCGCCGATTTCCGAGCCGTGTTTGGTGTTTGATCGGAAGCTCTCCAGCGCTTCCCGTTCCAGCCGATCCATCGCCTCCAGGCTCAGCCGAATCGAAATCCCCGTCTCCGGAAGCTCCCATTGGCGGTAGTCCGGGCCGGCTCCTTCCGTCCGGTCCCTTGGAAGCGCTGCATCTGTGGCCTCGTTTTCCATTTCTCCCATTCCGGCGCGACCCGGCGGGAAGAATTCGCGGATTGTCGGACGGAGCGGCCTCGGCCGGCCTGCTCCGGGCGGCCCTCCCGGCGCGATCGGATTCTCTTGCGCCTGCTGGCGTTCGCAGAACAGGGTCGCCGCCCGGATGCGTTGGCCGACGCGATCTTCCGGGATGGACAACCCGATGGCCAGTTGTTGGACGGACTCTCCGCCCAGGAAACGGCGGTACAGGTGCACTGCAAACGGTTCGGATCGCATTGCGTTTCCGTTCCGTGTTTCTTGCACCTGGTCTAACATCGACGCGCTCTCGTTCGCGGCGCTGCAGCTTGCGCCCGGCATCCGCCCGTACAGGCCCTTAAGACACTAAGTGCTCATATTCACATGGACTTGTCAATGCGCGACGGTACCGTAAGAGTCCCGGTACCCGACCCCCGTTAGGAGTTCCGGTACGCCGCCGGGCGGGGCCGGTACTGTACCCCCCTTTTTGCGCCAAACACCGTCCCCCTCGCGAGGCGTAAGAGGCGCATCTCTCCAGGTACGCGCAGACGCCCAGTTGTTTCGCTGTGGCGACAAACGCAAGCGCATCGGTCCGCTAGGTGGTCTTGTCAAAGTCGGCGGCGAGCGGCCAACAAGTCTCGTCCGCAAGGAGCGGATAGATCCCAATCGTCTTCTTGCCGCACAAATGCAGCCGGAGGACTTCGTCGGTCAGTGGGTACAAGGTACGCGTCTGCCGGCCGACCTTCTTTTGCTCTTCGGGCCTGCTGGCCAGAATCGCGTCCCAGTTCTGCCGCCCCGCAGGGCGGTATCCCCAGCCGCCATTCTTCAGTCGCCATCGCTCGGCATACACATCTTCACGCCCACGGAACAGGGAGCGGAAGAGCGCGGCCTTGGATTCCTTGTCCATTGGTCCGCTGGACTGGGCGACATCGGAAACCGCGGGGAGAGGACTCGCGCTACTTGCGTCCCTGGATTCGATCTCGGAGAGTGGAATCGAATTCGTGGCAAGCACGCGTTTGAGCCGTTCCACTTCATCCCGGAGACGCCGATTCTCATGGAGCGCCTCTTCGAGATCCGCGTGCATTTGATCAGCGCTTTCCAGTGTTCTCGAAGGGCTCAGGGATGTTCTGGGTTGAGCACCGCAAAGCCCTCCAGGGCGGCAACCTCGCAGAGGATCTTGTCGGTGTCGACGAACTAGTCCGCCAGTCCAGCGCCCTTCAGCCCCAGCGCGACCGCAAGCTGTATAGCATCGAGTGCGCGAAGCCGCCGGTCGAACGCGTGCTGTTCCAGTAGCCGTTCGGCCTCCGAGAACGCCAACTCGTGGACACCGGCGACTTCGAACTTTCAGGCGACGATGTCCTCCCGAAACTGGCGCAGGAATGCGGAGGCATCCTCGCGGCTGATGAACTGCGTCCTCACTTTGATCGCGAAGACCGGGGGCAGCTCGACAACGCCCGGACGGGAGATTCGAATGCGGCTGCCGGGATCCTGGACGATCCCGTCAACTTCGGGTGTTCCAACCTCCGGGTGATAGAGCTTCGCAAGCGCGCTGGAATCGAAGAAATAGCCCGCCAAGCTCAGCTATCCTCGCGTTCGGCGGCAAAGTCCGGGGCCATGGAGCCGGGGATCTTGGAGAGCCTGCGGCGAACGTCCTCCAGCCCCGGAGCCGGTTCGGCGCCTATCGGTTTCCGGCGCAGTCCCTCAAGGTACTCGGTGTCGCCCTGGCCGAAGCCGAGCGCCTGTGCCGCGGGACTCACGGTCACGACGACCCGTTCGTTCTCTGGCAGGTGCAAGGGCTGCAGGGGCCTGAGAATTCCGTTCTGATACACGGCGTCGACTTGAACGGACATACTCCTATTGTAGGCCCAACGAGCGCGCCGCAACTCTCCCCCGGTTTTGGGGTGACCACCGAGGGTTGCTTAAGTTTGGTGATCTTGAAGGAGCGCGCCGTCTTCAAAACCGTCCACAGGCGATTCTGAGGGTTTCAAAGGACGCTGAAAACCTGGTAGCGCTGACGGGAATCGAACCCGTATTTAAGC
>Ga0326728_10010258_pt1 | contig 22041 bp, 19 predicted proteins | sample MB3enrmetagenome_FD_207602 | JGI IMG/M metagenome (GOLD analysis project Ga0326728, IMG submission 207602) | Lab enriched peat soil microbial communities from McLean, Ithaca, NY, United States - MB31MN | ecosystem: Environmental > Terrestrial > Soil > Wetlands > Peat | place: USA: New York... | reverse complement strand
AAGCCGCCCTTGGTAAGACCAAAACTCTGGATGGGCTGCAACACGTTGTCCTCCAGGACGCGGAACTGTTCCTTCTGCAGTCCGGGAATGAACTGGCCGTCCTTGGTCAGCACCAGTGCGTCCACGGAGACGAGCGGAACCTCCACGGCGATGGAGTAGCTGGGCATGCCCTCGGTGGGCTTGGGCGACGGCGGCGGAGCAGGCCGGGCGGGCTGCTTGTCAGGGTTCACCTTGGGGAGAGCGTAGGGTCCGGTGTCGCTTTGCGGGCCACCGGCTTCAGGCGGCGGCTGCTGCTGCCCGGGGTTGGCGTTCTGCTGGCTGCTTGAGTCTTGCGGGGTTGCGGCTGGAGTTTGCGCCAGCAAAACCTGCGCGGCCATTGCCAGGCAAAACAGAAGGAGCATCGATCCCCAGATCGAACTACGACGCGCGGCCCCGGTAGCACGGCTTCTTGCTTCAGACATTGGATGACCTTCTCCGGCAGACTCGGACAGAGTCTTGCCTAGTATAGATGCACAATTTCTTTCTTTTGAAAATTCTGTTGGGGTGCAATCCGCCGCCTTCAGAATCCTAAATAAGGAGGCTGGGGCGGCTACGGGAAGCGGCGACGATTATTCATTCCGGCAATCCTTTTTGGCGTCAATTTGACGGTTTGGTCAATCGTTGCGGAGGCTGCGGGACGATTGCCTAAGTAGTAATAAATCGACCGCAAACGATTACCTGGAAGGTATATGGTTGCGCGAATTTGGATCGGGGCCGCAGGGATGCAGGTAGAAGCGCAGTCAGGTTGCCGGCGGTTGCACTTTCGCGCGGCTTGAATTCTGCTACTCTTCTCTCGACGCCTGCCACGATGAAGAAGCGCGGCGCGGGAGGCCGCTGATGCAATGGCTGCGCACCCTGGCCTGGATTGCCTGTGGTATCTACGCCACCATCCCGGCCTACTGGATGATGGTGCATCCTTTTGCCGGACGCTGGCGCGAGGCCCGCAACAAGTTGAAAGTGCTGGCCCCGCTCTGGGTGGTGATGTGGTGCGTTGCCTGGGGCGCGAGCTATCCGTGGCGCAACCGGCTGCTCTACCACAATGCCGGAACCTGGGTGATGGCTCCGCTGCTATGGGCGGTCTCTGTATTCATGTATGTCAATGCAGCGCGGGAACTGTCGTTCATGCGCCTGATCGGGCGGCATGAGCTGGAGCCGGATCGCGAACCGGGAGTACTGATCACCTTCGGCGTGCATCGCCTGGTGCGCCACCCGCTGTACCTGGGCCACTGCTGCACCATGCTGGGTTTTACCCTTGGCGCGGGCACGCTGGCGTGCTTTGCACTGTTCGCCTTTGCGCTGGTGACGGGGGCGGTCATGATCGGGTTCGAAGAGCGCGAACTGCATGCCCGCTTCGGTCCGGCGTGGGAAGAGTATTGCGAACACACTCCGGCGATCTTTCCCGTACCGAAAGACTGAGCGGGTTGTGATTATTTGAGCTTGAACCTCTGCCAGATTCGCTTCAGTTCGGGACTGAACTCGCGCAGGAGATTCATGCCCACGTCACTTCCCACTTGCACGTGCCCCATCTGCACGCCTTGCACCAGGGGCGAGTAGTGGGGCGGATACCAGGTGGTGACGATCATGGACGCGGCATAGTCTCCGGCAAAGCGCGGCAGATCCAAATGCAGTTGCCCATCGCCGTCAGAGGCGAGTGCGGTCATCTTGAGGGCATGCCAGGAGCGATGCCAGACGCCGCTGCAACGGCAGTGGAAGTAACGCGGGTCCAGGCGCAGGGCCGCATCGCCCGTGTCGTGGATGGTTTCCTCCAGGGTAAACAAAGCAAAAGTTGTGCCCGTGCGCTTGCCGTAGCCACTCCAGTTCCGGCGCCAGCCATCGGGGTCACCGACGATAAGGGTGCCAGCGGCCTCGGCAACCGTGGCTGCGTAGGGAACGGGCGAGCCGAGGTATCCCTTGAAGAACAGTCTGGCGCGCTGCTGGGCATCCAATGGGACGAAGCCGTTGCCGCCGGGCTGCAGCCGGGTTGCGGGATTTGCCGGGAGTTGAATTTCAGATGGTTGAGCCAGGTTGGTTGCGGGCGCGGGAGACGGCTGCGCGACTCCCGCTGGGCACATGGCGCACCACATTGCGCAAGCAATTGCGCAGAGCAGGGCGCGGCCGGTCACACCGCAGATCGGCTCAACCCACAATTTTGCGGACGGAGGAATGGGCATGCGTGAGGCGCTCCAGTGCCGGATCGGGGCTTCGTCCCTTGGTTTTGTCAAAGCTTCCCTGGGAGCGCCAGAAGACGGTTCGATTGCGATCGAGCGGCAGCAAATAGATTCTACTCCCGCGGCGAAGGCCGGGCGGTCTTGCGCCGTGCATCTTTAATTCCGCTCAGCTTCTATAATCGTTAGCATGCGCTTTGAGCTTTTCATTGCCGCCCGCTATCTTCGCGCCAAGCGCCGCCAGGCGGTGATCGGAGTGATTACCGCGATCTCGGTTCTAGGAGTGGCCGCCGGCGTTGCCTCGTTGATTATCGCGCTGGCCATCAACAACGGCTTCCGCCAGGATCTGCAGGAGCGTTTGCTGGGCTCGACCTCGCACATCAACCTGATGCGGGTGGAAAACGACGGAATCCAGGACTGGCCGGCGCTCAAGGCGCGGCTGGAAACGCTTCCCCATGTCCGGGCGGCGGCTCCGGCCATCTACGAGCAGGTGCTGATTTCACGCGGGGCGCGAGCCGGCGGCGCGGTTCTAAAAGGAATTGTGCCGGAGGACGAGCGCAGGGTGACGACCTTGCTGGATTCGGTTCACCTGGGCAGCGCGCAGCCGCTGGCCGATGCCGAGCGGCGCGCCCGGGAGCAGGCCGCGGCGCCGGCAACGCAACCGGCAAGCCCGGCAAGGGCGGAAGATTCCGACCCGTCGTCGCTGGAGGGCGCGGCGGACCGGCTGCAGGCGATGCCGCCGATTGTGCTGGGCAAAGACCTTGCGGAAACCCTGGGTGCAGGCGTGGGTTCGGTCGTGCTGGTGACCAGTCCGCAGGGTGAATTGACGCCCTTTGGGATGGTGCCACGCTACATGCGATTCAAGGTGGTGGGAATCTTCCAGTCGGGATTTTACGATTACGACTCGAGTTGGGCGCTGTGCTCATTGGCCGACTCGCAGCGGTTGTTCAGCCTAGGAATGGTCGCCAGCGTGCTGGAGTTCAAGGTGGACGACATTTACAACGCCGCTGTGATTGGAAACCAGATTGAGGCGGCGGCGGGAAAAGGCTTCCAGACGACGAACTGGATGGAGCAGAACCGGGCGCTGTTCCGGGCGCTGCGGCTGGAGCGGGTGGTTACATTCATTACCATCGGGCTGATTGTGTTTGTGGCGGCGTTGAACATTTTGATCTCGCTGATCATGATGGTGATGGAGAAGACGCGCGACATTGCGGTGCTGGTTTCAATGGGCGCGCGGCGCCGGCAGGTGCGGCGGATTTTCATCTGGCAGGGGTTGCTGATCGGCATGATTGGAACCGCGCTGGGGCTGGTGGTGGGTTACACGGTGGCGATCCTGGCGGGACGCTATCACTGGATTTCGCTATCCGCCGAGGTGTACGCCATTGATTACGTTCCGTTTGTGCCGCGCGCGCTGGACGCTCTGCTGGTGGGGGCGGTTTCGCTCGGGATCAGCTTGATTGCCACGCTGTATCCTTCGCAGTCAGCGGCGCGGGTGCTGCCGGCCGAGGCGCTGCGCTACGAGTAAGGCGGGAGGCGGGCGAGGTTGGGGCGAGACGGGTTTGAAGTGGTCTGATTGAGGGTGCGGATGGTGGCGGCGAAAACGGAATTGCGGGTGGCACTCGAGGCGAACGAAAGTTCCCACAGAGGAGATGCGAATTTGCACCAGGGAGAACGCGCGCTGCATCCAATGGAGAAGGACGAGATCCTCCGGGTTGAGGCTCTCGGCAAAGTTTACCGCTCTGGCAGCACGGAGCTTGTGCTCTTTGACAACCTGTCTTTTCAGGTTCAGGAAGGCGAGATGCTGGCGATCGTGGGACAGAGTGGCGCGGGGAAGAGTTCCCTGCTGCACATTCTGGGAGCGCTGGACTCGGCAAGCTCGGGCGAAGTCTACTTCCGTGACATCCGATTGCGGTCGTTGGCGGAGGAAGACGCGGCGGAATTCCGCAACCGCGAGATTGGGTATGTGTGGCAATTCCACTACCTTCTGCCGGAGTTCACGGCGCTGGAGAACGTGGCGATGCCGCTGTATGTGCGCGGTGAAAACCGGCGTCAGGCGGAGGCCAAGGCGGCCGAGTGGCTGAGCGAGGTTGGGCTCGCCGACCGCGGGCATCATCGTGCGGGCGAGTTGAGCGGCGGTGAGCAGCAGCGGGTATCGCTGGCGCGGGCCTTGATTACGGCTCCGAAGATGTTGCTAGCCGATGAGCCGACAGGCGATCTGGACCACCGCACGGCGGAGTCGGTGTTTGAGCTAATCTCCAGACTCCACGTCAGTTACCGGCTGACTTCGATTCTGGTGACGCACAATCTGGCATTTGCGCGCCGCTGTAGCCGCACCCTGCGATTAGAGGGCGGAAGGCTGACGCAGGCGACGCCGGATTCTTTATCGCCGGCTTCGGCTTAATTTCTGTTCGCTTGCGTGATGATTTTCTGGCATAGTGAGCGTAACGCTCACGAAAGAATACCAAACGCACGACTGACAGACTTTGGCCGCCATTTTTCGCGGTTGAGAGACAGGTCTAGTATTTTTGTTCCCTCTGGCGTTTGCCGCCAGCGGGGTGGGCTCCATTGGAGATTACCGGAGGATTGGTTTTCCGGCGGCGCCAAAGGCGAAAGCAGGGAGAAGGTTTCCCGCCGGCAGTAATGGCCGGGGGCGGAGGAACCTGGAGAGACACAATGTTTGAACGGTACACCGAAAAAGCGAGGCGGGTAATCTTCTTTGCACGTTATGAGGCCAGTCAGTTCGGTTCTCCGTATATCGAGACGGAGCACCTGTTGCTGGGCCTCCTGCGCGAAGACAAGGCGCTAACCAATCGCTTTCTTCGCCAGCATTCGTCGGTGGACTCGATCCGCAAGCAGATTGAAGCCCACACGACGGTGCGCGAAAAGGTTTCGACTAGCGTGGACCTGCCGCTCAGCAATGAGTGCAAGCGGGTGCTGGCCTATGCCTCGGAAGAAGCCGAACGGCTGAGCCACAAGCACATTGGCACCGAGCATCTGCTGCTGGGATTGCTGCGCGAAGAGAAGTGTTTTGCGGCGGAGATGCTGTCCGAGCGCGGGCTGAAGCTGGCCGCGATTCGCGAGGAGTTGCAGCGGACGACGCAGGAGAAAGTCCAGCAGGCGCCGCAGCGGGCTGCCAACCGCGAGTCGTCCTTGCTGGCGGAGTTCTCACGCGACCTTACCCAGGCGGCAATGGAGAATCAACTGGACCCGCTGGTGGGGCGCGATGGCGAGGTGGACCGCACGATTCAGATCCTGTGCCGGCGGACCAAGAACAACCCGGTGCTGATCGGTGAGCCGGGAGTGGGCAAGACGGCGATTGTGGAGGGTTTGGCGCAGCGCATCGCCGACGGCGAAGTGCCGTCGTTTCTGGCCGACAAGCGGGTGCTTGCCCTGGATCTTTCCCTGATTGTCGCGGGCACGAAATATCGGGGGCAGTTTGAGGAACGGCTGAAGACGATCATGAAGGAGCTGATTGAGAATCAGAACTCCATCATTTTCATCGACGAGTTGCACACCCTGGTGGGAGCGGGCTCGGCCGAGGGATCGCTGGACGCGGCCAACATTTTGAAGCCGGCGCTGTCGCGTGGCGAAATCCAGTGCATTGGAGCAACGACGCCGGGTGAATACCGCAAGTCGATTGAGAAGGACCGGTCCTTGGAACGGCGCTTCCAGTCGGTGAAAGTGCCGCCGCCGAACGAGGCGGATTCGGTGAAGATCCTGATGGGCATCAAGGACCGCTACGAGAAGTTTCACGCGGTTAGCTACACCGACGAGGCGATCAACTTCGCGGTGTCGCACTCGAACCGTTACATTCCGGATCGTTTTCTGCCGGACAAGGCGATCGACTTGATCGATGAAGCGGGTGCGCGGGTGAAGTTGCGCCAGTCGGCCATGCCGGAAGAGATTACCGAGGTGCAGAAGCGCATCAAGTTCATCGTGCACCGCATGGAAAACGCGATTGCGAATCATGAATTCGAGAAGGCGCGTTTCTATTCGGACGAAGAACGCAAGGAGCGCGAAAGCCTGCGCGAATTGCGTGAGAAGTTCCACCTGGATGAGGGCGCGACGGGCATTGTGCATCGCGAGGACATCGAGGAAGTGGTCTCGCGCTGGACGGGAGTTCCGGTGGCGGCGATCAAGGAAGAAGAATCGCAGAAGCTGCTGCGCATCGAGGAGGAACTGCACAAGCGGGTGATCTCGCAGGAGAAGGCGATCAGCGCGCTGGCCCGGGCGATCCGGCGCTCGCGCGCGGGGTTGAAGAATCCGGCGCGTCCGATTGGCTCGTTCCTGTTCCTTGGCCCGACCGGCGTTGGCAAGACGGAAGCGGCGCGGACACTGGCGCAGTTCATGTTCGGCAGCGAGAAGAGCCTGATCCGCTTCGATATGTCGGAGTACATGGAGAAACATTCGGTGAGCAAGTTGATCGGCTCGCCTCCAGGCTATGTGGGCTACGAGGAAGGCGGACAACTGACGGAGCGGGTGAAACGCGCGCCCTATTCGGTGGTGCTGCTGGATGAAATCGAGAAGGCTCATCCGGATGTGTTCAACATCCTGCTGCAGGTGTTTGAGGATGGGCAGTTGACCGATGGGCTGGGCAACACGGTGGACTTCAAGAACGTGATCCTCATCATGACCTCCAACATCGGCGCGCGCCACATGATCAAGCGCGAAGGCCTGGGCTTCTCCTCCAACAAGGAAGAGAAGATCAGCGACAAGGTGGAAGAGATGGTGCGGAGCGAGGTGAAGAAGACCTTCAATCCCGAGTTCCTCAACCGCCTGGACGAAGTAGTGATCTTCAACGCCCTCAGCGAACAGGACCTGAACCAGATCGTGGAGTTGATGGTGACGCAACTGAATCACAACCTGGCGCAGAGAGCGATCACGATCACGGTGACCGAAGACGCGCGCAAGTGGATTCTGGACAAAACCATTACGGATCGCAGCTACGGAGCGCGTCCGCTGCGGCGGGCACTGCAGAAGTACGTGGAAGATCCGCTGTCAGAGGCGCTGATCCAGGGCAGCATCAAAACCCGTCCGGCGTTTGTCGAAGTTTATCTCGACAACAACCAGCTCTTCTACCGCGAAGTGGGCGAAGAGAAAACCGACGGCGCATTGCTGTTCAACTGAGCCGCGCCGGGTTCGACCAGGAAACGCCGCCGGCATGCCGGCGGCGTTTCTCTGTTGGCGCGGGCGCACGGGGAGAGGTTTTGGGCGGCGAAAATTGAACCTTTGGGACACACTGCCTCATCCATTCACTATGCAATTACTTGTCTATTCAGCGCCGTGGTGCGGGGACTGCCGTGAGGCAAAACGCTTCCTCGACAAGCACAACATTGTCTACCAGGAAATCAACATTGAGACCACGCCAGGAGCCGCCGACGAGGTGGTTCGCAATACCGGCAAGCGCGCCATCCCGCAGTTTGTGGTCGATGGCAAATGGGTACAGCCGTACCGGCCCGGGCAGGGATTTCTTTACGAAGAAATGAGCGCGTTGCTGGGGGTTGCGAAGAGCTAAAGAATTGCTTCCGGGCAGCCGTTAAAGTTTGCAAGACCGGTTTCCCTCTTCCCCCTGGGCGCCGGTTCCAGAACCTTTTCCTCCTGTGTGGGCCGGGACGTTTCCGGCCCATTTTTTTCAGGCGGCGGCAAACTCGGAGACCTGTTGCCGGGATTGTTACAATAAGGAACCCGGGCCTTACTGAAAGCCCGGTAAGGAGCTCGCCTTGATTTCCCGTTATACCCGCCCCGAGATGGGCAAGATATGGAGTGACGAAAACAAGTTCCGCACCTGGTTGCAGGTTGAGGTCGCCGCCAGCGAAACTCTGGCCGAAGCGGGCATTGTTCCCAAGTCGGCGGCGCGGGCCATCCGGGTGAAGGGAGCGGGCTTTGAAGTGGCGCGCATCTACCAGGTTGAGGCCGAGGTCAAGCACGACGTCATCGCCTTCACCACGGCGGTGGCGGAAAAAGTTGGCCCCGAGTCGCGCTGGCTGCACTATGGACTGACGTCGAACGACGTGGTGGACACCTCGCAGGCGCTTCTGGTGCGGCAAGCTTCGGCGCTGCTGCGGGCAGACATCGAACAATTCCTGGTGGTGCTTGAGCGTCGCGCCCGGGAGTTCCGGCAGACGCCGCAGATCGGACGCACCCATGGGGTGCACGCGGAGCCGATCACCTTCGGGCTGAAGATTGCGAACTGGTACAGCGAAATGCAGCGCAACCTGGAGCGCTTTGATTTTGCTGCGGAACAGATGCGGGTGGGCAAGCTGAGCGGCGCGGTTGGCAATGGTGCGCACCTGGATCCGAAGTATGAGGAGTTGATCTGCAAACGGCTGGGGCTGGCGACCGCGGCGGTTTCCTCCCAGGTGATTCAACGTGACCGGCACGCCTTCTACGTGGCCGTACTGGCCGTGGTGGCCTGCACCCTGGACAAGATCGCCACCGAAATCCGCCACCTGCAGCGGACCGAGGTGCGGGAAGCCGAGGAGTTCTTCAGCGAAAAGCAGAAGGGATCGTCGGCGATGCCGCACAAGCGGAATCCGATTACCTGCGAACAGATTTCAGGCTTGTCGCGGGTGATTCGCGGCAACGTGCAGCCGGCGCTGGAAGATGTGGCGCTGTGGCACGAGCGCGACATTTCGCACTCCTCGGTGGAGCGCGTCATCCTGCCCGACTCGACGATTCTGCTCGACTACCTTCTGGCCAAAACCAGCAACCTGGTGGACACCATGTTGGTGTATCCGGAGCGCATGCTGCGCAACTTGCATTCGACGGGCGGGTTGGTGTTCAGCGGCCAACTGCTGCTGGACCTGGTGGAAGCCGGGGTGGGACGGGAAGATGCGTACCGGATTGTGCAGCGCAATGCGATGCAGGCGTGGCGCGAGGAAAAGAATTTCCGCGAACTGGTCTCGACCGACCCGGAGATCACCTCGCGGGTTGAGAAAAAGACACTGGACCGCGCCTTCGACCTGAAGCGCCAGTTGCGGAACGTGGATAAAATATTTGAGCGCGTTTTTCCGAAGCGGCGGTCCGGGACCAAGGCGGGAGGCGCCAAGGCAAAGGAAAACAAGCGCAGCCGGGGTTGAGCCGGCCAGGGACGAGAGGCAAGCACGATCAGGGATGGCCCGTTTCATTTTTTGATGAGCATAAGATGATGAGCATGAAAGCACTCCAGGAGAGGGGCATTCGGCGCTAACATAGCCGTGCAGCATGACGCCCATTCTTGACACGATTCACTCGCCGGCGGACGTGAAGCGGTTATCGCTTCCCGAACTCATCCAGCTTGCCGAGGAAATTCGCAGTGAACTGATCACGGTGCTGTCACGCACCGGCGGACACCTTGGCCCCAACCTGGGGGTGGTTGAGCTGACGATCGCGATGCACTATGTTTTCGAGACGCCGACCGATCACTTTCTCTTTGACGTGAGCCACCAGGCGTATGTCCACAAGCTGCTGACGGGACGGCGCGACCGCTTCGCGACGATCCGCAGTCCCGGCGGACTGAACGGCTTTATGCTGCGCACCGAGAGCGTACACGACTGCTACGGCGCGGGACATGCGGGCACGGCGCTTTCCGCGGCGCTGGGGATGGCGGTTGCGCGCGACAAGCTGGGAGGCAAGGAGCACGTGGTGGCGCTGGCCGGAGATGCCGCCTTCACCTGCGGCATCACCTACGAGGCGCTGAACAACATCAGCCCGCAGACCAAGCGGCTGATCATCGTGCTGAACGACAACAAGTGGTCGATTGACAAGAACGTTGGCGCCATCGCCAGCTACTTCAACAAGATTGTGACCAGTCCGCAGTACCACCGGCTGTATGAACGGGCCGCCAAACTGGTGGAAAAAGTAGGCGGCAAGTCGGCGGCGCAGGTGGCGCGGAAGGCCGAGGAAGCGGCCAAGAGCATGCTGTGGCCCTCGGTGATCTTCGAAGAGTTCGGGCTGAAATACTATGGGCCCACCGACGGCCATGACATCGCCTCGCTGATCCGCACGTTCCAGTTTCTGAAGACGCTGGAGCGGCCGGTGCTGTTGCACGTGATCACCCAAAAAGGCCGGGGCTTTGAGCCGGCGGAGGAAAAGCAGAAGAAGTTCCATGGCCTGGGACCGTACGATCCGGAGACCGGCGAGACCAAACCGTTGGGCCAGCGGACCTACTCGGAGGTGTTCGCCGACTCGCTGACCAAACTTGCGACGGGCAACGAGCGCATCATCGGGATTACGGCCGCGATGCCCAACGGCACGGCGCTGGATCGCTTCCGGGCGGTGCATCCGGGCAAGTATTACGACGTTGGCATCGCCGAGGAACACGCGGTGCTGTTTGCGGCGGGATTGGCCGCCATGGGGTTCAAGCCGTTTGTGGCCATCTACTCAACATTCCTGCAACGCGCCTTCGATCCCGTGGTGCACGACGTTTGCCTGCAGAAACTGCCGGTGGTTTTCTGCATGGATCGCGGCAGCCTGAGCGGAGACGACGGCCCCACCCACCACGGACTGTTCGACATCAGCTACCTGCGCGGGATTCCGAACATTGTGCACATGGATCCCAAAGACGAGGACGAACTCGCCGACATGCTGTATACGGCGATGCTGCATGACGGGCCGGTGGCGGTGCGCTATCCGCGCGGCATTGGGCCGGGCAGCCAAGTGAAGGAGCAACCCGTCGCCATCGCCATCGGCAAGGCCGAAGTTCTGGAGGAGACAGGGCAGGATAGGGTCGCCATCTTCTCCCTGGGAGCGATGCTGCCGATGGCGCGCGAGATTGCCGGGACGCTGGCAATGGAAGGCGTAGGGGCCGCCGTAATCAACGCGCGCTTTGCCAAACCGCTGGACGCCGAGGTGATCGGGCGGTTCGGGCGCTCGGCTGAAATCCTGCTGACGCTGGAAGACCACGCCCTTGCCGGAGGCTTTGGCAGCGCCGTGCTGGAGGAACTGAGCCGGCAGGAACTGAGTACGCCGGTGCTGCGGGTCGGCTGGCCAGACCAGTTTATTGAACACGGCAAGCCGGATGACCTGCGCAAGAAATACGGGCTGACGGCGGAAGCCGCGCTGACAAAGCTGCGCCTGCATCTTGGGATTCCGGTGTAGGGCTGAGGTTAGTTGGGAAGTGACGCGGCGCTGCCACTTCCGGCAGCGTCGTTTATTTCGGATCAGAAATTTCGGATGGAGCCAGGGAAGCTATATCCCGCAGCACGGCGAGGAGCTACGCTGCTGCGATGGTGCGTGCGCGTGTCCGCTTGGGTGCAAGTCTGGATTGGAAACATGTTGCGGCAACCTTTTTGCTCTCGGTTGTAATCTTTGCCACTCTCCTGCTTGCAGCATTTGCGATGATCGAGAAACTACCGAGGCCTGCCGGCACCCTGAGTCCAGGGCCCGGCGCCGAGGTGCGCCGGTTGGCCGAGCCCCAGACGCAGCCGGCACCGGCGGTGGTGCGTAGCGCCCTCATACTGCCTGCCCAGAACAAGCTGCACCTGGTGGCCAAGGGTGAAAGCCTGGCCGGCATTGTGCATGATTACTTGCCGCTGACGAGCTTTATGACGGGCGGCGAGTTGGAGCGGGCGATACGCTCGGCGAATCCGGCGATCAAGGGGAACTGGCCCAGGCCGGGAACCGGGATCGTGATTCCCTGCTACCGGGAAAATTGGACGGAGAAGCCGGTGCGGATTGCGAAAGATTTTGAGGTGCGCGCCGTGTACCTGACGGGTGCGATGGCGGGCAGCGCCAAGGGACTTGAAATCATCCGCGAATGGCGCGAGGCGGGCGGCAACAGCGTGGTGTTCGACATGAAGGATTCCGACGGCTCGGTGAGCGTGGCGACCGGATTGCCGCTGGCGCCAGAGCAGAGAAGCTATCCGATCCGCAACCTGGCGAAGTTCACCGGGTTTCTCCATTCCCAGGGGATGCACGCGATTGTGCGCATCGCCATCTTCCGCGACGAAATGCTGGTGGCGAGGCATCCGGAGCTGGCGGTGCAGTCACGCCGGAACGGCGGAGCGTGGCGGGAAAATGGGAAGCTGGTCTGGACGGACCCGTCGAATCCGGAAATCTGGGAGTACGACATCGGGCTGGCGAAGTTTGCGGCCGCACACGGGGCGGACGAAATTCAGTTTGACTACGTGCGCTTTCCCGCCGAAGGCGAGCAGAAAGACGCGCGATTCCTGTTCGAGAGCCAGCATCCGGATTGGACGCGCGCCGGCGTGATTACGAAGTTCCTCGAGCAGGCGCAAGCCGGACTGAAGCCTTCAGGAGTGCTGTTTTCGCTGGATGTGTTTGGCGTGATGGCCTGGGAACGTCCGGCTGACCTGGCACACACCGGGCAGGATATTGCGCAGATGGCGAAATACTGCGACGTGATCTCGCCAATGATTTATCCCTCGCACTTCTTCGGCATGGACGGGTACAGCTCTCCCGGGGACGCACCGGAACACTTTATTGCGGAGTCGATGCAGCGCTTCCAGAAGGTGACCGCGGAGAGCAGGGTGGTGTTGCGTCCATGGCTGCAGGCCTTTGGCTGGAAAACCAGGAGCTATTCCGCGGAGTACATCCGCATCCAGGTTGCGGTGGCGCGCGCCAACGGTGGCGACGGCTTTTTGTTCTGGAACGCGAACAACGATTACAGCAAGCCGTATTCGGCGATGGCGGAGATGCGCCAGGATAAGGCGAAGTACTTCCGTGGCGACGAAGTGGCCAGCTTCGCGGAAAAAGCGCAAGCGACGGAAAACAAGGGCGCGGCTGCCAATTAAGCGCAATCCTCGCGGAGGGGCGCAGCCGGACGCCATTTACTGGCTTGCACTTTGGAGGGCGGCGCATATAATGCTAATTTGCCATGTTTTGCGACGATTGCCGTCCTGACCAATACGCGCTGGTCGCCTACATAAAAAGCGAGCTGGGTGAGTTTGTGGAGGGTTTGCGGCGTGAACTGCACCCGGTGCATGCCCACCTGCCGACTCATCTGACGGTGCTGCCGCCGCGACCGCTGCAGGGGTCGGAAGAGGAAGCAGTGGCAATGCTGCGGCGGCTGAGTGCGCAGGTGGCTCCCTTCCAAGTGGAGCTGGGCGACGTGGAAAGCTTCCTGCCGATCACACCAACAGTGTTCATCCGGGTCAGTTACGCCGGTTACCGGATGCGGGAGTTGCACGACCTGCTGAACCGCACTCCGCTGGCTTACGACGAGCCGTTTCCGTACATGCCACACGTGACGGTGGCGAAGCTGGGCAACGATTATCGCGCCGCCGAAGTGCTGGAAATGAGCAAAATGCGCTGGGAAAGCTATCCTGGGTCGCATCGCATCTCTGTGGAGCGGCTCACCTTTGTGCGCGGCAATGACCACATCTGGACCGACCTGGCCGAGGTCGCCTTGTCGGCTCTGCCACGGTAATCTGCCTGCGGCCGCGGCCCGGCGCCGGGCGCACGAGTGGACAATGGCCGTCTTTCACCTTGCAAATCCAATCGGTTCAACGCTTAATGATCTGTGCGCGGCGTGATGCGGAATGCGCCGAAACCTCCCCGCCCGCTTGTGCAGGATGGTATGGGTGTCAGGAGAGGGGTCGCAACGAGGATACAATGCAGATTGCCGTTTATGGCGCTGGATACTTGGGGACGGTTCTTTCGGCCTGCCTGGCGGATTTTGGAACGCCCGTGGTGTGCTGCGATTGCGCAGAAGGGAAGATTCTGAATCTGCGGGAAGGGCGCATCGACTTCTACGAAAAAAACCTGGAAGAGATTATCCGGCGCAACGTGCGCGCGGGGAGACTGACGTACTCGACCGAGATCGAGGCGCAGATGGCGCGCGCGCAGGTCATCTACCTGGCGCAGGACGATCCCGACGAGAGCGAAGCACTGGCGGTAAAACTGGCGAAATCGGCGCAACCCGACGCCCTGTTGCTGATTTGCACTCCGACGCCGGTGGGCACGGTGACGCGAATTGCGCGGAAATTCCGCGCGCTGAGTTACGAGCAGGTGGTGGTATCCCATCCGATCTCGCTGACCGAGGGCTGTGCGGTGGAGGACTTTAACTGGCCGGACCGGCTGCTGTTTGGCACCAGCAGTCCCCAGACCATCGCCTTGTTGAAGATCATCTACCGTCCCCTGGTGATGCGCGGCACTCCGGTGATTGTGACCAACGCGGAGACGGCGGAACTGGTGCGCGAGGCCGCGACCGCGTTTCTGGCAACCAAGATCTCATTCATCAACGAGATGGCGGGGCTTTGCGAACAGGTGAACGCCGATGCGCTGGATCTGTCACTGGCGCTGGGTTTGGACAAGCGGATTGCGCCGCGCTGCCTGCAGGCAGGCGTGGGCCTGGGCGGCAGCTTTGTGGAAAGCGACATTGCCAGCCTGACCGCGCTGGCAGCGCGTAAGGGAGTGGAGTTGAAGATGTTGGCGGCGGCACAGGCGGTGAGCCAGCAACATGCCGAGCGCACCATGCGCCGCATCGCCGAAGTGATGCCGACACTGCGTGACAAGCGGGTGGGAATGCTGGGATTGGCGGTGAAGCCACACACCAGTTCGGTGGCGGGATCGGCCTCGGTGGCACTGGCGCGGCAACTGGTGGAGAGCGGCGCCGTGGTGCGAGCCTACGATCCGTTTGCGATGACGCAAGCGGACCGGGAGTTGGCGCAGGTTGTGTCCATGTGCGACTCGGCTTACACGGCCGCGGAGGGAGTGGACGCACTGATCCTGGCGACGGGATGGCCGGAATTCCGCAGTCTGGACTTTGTGAGGATGAAGACCCTGCTGCGCCGTCCCCTGATTGTGGATACGAAAAACCTGCTGGATCGCGAGCGGCTTCGCGGCCTGGGCTTTGAATACATGGGAGTGGGGCGGATGCAGTCATGAGGGCACGGCGGAACAGATGAACGGGATGGCAGCGAGGCCTGGAGAAATCCGGGCCTTTGTTGCGTTTGTTGCCGGCGGCGGCTATTTACCCTGGGGCAAGGAGACAGAAGAGCCAGCGCTGGTCTGCTATAATCGATTTCGGTTCCATGGTGGGTATAGTTCAATGGTGGAACGCCGGTCTGTGGCACCGGATGGTGTGGGTTCGAGTCCCACTACCCACCCCAATCAACCTTCAGTTTCCGAACGTAAAGCTTGCGTGAGGGTCCATTCGGGATCTCAGCCCTGGTGGACGGTTCCTGTAAAGCACTTCCGAAAACATCAAGTTATTCGAGCTTTTTCGCGGACGCGCGCAGTCTGAAGATGGTTCTGCGACGGGCGATCGACTGTGCCTTGAACTGCGGAGATCGACTTGACGTTGACGGCACTGCGGATGGCTCTGTCCCTCGAATGACCGGCAGTGTTTTAGCAGTTTCGGTCAATCGAGGAGACGAGCGCAACCAGACTTGCTAGCCCCTGTGGCCATGGTTGTGGTTGGGATCTGAGTTGTTATCTCCAGTCGCGATGGTCGCCGTCCGGGTGATGCTCGTCATGATGGTTGCCGTCCCGGTGGTCGCGGTCGTGTTTCCAGTCGCTGTGTCCACCGTAGGCGTGGTCATAGTGTCTGTATCCGCGAGAATCCCTCTGGTAGCGATAACCGTTTTCGTAGTAGTAGCCTTCATGGTAGCCACTTGTGTACACCACTACCGGCGCTCCGACTTGGACACCGATGGCTACCTGAGCCTCGACTTTAGGCGGCAACGCCAAGCCGACCGCAAGCACCAGACCGAACCCTGCGAATACCATTTTCTTTAACATGCTTTGAACCCCCATTACTACTTTGAGTTCGCCAATCACAGGCGATATTTCTCGTCCCCGAGCGACTAATCGTAACAAGCCCAGACAAACCTGTATGGTCAAACCGGCTCATGCTCCCGTGCTGCCGTACTTTAGTATTTTGTGGCGTGGTGAATCGCGTGGCGAAGTCTGCATCCGGGAGGCAAGCCGAGCTGTTGACGCCAACTGGAGCCCCAGATTGAATCCGGGAAACGCCGTACCGGACTTGAGCGGGAGCGCGGGCGCGGATTAAGCTCGTATAGCGCCGCGCGGGTGACGAGAAAATCCGCCTATTCGCCACGGCTCCTGGGAAAGCACTTCCCAACTGACGGATGTCTCCGGCGATTCCCAGATCGAGGAGGGCTCATCGTGCCCATCGCCAACAAGGAACTGCACCGCACGGGACGAATCGGCTGGCTACGGGCCGCGGTACTGGGCGCGAACGACGGCATCCTTTCAACATCAAGCCTGGTACTCGGCGTCGCGGCCGCGCGTGGGACTCACAGCAGCGTGCTGGTTGCAGGAGTCGCCGGCCTGGTGGCTGGAGCCATGTCGATGGCGGCCGGCGAGTACGTGTCTGTCCACTCCCAGGCTGACACCGAACATGCCGACCTCGAACTGGAGCGCGAGGAACTTAAGACAGACCGCAAGGGAGAGCAAAACGAACTTTCGGCTATCTACGTCGCTCGCGGACTCGATCCTGCGCTGGCGAAACAGGTCTCCGAGCAATTGATGCGTCATGATGCCATCGGGGCGCACGCCCGCGACGAACTCGGCATCTCCGATATGTTTCGCGCGCGGCCAATCCAGGCAGCGCTGGCATCGGCCGGCAGCTTTGCCGTTGGCGCGGCAATGCCTCTTCTGGCTACGGCGTTGGCCCCTGCGGCGGGTTTGATTCCATTTGTCTCCGGAACCTCACTTGTGTTCCTGGCATTGTTAGGCGGATTGGCCGCGGGTGCTGGCGGCGCAGGCGTGACCATGGGTGCGATACGGGTCACGTTCTGGGGCGCACTGGCCATGGCGGTAACTGCCGGCGTCGGCGCGTTGTTCGGAACCGTTGTGTGAGGCCGAGCGCGGAATGTGATTCTGGCTTTTGCGGGAAAAGCGAAACCGCTCTCTGGACCTGCGTCAGAGCCGACTTGTCGCCTGCCAGGTAGCGATCGTACGGTGAGGAACTGGAGTCTGCGGAGCGCGGGCAGGACTTGGCTGGATGAACCGGAAGCGCCGTCCCAGGATCAGGGGGACAAGCATGGCCGACCTCCGTCAATACAGGTTCCGCCCGCCCTGAAATACAGGATGGCTTTGCAAGGGCGCAGCGCGGGATTACGATACGTGTTGGTTGTGGTCATGGCTCGCGAGCTGTTCGGGCCCCGAGGTGTCACGAACAGGAGTGGCGTGGTCCGATTCCCGGCGAGAATTTTGTACCGATTATGTTTCACGAGTTTCTCGATGATCCATAGCGAAGGAGGTACTCATATGCGCAAAGCTATCCCAAGAGAAGAGATGCTCCGCAATTTCAGGGCAAAAATCAAAGCCGGTGAACCGATCATTGGTGGCGGCGCGGGCACGGGAATTTCGGCCAAGATGGCCGAAGCGGGCGGCATCGATCTCCTCATTATTTACAACTCCGGCAGGTATCGCATGGCCGGCCGCGGCTCCCTGGCGGGCCTGATGGCGTATGGCGATGCCAACGCCATTGTGCTGGAAATGGGGCATGAAGTGATTCCGGTGGTGAAGAAGACCCCGGTGCTGGCCGGCGTCAACGGCACCGACCCATTCAGAATTCCCGATGTGTTTCTGGAGGAAGTGAAGCGCAACCAGTTCAGCGGAGTGCAGAACTTTCCCACGGTCGGGCTGATCGATGGCGATTTCCGCAAGAACATTGAGGCCACGGGCATGGGCTATGACAAGGAAGTGGAGTGGATCAAGATCGCCAGTGAAATGGATCTGTTCTGCTCGCCTTACGTGTTCGACGAGAAGCAGGCCGTTGACATGGTACACGCCGGGGCCGACATGCTGGTGGCGCACGTCGGGCTGACCACCGCCGGCACGATCGGGGCGGGCGTGGCGTTCTCACTGAAGGATGCCTGCGATCGCGTGATCCCCATCATGAAGGCTGCCAAGAAGGAGCGCAAAGACATCATCGTGCTCTGCCATGGCGGCCCGTTCGACGAGCCCGACAACGTTGCCAAGGCGCTGGCGATGATGCCGGGAATCGCTGGATTCTTCGGTGCATCCAGCGTGGAGCGGCTGCCCACCGAACGCGCCATCAAAGAGCAGGTGCAGGCTTTCAAGCACGTCAAGGTTGCGCACTGAATCAATGATTCCGAGGGACGCCCAGGCGGCGTCCCTCAACTTTAATCGGGCTCAATACTTATGTGGATCGATGTGGCGCTGGATCAGTTTTCAGCAACAAAGATGCGGCCGAAGGTCTGGATCGCAGTGGACGTACTGCGCGCCTCCTCGGTCATGACCACCTTCCTGGCGGAAGGCGGGGTAAAGCTGTACATGACCGGCAATGTGCAGGAAGCTTACACCCTGCAACGGGAAATGAATCTGCTTGCCATGGGCGAGCGCTTTGGGAGACAGATTGAAGGTTTCGAATTCGACAACTCTCCCATGGGACTTCTGCGGGCGAAGGACACGCTGGCTGGACGCAGCGGCGTGCATTGCTCGACCAACGGAACCAAGCTGGTGAAGCTGCTCATGGGGTTCGGGGGACTGGTGATCGGCGGATGCTTCCTGAACCTGAGCGCAGTTACTTTGATGGCAGTGAGGAGACTGAACGAGGGTTCTGTGCCCGCACCGGACTGGGCCAGTTTGCAGGAGGAACAATCCGACGGAGGCGTGAGCGTTGATGGCGACGGCATCGTGGTGGCATGCGCGGGCAACGCCACGTTGCCGCTGCTCGACGACACCTACCTGGCGGGAGCCTTGGTGGACCGGCTCGCAGAGCTGCTCCCGCAGGCAAAACTCAGAGACGGAGCGAGGATTTCTCAAGCGGTGCGGAAGGCTTTGCCGGTGGAGGAAGCGTTCCTCAACAGCAACAGCGGCATCGTGCTGACGGGACTTGGATTGCACGACGATATTGCGTTCTGCGCGCGGCAGGATGTGTACTCCCTGGTGCCGGAAGCAAGCTCCGAGGGAGACCTAGTGGTCATGAAGGCGGCTGTGAACGGCGGCCGTGGGGCGCAAGCGGAAGAGGTGAAGGCCGGGCAGTCTTAGTCAGGAAACTGGTTACACGCGTTCGAAGAGAGGATTGACTATGAACAAAACAGTCTTGCTTGTGGGCGCAATGGATACCAAGGGCGAGGACTTCGCCCATGTCAAACACCTGATCGAGCAGCAGAAGGTGAAAACGCTGGTGGTGGATTTCGGCGTGCTTGGCGATCCCGTGGGGATCACGCCCGACATTCCAAATAGCGAAGTGGCGGAGGCGGGCGGGGCGGACATCAAGACGATGCGGGCCGAGCAGAAGAAAGACTTCTGCATGGAAACCATGACCAAGGGCCTGGCGAAGGTCGTCCGCAAACTGTATGACGAGGGCAAGGTGGATGGCGTGCTGGGCATGGCCGGAACCGGCGGCACTTCGATCGCATCGGCCGCGATGCGCACGCTGCCTGTGGGCTTCCCGAAGATCATGGTGAGCACGGTGGCGAGCGAGGACGTGTCGGCGTATGTCGGTACCAAGGACATCACCATGTTCCCGTCGATTGTGGACGTGGCCGGGTTGAACCGGATCAGCCGGCTGATCTACTCCAACGCGGTGGGCGCCATTGTGGGCATGGTCAAGCAGAAGCGGCCGAAGATCGATGCCAGCAAACCGCTGATAACCGCCAGCATGTTCGGCAACACGACGAAGGCGGTCGAGCGCGCCAGAAAACAATTGGAGCAGGAAGGCTACGAGGTGCTGGTATTCCACTCCACCGGCACGGGCGGCAAGGTGATGGAGGGCCTGACCGATGACGGCCTGGTGAATGCGAGCTATGACCTGACGACGACCGAGCTTGCCGACTTTGTGTGCGGCGGCGTGATGTCGGCGGGACCGGACCGCATGATGGCGGCAGCCAGGAAGGGTATCCCTACGATTCTGGTTCCGGGCTGCGTGGATATGGCCAACTTCTGGGGAGTGGAGACCATGCCTGCGAAGTACCAGCAGGGACGCAAACTGTATAAGTGGAATCCAAACGTCACCCTGATGCGCACCACGGTGGAGGAAAACGTAAAAATTGGCAAGTTGATTGCCCATGCCGCGAACGCTCACACGACAGGCAAGGTTGCCATCCTGCTGCCGCTCAAGGGAGTCTCCATGCTCGACAGCCCGGGCGGAGAGTTCTGGGATGCGGAGGCCGACAACGCCTGTTACAGCACGATCAGGAAACTGGTGAAATCGAATATCCCGGTCCTTGAGATCGACGCCAACATCAACGATCCGGAGTTCGTCGATAAGACCGTCCAGGTGCTGCTGGCGCTGATCAAGGGCGAGACCGTGCAGCCGGAAACCGCAACCGCCGCGGCCCAGGCGTAATCGTCAAGTTGCTTCTATCGCTGGGGGCGCCGGATTTCAGCATGCCCGTGCTGAGTCCGGCGCTGGGTTGTTGGGGGCCGACTCCGACCCGGTGCGTCCGGGACGAATACAGTCCATGCGGATTCCAATGCACTGGGATTGCTTTGCCGGATAGCGTCTCGCGCAGCTCATCGCCGCGTTTGCAGGCCGTCAGCGGAACTGACTAATTCCTTGGCAGCGGCGTGGCATGGAGCAGCCAGGCGAGAGCAGCCAGGAGTGCGGCGAAGTACAACTGCACCGCGACCGAGCCTTCGTTTGGGATCGGCTTGCGGTATCGCTGCCAGGCGAAGCCGGCGGCGAGCAGAAGCAGCACCACTTGCCCGCTCCACCAGAACAACAGAGCACTGAAGACGAGCAGGCTGAGCCGTCCCATTTTGTCCAGAGGCAGAACGGCTCCGGCGCCGTCCAGTATCCACACGGGGATTAGATTGAGCAGATTGAGCCAGGCTCCGGTGCGCGCCAGCGCGGCCCAGAGAGGATTGCCGGTCTGCCAAAAGAGAGCGGCTGCGATATAAGCCGCGAGCAGTCCGGCGGCCGGTCCGGCCAGGGAGATGAGAGCGCGCACCTCGGTGGAGACTCCCAGCGCCTGCCACTTGACGTAAGCTCCGAGGCCGGGGAGAAAGACCGGCATCTCGGCGGGCAGGCCGCGGCGTTTCACTTCGACGAAGTGACCCATCTCATGCAGGAGGATCATGGCCGCAAAGCCGATGCCGAACCAGGCTCCGTAAAGGGCCCAGTAGAGGCCAAGAAAAGCGGCGAAGCTGAACAGGAACTTGAGCTTGAAAAGCGCAAAGAGTAGGGTTTTACCCTTGGCCAGCAAGATGGCGAGCGGCGCCAGCGGACCGAGACGTTTGGCCCAGGGATGCTGGGGCTTGCCCGGCGGAGACGCGGGGTTTGCTTCAGGCAGCGACGATGAATCCATCGCGCTAGTTCATGCCGCAGCCACCGCCGCCGCAGGAGCCGGCAGGCATGCCACAGGGCATCCTGGGAGCCGAGCCGGAAGACTTATCCGTGCCATGGGCGGCAAAGGTGGAGAGTTGCTGTTCGAGTTCGGTGCTCTTGCAGGCAGGGCACTGGGACTGCTTGGACCCGTAGACGATGGCTTCGAACTTGTTGCCGCAACCTTTACAGATGTATTCGAAAATCGGCATCACAACCTCCGCAGGAGCGCCGGGCGAGTTGGCAGGAGCCATCGGCATCGGCGAAGCTGATACCATTCATTATACGGGTGCAACCTGCCGCCAAGTCTCATGACCAGCACGGATTTCATTTCGTTTCCCTCAAATTGTCTGCGCATTGGCAATGATTTTGTACCGCGCCGCTGGTTGCGCGGAGGCCATGCGCAGACCATTGCCGGTAATTTCCTGAAGCGGACGAACGGGTTGCCGGAGGCCGAGGAGCGGCTCTTCCAGATCGAGCCGGAGGTACAGATTCTTTGTCACTGCCACTGGCAGGCGGAGCGGCAGAAGCGGTTAACGTTGATTCTGGTGCATGGTCTGGAGGGCTCCAGCAACTCGCAATACGTGATTGGAACCGGCAGCCGGGCCTGGGAGCGGGGGTGGAACGTGG
>Ga0326728_10010257_pt1 | contig 22041 bp, 18 predicted proteins | sample MB3enrmetagenome_FD_207602 | JGI IMG/M metagenome (GOLD analysis project Ga0326728, IMG submission 207602) | Lab enriched peat soil microbial communities from McLean, Ithaca, NY, United States - MB31MN | ecosystem: Environmental > Terrestrial > Soil > Wetlands > Peat | place: USA: New York... | reverse complement strand
GTAAAATTGAAGATATAAGAACTGGCTTTGGTTATCTCTCAAGGGCTGACCTCTATCTTGGACGCGTGAAGAAACGTCAGAACTATCGGATGTGGAGATATGCCAGCATGCTTATGGTCTGCGGAGCTGTAATATCAAAGACAAGATCCTACCCAGGATTTATTAAGTTCCAGCAGCCCTCTCTCTGGAAAAGACTCGGGCAGACTCATTCAAAAAGAGATCTGCGAGACGATATAGCTTCAAAAATTGGAGAACACAGCTTTGAATCCATGCGTTATTCCCGAAAAAACCTGCTAAACCTTTACTTTCACATGGTAAAAGATGAAACATCTTCTGTTGAAATTATTGGATGTTTAAAGCTTGAATTTGAGGAATTTATGTACCTCTCAGGAAGCACAAAAGCTAGTAGAAAGATGCAGAAAATATATGATGAGGCACAGGAATCACTCCGTGAAGGAAACGGAGGAGCAGAAAAAACGGAATTTTTCAAAACTCCTGTCCCTTCAAAAAATAATACGCAGATTTCCTCTGCATGCACCGTTAAAAGTCAAGAGAAAAAAGAAGAAAAATCTTCTGGAAAATCCGACATTTCTGAATTCCAAGCTTCTGAAGGCGAGAAAAAAAGTATCAATCTCGGCTTTAATTTCTTCTCTAAGGTTTCTGGAGAAAATAAGTCTTTTGAAAGTAATAAACCTGATAACTCTATATATGATAACTTTATAGTTGAAGATCTTAAGTATTTAGAAAAGACCGCCTTTTCTCGGCCTGAACCTGTAGACAACAAGATCTCTGCTGAGCCTTCACGACAGAAGAGCTATGCAAAAAAAGAACCTTTTTTCGAGAAAGTTACTGAGCTTAAATCGGTTAATTGTGATATTGAAGAAGGTGAAGTTCCTAAAAAATTAGAGTCTAAATCTCAAAAAACACTTTTCGATTTTTAATTTATTTATTTATTTATTTATTTATTTATTTATTTATTTATTTATTTATTTATTTATTTATTTATTTATTTATGTTAAGTAGTACATTCTATAGCCTTCTGATTAATGAGTCTTTGAACCTGTAATATATATTAATATACATTGATTTAAGGTTCTCTTTATTCCACATGGAACTATATAATAATTCTCAATAGTTCTGAGCAAATATTATTTCTCAAAGTTTTTTGGATCTTTTTTGATCCTAGTTAGTATCGCAGGTGTGACGCAGGATTCAGATGCTTCGAACTTAAAGGATTTGCTCTTGAAGATTTAGGCAAGCTCGATGAAGCAGTAAAAGCACCTGAGAAAGCAATTAAAATTGACTCGCAGAATTCATTAGTTTGGTTCAATAAAAGAACATTATCTAAACAAATTAGCTAAATTTCATATGTTGTTAAATAGTTACTTAATTTTCATTTATTGTTATTATTTAGTGTACCGAAAGTTCTGTAAAATATATTGATTCTGTATCTTTTTCTTTTCAATAAAAAACAGGAATTGCTCAGTCTGTTAGCAGAGTAGTTAAAAAGTTAGGGGAAATAAATTTTAAAGCATCGAGTTGATTATCTCACTACTACATAAACAATATTTTATTGTTGTTAACTTCATGTTGATAGTTGTTATATCCACACATAATTTAAAATTGTGGTCACCTAATTTTCAGGGCAATAATGACATTATTTAAGGTAATCTACATTGTAAGATTTCATTTTAAGTCTTCCACAGCATTGATTATTTCTATCCTTTGCTGGAATTATTGAGAAGTCAATAGTTTTACTGACAAATATTTTTATCTTAATTTTGGATAAGTACATAGGTTTTACTGAAATCACTAAATAATGAAAAGCTAATATGCTGTTGTTAGATTCAATTAAAGTTTCATCCTGGCTCACAGAAAACAAACGTGTAGTAATCGAATGGTAATCAAAAAAGAAAATTGGGACATAGAGTAGATCTCACAGAAAACTATACACGCTGCCAAATAGAGCAGTGTCGCGAATTTGCTGTAAATTCAGAGCCAAGTTTCCACTCACTTTGTTCAATTTGTTCTCTCAAGCAGGATTTCCTACTTAATAACTTCTTTATATTTGTGATTTTACAGAATTTTTGGTACACTGCCAAATAAAGTGAACTTAATATGTTGACGATAGGTAAAATCTAATAAATCAAAATTTTAGGCAATTTTATTTGGACAGCATGTCAATTGAACTAAACACTCAAAAACTGGATAACAGGCTGACATGATTGAAGTATGGCTAATGATCAGATTTCGGAAATTTACTAATATACTAATTATCCTTTTAAAGATCATACAAATCTTAATAGCAGATATTGGAATATTATCACAGACATATTCTTTGATTATCTACATGATTATTTTAGGCATCTTTAAGGATAATGTAATTTTCATAGAAGCAGGAATCTTAAAATTTCGAATAAACCTTTGTGAACTCTGCACCAATTGTAATCATAATTGAGGAATAAAAAATTAAACGGAATAATCCGATTGTGGATCCGATTGCTCCATAGACGCTTAGAGGATTACTATATGCTAAGAAAAGTATAACAGCATATTTGCCTATTGTTATAAGAATTACTGTTACAAGTGATCCTACAAAGATAGACTTGAAATCGAGACTTGAATTTGGGAGTATTTTATATGTAAGAATGAAAAACAGCAAAAGAATCAGAAACCCAGCTATAGAACTTGCATAATCAGCAATTACAGGTGAGAAAGGTAAAAGTCTTTGGAGTAAATTTGAGTCGATATAAACAAAACCTTCGATAATGATGCTCATCATTAGCAGCCCTCCAAAAACTATAACTATGAAACAGGATACTATTGCGTCCCTTATGAGTTTTTTAATATGATTGGATTCAGCAGGTTTAATATCCCAAGCTCTCTCAAGGAATTTTTTTAAGTGCCAGAAAATATTGCTCGCACTCCAGAGGAGTAGTAGAAAACCAACTAATATGCTTATTGAGATGGAATTTATCTTTGGAATATGGTCGAAAAGTTCAATTATCATATTGATGATACTATCATCAACGACTCCTTGCAGATAATTTAATATAGCATCCTGAATATTTTTTGATCTTAAAAAGATATTTCCTAAGGATACTGAAAATAACAGGAGGGCAGGAAGACTTAATAAAAAATAAAATGCTAGCGCAGCACTATAGGTTAGTGAATCATCTTCCAGCCATTCTTTTATTGTTCTGATAACTAGATTTGCTATGTACCCCCGATTCATATATACCCTCAGAATTCAAGAGACAATTTAAAATTCTAATTTTGTCTGTTTTTTATTGATCAATTCTGAAAAAATGAGTAGATCTCTGTATTTAAGAGCAACACTGTCCTACTAAGACTTTTACTCTTATGTTCATGAAAATTCATCTCAATTGTTGATAATAGTTCAAGGACGTGATCATTATTTCCAGAATACTCCTAACGCCATATCCAAGTATTTGAGATTCTAAAAATATAATTGATAATCATTCAAAAGAGTACTTTATGGTATATGAATTATGGAGAATTTTGATAAACTCCTATGCATTTGAGTATTGAGGGTTTAAATTTTTCAACATTAATTTTTACTCATAAAACTTTTCAGATTTGTCCTTAAAGAAAAATACAAACGTCTTCAAAGTATTCCGATTTATTCTTCATTTTTTCTTCGCGGGAATCATGTTCAAATCGTTCCCGCTAATTTCTGTATTTGACTTTATTTTTTCGTCTCTTGTAACTATTCACCTTCCAAAATAAATTGAATTTTATCTATTTTAGCGTAATGAATACTTCTGATTGCTATCTGATGAAAAATAAAAAATATGACATGTAGTCTGTAATTGAGGAATTTCAGCCCACCAAAATTTGCTCATTGAATCTCAGTAAAATGGCTATATGTATTATTTTGTCCAGGCTGAATAGTTACCATCTTTGTTGTAGAATTAGGCATGATATCGATGAGACTCGCTTATTGAAAATGCCCCTATCACAAAAAAATCCAATCGTAAGCAGAATGGTCAGAAAATGAGGCTTTGCAAAAGAATTATAGAGGGATATTGGTGCAAATGCAATTAAACTAATTGCAATTATAGAGTATCCTTTTGCTTTGCAACAGCGAAATATAATTTCACATTATTATTTACTAGTTTATCATCATCTCTAGATCCAATTGAATACCCTTTTTATTAACCTTTTGTGGTGAGATAATGATAACACATTAAGAATTGAAATCAAAAAAGCCAAGAAGAAAATATCGGATTTAATCGGCTTTTTTATCAGAGCAGGCAGTTCTCAAGTACCTTCTCATTGACCTAGGTCGCCATTTTATTCTCCTTACTCTCTGTTTTTTCATTTTCCTCTATATCATCAGTTGGACCCATCAATCTAGCCAGCCATTTTGTTTCATCAAAACTCTCAAATAAAATCTTTAAAATTACTGTAAGCGGTATGGAAAGCAGTACACCTGCAGTTCCAAGCACATAATTCCAATAGATAAGAGAAAGAAATAAGATGCCTGGAGATAATTTTAGGCCTTTTCCCGCGAGTGAAGGGAATACAACGTTTTCTGCAAGCATATCAACAATCGCGATAACGACAATAACGGCAAGAGCACCTACAGGCCCATACTTGAACAGCGCAAGCATTATGGGCGGAATTGAAGCTAAAACGAGACCAAGGTAGGGGATATAACTGAGCAAGAATATAAGAACGCCCCAGAGAATCGCAAAGTCAATGCCTCCTATAAGGAGAACGATGGTAATTACTACAGCTGTGATAAGGTTTGTTTCTGCTTTTATGACAAGAAACCCTACCAGATTCTTGTCAAATTTACTCATACTCATTTGGAGTTTGGATTGCATTTCAGATTTTGAATTCATCTTTTCAGGAGCATTGGAGGCGTCTATCAACAAGAACGCTGTCGTAAGGATTATAATTCCAGCTGTTGTCCCAGCATTCAAAAATCCATGAATGATACTCGACATAAGAGAGATCACAGTTGACGCAATACCACGTAAAATCGAATTCGCAGAAAGCTCTCCTTGTGAGGGAATATAACGCGTGAGAATATCTATAAACTCCATTAACCGAGTTTGATAGATTGGGATCTGGTTCTCAAACTGGATTGCGGCTCCGGCAACCACTACTCCTAGGACTGCGACAATAAAAGCAAATAAAAGAATCACTAGAAGGACACTCAGTCCACCAGGAATCCCCTTTCGTTTGAACCAGCGGATATGAGGGGTAAAAATCAGTGCAGCAAAAACAGAAAAAAGAATAGTTGTAAGTATGGGAGCGATCTCCCTCATCCCAACAGTCAGGATAACAACAAAAGTGCTATATACTAAGATTCTGGCAGGTAACGAACTGCGATTAATGCTCATGATTTGCGACTCCACTCTATATGTTTACAATAACCTGAGCTTTTTCTTTCATAACAAGTTGAAGTATATTTGATTAATTCATATCTTCAGTGATTTTTTTATATATACCTACCTTACAAGTTATTCACTTGTACTCAGTTAAGAATCTTTAAACGCCAAAATGACTACTACAATAATCGATTAATCTCGATTTACTTTTATATGCTTACGGAAAAAAACAGCAAAAATAATACATTTTTTACAGATCGTATCTTAATCGAACTAATTGCAGGCGTGTCGATAATACCCCAATGGTCGGAGAAATAAACCACAAACAAGGCAACAAATAGATCATTTGCAGCAACGCTATCTGTTTCTAGTTTGATTTCATGGTATCAAATTCCAAATCCAGTTACATTGTGTAATATAGTTTATAGTTGTTCGGAGTTCAGTCGTTCTTTTATAAAAGCTTAATGAGGGTGCTAATCCCAGAAATGGGTTACCTACAGCTGCTCGCCGGAATTTGGCTTTCAGGCCATATTATTCAGGTGAGAGTCACGTACAAATGGATCTGCGAATAACTGAAGATGTAGATTTGCACATCGAGAGTCAGGGGTAGCCTACCTATACAGTTGGTGGATACTATTTTTCCCGAAATTATTATTCCGCTTCCACTTACGTTTGTTTATTTCATTATTAGCCAGCATTTCACTGACGGTAGTTGCATGTATATCTATGTCCAGATATTCATTCAAAGCCGTGATATGACATTTTAATCTCACTGCCAAGCTATAGCAATACGCATCTCAGCGTCCTTATCTTCTATCAGCTGACCACTTAACATCTACAGTCACGTTATGGATCTGACCTGTGAACTCAAAAGGAGGCTGGTAGTCACGTATGACTGGTGATCTATGAGCTGACCCACAGGTTACTCCGCCAGTTAGCCCTAATGAAAGTGGAGTAGTCACCAGCACATCAGTTTGGCCGACTAATTTTCCGTCTATAAAAAACTTAGCATTTCCAGGTGAGCCCTTGCCATTAGCAATATCTGGCTTACCTGTCACCTCAAACTCAAACCCAAGTTGATGTCTCCCTTCAGGGACATTCTCATTGGACTCTACATGATAAAAGGCCCTTGACACGTAGTTGTGTGCCCAGTGAAGCTTTCCGTATTTGACATAGAATGGATAGCCGCCATCGATACCACCATGAGAGAGCAATGTCCCTTCAGCTCCTCCTGTAGGGATCTCAACATCGGCTAAAATACTATGCGAACGGTTGAGAACGTTGACTGCTACAGTTGCGGGGATCTCCTGAGTTCCAGGGTAATAGGTATAAATGAGTTATATTTTTTGCAATACCTGGCCGTTCATCGAAACCGCGTAGAACTCCACGACTATCGATAGGCAGCACATTATATTTTACGGCCTCTGCATACCAGATTGAAATCATCTCGATTAACTTCGATCGATTCTCAGCAGCCACGTTATAATTCTCTGCCCAGTCCTTCTCAACACGATAAAGCTCCCAGCCTTTTGCATCAAGCTCAGTCAATGTATCTGCAGGAATTGGTTCTCCAAAAGGTTTTCCTGCTTCAGTGAAAGAAGGGCCAGGCCATGAACATACGGCACGCCAGTCATCATGATACAGTGAGCGGTGCCCCATCATCTCGAAGTACTGGGTACGGTGCTTGGTTGGTGTATTGACATCGCCAAATGTATGTGCAAAACTTACCCCTTCGATAGGTGATTGGCTTACACCTTTGATAGTAGTAGGAGGTTCAATTCCCAGGCATTCCAGAACTGTAGGTACCATATCAATAGCGTGAGCATACTGAGTACGAATCTCGCATTTAGCCTCAATTCCTCTGGGCCAGTGAACTATAAATGGATCACTGATGCCACCGCGATAAGTCTCTCGTTTCCAGCGGCGGAAGAGTGTATTTCCTGCAAATGTCCAGCCCCAAGCATAGTGGTTGTAAGTCTCTGGACCTCCAAGTTTATCCATAGCTGCGAGATTCTCCTCTATAGATTCGGGTACATTATTGAAAAACCTGGACTCGTTAATTAATCCCGTAGGACCATCCTCAGCACTTGCTCAGTTACCTGAAATCACCATGATCAACGTATTCTCAAACTCATCAACATCTTTCAGGAATTGCAACAACCTACCAATGTGGTAATCGGTGTGTTCTAGGAACCCAGCAAAGACTTCCATCATACGGGCATAGAGTTTCTTTTCCTCAGATGAGCATTGGCCCCAGGGCTCGACATCCGGATCATTGCGAGACAGCTCTGTTTCTTTTGGAGTAATACCAAGTTCCTTCTGCCTGGAAAATGTTCTCTCCCGGTAGGCCTTCCAGCCGTCATCGAATTTTCCTTTGTATTTGTCTGCCCATTCTTTAGGAACATGGTGAGGGGCATGCATGGCTCCTGGACAGAAGTACATGAAAAAGAGCTTGCTAGGTGCGACTTGTTTGGAGTCAGCAATGAACTGGATAGCCCGGTTCACTATATCCTCATTTAATGTGTAGCCCTCTTCTGGAGTTTTGGAAGGGTCTATGGAATGATTATCATAGATCAGTTCAGGGTAATACTGGTTTGTTTCAGCTCCTAAAAACCCATAGAAGCGCTCGAAACCTCGTCCCAAAGGCCATCTGTCATAAGGCCCTGCTGCCGAGATCTGGTCTGCAGGTGTCAGGTGCCATTTGCCGATAGTATAGGTGTTGTAACCATGCTGCAGGAGTATCTCTAACAAGAAGCCGTTCTCAAAGGATATATAGCCATTATAACCTGGATAACCGGTTGAGCCTTCGGTGATGCAGGCCATGTTGTTCGAATGATGGTTTCTGCCGGTAAGCATGCACGAGCGGCTAGTGAGCATAGTGCAGTAGTATGCATATTGGAATAGGCCAGCCCTCCAACAGCTAAACTATCAAGGTTGGGTGTAAGGATAGGGCTACCATAGCGCCCAAGTTGTCCAAATCCTGTATCGTCCAGCACAATGAACAGTACGTTAGGAGCGCCTTCTTTAGCACGCAGTGGTTCTGGCCAAGCTGGCTCCGACTGATCTTTTGTGCGTCCGATTATGCCTGGAAAAGTGGTTCCTGTTTGTATTCTTTCAATGACAAATCTTTTTCCTCAAGTCTTTAATTGATATTTTGGAAAGCTCCGAAAGCGAAGTCAAAATAAGAAATGGAACTTTACTACTTTCGGACATTCATTTATTTAAAATTCGTAATTTGGTCATGTCCATAGGTTGTTGAAAATAATAATCATAAGGCTCTTTCTAAATCTATCTAAAAATGGAAGTATACTTGTTTTTCAGATTTGATAAATAACTCAAGGACATGACCCACAATTTCTTGCCTGATTATCAATTTTGCAAAAGGTAAAAGGTTTCCTGAGAGTTTCCTCCCTGATAAACCTAATTTTTTTGCGGGCTGACTTTATTCTTCTGCAAAGGTTGCACGCAGCTTTTCTTCTTCTTCCTTTGATAGATTAGAGGCAATGAGTTCAAATTTGAGACCTTTCGCAGCATCTATGACCCTATCCTCTACGGCATCACTTGTCATAAGAAAAAGAGCTGATGTGCCTTCAGTCACTTTACTCGGATAGACTTTATGAAATCTTCATTGATACCCATGTGAGTCATGGAACCGGCAAGTGCACCTATTGCGGCACAGGCGACGAGGCCAAATAAAGGAATAAAGAAAATCAGGCCAAATAGCATGCCTCAAAAAGCGCCGCTCATTGCACCTGCACCTGTTAAATCAGTCAAATGTTTTGTTTTTGGTTTCTTTTTTCCCACAAGCCAGGTGACTATTGCTGCATCTTGCAAGTTAATTAATTGTTTCTTGCTTAAATCCTCGATTATTCAAGTGCATTTTCTGCACCTATAGCGGTTTCAAACTTCAAAACTGTTAAAGTTACCATTACTCAAACTCCTTTTCGGCTTTTTTGATTTATTCTTTGGTTTATTATGTCAGTTTGTCGCTTAAGATTGAACTTATTGTACGTTTCATTTTGTAAGCTTAATTGAACCAAGCTAATATAAATATATATATATATTTATGTTTATATATTTAAAATATATAATAATCCTATATCTGAAGTCAGTGATGTCTCTATTGTAGAGAAAGAAGGTTTCGCGATTGTAAGAACAACATTTCTACTTCTTTCAATTTATACGAGCTAATATTATATTTTGTTATTTATTTAGTTTTTGGATGCATAAAATCGAGAGTTGGATTATTAAAAACCTAGTCGGCAAATCTTAGAACCTGCGATAACAATACAGAATTGGAGTGGATAGCTGAATGATATAGATCAATTATTAGTCTTACACAAGCCACTATTGACGACCTGGATAGACTCTAGTCAACTACGAAAGCTTGTAGGGCTATATAAGGCATTTTCTTAAGTCTGGTAAGGTTATCCTCAAAGAACACTCAAAAAACTTATTATAGTGGCTGAGATATGTCATTTATTGGTGGGTTGGAGAGCCGTCCTATGTTATAATTCATAAGATTCAGATCACATCATTTTAGTTCAATTTTGCAAGTCCTAATATTAGGAAAGTACCAAAAAAGTTAGAAAATGGATAAATAAAACAGAAAAGTCTATACAAAAGATACTCTATAATATTTTCACTATAGTATATGACGTAGGTATCAATGTGATGAATCCCAAAACAAATAAAATATGTAAGGCCATTTTTAATCATTGATCAACAATTAAAATTCGAGAATTAATCTTTCAGTTTTAGAATAAGCTGTTTTATATAATATTAATAATTGGATCAAAAAATAAGTGTGAAATTCTCAAATAAATCAAAAAGGAGATAATTATGAATAAAGTTCATAGTGTAAAAGCCAAGGTTAATATGAAAACAAGAATGTTAATTTTTACTGGACTTCTTGTTTTGTTTTTAGTTTTAAGTTCGGTAGCAGTCGCTGGTCGTGCAGGTCCAGCTTTGAAAATAGTAGAGTTAGCATTTCCTACAAGGTATACTGCTGTAGAACAAAATATCACATACTTCTACATGGTAACTAACTCCGGAGATGTGAGTCTCACAGGAGATATCAATATTACAGATAATGTAACTGGAACAACCACTCTAAGCACTGATGGTATTGAAGCAGGAAGCATCCTTACGGGAATAAGTATCCACACAATAATACAGGCAGATATTGATGCTGGTTCTGTAACCAATTCAGCATCTGCAACAGGTTCATTCAAAAACCAACCAGTAATTTCACCTAATACTACTGCAACAGTTATCTATGAACATCCAACCAATAGCTCTGGACCTACAAATGGCGGTGGGTTTAACAATAATGTTTATGGCGACGCTATAGCCCCTTTACCTATGTATGGCAGTCCTAGGTATAGCAGTGAACCTTATTGGTATGGCAGTGAACCTTATTGGTATGGCAGTGAACCTTCTAGCACAATAAAAGTACCAAATTCGAACTATAGTGACCACAAGGCTAAGGTTTCTTCGTCTAAAGGATCCAAAGCTAAATTGAGTGGTTCAAAGCATAAAGCTTATTTGAATAAGCATGAACAAAAAAACCACACCAAAAACCATAAACCGAAAAAAAATTACCCAGTGTAAATTAGATAAAAAATAGTTGGATTTTTATTTTTGTTAAATGGAAGTAGTGACTGCAACGACTGACTTAATTCCTGGCTAATGGCACATCCATTTCCTCCAGTCGTTAATCGATATTTTTGGAAAGCTCCGAAAGACAAAGGTAAATAGGAAAATGGATTTTACTACTTTCGGACATTATTTATTTAGAATTCGTAATTTGGTCATGTCCATGAGTTGTTGGAAATCATAAACATAAGACGTTTTCTACATTTCCCTAAAAATGGGAAGTATACTCTCTTTTCAGATTTGATAAATGACTCAAGGACATGATCCACAATTTCTTGCCTGATGATCTATTCTGGGAAAAAATAAAATGGTTTCCAGAGAATTTACTCCCTGATAAAACCTTATTTTTGGCGAACTTTATTCTTCAGCAAAGGCTGCACGCAGTTTTTCTTCTTCTTCCGTTGATAGATTGGTAGCAATAATTTCAAATTTTGACTTTTTCATAGCTTCTACTACCCTATCCTCAACTGCATCGCTAGTCATCAGAAAAAGAGCTGAGGTACCTTCAGTCACTTTGTTGCGAACAGACTTTATGAAATCTTCATTAATACCCATATGGGTCATGGAACCAGCAAATGCACCTATCGTGGCACCGATAACCATGCCAAATAAAGGAACAAAGAAGAGAATACCAAATAGTAGACCCCAAAAAGCGCCGCTAAGTGCACCTGCACCGGTTAAACTAGTCAAATGCTTTGTTTTTGGTTTATTTTTTCCCTCAGGCCAGGTGACTATAGCCGCATCGTGTAGTTTTATCATTTGTTGCTTACTTAAGTCCTCAATCACTTCAAGTTCATTTTCTGCACCATCAGCAGTGTCAAACTTAAGAACTGTTAAAGTTGCCATACTCAATCTCCTTTTAACATATCATTATTATTGATGTCTTTAGATATCGAACATTAAGTTTTATTTAAGAATTCATTCTTTCTGCAAATTCAGTAGTTCAATCCAAAAAATGCAAAAATCATTATATTTTGGACCAGATTCGAAATTTTATCATCTAAAATCTGGTTATCCTTGTTCAGGTCGATCTTCCAAAGTTATGTACTCCCGATTCCCTGCAAGAGCTTCTCCATCACTCTGTCAAGGGTGAAGCTTGCAGATTTCTGGCGTGGAGGGAATTCGTTAAAGGTTGCTAAAAAATCGCCAACAATGCTCTGGGCCGCCACCAGCAGGAAGGCATGATCGAGAAACCAGTCGTAATAGGTATTGGAGGTCTGATCGGCTCGTTCATAGGGATCGGTGCGTAGGTTAAATATTTTCGGTATGCGTAGATGGACAAAAGGTTCTGCCCAAATCTGTAACGTACCTATGGCGCGCTGCTCCATAAAGACAAGCTTCCAGTTATCATACCGCACAGCGACAAGATCTCCATCATCGGAAAAGTAAAAAAATTCGAAACGTGGGGACTTTTTCTCTTTCCCGAGTAGGTATGGGAGCAAATTATATCCATCAAGATGCACCTTGAAAGTCTTGTCACCTGCTTTGTGGCCTTTTTTAAGTTTTTCCTTAATCTCCCGACTTTCCTGCTGCTGCGAGCAAAGTAGGCAGCCAGTCAAGTAGACTCACCATCTCGTTAGAAATCGTGCCTGCTGGAATCTTCCCAGGCCAGCGCACTACCTCAGGAATGCGGAAAGCTCCCTCCCAACAGGAATTTTTTTCGTTGCGGAATGGAGTCATACCCCCTATCAGGCTCACCCTTCGAGAGCTTGTCAGTCAGCTCATAGGGTCTTCTGTCCCCTATCCAAACGAACGAAAGTCCATTCCAGTCAAAGCGGTATGCTGACGATCTGTCTTTGTTGTGAATGCGCCGTCAGGACGGCTAATAACACCATACTTATCGTAACATATGCTGAAACCAGAGACGATTTTTACTCAGGGAATCGTTCCACCCCTCCTATTGGTGACGTCGCATACAACAAAGTACTCTCTAGGCCGTGTTCACGGTTCACATATGCTTTGTGATATTCTGGACTGTTCACCATCTCCAGAAAGACTTTGCGCGAAGGATAACTCAACAAGCACAATGGCATCCCATGTTTTGTCGCCCACAAGCAATTCGACCGCCTTACTGACATAGACTATGCTTCAGTATCTTCGAGACGCTTTTAACGTAGCGATCGTAGGCCTCTGCTCCTTCTCCACCCCTGAACTTCAGCAGGTTCAGCATAACAATGATGCCCTCATCAGTATTCGATGCCAGGACATGCAATGCTTCATCATTTGGTACAATTGAACTCGTATAAGAGTCCACAAGATACTAATGTAATATTCTTATCTTTACGCTTAAGCGTGATCTTCCCACAGATGTTTTAATGAGTACGAATAACATGGAAAACGTTAGAAGACGAAGTATACGGTAAATACATTGACGACTGATACGATTAGAAGTGGATATATGAACACTATATTTTAATTCGAAAAAACTAAGCTGTTAGTTTACTAATTTTCTTAAAAGGTATGTATATATACACTACAGCCAAATGCTTTCTTATAAAATTAACTTTCATAATTAATTTGAAATTAAATATTACAAAAAGAAGAAGAGGCGATAAAGATAACCTAAAAGTATGTCATCATCACCCCAAAAATTAGGGCATTAACTTTTTTTAATGATACCTGGTGAGAACATCTATCAACATGAAGTTAAAAATAATACAAAATTATTTTTGCAGTCCATGGGATGATCAACTAGATGCTTTAAATTTTATTTTTAACTTCTAACTCATTCTGCTAACCTGCTGGGCAATTCCTGTTTTTAATGGAAAAGAAAAAAATACAGAGTCAATGGTTATGCTGATAAAACTTAAGTCTTCATTTTTTCCATTGATGCAGAACCTTCATTACAAAATTATGCAATGAGCAATTATACATTAAATAGGACTTATGCGCTTGAACTAAGAATATGGATATTTATATCTGGAAATATATAAAATACTTAAATTGTATAACAATAACTTAAAATAAAAATACCTATTGCACTTGATTTTTGAGTTCAAGTGCTTAAGTTTCAAAAACATAATAAAATATTATAAAAAAATGATTTCCCAAAAATTCGTAAATTTATGATATTTATTCAACCTAGTGCATCAATTCCAAGTATGAGCAGCGAGCTGCTCTAACATGCCGATCGTTACGTTTGAGTGTGTGCCAGTTGTGGTTGCCTGAGAGAGCACTGAATTGAGAGCCAGCAGATCGGAACGATCAAAGCACAGCTTCTAAAAAACTCTAAACAATTCTGAGGAGGATAACTATGTCAACTCAATTAGAATCGTGAAACAACGGCGCTACCAAAAGCTCCATCATGGAATTTGTCACGAAGGTGACTATAGAGAAAGACCCCAATTACCTACCACCGACTGATAGGATTGCTACGTTCGACAATGACGGCACACTCTGGGTGGAGGTGCCTGCGCCGCCGCAGTACGACTTCCAGATTCGGAAATGGATAAAGGAAGCGCATGAGGACCCGTCGCTGACATCCAAGGAGCTGGGATGGACGATAGTTAACATGAAAAAAGATTGGAATACCATTTTTGCTTAGTGTTTTAGAGAGGAACAGATGCACATGACACAACATGTCGATTGGACAATTTTGCTAGTGTAATGCGAGCAAAGACCAATGTTCTCTAGCATTACACTTCAGTAGCAGGAGCGAATAGACGAAGGCCAATAAAGATAATGGATTTACATTAGCGGCTTCTATCCGATCAGCTGCCAATAATCGTATCTCATTGATAAAAATAAACCAAAATTTTAGTTTTCAATATTATCCCTCTTAATTTTATATGTCAAATTGTATTTATAATATTATAACGATACAATTACCTAATTATACTTTCAGCAGATTGAATAAAAAATGTTAAAATTAAAGGATTAATGGCTTTATGGCAAAATAAATTCAAAAGATACTAGCTGTTTTGTTGTTAGTTGTTATAACAACATTGACAGCTTAGATAGTAGTGGCAGCGGCAGAGCTAGCAAGATCAAAGATAAAAGTAAACGGACGTAGATTCTCCATGAATTCATATAATTTTTAAATTGTCTTATATAGATCAAAGCGAACAGATTAAAAAGTGATGTACTTTTTTGATTAATAATGCTCATTAAAGTATTGCCTTGAGATATCAACCAGTCTATCCTAAGGAGATAAAGAAATGCCGGAAAAGAAACCGAACATATTGGTCATCTTTGGAGATGACATTGGCATTAGCAACCTCAGTTGCTACAGTGACAGTCTTATGGGTTACAGAACGCCAAATATTGATAGGATCGCCAATGAAGGTATAATGTTTACGGACTCTTACGGGGAGCAGAGCTGCACTGCCGGCAGATCATCTTTTATTACCTGACAGAGCCCCTTCCGTACCGGATTGACAAAGGTAGGTCTGCCCGGGGCTAAGCTAGGAATTAAGGCAGAGGATCCAACTATCGCCGAACTTCTGAAACCTCTTGGCTATGCTACTGGGCATTTTGGGAAGAATCATCTTGGAGATCGGGACGAGCACCTGCCTACAAACCATGGTTTTGATGAGTTCTTTGGCAACCTTTATCATCTTAATGCTGAGGAAGAACCGGAAAATCGTGATTATCCACCAGAGAAAGATTTTCCAAATTTCAGAAAGAACTATGGTCCCAGGGGTGTAATCCATAGCTACGCCGACAGTCTCATTGAGGACACAGGTCCATTAACCAAGAAATGAATGGAAACCATAGATATGGAGTTTATGGGAAAGGCCATCGATTTTATCAAGCGCCAGCACGAAGGTGCCAAACCATTCTTCGTCTGGTTCAATACAACTCGGATGCATCTAAGGAGTCATATCCCGGATAGGATAAAAGGACTGTTGGGACGCTGGCAGTCGGAATACCATGATGCGATGATTGAGCACGATCAGCAGATAGGCATGTTGCTGAATTTGCTGGACGAACTTGGCATTACAGAAGACACCATCGTCATCTACAGCACAGATAATGGTCCACACATAAACTCCTGGAAAGTGTTCGTTACCGAGCTGTTACAGGATACGATGAATTTTCTAACGCTAAGTTAGAGCTACGTACAATCATCGGCACTGCTACCATCGACTAGGCGTACACAGTCCATTATGTAGCAGTCTCACTTTTCAAGCAGGTACAGCACATGCATTGCAATGGTACCTCTCTTTCAATATGATGTGCAAATGTTCACTTTAAATCATCGTAGGTGTCAGAACTCATTGAGACGTATTATTCCAGCTCAGCGTGCAGGACGTCGTCGTGGTCAAGATTATAAGTATGCGATCTGGACGCGCAAAGCAGTGCTCTCAGAATCTACAGGCCTATATAGACTCTCCCTCCAGATACCTTTGAACTTGACCTTCAGCTTCACTGTGAGTTCAACGGTAAGCTAGATGGGTTGATCTGGATAACACTGGCTAACCGACCAGGGACCAGTAATCAAACTGGTGTATAGATAGCATGAAAATGAAATATATAACAAGGCAGTTTAACATCCCAATGTTGCCTACATGTCAGACTAATTATTGCAAAGATCGGAAGAATAGTGTTGAACATCAGTCCTAGTATAGGAAGTGAAAATGGCACAAGATTATCAACCTACCCGCATTCACGTACTAGCAAAACCAGTAGGACCAATTTGCAACCTTGAATGCTCCTACTGCTTTTTTCTTGACAAGGAACTGCTTTATCCCGGCAGCACGTTTCGTATGTCAGACGAAGTGCTTGATAACTATATCCGACAGCTTATCGCAGCTCACCGTTCCCAGCAAGTAACAGTTGCTTGGCAGGGAGGTGAACCCACACTTATGGGTATTGAATTTTATCGGCATGCCATTGAACTACAGGAAAAGTACAGAAAGCCTGGAATGACTTTCGAAAACACGATGCAAACCAACGGCACCCTCCTTGATGACGAATGGTGCCGATTCTTCAAGGAAAACAATTTTCTCATCGGGATCAGTATCGATGGCCCACGTGAACTGCATGATTCCTACCGGGTAGACAAAAAGGGAGAGGGGACCTTCGACAGAGTTATGCGAGGGCTTTGCCTGTTGCAAAAACATGGTGTTGAATATAACGTCCTGACCACAGTTAATCGAATCAATGCTAATTACCCACTTGAGGTCTACCGCTTTATGCGGGATGAAGTAATGACAGACTGGATTCAGTTTATTCCAGTTGTAGAGCGAATTAATGAGGAGGGAAATACCCTTTACCAAAAAGGAGATCGGGTTTCAAATCGTTCAGTACTGCCTGAACAGTTTGGCAATTTCCTGAGCCTCATTTTCGACGAGTGGGTGAGAAATGATGTCGGGGGAATATTCGTGCAAACTTTTGAGGCTTCTGCACGTAGATGGCTTAGAATGCCTTCAGGAATGTGTGTTTTTGAAGAAACGTGCGGCATTGGGCTTGCTCTGGAGCACAATGGTGACCTCTACTCGTGCGATCATTTTGTAGAGCCAGACTACCTTCTGAGCAATATCATGGAAAAAGAAATTACCGAGCTTGCATGTTCTGAGAGGCAGTATAAGTTTGGACAGGATAAGCGTGATTCCCTCCCGAAGGTATGCCGTGAATGCGACGTTCTGTTTGCTTGCAGAGGGGAATGTCCCAAGAATCGTTTCTTGACCACTTCTGCTGGAGAACCGGGTATGAATTATCTCTGTGCTGGTTGGAAAGTTTTTTTTCATCATATTGATTTCCCGATGCAGATCCTTGCAGAGTTGATACGTCGTGGTCTCCATGCTTCGGAAGTTATGAGGGTCCTGACCATGGAAGATGCTTTCGCTAATGCCGGGCGCAATGATCCCTGCCCCTGTGGGAGTGGTAAAAAGTTCAAAAACTGTCACAATAAGCGGAAAGGTATGGGTCAGAAGAAAAGACCTTATATCACTGTCCGATAACTCATTGATACTTAGAGGAGTTGCAATTCATGAGCATTAATCGCAGTTCGTTACCTGCCAGAATCTTAGTATATAGCACTTTTGTTGTTATCCTGACTGTTGGGATGCGGGAGCTTGCTCCTATCCTCATACCTATTTTTTTCTCCATTTTTGCTGCCTTGATCTTTACCCCGCATATCCGATGGCTCAATAGCAAAGGGGTTTCCGGTGGATTGATCGTCTTTCTGGTGATTCTTTTATTTGCTTTCATTGTCGCAGTCCTAGGAGTAGTGGTTGCCGGAGCCGCAATCCAATTTGGGAACCAGATCCCTATCTATCAAACTAATTTAGTAGGGCTCATAGATACTCTTACACATTATTTTCCCCAACAAGAAGATATTTTCTTGAATTCAACTTTACGTAGTATTAACATCAATCATGATCTCTCTTATGAGAAGTAGTATTAGTGGACTTGTGAATACTGGTACAACAGCTATAATTATCATATTTACGACAGCGTTCTTGTTGATAGATGCCGCAAATACTACTAAAAAAACAAATTCGGAACTTGAAAAACAATCCGAACTCCAAATGAGGATGAGTAAATTAAGCAAAAATGTGGTAGGTTTTTTGGCTATAAGGGCAGAAACAAACCTTATCACAGCTGTTGGAATTACCATCGTTTTTCTTATAGGAGGCATCGACTTTGCGATTCTTTTTGGCGTCCTGATATTCCTTCTCAGCTATATCCCTTACATTGGTCTCGTTTTAGCTTCTATTCCACCCACAATGCTTGCGTTGTTCAAGTATGGGCCTATAGGTTCTCTTGCTGTTATTGTCGTTATCTTGGTTATCGATACGATTGCAGAAAACGTCATATTCCCATCACTTGCAGGGAAAGGTCTGAAATTATCTCCTGCCTTCTTATTTCTTGCCTTAATTTACTGGAATTATGTACTTGGAACAGCAGGTATGATTCTGTCCATACCTCTTACAATTGTTCTAAAGATCCTACTTGAGAGTTTTGAGGACACAAAATGGCTAGCCAGATTGATTGGACCGACAGATATAATGGAAAATGAAAAAATGGAAAATGTAAAATAGCGGAAAGCGGTGGGAATAAATCTTGTGGGACTGTATGAATATTCTAAAGAGTCCTAAGCAGATACCGATCTCAAACCATTTTAATATTTCTTTCTAAAGTGTTAGTTGAAGCAAAAATAAGGGTTTTGATATAAAAGTGATTTAACTTAATACTAATGATGCTTTAAACGGATAGTTAAAACTTTTGATAGTTATGATTTGGTGCAAATACGTTAGAGGACAAAAAGTCTAGCTCCAAAATATATGCACTATCAAAAACCCAACAATGATTTCATGCCCCAGTAAATGCAAAAAAAGTATTAAAAGGCATAGTAAAATTCAATAAATCCCTCCGCTATCTATTTTAATTAAATTAATTCATGAAAATTACTTTATCAAAATCAAATTTTAAAGATTAAAAAGAGAATCTCATATCAAAAAACCTAATTAGATCCCATATGCAAAATACGACTTCCAGTTTACAGTAAATTTTCAACACTACCAAAGTTAGCAGTGTACTGAAAGTTCTGTAAAGATGACTGTTAACCCTCCTTTTCTTCCATTAAAAAACAGGATTTTTCGGTTTCATTATATATGGGTTTTATAGCAAAATCCATGCATAGAATTATTCAGTGTAGAAAATGGTAGAAATCAACAGAGCAGAAAGAAATTACGTGAAAAACCAAAAGTTCAGTAAAATTACAAATGTTTAGAAGTTATTAAATAGAAAATCCTGCTTAGAAGAACAAATTAAACAAAGTAAAAAGAAATTTAATTTCGAATTTATAGCAAATTCGCAATATTGCTCACGAAAACGCAAACATTTTACACACAAAATACAGAAAAATTTACGATAAGTTTTCAAAAAATTTACTACATAGCCTCAAGGTTAGTTTTTTGTTTAATGTTCTGATAATTGTCGTGATCATTGGAAATAGCTCCAAAAAATATTTAAATTGTTAATATAAGATGAGTTCAGGAACGAACCCCACGATAAAAATAAAGAATTAAATTTTACCTAATGCTTCTAAGAATTCTTCTCTTGCAGCTTCATTCCCATAATCCAATTTTTTATGACAACTTTGACAAAGAGCTACCATGTTTTCGATGGTATCTAATTTACTTAAAGCTAATGGGTCGATATGAGCTGCTTCACATATCTTTTCCCATTTTTCTTCATGAGCATAAAACCACAAGCTTGACATTTATAGTCAGCTAGTTTTTTTATATATTTAATAAGTAACCTTTTTCTCTTTATACGTCTCCGTTTAATATTTATGTATTCTGTGGGTGATCCTTCAGACGAAGCTAATTTTTCTTTTAGTGTATTCAATCGTTCATTCTTTGATAAACTTTCATATATAATAGAATCTGTGACTCTTGAGAAATGAGTCAAAAGTAACCTCCGAATCTGATACATTTCGATAAAGTGCTCAACAGTGCCAAAAGAACTAGTAAACCTACTAGTTACAGGTCTGATGCCCATTAAATTGTCCCTTTTGAATATCCCATTTTTGTTAGCAAGGTTCTTTTGTCTAAGTGTAAAATTGAAATTAGTTTTAAGAAAAAGATTAGCTCCCTCGTATTACTTTTATTCATCCCCCATAATTTTCTAGCTAATTCATAATTTTTAACCTTAATTTACGTGATAAGAGTAGCATCTTTTGATGGAATGAAAATGACAATATCACCAAATTTAAAATTATTCCATGTCCTTAAATTCGCAATTCTGAGTTCTAACCCCCATACTGGAACTTCATTCATTTTAATAATGGAATCAAATTCTTCTTTTTCTTTGTCAAGATAGCTTGCAACTAATGTTTTAGAAACATTATTAATTAATGTATCATTCATATGTTCCAAAGATTTTTTAGATCCAATGGGCATAAGATATACTTCTGACATAGGTTCACAACTTTGTATACTTCTTATTACCACTTTTAATTAGACATACAATTTCTGATAATCTAATGCTACTTCATTCTAGAGTCTTAGCACATTGATAACAGAGCTTTAGAGCCGCATCGCGTATTAATACTCTAGGTAAGCATTAAAAAAATGAAGACATTATTTAAAATGCTATATCTAAAATCATTATTATTCGATCTGCGAGGCTATATAATTACATCTTTTCACAATCGGTAACAACTTTGAATAAAAGTTCAATAGACAAATAGTTGTATCAAATCTCAAAAAATCTTGTTGATTCCTAAGAAGATGCAATTATTCAGCTTACCCAAAACAGTTCATCAAGATTGATTTTAATATAATAGACAAGTGCGATTAATAACCAATAAAAAATACAAATGCAGAACTGCTTTATAAGTGAGCACTTCAAATAACAGAAACACATCTTGGATAGGGACCATCAGAATACAAAAATGTGTAGAAATAACCTTATAGTTTGTGATAAAGCTATGATATAAATATCCTGCAAAGATTTTATAACAAATCTTGCAGGCACATGCAGATATCAAGATATTTCTGTATAGTTACAGCATATGGAGATATGTAGAAAGTTCCCATGAGTGAACAATTGACTTATATCCATCCCATTCCATATTTTTCGCACAGAGATAGTGGCTGAAGACGTGATCTCCGAGCACTGCCTCTACGAATGCACTGCCTTGCATCTCATCAATTGCCTCTTTGAGGCTGCAAGAAGGGAATGGATACTTCTTTCCTCGCGTTCTTTTTCAGTAAGGTGAAAAACGTTCACGTTAGTTGGATCTCCTGGCTCAATCTTGTTTTTAATCCCATCGAGGCCACTTCTGAGCATCAGTGCAAAGGCAAGATACGGGTTGCATGCTGGATCAGGACATCTGAGTTCAATCCTCGTTCCCTCTCCACGAGTTGCAGGTATACGAATCAATGAACTCCTGTTCTGTGCAGACCAAGTGATATAGAGGAGCCTCGTACCCGGGTATTATTCTCTTATAAGAGTTAACAACAGGGTTCGTAACAGCTGTAAATTCCCTGATGCGTTTCAAAAGGCCACCGATGTAGTACATTGCTTCCTGGGAAAGCTGAGTTGGCGTGCTTGGGTCATAGAA
>Ga0326728_10010255_pt1 | contig 22044 bp, 18 predicted proteins | sample MB3enrmetagenome_FD_207602 | JGI IMG/M metagenome (GOLD analysis project Ga0326728, IMG submission 207602) | Lab enriched peat soil microbial communities from McLean, Ithaca, NY, United States - MB31MN | ecosystem: Environmental > Terrestrial > Soil > Wetlands > Peat | place: USA: New York... | reverse complement strand
TTGGACGGGAAAGTTCGCCCGTCGAAAGCGGATTCCTTCCTGTTCGCGCTCATAGAATCCAAACCGGGCCTTGGGCTGGTTGGCTGCCGAAATCACTGCCGCCGGTGGAAGCAACGCCTTCACCGGCGAATGCATAACCGGCGGTTATTGGCTGTCTGGGTTTCCCAAACTAATCCCGCGCCAAAAGATTGTCAAGAATGATGGTGGACGGCAGACAGGAGGCAACCTCCATGGTCCGGCCCGGAGTGAACCTCCAGGCGGGTCTGCGGTTGCGACGCTGCCGTGAGGCATTGGAGGTTTGAGCAACGCTTTTCTCGATGCATCGCGCAGTTTCTTCGATTCACGTGCCGACGGAAACTTTCGCGCGGTCCGGGAAGCTTTTTGGCGGGACACACCGAACGCCCGGCGTCACCGGCGGCGCGCGAGGATTTGGCGGGCGGCGCGGAGGAGGGCATCAATCTGCGCGTCCGTTCCGATGGTGATGCGGAGGTAATCGCGGGTGGCCGGGGCATCGAACCAGCGGACCAGGACGCGTCGGGCGCGCCACTTTTGCAGCCAGGCTTTGGCCGGGAAAACGGGAGGGCGCGCGAAGACGAAATTGGCCTGGCTGGGCGGGACGTCGAAGCCCAGCCTTTGCAGTTCGAGGGTCAAGCGGCGGCGGGTGGCGATGATGCGCCGGAAATTGGCCCGGTAATAGGGCAGGTCGGAGAGGGTGGCCAGGGCGGCGACCTGGCCCAGGCCGTTGACGTTGTAGCTGTCGCGGATTTTGTGCATGGCGCCGATGAGCGCCGGGTGTCCGGCGAAGTAGCCGACGCGCTGGAAGCAGAGCGAGTAGGCCTTGGAAAAGGTGCGGGCCACCAGGACGTTGGGCAGCTTCAGCGCCAGCGCGAAGGCGTTTTCGCGGGCGAAATCCACATAGGCTTCATCGAGCACGACGACGCCTTGCTGGGCGCGGCACAATTGCTCCAATTGGGCCGTGGAGTAACCGCGTCCGCTGGGTGCGTTGGGCGTGGTGACAAAAGTGAGGGCGGCGGCAAAATCCCATTGGCGGCCCCGCTTCAAGTCCCGCGGGGAAGGCAGGGCAAAGTCCCTGGCCAAAGGGACGGCCAGGCTGGAGGCGCCGTGGCCGTCGGCCAGCACGGGATAGAGGGAATAACTGGGCGTGAAGAATTGGACGGTGGCCTTGGAAGGCGGCCCTTTGGAGCCTTGGGCGGGCTGCACGAAAGCGCGCACGGCCAGGGCGAGCAATTCGTCCGACCCGTTGCCCACGATGAAATTGTCCGGGCGGCAACGATGGAATTGGGCCAGCCTGGCCCGCAAGGCGCCGGCGGTGGGATCGGGATAAAGGCGCAGGCGCTCATCCACCGCCGACCGGACGGCCGCCATGATTTTGGGGGAAGGCGGGAAGGGATTTTCATTGGTGTTGAGCTTGATGAGGCCCTGGAGGCGGGGCTGCTCTCCCGGCACATAAGGGCGCAAGGCGCGCACCAGGGGACGGATAAGGGAGGGGGGATTCACCGCGGACGATTAATGGATTGGGAGATGATACTGGGCTGCGGCGGCCGGCGGGAACGCCGCGCCAATAGAAAGACCAGCACCACCGCAACCGTCAATAATGAAAATGCCGCGACATACAACGCCCACTGAGGGCCGCCCGGCGGGGCGACGTTGGCCACGGGCGCGTTCCGGACGGCCGGCGGCGCGGGCGCCGGCGATGGGCCGCCGGGGGTCGTTTCCGCGGCAGGGGCGCGAACCGGGGCCGCGACCGCCGGCTCCGGATTCTGCCGCGCCACGACAGGGGGCGCGGGCTGGGGCGGCGGCGCCGCAACTTCGGGCGCGGGCGGCGCGGCGGCCGGGGCCGGGCGGCTCACGGGCGCAGGCGCGGCGACCGCAATGAGCGGCGTCGCGGGAACCGGCGCAACCACCGGAGCCGCGACGGGCGACGGCACAGGCGGCGACGGCTGAGGCGTTGGCGCGGGCGGCGCGGCCACGGAGACCGGCGGCGGCGCGGCGGGATGCGCGGCGTTGGTGGCGATCATGATGATGGAATGCGTGGGCTGCGGCGGGGCGGGGGCGTTGGTGGGGGCAGGGGGAGGGGCCGCAGCGACGGGCGCGTTGGTTTGGGCCGGCGTTTCCGGGTAGGCGGTGTGCGGAATGGCCACCGGCCCCGGATAATTGATCGTGTAGTCATAAACCGCGCCGTCGCGCGCGGCCAGCACCAGGACGAACGGCTGGCGGGCGTGGCGCAGTTCGCGCGCGTATTTTTTTTGCTGGTTGTTGATCTCCCGGTCGAAGGGCGTTCCTTGAATCAGCCCCTTGCCGTCGGAAACCAGGACCACGGTCAGCCTCCGGGAGTTTCTGATGACCTGGCGCAGGGCGGGCATGACCCGTTCCAAATGGGCTTTTTTGCCGTATGGCAGGTCCCGCAAATAAACCGCCATGTCGCCCACGATGGCGATTTTGTCCTCCTGCGACCAGACCTGCATGGGAAAGTCGGTGTGGAGGCTGTCATCGAAGGTCCAGAGGCCGAGGGTGTCGCCCTGGCGGAATTCGCCTTGCATGTCCGAAACCAGGAGGGCAACGACGGTTTGGAGGCTGGCATTGGAGCAGGCGCGCATGGCGGCGGAGGTGTCGAAGATGAACAGGAACCGGTTGTCCTGGCGTTTTGGATTGCCGGAGGCGTCCTGCGCGGCCGAGGGCAGGGCGGCCAGGAGAAGCGCGGCCAGGAGCGGGGCGGCGGCAAAGAGGAGCCGGCTCAAAGCGGGGCATTTTTTCATGGGCGGGGCGGCGCCGCCTTGGCGCGGGTTCTGAAACGCAGGCGTTCGGAGCGGTTATGCCGCGCGATGTCCCGGCCCTGCTCTTCCAGGACGCTCTCGACGTCGTCGATAAAATTCAAGCAACTGGCGGTCATGCCTCCGTGGTAGGCGACCGTCTCGCGTTCCACGTAATCATCGGTCACGGCCAGCACTTCGCCAAAGGCCTGCAGCCGAAACGCCACCCGCTCGATGATGTCGTCGGCGGTCTGTCCGCTCCGCGAGTAGAGCACTTCCAACTCCGGCGTGGGCGGCGGCGCCGTTTTGCCGCCGCGCGGTCCGGCGCCATCGAAGACGATGGTGATGGGGGTGCCGATGGCGTCGCGGTAGAGGGTCAGGCGGCGGATCAATTCGTCGCGGGCGGCGGCGGAATGGCGGGGTTTGCCCGGCGCCAATTGCGGCCAATTGTGCAGCAAGCTGTAACCATCGACCAATATTCGAACCAGCGCCATGCCCGGAGCATAAGAGAAGCGCGCCGAATGTCCAAGCCAGAATGAAATCGTTGGAACGAATTTCCCGGCGCCCTTGCTTCAAATGATTCAGCATGGCCAGAACACAACAGCTTTTCCGCGCCCGATTCCTGGAGCCAAAAAGCGAACTGGTTAATGCAGAAAGGCTTACGACGCAGAGGCGACGGCGGCATGGATTCTGCGTACCGCGTAAGGGGCGCGGGATGGCTTGAGGCGGGTTTGATGGGAAGTGGCGCGGCAAGTTCAGCAGGCGGCTGGAGTCGAGCTCGAGTCGCGGCCGGACTCGACGCGGCCGTTTTTGGCCGGGCTGGAATGAGGACTCACCATCATTTGCGCCAAATTGTGGCATTTTTGTTGATAATTTGTTGATAAATTGCCGTTGACACTTTTGGGCGGTTCTGCAATTCTGGCGTCCTATTTCGAGGAAGCGGGAGAGAGGGAGAGTCGGGTTGATTTTTGCAATAACGGGCGGCCATTCTTGCGGGGCGGGGATTGATCCGGTCCAGTTTTATCTGGATCGGCACGTCAGCAATTCAGAGATTTGCAGAGCACGAGAATACCAGGACAGAGACGCCAACAAAACCCTATGAAAAAGCGTATTCTTCAGGCCATTGCGCAAGCGGCTTTGCGCCTGTGCCCGGCCGCGTTTGAATCGGCTTTTCACCGGGAGAATTCCGTCCGGCGCCTGATTCGCGGTTTTTTTCGATTTTCGATTGACATTTGGCGGCGGCACTCCAAGATTCACCTGTTCACGCAGGAAGACGCGATCGTTTTATGGGACTCGGCGGTAACCGAATTGAGGCCATACATGAAAGAGTTTTGGGAAAGCCCGGCCGCAGGACTGTTCCATGCCCAACAGATGGAACGTCAGTGGTCGACTTGCGGGCCGGAACGGTCAGGGTGGGCGGAAATTCACACAATCGTAACAAAATCGCCGCACCAATGAAATGTGATTCAGGCAAAATTGGCCATGCGGTGAGGACCGCGAAGTGTTTAGTAAATCTTGTTTTGTAAATGATAACAACTAACCCAACAAATCTATGAAAAAACTAGCAGTATTGCTCCTATACCCGATCCTGGCGTCGGTATCCCTGCAAGGGCAGTTGCTCTGGCAGGACTCATCGAATTACCCTTACATAAATGGAAGCATTGAAGCCCAGGGCCAGTGGTATTGCTTCTCTCCGGTAAACAGCACCAATCAGGATGCCCGGGTGACGAACAACGTTTTGCTCTTAAATACGAACGCCTATGACGAAGTGGCGGCGCCCAGCAACGGCTGGTACAACGGCTCCGAGTTCACTTTCGCCAGTTTTGCCATCAATGTCAGCCAAGTGCCCACCACAGACGGCGGCTATATCTGCCAATTCATCAATAATGGGGGCAGCAATCGTTGCTGCAATTTGTTCGTGGACGCGAGCGGCACGAACGTGCCGGGAACCTATCGGCTCGGAATTGCCAATTTTTCCACTTCGTTCGGAAGCGCGTATCAGCCGATCAATTATCAAATGGACCTGGCGCCGGGCATCTGGTACACGGTGGTGATGCTGTTCGACAACAATCCCAATAACGAAATCTTCGCTGGCTCCACGCTTTGGGTCAACCCTTCGGAACAAGATTGGATAAACGCGGAGAATAACGATGTGATCGGCCCGGGACCTGGCGAAGGAGGCTATGGCCTAGGTTATGTTTTTGCCACTGACCAGCCCATCACCGGAGTCACGGCAGACTTTGCGATCCAGGCGATTGCCTTCGAACCCTACGCCATGGCCGGCATCAGCAACGTCATGGCCGGCGCTTCGTTTGAGTCCGTGAACACCACCAATCTCCCGGTCATCGGCATTCAGCCCCTCTCCCAAACCAATTATTCCGGGGACACCGCGACCTTCTACACGGTGGCCTCGGGGGCGGATCTGACCTACCAATGGTATTCCCAGACGTTTGGCGCTTTGACGGATAACGGCACGACCATCATCGGTTCCCAGAGCAACATCCTGGTGCTCAACGACCTTTCGGCCACGGACGAATATTATGCGGTGATCACCGACGCCTACCTCAACAGCATTGACACCGCGTATGCCACCAACACGGTCATCACCACGCCGACGCCGCCGTTTTTCACGGAATCCGCAGATAATTGGACCAACACCTTGTTCACCACCGCCACCTTTAACGACGTGGCCCACGGCACCGGTCCGATCACTTATCAGTGGTATTTTGCGCCGACCAACCTGCCGATCACCTACTCGGCGTTGTCGGGGGACACCAATGCGAGCTTGAGCTTGACCCTGAACGACTACACGTCCGCGGGAAGTTATTATGTTGTCGCCACCGGCGGGGATGGTTCCACCTACGGTCCAACGAACAGCCTTGTGGAGCTCGCCCCCGTCGCAGGCAACCTTCCGCAATTGTACGCTCTGCTGCTCAGCTACACAAACCAGCTTGTCGCCCATCCGACCACGACGATCACTGTAAACAGCAACAATGTCACGGTCAGCGGTTACGTCACGACCTATGGCGGTTTCGGCAGCTCCTACGACGAATACTTCGTGCAGCAGCCGGCGGGTTACGGGATTCAAGTTTACCTTTACGGCTATAACAACACGAATACGCCGCCGGTCGGGTCGTACGTGTCGATCACTGGTGAGGTTGTGATCTATCGCGCCGCGTTGGAAATAGAGCCGACCTCCCCTTCCGCCATTGTGCAGGAAGCGGCGCCGGTTGTTCCGCTCACTCCGACGTTGGAAAATGCCAACTTCAAATATCTGACCGCCAACCCTCTGAGCACGAATTCGTTGCTGCTTGGCGATTCGCTGATAACCCTTACCAACGTGTATATCTATAGCAACAAGGCCGGCGTCACCTTCCCCCCCGGTTATACCTTCTACAACAACGGTTACCAGACGGCATACATTACTGTTGGTCCCTACAGTGCGAGTAACACTAATGTGATGTCGGTCTATCAGTTTACTTACAATTATCCGAACACCTACCCGGCAAGCGGGACGGGAACTTTAAGCCCGTTCCACGGCCAGGTGATTCCAAGCTATTGCTATCAACTGACCGGGGTCTATAATCCCTATGGCGGAGCGCCTGAAATCGAGCCTTCCCGCCTGGCCGATTATGTGACGACACAGCCGCCGAGCTTCTCCACCACCATCGCGGAGACGAACGGCAAACCCACCATCCAATGGCCGGCGGACACGGGCGCGACTTACAGCGTTCATAGCGCGACGAGTCTGCTTGGACCGTGGATTCAAGCGGCCTACGGTCTGACTTACTATCCCACAAACGGCGCCTTCACCGACACCAACGCCGGGACGGCGAAGTTCTACCGGGTTAGTACCCCATAAATGGACAATAGAAATCGAAGCAAAGTGAATCATGTGAATGCGCTCCGCCGCAAGTGGGGCGCATTCACGCTCATTGAACTGCTGGTGGTTATCGCCATCATCGCCATCCTGGCGGCGTTGTTGCTGCCGGCCCTCGCCAGTGCCAAAACGCAGGCCAAGAAGACCCAGTGCATATCCAACTTAAGGCAATGGGGAATTGCCGGCCAGATGTACGCCGGCGACACTAAAAACAACATCCCTTGGGATGGCTTTTACATGGATGACCCGCAGAATGGGCCTGAATGGTGCGGTCCGGCTGGCGGTTCATCCCAGTGGCCGAATGAAGGCACGACTCAGGATCCCTACGCCTGGTTCAATGTCCTTCCTCCATTGGTCAGTCAAAAGACTTTGGCGTGGTTTGCCAACAACATGAGGCTGGGCCATGGCTTCAGCACGACCGAAGCGACGGTGTACATGCCATTTCCGGGCAATAGCAAGGGTCAGTTTTGGTTGTGTCCAAGCGCCCAGATGGCCCTCTCGACCATCGAAGCGGGCTTGTTGGCGCAGGCCAACAATTCACCCAATAACCTGCCCGGCGGGTGCGGTTTTTTCAGCTATGCTATGAATATTGATCTGAAGAAGGAGACCTACTCCGATAATGTGAGCTACCCCTACATGCCAAAAATGAGCGAGTTCAGGAAGCCCTCCGCTACGGTATTCATGTTTGACCAGCTTTTTGATCCGGTTTCGGAAGTTGTCAATAACGCTGACAATCAGTCGCCTCAATACAACTCGGTCAACCCGGCGGATCGGTACAAGAACTTCGCCTGGCGTCATGACAAAGGAGGGGTGATCAACTTCCTGGACGGCCATAGCGCCTATTTTAAGACGAACTCCATAAATAAGCCCCAAACCACCGGTCCAGATGGCAGATACTATGAGCCTTTGCTGCCGGATGTCGTTTGGAACGCGCCCTACCGCGCGTTACCGGGCAACGACTGACGCGCCAGGCCCCGGCTTGGTGATGGAATCGCGCAAGGGCTGCCGCTTTTCAAGGGCATCGCGCATCAGCGCGGCGCTCTTTCTCTCAGAGCGTGTTAAAAAGCTCATTTTTTACGCCCCGGCTCGGCAGGAGCCTCGCCCTACCGAGGCGTTCGTGGTAGGGCGAGGCTCCTGCCGAGCCGGGACTGGATCAAGTCAGGGTTCGACGGAGTCTCACCCCACCGTTGACGATTTCGAATCGATCCGCCATTTTTCGCACATGGCGCTCTCAGACTCCTTGGAAAGTGTCCACCTTTTGGGGGACAGGGCTCGGGTTGGCGCGTTATTTTCTCGACGGCGGTTGGGAACTTGCCACACTGGGCCGATATGAAATCTCTGCATCGAATCTTTGTGTCCCTGCTGGCCTGTTGCTCCGTCACATCGGTCTTTGGGTGGGGCGACGAAGGGCACAGGACCATCGGCGCCATGGCGGACAAGCTCATTGCCGGCAGCGCCGCCGCCACACATGTCCGCGCCTTGCTGGGGGAGGAGACCCTCTCCACCGCCTCGGTCTGGGCCGACCAGGTCAAAGGCAGGAACGACCAAACGCCGGAGATGCTCCAGTTCAAACAGGACAATCCCCGCCATTTTGTCTTTCATTATACGGACATCCCCTTTGAGGAGTCGGGATACCGGGACGATTCGGTTGGCGCGACGAATGTCGATGTGGTCCACGCCATCCCGGCCTGCATCCTCATCCTGCAAGGGCGGGCGGGGGAGCAGAGCTTGTTCACCAATGTCAGCCCGAAAGTGGCTTTGCGCCTGCTGGTCCATTACATCGGCGACATCCACCAGCCGCTGCACGTGGGCGCCGGTTACCTGGACGGGACGAATTTCATCGATCCCAACGGCTACGGCAAACCGTTCAAGGACGACCAGGGGGCGAACCGGCTGCTGTTCGGCGGCACCAACAAACTGCATTTTTTCTGGGACATCACCGTTGTTCAACTTGACATGACCAACGCCCATGCGCAGACGCCGCAGGACTACGCCGGGATTTTGTTGAGCAAGCCGGCGCCCCCCTGGCGGGACTCCGGGCCGATGATGAATTGGGACCGGAAATGGGCCAACGAAAGCCTGGCGCTCTCCGCCAGGGTCCATGACGTGACGGTGCTGGATGAGGACGACAGCCAGTTGGATTATCGGACCAGCTTGCCGCGGCCGCAGTGGCACATCAAAAACTTGACGCCTGAACAAATCGCCTGGTCCTGCAAAATCGCCGAGGAACAGATGACCAAGGCGGGATACCGGGTGGCGGAGATGCTGGAGGCGATTTGGCCGGACAAGCCGTAGCGGAATTTTTTATTTACCCCGATTGGGCGGCTGGAAGGAGCCGGGGTCGAGTCGCAAAACAGGACAGCGCGTCCCGGAACTTTACAGTTGCCAGGCTCCGGTGAGGAACCGATCCGCTGGCAGGTTCCTTAAGACAGGAGTTTTGACACCTTCTGATGCAAGTCCATGTAATCGAACGGCTTCTGCAAGACGGCGCTCACGGGGCTGTTCGGACGGAACCTGAAGTCATGCCCTGTCATCATGAGAATGGGCTGCTGCGGTTCCAATTGCCTGATGCGAGTGGCGAGCTCCTCGCCATCGACGAAGGGCATCAGGAAATCGGTCATCACCAAGTCGAAGCGGCCCTTGGTGAACAAGGCATAGGCCTCGGCGCCGTTATTGGCCTCGACGACTGTATGCTCGTCCTGGACCAGCAGTTCCTTGATGAATTCGCGCATAACGCGTTCATCCTCAACCAGTAATATGCGTTTCCCAGGGTTTGGCTCTTTTTCCATATCAGTTTCTCAGGATGGTCAAAGCAAAATGGTTGCCACATTGCGAGTAAGAAGGGTTAATTTTGGGTGGAGAAAGCCCGCGGAAGGCGTAACCTTACGGTGCCATGAGACGCGAGACCGACTTTGTGCTGGAGAAGGCCCCGTGGCCCACGATGCTGCTGGAGGCCGAGGGCGGGATTTGCCGCGCCAACCAGGCCGCCCGCCGCCTCTTCGGCCTGCCGGACGAATTGCCCGGCACCACCCTGGCCGCCATTTGGGATGAGGAAAACTCCTCGTCCGCCGCCGGTTTTTTGCAGCAGCAAGCCGGGGGTGAAACCGCCCCGTTGAAACTGCGCCTGCAGGGCGGCCGCAAATCCCCCTTCATCGCCCACCTCGCCAAAGTGGCGCGCGAGGGCCAAAATTACTTTATTTTACAGCTTTTCAAGGAGTCCGGCTCCTCCTTCCCGGACCTGGCCTACGTGCCCGCGCCCAAGGCCGCCCCCGCCGCCGCAGACAAGAATAAGATTGCCGTCGGGCTGATGGAAGCGGCGTGGCCGGCGCTGGTGGTGGAGGCGGACGGAAAGATCGTCCAGGCCAATCCGACGGCGGGGCGCTTTTTTGGGGCGAAGGCGGCGGCGGGCGCGATGCTGGCCGGGATTTGCCCGCCGGAGGAAGCCGCCGCGGTGAAGAGATTATTGCAGGCCGACGCGCCGGCCCCGGCCGCGCCGCTCAAGGTCTGCCCGGCGGATGGATCGAGCGCGGCGTTGCGGGTCGAGCGCTGCCCGGCCGGAGATTCGGGCCGGACGCTGCTGCAATTTTTCAGTGTGGAGCACAAAAGCGAGGCGGCGGCGGCCGCCCCGTTGAAGATGGAGGAGGAATTTGTGCTGCAGAACGCGGAATGGCCCGCTTTGCTGGTGCATCGAAGCGGCAAGGTTTTACGGGCCAATCGGGCGGCGGTGCGGGCCTTCGGGGCGAGCATCGGGCGGGAAGAGGCCCAACTGGGCACCATTTGGTCGCCGTTCAACCGGGATTCCTGCCAGCAGTTCCTCAATTTGCCGCCGCCCTCCGAACCGACGGCGTTGAAGTTCCTGCTCAAGAGCGGATTGCCGGGGGACTATGGCGGACAGCTTTGCATCACGGAAGAGGAGGACGTCCTGTTGCTGCAATTGCTCAAGAGCGCCCTGCCCGCGCCCGAATCGGCCGCTGAACCAAAACCCGCAGCGGAAGCGGCGGCGGCGGCCGAGGCCGCGCCGGGGGGCACGGAGACCAGCCTGGCGCACAAACAGAAGCTGGACTGCGCGTTGCAACTGGCGCGCTCGGTGGCCCTGGACTTCAACAACGCCCTGACCAGCATTCTGGGCCACGTCTCGCTCCTGCTCAGCAAGACGGACAGCGGCAATCCCTGGCGCAGCTCGTTGGTGGAGATCGAGAAGTCCGCCTCCAAAGCGGCCGAGATCGCCAATGACCTCGCCGCCTTCAGCCGCCAGGAGAAGGACGCGCGGGTGCAGGTGGCGGGCAACCTGAACACGCTGGTGGAAAGGACGGTGGAGATGTTCCAGGGCACGATGCGAAGCACCATCGCCGTTTCGCGGCAACTGGAGCGGAAGCTTTTCACGGCCAATTTCGACGAGGCCAAAATGCTGCAGGCGCTGGTCAAGGTTTTCGAGAATGCGGTCGAGGCGATCCAGGGGACGGGCAAGATCAATGTGCAGACCCGGAACCTGGAATTGACGGAGGCGACCCAGGACCGGACGGCCAAGTTGAATGCGGGCAATTATGTGTGCGTGGAAGTCTCCGACACCGGCTCCGGCATCGCCGATGAGGTGATGCCGCACATTTTCGAGCCGTTTTTCTCGACCAAGGGGGCGCGGCACCGCGGGCTGGGGCTGGCCTGGGTCTATGGCATCGCGACCAATCACGGCGGCGGGGTGGCGGTGTCCAGCCAGCCGGACATCGGCACGACGGTGCGTCTCTACCTGCCGGCCAACCGCAAGATCGTGCGGGACGCGCCGGCGGCCGACGGGGATTTGAGCGGGGCGCAAACCATCCTGTTTGTGGATGACGAGGACCTGCTGCTGACGATGGGGCGGATGGTGCTTTCCTCCTACGGCTACACGGTGTTGACGGCCAGCAGCGGGCAGAAGGCCCTGGAACTGTTCACCCATTCCAAGAAGAAAATCGACCTGGTCATCACCGACCTGGTCATGCCGAACATGAGCGGACGGGAATTGAGCGAGCACATCCTGCGCCTCCAGCCCGACGCGCGGATTATCTGGTCCAGCGGCTACGTGCGGTCGGCCAACGCCCAGGAAGAGGAGCGCTACCTGCAGAAACCCTTCACCACGCAGGACCTTTTGCGCAAAGTCAAGCAGGTGCTGGCGCAATAAAAATAATTAATCATAAGTTGACATTATTTTACGGTTCGCTTTAAATGGGGCCATGCAGATCGAAAGCTTCAAGGTCTTTTGTGATTTGGCTGAAACGGAGAGCTTTACCCGGGCGGCCCAGATCAACAACGTCACGCAATCGGCGGTCAGCCAGCAAATCAGTTCGCTGGAGCGCCAATTCAAGTCCTTGCTGATCGAGCGCAGCAAGAAGAAGTTCCGCCTGACCCGGGAGGGCCAGGTGCTCTACGAATACAGCAAGCAAATCAACCAAACTTATGATTCGCTGCAAAACCGGCTCCAGGAGATCAAGGACATCATTTCCGGGACGATTCGGGTGGCGACGATCTATAGTATTGGCCTGCATGACTTGCCCCCCTATCTGAAGAAGTTTCTCAAGCTCTTCCCCACCGTCAACGTCCATGTCGAATACCGGCGGGCCAACCAGGTCTATGAAGACGTCCTGGGCAACGTGGTGGATTTGGGCTTGGTGGCCTACCCGACGCGCGACGCCAAGCTGGAGATGGTGGCGTTGCGCAAGGACACGCTGGTGCTGATCTGCCATCCGCACCATCCCCTGGCCAAGGCCAAGTCGGTCAAGCTCAGCCAGTTGGCCGGCGAGAAATTCATCGGCTTCGAGCCGGATATTCCGACGCGCAAGGCGATTGACCGCATCCTCAAGGACCACGATGTGAAAGTGGAGACGGTGATGGAGTTTGACAACATCGAGACGGTCAAGCGGGCGGTGGAAATCGAGGCCGGCATATCCATTGTGCCGCGCGGCACGGTCACCCAGGAAGTGGCCAAGCAAACGCTGGCGGAAGTGAAAATCGAAGGGCACGAATTCTACCGGCCGCTGGCGGCCATCTACAAAAAGAACAAGGTCCTGTCGCCAGCCATGAAGCAATTCCTGGCCATGCTCAAAGCATAGAGTGTCAGCGCAGGTTCCTGGGATTGAGGGGCCGGAGGTCCCTGGGCAGGAACAGGCCGTTTTTGCGGATCAGTTCGCCGTCGAACCAGACTTCGCCTCCGCCCCATTCGGGGCGCTGGATGAGCACCATGTCCCAATGCACGGCGGAGCGGTTGCCGTTGTCGGCCGCTTCGTAGGCCTGGCCGGGCGTGAAATGGAGGGAGCCGGCGATTTTTTCGTCAAATAGAATGTCGCACATCGGTTCCAGGATGCAGGGATTGAACCCCAGGGAAAACTCCCCGATGTAGCGGGCGCCCGCGTCGGTGTCGAGAATCTCGTTCAAGCGGCGGTTGTTGTTGGAGGCGGCCTTGATGATTTTGCCGTCGCGGAATTCGAGGCGGACATTTTCAAAGCGGGTCCCGGCATAGAGGGTGGGGGTGTTGTATTGCAGGACGCCCTGGACGGAGTTCCGGACCGGGGCGGTGAACACCTCGCCGTCGGGGATGTTGCGTTTGCCCCCGGCCAGGAGGGCGCCGATGCCCTTGATGCTGAAGCGCAGGTCGGTGCCGGGGCTTTTGATGCGCACCTGGTCGGCCTTGTTCATGCGCTTTTGCAGCGGGATCATGGCCCGGGCCATTTTCGGATAATTCATCGTGCAGACGTCGAAGTAAAAGTTCTCGAAGGCCTCGGTGCTCATGTTGGCGGCCTGGGCCATGCTGGGGGAGGGCCAGCGCAAGACGCACCAACGGGTCTTGTTGACACGCTGGTCGAACACCGGCCGCATGAGCTTGGAATAGAGGGCCATGAGATGGGAGGGCACGTCGGAGGACTCGCTGGCGTTGTCCGACCCGCGCACGGCGATGTAGGCCTGGACCTGTTTCATGCGGAACAATTCCACCTTCCGCACCAGGGCGGCGTGCGGGCGGTCGGTCTGGCGCTGGACTTCGCGGCTGATGCGGGTGTGGCGCGTTTCGATGAGGGGGATGGCGCCGATTTTCCGAGCGGCCCGCATCAATTGGATGGCGAACTCATCCGGCACGTCGATCATCTCCAGCAGGATGCGGTCGTTCTTCTTCAATTCAACGGAATAGTTGACCAGGAGGCCGGCCAGTTTGGCGTAGCGAGGGTCCGTCATAATTCAATGGCAACAAACTTAAGCGCGCCGCGCGGGGGCGCAACGCTCAATTTTGCGCAGGGCGCGCTCTTGTCTTTGGGTCTCGGCGCGCAGCAACTCCTCCGCCGACCATCCCTTGCCCTGCGCCGCGCCCGCCAGCGCAAACAGCTTCCTGGCCAGCGCGGCTTTGGTTCCGGGCCGCCGGCGCGGGGCGGGCGGCGCGGCCAGTTTGGCCTTGCGCGCCTTTTTGAGCAGTTTTTCCGCCCGGAGCAAGGCGGGCAGGTGTTTTGGGATGCCGTCCAAGGCGGAGGGGCGGGCGTGGCGGGTGCCGTGCTTTTCAGCTTTCTTGATTTTGTCCCAGTTGGCCCACACTTCGTCCACGCCTTTGACTTTGAGGTTGGCGAAGACGTGCGGATGGCGGCGGACGAGCTTCTCGGTGATGCGCCGCGCCACTTGCTCGAAATCAAACGCGCCGCGCTCCCGGGCCAATTGGCAGTGGAATATCACCTGCAACAGCAAGTCGCCCAGTTCCTCGGCCATCTCCTGATCGTCGCCCGCCTCGATGGCGTCGATCAATTCATAGACTTCCTCGACGGCGTGAAAGCGCAGGGTCATGTGGTCCTGCTCGCGGTCCCAGGGGCAGCCTTGCGGGGAACGGAGCCGGGCCATGACCGCCAGCAGGTCGTTGAGGGCGGACTTTGTTCTCATCGGCGGAGCAGACGGCCGGGGCTTCATGCGACTCAGAGCAGGACGAGGTTGTCCCGATGCACCACGACGCCGGAGGCCTGCTTCGCCTTGACCACGTCCGATCCGAATTCGGAGATGCCGCGCGCAAACTCCGTGCCGTCGAGGTCGCAGATGCGCACGACTTCGCCGGGGGCGAACTCAGCCTCGCAACGGGCGATGCCGGGGGCGAGCAGGCTCTTGCCGTTGTCGCGCAGGGCCTTTTTCGCGCCGTCATCGACGAAGAGGGCGCCTTGGGCGCGGTGAAAGAAGGCGATCCAGCGCTTGCGGCCGGCCAGCTTGGAAGGCTGGGCGACAAAGAGCGTGCCCTCTTCCCGGCCTTCGAGGATGCTGGCCAGCACGCTCTTTTTCCGGCCGGAAGCGATGACGAGCGGGATGCCGGAGCGGATGACGATTTTGGCGGCTTGCAGCTTGGAAGCCATGCCGCCGACGGCGGTTTCGCTGCGGGTGCCGCCGGCCATTTTGTGAATGGTGTCATCCAGGTTCTCGATGGCGGCGACGGTCCTGGGGTTGGCTTTGCCGAAGTTTTCGATCAACCCATCGACCGTGGTCAGAATAATCAGCGCATCGGCGGGCAGCAAACAGGCGACCAGGGCGGAGAGGCGGTCGTTGTCGCCAAACTTCAATTCGGTAAAGGAAATGGCGTCGTTCTCGTTGATGATGGGGATGACGCCGTGATCGAGCAGGGTGACCAGCGTGTTGCGGGCGTTGAGATGGCGCTCGTGATGTTCCAGATCATCGTGCGTCAGCAGGACCTGGGCGACCTTGAAGCCGGCTTCGCCGAAGAGTTTCTCGTAAGTGGTCATGAGCCGGGATTGGCCGACGGCGGCGCAGGCCTGCAAGGCGGCCAGTTCCGCCGGCCTTTTCTCGAAGCCCAGCACACCCATGCCCGCGCCGACCGCGCCCGAGCTGACGATGACGACTTGTTTGCCTTGCGCGCAAACGGCGGCGACTTGGGCGGTCAACTGCTTCAGTTGCGCCAAATCCGGCTGCTTGCGGCTGTCGGTCAGGACGCCGGTGCCGAACTTGACCACGAGGCGGCTGGCATTTTTGAGAGCGTCGCGATGCACAAAAGAGAATGCTAAATGCTAAATGCTAAATGCTAAAGTTGTTTTTTCCGTCTTCAAACTTCAGGCTTTGACCTTTCAATATGGAACAATTGCAGGATTTAAAACCACGGACGAAGGCATTCGCCCTGCGGATCATCCGTATGCACTCCAAGCTGCCGAAAAACAATCCGGTCGCACAGGTGCTTGGCAGGCAGGTCCTTCGTTCTGGAACGTCTGTCGGCGCAAACCATCGCGAGGCATCACGCGGTCGGTCAAAAGCCGAGTTCATCTCCAAGATCGGCGATTGCTTGAAAGAGATTGAGGAAACGGAGTATTGGCTCGAGTTGCTCGTGGACAGCCGTTGCGTGGCATCGAGGCAGATGACCGGCTTGCTCGACGAGACGCGCCAACTTATCGCCATCTTTACCACCATAGACAAACGCTCGAAGGAGAATTTTTAGCATTTAGCATTTAGCATTTAGCATTGATTTAGCATTTAGCATTGAGATGAAACTCCAAGCCTTCGGCAACGCCGCGGCCGTGGGTCAACTCACTGACAAAGCCGTTTTGGCCGCGCACAGCTTCTTTGATGGCTTGGACGGCATTGGCGGGGGCGGCCAGGCAGCGGGCATGACGGCGGGAGAGCATGGGCAAATCATTGTGGTGATCGCCGGCGGCAAACGTTTCCTCCGGGGCGACGCCCAGGTGACGGGCGATCTCGGCCAGGGCTGTTCCTTTGTTGAAGGCCTCGTGACTGAACCGGGCGCAGACGCTGTTGCGGACGACTGTCAGATGCGGCACGGTGCGACAGTATTCGGCCAGAAACTGGTGGATGACGTCGGCATCGGCGTCGGCTTCGGCCACAAAGCAAAAGGGCGACCAGGCATCCTCGAAACAGATGGCGCCGAAACGTTGCTCGACCCAGGCGCGGAGGCGCGGCACGTCGGGACGCACCCGGCGGAACAGATCGGCATGAGCTTGGTCGCAGGCGCGGTTCCAGGCGGCGTCCGCGACGTATTCGGAATGCCGGCGGGCGTAAATTTCCCGTTCGACCAGGACGAGGAAATCGGGTCTGATCAGCAAATCAGCGCTGCCCAAGGCTTCCATCAAGCTGGACAAATCGCGTCCGGTGTTGATGACCCATTTGGCCCCCTCCTTTTGCAGCCGGGCGATGAGGTGTTGCAACCCAAGCGGCACGGGCGGATCCTCGGATTCGGCAAAGAGCGTCCCGTCGAAGTCCGTCGAAATCAATCTAATCATCGCGCTCCCATTATCAGGCGCGGAGAGGGGGAAGAAAAGGCTAAAGCCTGCCGGCGAAGTCGCGATTGAACTTCAGCGCCTCCTTTAAGGCCGAGCGGATGTTCTTCAAAAGCTCGGCGCGCGTCCTGCCCTGGCAATTGACGCCGGGTATCTCCTGCACCCAGCCAATCCACCAACCTTCGTCCTTTTTAATGACTGCTGTAAACTGGCGCTTCATGAGCGAATCCATTGCAGCAACAGTAGATGAAATCCTCACGCAAATCAATGTAAAAGAGAAAATCGGAGATGACGGAGAAAGCCCAAAAGAGCGCCTCCTGCCGTGATGTACTGGTTCAGCGAACATGCCACTTTTGGGCTGGTCTTGACAGCAAAAGCAGCGCACCATTGGGGCATGGCAGGAAAACGTTTTGGTTCCGGTCGTGCCAAGGCCGCTTGCGCCAAGGGAGGGCATCCAACCCTTGTCTTCCTCAAACCGTTGAGGTCCGATCGGCTACCATGCTCCGGTCCACACGAGGCGAATTGTGCAAAAGTACGGTTTGACACCTTTTACTGATTTATGGCTGTGAGGATTTGACATCGATTAACGACCGATGAAAAAGAACGAAGACATATGACTCAGGATCAAAGAGAGTTGCGCGCAGGTATGTTTGTGCTTTGTGTGTTATGGTTATGTATTAGTGTTACAGATCCTCATTTGTATAATGAATACGGGAGCCGGGCGCTTTTGTTGTTATGTGGTTGGTCGTTGATGTTTATATTCTTTCGATCAGCTTATCGGAACTGGCCAATTATGAATAAATGGCAACGAGCCTTGAGGACCTTTATAATTACACTTTTAGCATTGTTGTTCGGTTTATGGTTGGTATGCGAAACTAAATTCAGTTAAAGAATATGTCGGCTCAAAGTGTGAAGCCAAATGTTCTTTAGGAGAGACCTGCGGAGACACTTACGATATGATGAATGCTCCTCGAAAGGGTCAAACCGTCCTTGTGCATAATCCATTCCTTTCTGCATTTTTCTCAATCTGCTATACCGCCGCCGTGTGGCTGCGGAACCAGTCGATGAAAAGGGGGATGCCGTCCTCCACTTTGACGCGGGGACGATAGCCGAGGCGCTGGCGGGCTTTGGTGATGTCGGCGAAGGTCAACGGGACGTCGCCCGGCTGCGGGGGCTGGCGGTCGATGATGGCCTTCTTGCCCAGGGCTTTTTCCAGAAGGGTGATCAAATAGTCCAGCTCAACGGTTCGGGATTCGCCAAGATTGAAGATCTCATAGCCGAATTTCTTTTGGACGCACGCCATGATGCCGTCGAGGGTGTCGGTGATGTAGGTGTAATCGCGCGCGGCGGCGCCGTCGCCGAAAACGGGGATGGGCTGGCCGGCGTCAATCAGGCGGGCGAATTTGTGGATGGCCAGGTCGGGCCGCTGGCGGGGGCCATAAACGGTGAAGAAGCGCAGCATGACCACGTCCATGCCGTAGAGATGATGATAGACGTGGCCGAGGGCTTCGCCGGCGAGTTTGCTGGCCGCGTAGGGCGATATGGGCGAGAAGATCGGGTCGCTCTCGGTGAAGGGCACGCGGGAGTTGACGCCATAGACGGAGGAGGAGGAGGCCAGGATGATTTTGCCGACGCCATGACGGCGCGCGGCGTCGAGCACTTGGGCGGCGCCTTCGACGTTGACGCGCTGGCAGAGGGCGGGTTCCAGCAGGCTGGGCCGCACCCCGGCGCGGGCGGCCAGATGAATGACTTGATCGAAGCGGACGCCGCCCAGGAGTTGGTCCAGGCAGGCGGCATCGGTGATGTCGCCCGGCACGAAAGTGAACGGCTGGCCGGCGCGCTCGATTTCGCGGAGGTTGCGGCGTTTGATGGCCGGGTCGTAGAAGGGGTCCAGGTTGTCCAAAGCCCAGACGCCGTGCCCCGCCTGGAGCAATCGCTCGCAAAGGTGCGAGCCGATAAAACCCGCGCCGCCCGTGACCAGGAAATTCATCGCGCCCAGCTTAGGCGCAACAAATTGAACTTTAAACTTCAAAGTTTGCGGTTAACTTTCCAGCGTCATGGCGAATGAACCGTTGCTCAAGCTGGACCTGCCCGGCGTCAGGAAATTCAAGAGCGGCAAGGTGCGGGAGGTGTTCGATCTGGGCGACTGCTTGTTGTTCGTGGCCACGGACCGGATTTCGGCCTTTGATTGCGTGCTGCCGACGGGCATTCCGCGCAAGGGCGAGGTGCTGACGCAAATCTCCCATTTCTGGTTCCGGCAAACGGCCGGGATGGTGGAGAACCACCTGGCCGGGAACGGGGCGGAGGCGTTGCCGGCGGAGTTGGGGCAGTTTTCCGCGCTGCTGGGCGGCCGCAGCATGTTGGTGAAAAGGACCCAGCCGCTGGCCATCGAATGCGTCGTGCGGGGCTACCTGTCCGGGTCGGGTTGGAAGGATTACCAGAAGACGGGACGCGTCTGCGGCGTGGCGCTGCCGGCCGGCCTGCGCGAATCGTCGCGGCTGCTCCAGCCCATCTTCACCCCCGCCACCAAGGCCGAGAGCGGGCACGATGAGAACATCTCCTTCCAAGAAGCCGCCCGCATTGCCGGGCCGGACATCGCGGAGCGGGCGCGGGAGTTGAGCCTGAAAATCTATGCCTTTGCCGCCGACTACGCCCTGCAACGGGGCCTCATCATCGCCGACACGAAATTTGAATTTGGGCTGCGGGAAGGGCGGCTGATCCTGATCGATGAAGTCCTGACGCCGGATTCGTCCCGTGTCTGGCCGGCGGACCAGTATGAGGCGGGGCGCGGGCAGCCGAGTTTTGACAAGCAATACGTGCGGGACTACCTGGAGACGTTGTCCTGGAACAAACAGCCTCCGGCGCCCGCCCTGCCGCCGGAAGTCGTGGCCCGGACGACGGAGAAATACCTGGAAGCCTACGCGCGATTGACGGGAAACAAGCTTTGACCACACGCCGCCATGCAAAGCCTGGTTGAAGATTTCCTGGTCTATTTGCGCCATGAACGGGGCCAGGCGGAGCATACGGAGAGAACTTACGCGGCGCTGCTGGGCAATTTTTTGGCCTGGGCGGATAAACATGGATTCAAGGATTGGAAGGACGTCACCCTGCGCCACCTGATGGATTTCCTCGAAGACGAACGGAGCCGCGCGTTGAAGGAGCCGGAAGGCGGCGCGCGCCGGCTCAGTTCGGAAAGCCTTTACCTGCAAATCGCGGCCTTGCGGGCCTTCTACAATTTCGCCGAGGCGGAAAAGCTCCTGCCGCAGAACATCGCGGAAAATCTTTCGCTGCCGCGCCGCTGGAAACGGCTGCCCAAGGCGCTGTCCAATTCGGAAATCGAGCAACTGCTCAAGCCGGAGGTGCCGGCCACGCCGGCGTCGTTATGCGACCAGGCCGTGCTGGAGCTGGCTTACGCCTCGGGGCTGCGGCTGGCCGAGCTGCGCGCCATCCGCCTGGAGCAACTTCATCTTGACGCCGGGTTTGTCACCGTCATCGGCAAGGGAAACAAGGAGCGCGTGACGCCGGTGGGCCGCGCGGCCATCGAGGCGCTGCGGCGCTATCTCGAATCAGGACGGCCGCGGCTGGTCACGCCCAAAACGCCGGCCAACGTCTTCCTGAGCCGGCGCGGGCGTCCCTTTGCCGCCACCACGTTGTGGGGCCGGATCAAACGGCGGGCACGGCGGGCGCACATCGGGCGGAACATGACGCCCCACATGATCCGGCACAGTTTTGCCACGCATTTGCTGGAGAACGGGGCCGACCTGCGCATCATCCAGGAGCTGCTCGGCCACGCCAACATCAGCACCACGGAAATCTACACCCACGTCGGAGCGCCGCGCCTCCGCGAGATCCACCGCCGCTTCCATCCGCGGGCTTAAGGGGCTGGTTTTGGACGACCATCCGCCGGCGAGACGCCGACAGATGCGACCGGGACGGTCGCGCTCCCCGAACAAGACGCCAATGATTCGGGCTTTTTTCTGTCGCACACTTTTTTCCTTGACAAACGGGACCGATTTGATGTGAATCTAAATATTGATGCGCCCCATGTTCCGGTCTTAACATGGGGCGCATCAATATTGTAATCTTCGGTTTAGAAAGGAACTCGAACGGGGACTTGAGAAAGGAATTTCAAGAGGGGACTTGAGGAGCCAGCTTGAGAAGGGGACTTGCTGGTTTTGGGTGCCTGGCTTTTCGAGGCGGCTTATACCAGCTCCAATTCGCAATAGCACTATGCCGCTCCGGCGGAGCTTTGGTTTTTTGGGGTTGTTACTACAAATATGCCGCTCCGGCGGAGCTTGGGGCCGCAGTTGACAGTGCAGGGCCGTACCGCAAATGGTATTCCGGGTCGGGAGCCAAGTTGGAAGAAGGAAATAAATCCGCCTGTTCTTATAATTTTTCCTTGACATGGTTGCGTGATTCAAGATTTGAATATGTTGTGCCCACATTACAGCATAATTAATGTGGGCACAACATATTCGTATTGACACGGAAGAGATCCAGGAGATTGGAGTCAATTGAATTTCTCCGGTGTCGTTGGTGTGGAATTTGGCTCCTTTCCGCCGTCCAGTCCCGCTCCCCTTCGGTGTCACTTGTTTTGAGGCAAGTCGCCGCCCACCCGACGCGCGGCGGGGAGCTTGACGGGGAGCGGCGCGTTTCTATCATCGTCCAGTGACCGAGAGCGAAACGCGTTATGGGCAGGCCCTCATCGTGCTGCTGGGTGTGTTTGCTTTTGCCGTCATTCTCGCTTTCCACAACATCGCCGAAGGCGACCTGTGGGCCCAGTTGGCCATCGGTGCGTCGGTGTGGGATCAAGGACACCTGCCGCGGCACGACGTCTTCGCCTTCACCCCGACGTTGCCCGAATGGATTGCGCACGAATGGGGCGCGGGCGTGGTCTTCTACGGGACGCTCAAGCTGTTCGGCCCGTGCGGTTTGATGGGTTTGAAGATGGTTCTGGCGCTGGGCGCGCTGGGGTTCGGGCTGGCTGCGGGGCGCAGGCAGGGCTGCGACGCCTACGTGCTTCTGCTTCTGGCCGTCCCCGCCGCGGCTTGCCTTCTGCCCGCCTACATCCCCGTGCTGCGCAGCCATGCGTTTACGTTTTTCTTCTTCGGGCTGACGTTGTTTTGCCTGGAAGAATTGCGCGGGGGACGGCGCTGGCCGGCGGCGG
>Ga0326728_10010253_pt1 | contig 22046 bp, 25 predicted proteins | sample MB3enrmetagenome_FD_207602 | JGI IMG/M metagenome (GOLD analysis project Ga0326728, IMG submission 207602) | Lab enriched peat soil microbial communities from McLean, Ithaca, NY, United States - MB31MN | ecosystem: Environmental > Terrestrial > Soil > Wetlands > Peat | place: USA: New York... | reverse complement strand
CTTGTCGCAACTCTCGCTCATGACTATCCATTTCACTCGTCTCCTTCTCTACGATACACACGAACTTTGACGCCCTTGTCTCCCACATATTGTGCGAAATTGGTCAGGACGCCCAGGTAATACTCCCAGTTGCCTCCGCCAAGATTGCAGCCGATGCGCCAGGGAAATCCTACGCTTTCCAGGCTGGGAACTTGGGCCAGGAGGAGCAGGCAGCGGTAGAAGTAATTCTGACGAGCGCCTGAACCGTCTAAATTGGAGTTTGGGAACTTGGGTCGGCCCGGATAGTATTGGGCATACATGTTGACGACCAGCCTTTGGGATTGGCCGTCTCCCAAGATAGCGATGGTTCCCGGTTTGTCAATATTGGACGTTTCACCGCTGGGAAGCCTGACACGCCTGGCATAGGTGTTGGCATGAGGAAACTTGTCAAAGATGGACTTGGCCACGCCAGCGCTGCCTTGGGTTAGACAGTTGCATTGATGGGCGATGTATTTGTCGGGCGCTTCCAAGAGGTCGCCTGTGATGATCTCAATCATTTCCAAGCCTCTTACCCACTGGAAGGTTGGCCATATGTTGCTTCCAATCCTCTTCCGTTTTCAGGTGATCGGTCTTGCAGTAATGCTCAATCATCTGTTCCTTGGTAAGGCACGTCTCATTCTTACCAGCACGGTTATAGTCAATAGTGTCTTCCAGAGAACTGTGCATCATGGAACTGGTGCCCTTCTCTTCCACTCGGGCCAATCTTTTTTCCAGCTCGTCCATAGAAGAACGACCATACTCCTCTTGGTAGTATTGCTTGAACTCTTCTAAGGACATTCCATAAAGGATGGGCGCATCCACCACAGTAGAGTATTCCAGATACCAGTCTCGGTTGTCTTCTGACAACTTGATAATCATACGGGGCATTTATTTGGCCTGTGTCTCAAATTCGATGATGTATCGAATGTTGTGTTGTTGGTTGGGGCCGTTGGGCGTGTAGGTGATCAACTCGTCATTGATCAATCCAGAGTTTCCTCCCGATTTGGCCCAGACAGAGTGATGAGGTTTGATACCGTTCCTGGTATACATGGAGGAGTAGCCTGCCATCATTTGCTTGCCAAAGGCTACATCGCCCAGGAACAGGTAAGCAGTTTTGTTGTTGCCTTGTGCCCAGTAAGAGCCCTTGACATCACAGTAGTTCATGGACTTGGTGCTATGCACAGCCCAGTAGATGCCGTCCCCATACATAGAGCCAGCGTGAGGGACACCTGATGGACGAATGAGCAATCCTTTGGTGGTGATACCAATCATGTTAGCTCTGCGGGTGCCGTGCCATGCTGGCAGGACATTAGCCTTCTCATAAATGCTTTGCAGTTCTTTTGGAACATCAGGACGCTTCTTGACCAAGCTGGCGTAAATGCTGGAAGGCGAGAACTTACCGCACTCCTTAGCGATCTCCTCGGCATTGTCCATGAAGCGCTTGTCTTCACCGTGTCTCTTCAAGCGGAAGATCTTATGCACCTTCAACTTGCCAAGACCGCTGTGATTACTGGCTCGTGTCTCCAAGACCATAGCTTGCAACCACTTCCAGGTAGCTTCGGATGGATCCACGAACTCCAAATCAGCTTTCAGGGTTTCGTATTGCGCATCCACTGCACTCTTCTTAGAGATGACGGTCTGAATATTCTTGGCATCGCTGAACACGTCCAAGATGTCAAAAGCCTTATCGATCTTGTCGTCAGCATTCAGAAGCAATGCATCCACATCCAGCTTGTAGTAGCCGAAGTTGTGGGGAATGTTGGAGTAGTAGAGGTTGGTAAGTTTGTTGATCTCCTTCTTGTCAGGTTTCGACATATGGACGATCTTGCGTGCCTCTTCCAGGATATCGCGGCCCTTGGTGATCTGATCGAAGGACAACTGACCCAATGGACACTTGTTGGTGTCCAGGTTCAACTCAATGAACTCCTGGGTAATGCCGAACCAAGTGCGAACCAAATCCTTGACCTCGGGGTGCAGCTTGCTGGTATCGCCCTCTTCCTTGACCTCAACGCCAGCCTTCTTCAATGCTTCCACTGAAACGGCGGTGTTATCCACCTTGGCCTTACCGACTTCTGATCCCACATCAGCCTTGACCAACTTGACTTCCACATAACCCTTCTTGGTCTTGCTCTTGATGATCTTGCCAGCTTCCTTTTCAGCGTGGGCTTGGTCATCAGCAATGCGGTATTCCCTGGCTGCTGTGCCGCCCACACGACCGTAGGTGGTAAAAATGCGAGCATCCCCGTTCTTGGCTACCTGAACTTCCAGGTTGTAGAACTTGTTGGAGTTGCCCACAATGTCCGTAAAGTTGAGCGTGGTGCGCCGAATAACATCGTAATTGGAAGGGAAGGATGGCTCCTTGCCCTCATCGTAAGTCTTCAATCCCATTGTAGTATCCTCTATTGATCTTTGCGAACGGCCTCCTCATCGGGAGTGCCAACTATCACTTGCTAATGACAATACACGACCTTTTTCTCGACAAATCACTTATCGGGGACAAACCTCAAATAGACGGCTACCCCATCCAATCCAGTCTCGTAAGCGCACACCATGACCTTCTCTTTGTAAGGCCAGCAACAGTTGTCTTTGTAGCATGATAATTGCTTGTCTTTGCTCTTGTAAAAGGCTCGATGACCAACAGGAGTTAGCCAGAACTGACCATCACAAGAACATAGGAACAGGCACATAAAAACAATCAGGGACTTCATACCCCAATGCCAACTTATTCGCGATGCAGTCGTTCCAGAAGTGAACCCATCATAAGGCTGACAGTTCCGCCTGCAAGTGTCCAAATGATGAACCACTGCCATTGCCATACGTCATGACCCAACAGATACACGATCCATCCTGCATGACAGCCAACGCAAAACCAGCATTCCATCAAGTTGAAAAAGAAGACCCCTACATGCTTGTTCTGCAACAGAGTGCGGCGGAGCCAGTTCATGACGCCCCAAGGGCCATCAGATTGTTTGACAAGGAATGCAAGGCCAAAGATGGCCAGGAATAGAAGGATGGTGGTCATAGGATGATGATGTGTTCGTTCTTGGGAGCACCCAGATAGTGCGCCTCATTGACAATGCAGTGAATGTTTCGACTAACTAAGATGCTCGCCTGTGTGTGCGTGTGTCCAGCCAAGACCGTGGCATGACGCTTCTTATGCTCTGCCATAACCTTCTCAATAGCTCTACCCATACGCATGTTGGTGTTGTAGGGCAGCCAAAATCTCTCCATAAAAGTTCCCACATCACGAGTGGCTTCTCTCCATGGCGGAACGTGCGTCAGGATGTAGATGCTCTTGTAGCCTTGATCAATGGCTCTTTCCAGCTTGTCCTCGATATCATGGGCACTGTCTTTGGCCATCTTACGCCAAAAAGCAATCCTGTCTTCCATAGAGAATAGCTGTCTGAAATCTTTGGTCAAGAACCAATCGAAGGTGAATTGCAGGTATTCTGGCCTGCCCTCTTCGGCATCATACCAACCTTCTGTGCCAATGACGCACACCTCTTCATTGAGACGAACAACGCCAGCATCTGTCATCCAAATGAGGTTAGGATGCTGTTTGCATAACTCCCTAATAGCGGCATGCTGCTTTTGGATGCCAGTGAAGTGATAGTCGTGATTACCCAGGACGAAGTAGATGGGGCACTCAATAGAGGTGGCCAACATCTTCAAGTGCATTGGGGTCAGGATACCATTGGAGATATCACCTGTTAGGAAGAGACCGTCAGGAGCTTCTCTGACAATGTGATTGATGAACCGAGACAACGTCCATGGCATTACCTTGTCCAAGTGGGTGTCGGTTAGCCAGACGAAGCGATGTCTCATTGTTGCCTCACAACATGACGGAATATTGAAAGGCTATCACCACACCTCAGCCGACTTGACGGTCTTGATGATCCTTGAAGCCACCTTGTAGGGGTCTGCGGCACTGTTTGGTCTGCGGTCTTCCAGCCATCCCTTCCAGCCGCTATTCACGGTAGCAACAGGAATACGGATAGAGGCTCCACGGTCAGAGACGCCATACTTGAATTGATCGATGGCAGCAGTTTCGTGCTTACCAGTCAAACGAAGATGGTTATCTGGGCCATAGACTTCGATATGCTCTTTGATCACCGGCCTAAACGCTTCGCAGATCTGGTTGTAAGTCTCTTGGCTTCCGCAGTTGCGTAGTGTGTTGTTGGAGAAGTTAGCATGCATTCCACTACCATTCCAGTCCAAATCACCAAGTGGCTTGCAGTGCCAGTTGATAGCAACGCCATGCTTTTCAGCAGTTCGTTCCAAAAGGTATCGAGCCATCCAGGTTTGGTCTCCGGCTGCTTTGGCTCCCTTGGCAAAGACTTGGAACTCCCACTGACCAGGTGCCACCTCGGCATTGATACCCTCAATGTTGAGGTGCGCTGTTAGACAGGCATCCAAATGCTCTTCCACAATCTGGCGTCCGAAAGCCTTAGCTGCACCCACTGAACAGTAGTAGGGCCCTTGGGGGCGAGGGAAACCTTTCTCTGGGAAACCTAATGGCTTGTCAGTGTTTGGATCCCACAGGAAATACTCCTGCTCGAAACCGAACCAAAAATCGTTGTCATCGTCTTCAATGGTGGCGCGGGCGTTGGAAACATGCGGGGTTCCATCTGGATTGAGGACTTCACACATTACAAGCATGCCGTCTTTGCGTTGGGGGTCAATGGTGGAAAACACTGGCTTCAACAGACAGTCAGAAGAACCGCCGGGAGCTTGTTCGGTAGATGAACCATCAAAACTCCACATTGGACACAGGGGCTGTGCTTCACTCAATAGAAAGGCGCCCACTCCACTGGCAACGACCTTCGTTTTGCTTCGTAGTCCCTGAACTGGCTTACTACCATCCAACCAAATATACTCCAACTTGATCATCGTTCCTCCTCAAATGATGTGCTGCTGTCCCCAGCCCATAATGTGTGGCCGGAAACGAAATCTGTCAAGCGCGTTTATTGCCGCGCTTTTTGACAGGGGCCTGTTCTCCCTTCAATTTCAGGATGGTGAAGGGGGGAGCGACACCCGCACTGAAAGCGCTGGCTGCCGTCAGGGCCAGCTCAATTCGTTCCACTGGCTTCATGCCTTTGGAAGCGAACATAGCGCCCAAAGCCAAATCAGAGCCGCAACCAACAGCATCGAAATCGTCCGCTGGGATGCCAACTTGGTAATCGCTACCTACCGTGTAGAGCTTACCATTGTAGCCCACCAAGAAGGTTCCACCTTCCGTAGCTTCCTTGTCCCCAAAGCCGTTTTGGGAGAAGCAATGACGAGCCGCATCGATGAATGAGCAGACCATGTATTCCATATCGTTTTGGAGATTGGTCTGGGTGGGTGGCGAGAATTTGTAGCGGAGGAGCTGCCCCATCCTGAATGAAGTTGTGAAACCCATGATGAAGGGGCCATTGGCAAAGACCTTCTCATCACTGCGTATGGCAAGAGAAGTTCCTGAAATGCCAGCACTATCCCCACCAATATATACATCACCCTTATCGATCAATCCTACAATGCATGTCATGTCGTTGCTCCTTCTTGAAGTTCGATAATGGTGCTATATCGCTCGATTAGCCTTCGTATCTCATCCCTAACAAAAATGACGTTGGGGTTGGGCGTTTGCGAGGGAGACCAATTGACCATCTTGTCAAAGAGCGGGAAATACTTGTCCTTGGTCTCTTGGATCTGCTTCTTCTGAAACTCCAAGGTGTTGCCGGGGATCATGAGAGAGCGCAAGTTGTCCAGCCTATCGCAAGCCTTGATGGCTACGGCCTTCCAGTTGCCGCAGTTGGTCAGCCTATCGATGTAGCCTTCCTTGGGGATCTTGCTCAACAGCTTGACCATGGTGATGACATCAGATCCGAAGCAGTGCTCTAACAGCTCGGCCGATAAGTCATGCGTGTCTTCCAGAGCATCATGAAGCAAAGCGGTGATGATCATGTCCTTATCCATGATCTTCATCTCATCCATCAGGACAATAGCTACCCGCCTGACATGCTCAAAATATCTGGTCGGCTTGCCATCCACCATCTCTTTTCGGTTCTGGGCTCGATGACCAAACTTAGCCAGGCAGTAAGCCAGTTTGATGTCCAGCTGATCAGAGGGACCAAAGAATGGCTGTACGCGAGCTTGAAAGGTATGCTTGTTCTCCATCATCGCAGCTCCACTTCCAATTCTCTTTCCAACCTCTCACGAATAGCCTTCTGCACCTTGTTGATGTCCGTGTTCTTCAATGTGGTGTCCATGGATCGATACATGACCCTATAACACTGCGAAGTGCGACCCTTGTTCTCAAACTCGTCAAGCAGCGTAATAGCCTCTACGATGTTGTTCGGATCTTCATCTCGGACAATGGAACACATGTCCTGGTATGAGAACTTGGGACTGGTGAAGAATGAGATGTCCTTGTAGCAAGCTTCATACTTGGAATACGGCTTGAACTTGGTGATCTTACCAGGTGTGAATTGGTTCAAGAACCTCTTGTCTGAACTCCAAAACAGGCGAATGTCTGGAATGCCGAACATGACCATGGCCAAACGTTCCAGGCCCAATCCGAAGGCCCAAGCTTGCTTGTGGGCAAGGCCCAGGTCGCCCATGATGTCAGGATGCACCGTGCCGGCTCCCAAAATCTCCAAACTTTGGTTTTGGAACTTGACGGATACCTCCAAGGAATTGACGGTGAAGGGGAAGTATACTTCCTTGTGAGTGGCGTCTTCCAGGAACTCATACTCGACATTTTTCCCGAAGAGGTGATGCACCAACCCGGTTAGCCTGTCTCTCAAATCCTTCTCCACATCCCCATCTACAATACAGAAGGCGTCCATCTGATGGAAGACAGGATAGTGGGTAGCGTCAATGGCATCCTTACGATACACATCACCGCAGGTAAGGTATTTGAGCTGACTGACCCCGGACTCCGATTTGCCCAAAGGATACAGGTAGCAAGTCATATGAGTTCGGAGCACTGTCTTGTCATCCTTGTAGTAGGTATCAGAAGGACGCCTGGAAGGATGGTCAGCGGGGACACGTAGCCTGTCGAAGTTGTATTCCACAGGAACGTAGGGGTTGTCAATTTCGATGCGAGCCAGGTCATCGAAATAGGCCTGGATCTTCTCTTTGACAATGCATAAGGGATGCTCGGGGGTCTTGTAGAGGCCCCGACCAATTTTCAGCTCAATGCTGTGAGGTATGTTGTTCATCAGAGGTTTGTTTCACTTGGATCCAGCGTCCAGTCCATGTCCTTCACAGAACACAGCGAACGATCCACATATCGATTGACGTAGTCCCTGTCCTTAGAAAAGATAGGGGTCTCGTTATCGACCGTCCATTCCGAACGCTCTACCATAACCGTCTGACCAGTCTTGGGATTGGTAGCTGGCTTGACAGCGCTGGTCTTGACGATGCAGCGTCCTCTCTTTTGAGAAGTCGGGCACTTGTCCCAGTTGAAGCCCTTCTGAAATATCAGCTCCTGCAATTCGGAGTTGTTCTTGTTGATGAGCTGTTTGTGGGAGTAGAGGGTACGAGCCAACATCTGAACGGAGTTTCGAGTAGCATCTTGCTGACGCCACAGGAAGTAGTTGCAGACATCTTCTTTGGGGAGGACAAAGGCTCGACCATCGAAGTAAGCTTCTTTGATAAGCGGGCCATACGCATCAAATCCCCAAATCTTCCACGAATTGGTTGTGAAGGCAACGGAAGCCATAGCAGCCGAGACGCTAACCATCTTCTGAACGCTGTTGTCATACCACGGCTGGGTGTCCAGGGTCTGGTAGTTGTTGAGCAGAAGAGAGATCTCGTCTGACTGAACATAGGCCATCTGACAGCCCTGGATGTTCTTGCAGAGATGTTTGGCAGTTATGTTCATGACCTCTACCAGACCGTCATCCACTGGACGTTTGCAGCCCTTGGTGTAGGTGTGGAAGTGGCAACCATCTACTCTGATGATAACGGGCATACGGATGGGGAGCGTAGTTCGATATGCCCCCTCGTATTGCTTCATTCTATCGCCTAGGTTGTCTTTCATTTGAGCACCTGCAACTTCTTGATTGCCTTTGGGACTTGGCTCTTCTTCATTGGGAAGAAGCCGAGAACCGTTTCTGATCCTGATGCGATCTCCGTAAGACCAGCATCCACTACGATGATGTGATTGGGAAGTTCTTTGAGCTTGGCCCATTCTTTGTCATCCGCTTTCAACACTACTTTGCGGAATGAGGAGTTGAGCCATTCACAGAAATCAACATACCACATGTCGCCACCCTCCTTCACATTCCAATCAGGAGCGCTCTTCATCATCTGATACGGATCCTCATAAAGATGCCGTACATACTTCAACAGCAACATCTGCGAGGCATGGGCGCATTGTGCAGCTATCTTACCCACACCCATACCAAGGGTCTCTCGCACCACCAAATACATGACGATGGGATCTTCCTGGTTGGCGCGGACGGCAATGGCCTCGGGTTTCTCGTGGTTTTCCATGCCACCAAGCTAACCATGGGCCAACGAAGTGTCAAGGTCTTCTAAATGCCCGGAATTACAGCAAGTAATCGGTCAGCCAGTACGGGAAGCACAAGGCAAAAAACGGATTGACGACATTGTTGGTGCTGGACAAAACTACACGAGTGATCTGTCCATAGTTCTGCACCACTGGGTCATACCAGTTGTATTTGAGTTCTTGGTTGCAAGCGAACATACCTATCTCACCACTACCACCAAAGAGCCATACTCGGTCGTAGATGATGGCAAGCTGTGAGTGCGAGACCACCCCATAGACAACTTGGTTAGTATCGAAGAAGGCATTGGGTCTAGACAGCGGACACTGGATGATGGATGTAAAGCCATTGCCCATAGATCCTACCATGGGGCCAATCAGGTAGCCATCAGTTCCCACAGTAAGGAATTGTCCGAATGCCGTTTCATAGGGGAGATATCCATTGAGCGCCCAAGTGGTTGGGCTAGATACCATGGACTGCTGAATGTAATCGGTTGGAGTGCTGGGAGAAGTCATACCACCATACATCCACCAATACCCATCAACTTGGGCAATGGAAGAACCATAGATAGCGATAGGTAGTGTAGAGCCTGTGTTAGTCCATGATAGTGGATTAGAAGTTGAGGCAGTCAGAATGGCATTGGAAGCGCCAGTGTTGGTTAGCCCGCCAAACAAATAGAGACTACCATTGGCCATGCCCAGACTGGAATAGCCTAAGTTCATAGGCAGTAGGTTGCCGTTATTTGTCCAACTGAGCGGATTGGAAAGAGGAGCAGAGAAGATGCTCTTGGTGGGGCCATTAGCGTTATTGCCACCGAACAAGTAGATGTTGCTACCCACTATGGCAAGTGAAGCGCCATACAAAGGGGCGGGTAGAGTGGCTCCAGTATCAGACCAGCTAGCTGGGTTGTTGAGTGGGGCTCGGTAAATCTTGCTCGTTAGCTTACCGCCAAACATATAGACGTAGCCATCGCTGTATCCATCAGGATGACCGTATCCATCAACGCTGCTGTATCCATCGCTGATGATGGCCAAGGCAGAGTCTTCCAGCGGAAAAGGTAGCAGCTTTTGGATTGGGAAGCTCTTGATGATCTCGGGTGGGCCAGGGTTCCACATGCTGGGCTGTGGCAAATTAAAGTTGGCAATGACCGTGTTGTCTTCAATGGCATAAGCTTTGACGCCCACAAAAGGAGCTGGGCCAGACTTCAAGCCCGTATATTGGGCGCCTGTGAAGTCAGGTGCATTGGGAACGACCCATGTGCGATATTGTGTTGGGATGGAATTGTCATCCCTGGCCACCATCTTGAAACGAACCATACCCTAATGCGGGAATAGCATCAGGCCTTTGGCTAACTTCGTTCAGGCGAAAATCCAGTTCTTGGCGTAGCGTTCGCACAAATCGAAGATGGCCATCAACTGTGCATACTCGCAATTCACAAAGTCGCTAGTAAAGATATCCACCCCAAATGTTTCCTTATACGCCTTCCAAAAGACAGTCTCCACAAAATCATCTCCAAGGAGTTCAGTCTCATCACATAGGAGATCAAAAAGCAGCAGGTCTCGTTCGTCTTTATCCAGCGCTTCCCACTGCCCCTTGGTCAATTTGGCGCGGGTTCGTTGCACCCTCTCCAATCTATCCATCACGTCTCCTCACAACTTGGACACCAGGAAGAGGCGCTTCTTGGTGCGAGTAGCCCCTACATATGCGATGTTAGCCTCCTCGTTGGGCTTGTCAATCAGGGCCAACTCTTCATTCAACCACAGACGGAACGTCCATTTGAGGAGAAAGACATCATCGGCCTCCAATCCTTTCGCACGATGGACGCTGCTCAACATGATAATGTTCTTCTCATCCGTATCATTGAACAGCTCATTGACCTTCTTGGTAGCTTCCTCCAAGGTCTTGCATTCCTCGCACAGATTGACCAGGCATTCATAGCGATCCCAGACGTTCTCGGGATTGATGTTCTTCTCTTGAAGCTTGGCCGTTTCATCATCTCGCCAGGTCTTCAACCAAGTCAGGAAGGATGCGATTTGCTTCTTCTTGGACTTCTTGATCAGGTAGGCCAGCTGCTTACCAATGTCGCGACCCCTGATGTTGGCCTTGACACCAAGTCGGATGAAGGCCATGCAGATCTTGATCAAAGGTGCGTTCGTCCTGGATAGGATGAAGCATCCAGGTTTGGCTATGGTGTAAAGCTGATTGAGAGAGATGTCTTCCACTTCACCATCGGGAGCAGTGTCAGGACAAGTGATGTCGGGCACCCAATGTTTGGCTAGCTCAATGACATTCTTGGGACAGCGGTAAGAGATAGGTAGAGGCAATGTCTTGGCGCCAGCCTGCGTCTTCAACTCTTCGACAATGCTGCTGTCTGAACCACGCCAGCTATACAGGTCTTGGAAGGTATCACCACAGGCAATGATCCTGCCGCCATTGGCGTTGCATGCCTTCTTGGCCATGACCAGTTGCGACTTGTTGAGGTCTTGATATTCATCAACATAAACGAAGTCATAGGTGCCTAGGAACAGGTTATGCACGAAGGGGAACCAGCACATGTCATTGAAGTCGATCTTGGAGGTCTGGGCTTTGTCCAAACCCAGCGTCTTGACCACCAAGCTGATGAAGACCTTCCTGTCCATACCACACACGTCTATCCCGAAGAGGTCGATGATTTTGTCAATCTGGGCAGGGGTGTCTTGCAATCCATACTTGCAGAAGGCTACCGTATCGCAAATGTTGGTGATGAGGTCGTATTCGGGATCGGAAAGCTGGCCCTTGACCAGATCAAAGACCTTATTGTCGTCCAACTCAATGTTGCCAAACCTCTGTTTGATAGCCCGCAGTCCGAGGGAGTGGAAGGTTAGAACATCGATGTAGGAGGGCGCGCGCGATTTCAACTCCTCCTGAATGATCTTGTTGAAGGCTAGACACAGCGTCTTCTTACCCTTGGGCAGATAACGGAAGCTCTCTACGATGCTGGTGGTCTTGCTACTACCAGCATAGGCTTGAACGACGGTATGTCCATTACCCAAGGCTACATCCTTGAAGATGGCCTTCTGGAATGGCGACCAGTCCAGCTTGACCCTGGCTTTGACCAGGTGTGAGTTATCGGGCCTTTTTGGCGGGAACTTGCTTGGCATTGTGCTCAATCATGTATGGGGTGTATCCATTCTCGTCTTTGGGCTCACAGCCATCTTCCAAAGCTTGTTTGATGCGCGCTTCGATAATCTTGTTGCTGGCAGCATTGATGATCTGGTAGATCTCCAACTCATTGTGCTGACCGCCCTTACCAGACTGGGGCATCCATTGCTTACGAGCGCGATCCATGGCGGCACTGAAACGGATCAATTCCAACAGGGAGGTTGCTACTGCCTGAACACGTTTGTGCTCGTAAGGCAATTTCTTCTTGGCAAGTTCAATGAGACGTTGCTTGAACACGTGAGTGCCGCTTTTACGAGAGCGGTAAAAGAGTGTCTCGCCTGACAATTCCGCTAGTAGGTCATAGTCGAAGCCATCGACTGTGCCGTGGCTGTATAGACCAACAGTCTTGTCATACCAGTCCTTCAATTCCTGTTGAAGCATCTGGCTGTATGGCATATACACGAACGTCTTCTCTAAGAAATCATGATGTGCATCAATCTCATCAAAACTGATCATGGCCTGATACGCCTCTTCCAAGACCATCATCAAACCCAGATGTTTGACGCCACGATGCTCCACATCGGCTTTGCCGCGATCTCTTTCAATGAAAGCAATGAAGTCTTCCAACTTCATCTCATCGAGTTCTGGCACCTTGTCCCACTCGTGCAAAGTCTTGGGCTGAACCCATCCATTACGGAGTTGCGTCTCAACCATCTTGGCATTGTCATCGTAAATGATCTCCTCGACACCACCATATTCATTATAGGTGCCTTGGATAGGCGGCCCAATGGGCGACCACCTATCGTTGGAATAACAAGTCCCTCCGCCACCTTCGCCATCCTTCTCAAAGGGATAGGTGTCTTGGTGGATCATTACAAACAACCTTACCTTATCACCATAGTTGATTGGCAACTGGGTGATCCCGTCCGTTTCGCACCAACATCCCATGATCAGTCTCCTCGAAGAAATGACGCATTCGACCGATTGTAGAGTTGGCTGTCCAACTCAATCAAACGATCCTTGTTTTCCACCGCAGCAATCAAACCAGGATCCATTCCTACCAACCCATGCTTGGCTCCAAACAAGGCTCCCACAATAGCAGCAGTAGTATCCGTGTCTCCACCAGCTTTGATGGCGGCTACCACAGCATCCTGATAGTTGTTGAAGCGGAGATAGCAGTAGATGGCCGCTGGCACGGTCTGTCTGACATCGCACTTGGTTCCAATGAGCCGCAATGCTTGGTCGGGCGTAATATGTGGCGTTGGTACCAAACTGTCAAGACTGTAAATGGCGATCTTTACCTTGCTATCGGGTAGAACCTCCAACAGCTTGGGGAGCAGGTCGCTGGTGTCTCCATTGACAGCATGAGCGGCAGCCAGGGCCACAGCCAAAGAACCCGCCTCGGCCTCCTCGGAAGCATGGGTCATGGCGCTGTCAATCTTGCAAGCATTGATTAGAGCGGGGATATCATGACGGAAGAAGACGCCAAAAGGGGCGGCTCGCATAGCCGTTCCGTTGCCATAGGAACCTGCAATACCGGACTCACTCCAATGTTTGCCGGCAATGAGGTTGTTGATGGCATTCAACGTGGTCTTGCCATATCCTCGAATGGTATTGGAGGTGAAAAGCTCAACATATCGTTGGGCAAGGTCAGAGGGGTTAAAACCCTGGCTATCTATCAGGGACATAGCTACCACCAATGACATCATGGTGTCATCGCTGTAATGTCCGGGCGGCAGGTCATCCAATCCACGTCCAATGAAAGTCTTGCCATCCCAATCAATCAGCGGCTGATAGTTTGGCAGTTTAGTCTCGAAAGCGACACCCAAGGCATCGCCAATAGCTGTTCCAAGTAATACGTTGCTCATCAGTATTTCTCCATTCCGTTTGGCACATAAGAGGTTTCAAGTTTGATAAATTGTTCCGCCGCCTCTGGGTTCGTTTGCAAAGAACGGGCATGCAGTATTTTCATCCAGACATCCCAGCTGGAATACTTCTTGGGATTGGGCTTCCAACGTTCGGAGACACCTTCATCGCTCATAACTCCATTAGTCAGTGCGCCCAATTCTTCCAAAAAGACAACGAAGACATAGGGCATCCATACTGAATGAGGGTGTTTAGCACCAACTTTGCGTGTGCTCTCTGGATGGATCCAGATAGTCTCCCAAGCATTTTCCCAATGCTGATAGCTGATCTCCCAGCCTTCACAATGATCTCTGATGGTCATTTTGCCATCGAAACGCCTCTGGTTGATGTCCTGCAAGAGAGACATCATATCGTAAGACTTGACGTGTTTCCTGGTGGTGATGTATGCTATGTTGCCCATGAGTATCCCTCCAACAGCATTGCGATAACGAAGGCATGGCCCATCTTCCTTTTGGGGTCGTTGATGACTTGATCGAATGTCAGGCCCAATGCCTTGTGATCATAACCATCGAAGTCCCATAGGTAAAGGTTCTGTCCTTCCTCGTGCATCTTCTTCAACTTGTCAAAGGCGTGCGTTTGCTGCACGGCCTTGGCGTAAAGTGGAATGTAGATCCTTTTGCGAGCTTCCACATAGGACAGCTTCTCGCCATCCCAGTAGGAATAGAGGGGCACTACTCCTTTGCCCATAGGATAGCGATGGGCTCGCTTATCATTCCACCCATCTTGGGCCCACTTGAAGTATCTCTCACCAATAGAGCCATCTTCCTCCAAGTAATACTCGTAGCACTTGGAGAACTGCCAGGCGTTCTCCATGTTGATGGATTTGTAGCTGCCATACAGATCCAGTGGCCCAACAAAGAAGGGGCTCAATGATCTGCTCCAATTATCGGAGCGAGAGGTCGTATTGATGTTGATAGCATCTGCGGGTGGCTTGTGTCCAGGGCCTATGACATGGATCATATGTGGTCTCCAAGTAAAAGGAACAAAGGGAAAGAGGAGTCAATGACGTAGCCATCCTTCCAACCCCACTGCATAGCCTGCGCAATCTCTTCTTTACTGTTGAAGTAGGCCACGTTGATGTCCTCATTATGAAGCTCCTGCTCACCAGCTTCATTACTAACCACAGCAGAATATACATGGGCCGTCTCATCGGTTAGGCCACTACTTCTGGCAATGGTCATAACAAACCTGACATCAATACATTCATGACCCGTCTCACTTTTGATTTCTTGGGCAGCCGTGATGAGCATCTTATGAGGATTGGTCTCGTGGAAGGTGCCCATAACCGGGGACAATACTCGGCCTTGGAAGGCAGGTCGTGATTGGGAAATACCCACATACCGGCCATCTTGAGTGCGTGGCAACATAATAATGAGTTGCTCTGATGCCTTGGCATAGACCCAAGGCCTGCCACAATAGCTGGTTTCAACAAGTGTCAAGTAGGGTTTCATAGGTATCCTTCTAATAGCATACAAAGAGCAAAGGCTTGCCCCACAGGTCTGTTGGGATCATTGATAACCTGATCCCAAGTTTTCTCTAAGTAGCGGTGGTTGTATCCCTCAAAGTCAATAAGGTAGATGTCCTTGCCCGAGTGCTCGTAGAAGTTTTTGAGCTTCTCAAAGGCTGGTGTTCCAACGACTGCCTTCTTGTAGAGAGGTAAGAAGATTTGGTTCTGAGCCTCCAAGTTGGTTAGCTTCTTGTGCTCCCACCAATGATACAGATGTTTGTTCCAGGCTCCCAATGGGTATTTGATAGGCTGGGGATTAGCCCAGCCAGCTTTGGCCCATTCCCAATAGTGTGGAGCGGGTTGGTCGTCATACCCCGCATACTCTGCATAGATACGTGAGAACTGAAAGGCATTCTCGATGTTCTGTGATACGTAGCCATCATACAAATCCACAGGGCCCAAATTGAATGGGCTGAAATGCCTCCCCCAAGTCTTGGATCGGGAAGTGACGTCCATAGACAAAACGCCTTCAGGAATGGTATGCTTGAAGCTTACAGCATAGATCATGAATGCTTGGACTTCTTCCCCATAACGATATGATGCTGCAACGCTTTGCTTATGATATCCCCAGGGATAGTGAGATAGCCCGTGCATACCGAGCAGTAGGCGTAGTATGTGTCCGAAGAAGGATCACGTTGGTCCCCGGCATAGTGCTGATGAAACACATCATCCGGTTCCACTTCCAACTCTGATCCACACTGACCACACGTGGTGCGATACTTCCATCCACTACAATCTGCTTGCTTGATAACCTTCATCATCGATCTCCATAGGCTGACTGGGCACCCCAACAATCGTTGCATAGACATGCATCAGCGATCTTTGGCTTGCCGCACTGACAATAGTTCGGGTTGTTGGCCTCTCGCTCATCATAAGCTCGGCCTCTGTTCCAACATGTATCACAACAAATGGCATCGAAGTATTTCGATCTGCCACACTGACATCTATCATTACTCATGACGCACCTGCCGCTCTTGCTCGAATGGTATCCAAATCATCATCCACCAACACTTCACCGTTCTCATAGACGGTGCGCATGATGCTACGAGCATGAGCATCGAAATGCATCTTGGTGCCTGACTTCTCGTAATGAGCCTTCTGGTTTTCCGTGATGTCTCCTGGCTTGAATAGCGCCAGAGATACGGTCTGGAAGTTGCCAACAGCATCACGGATCAGATCCAAACGTCCTGCCTTGCTGATCTTACCATGATCAGTGATAGGATCCTTATGGACATCCACTGACACAGTCTTATCACCCACAGTGCGGTAGATATGGCTGCACTTCATAGCCCACTTGTTGGTATCTCGGTTGAGCTGTTGCAAGAGGGCACCCCCCATGCCGAAGGCAATGTTCGAGGCACTATATCCGTGATCCAGCAAGTTGTTGAGGATCTCTTGGATGGAATGCTCGTTGATGCCGTCTCCCTGAATGATGCGGACGTTGTTGAGCACCTTGTAGCCCTTCTTGTTGATGGTGCTACCAAACTTCTCGTCCAAGAGTTGAGCAGTGCGTAGAACAACGGAGGGTGGGTGGCCAGAGTCTGGTCGGATGACAATGGTAGCCCCTGACTTGATGACTTCATCTTTGAGCTGCTCGCCCCACAGATGAGAACAGGCATTCCACAGGTCGTAGCTATCACTGACACAGGCTACCAATCCACCTGGCTTGGCCGTCTTGTTGATCATGTTGCGATAGGCCTCTACTTCGCTGTCCTTGCCCCAGGACGTGACGGAGGAGTGTTCCATGGCTGGGATGCTGAATGCTGCCATCTTGCTGTTGTAGTAGCGATTAGCACAGCGGACGCCTACCACTGTATCAGAGCCCATGAAATTGACCAGGTGAGCTGCCCCACCAATCATGGCACTCTCCTGGGAAGAAACGCCTCGGGAACCGAAGTCGTGAAGCTTGAAATTGATTTCAGCCTGGGGATCGTCCGAGGACACCTTGAGGGCGTCCAGGATAATTTGGCGGATTGTATGGCTTCTTGTAGCCACGGTCGTAGGATACCAGACCGAGCGGAGCAAAGAGGTTTCCAGCCAGGAGACCACCCAGAAGGCTTTGGGGTCGGTGGACTCGACACTGACCAAAATGTTGTGAGTTGGAACGATGGTTCCTTCCGGAACGGCTCGGATACGAACTGGGAGCTTGCCTTTGAGCTTCTTGGCGACATACATCCAACCTTCATAGTTGAAGGGCTCGCCATGGGCCTCGAAGAACTCCTTGGCCTCTTTGACTTCCTTGACGGTAATCCTATGGGTCAGATACTTCTTGAGGTAGTATTGCAGGCCGAAGAAGACTGTGTAGTTATAGCCGCCATCTCCCTGACCACGAGACTCGATGTAGCTGAACATGCTGGTGGTGCCAGGCGGGTATTGTAAGTAGTGGCTTGCCTTGTAGCTGTCTGTGTCAATGATGATGTTTTCCATGATATACTCTCCGTATGTTGATTAGCTTCCCTCTCTGGGAAGTTTGTTTCAGTCATCTTCTCTTCCCCAGTTATCCCAATCAGGTTCCGACCGATTTTCCTTGCTTGCTTTGCGCAAACCCTCAGATAGCTTCTTCAAGAAGCGTTCGGCTTGTTCAGCATCATCCTTACGGGCGTCCAGCACTTTACGAACGGCCGCATCAAACGCAGGATTGTTGATAGGATAGCCATTGGGGCCATTCTCTTCACGTGGAGTGCCAAGTCTCTTACCATAGTCGCGGGCAGGAATTGGGTGGGCACCATTCAGATGCTCGGTGTAGCCGCCTCGGGATCCCTCACTAACCCAATAGGAGTTCTCAGGGGATGCACACTTGCATACCAAATAATGATCTGGTGAACCCATACGTGCATCTTCTCCGCACCTTGCGCCACAGTTGGAACATACATAGTCATTCATAATACTCTCCTTGCTTCGTCCATCAAGGGCCGCTTTACAATCATCGAGGGAATGAGGTTGCCCCACACCATGCTCGGTGCCACAGTCTCGACACATACGCAAATCTGTTTTACACGCCTCACACCATGTTTCACAGTAGTAGCCCCACATGTCTATTTGATGCTCTTTTGACATGCTACCTCACTTGGTAAAGGGTGATCCCACGAAGTAGTCGATGATGTGAGCATGATCCTCAAAGAACTCTTCTTCTCGGGTGTAGAACTCATTGAGCGTCATCCACCATGCCTTATCAGCATCGTCAGATCCCTTGACCTTTGGAAGAGGCCCAAGCCCCAAATCAATGAAGAAGGCGGAGGTTATCGTTCTTCCTCGTTCAGAACGGTCGGGATAGTCGAAGGTATGCTCATCTTTGATGTATTTGTCCAGCTCTTCTTTGCTCAATGCAATAGCTGTCTCTTCCTTCAACTCTCGGAGGGCACCAGCACGGATGGGCTCGAACTCATTGAGGAAGCCGCCAGGTAAGGCAATCTGTCCGCCACCATATGCTTTGCCTCTGCGAACACACAGCACGTGGCCCGACTTGATGACCACTGCATCAACGGTGTGAAAGATGGGCGCGAATGGAGCACCAGACCAATCCTCTTTGGCTTCCCTGATGACATCGAAGTAAGCTTTGAGGTTCTTGAACTTGGTGGTAGTCTTGAAGCCTTCCAAGTATTCCGCAGTCTTGGGATGCACGAACTTCTTGTAAGCGGCATCATGCATGAAGTAAAGGCGGCGAATATCCGTGGCATGAGGCATGCTGTCAATGTTAGGCAGCAAGCGTTTTTCCCACTGAGGGAAAGCCTGCAAGTAGTCGGAGCTATGATCGTGCTCGTGGCCAATCAAGACCACGGACTCCGAGTCGCCCAGGATCTCATTGACCTGACGAGACACGTCAGCCAACCACAAGTGGTTCTTGTAGAGGTAGTCGCGAACAAACACGACCTTGACACGCGCATTCTCCTCTGATGTCAGAGCGGCACGCATCATAGTTTCGCGCTCCTCTCCCGACCAAGGATGGCGAGGGGATGGCGCTTTCTTGTAGCTACCAATAACTACGATGGCAGTTTGAGCTTGGGTCAAGGCCTCTTTGATTAGGGCCATGTGGGCGGCATGAAATGGCTGGAAACGCCCAATGAAAACAGAAAACTCGAATGGTTTGTTCATGATCACTCTCCGTGATGTCGAAATTGAAAACCCTCTCTGGGTTCCCACACAAGATATATCAGCCTATGCCCAAACTTTTCTTTGGAGCATTGACAGGGTAATCCTCGGAAATTACCCTGTCAAGACCGGACAGCTCAAAATCTCTCGAAGATTTGCTGCGCTTTTTGGGCAACGTATTGCTCTCTGCGCTGATTTCTGTCGCCAATTCGTGGGGTTCCCTTCAAGTCGATGTTCTTCTTGCGACCATCGCCTGGGAAGCCAGATGGTTGAGGTTGAGCTGTGCTCTGTGTGCGCAGTTTTTCCACCAAGTGATCCCACCAAAGATAACGAACTCGAACAGTCTCGGACAACACTGGCTTGATCAATCCTGCCACGTGAGTAATTTGTTGTGGCGTGTATTGACCGGCACCAATGGCAGCTACGCTTTCCAAAGACCTGGAAGCCTTACTGCGAGTGCCGTCTCCTGTGTTAGCAACACAGCTCTGGACACTGTTGACGCTGCTGGTCAGATCACCAAGGCTATCATCGCAGGAAAATGAAGCGCTACCCAAAGAGTTGTTGCAAACAACGGCGGAATAGGTGCTATTACCATAGAGGCCACCAGTAGTATTGATATCAGCAACGCTCGTCCAAATTGGGCCGAAATCATACGTGGGATAAGTTGGATACGTGATGTAGGGCCACCAAGTGTGGTGATGGTGGTGATGCTCTTGCTGCAATCTGACTGGCTCTACATGACCTTCTGTAAAGACAGCAGCAGCGATGATGCCTCGGCTGGACATATCGCCATGAGTATGAACTGCTACGCTGTTGTTAGCGCTGGTGAAGATGAAAGCAGCTCCGCCATTGTTATCTTCGGGCCAAGCCTTGACTGTTATGGTGCCGTAGCCATTGACCACCCACATCTGATCGGAAGCGCAAGTATCAGCAGGCTCTCCTGTCAGGATGTCGGTGCCGTCCAAAGACAGCTTGACTTGCACCTTTTGCCAGGTGTGGTTCTTGAAGACGACAGAAAACTCTTCATCTCCGTAAGCTCCCACAGTCTCAATGCCTTCAACGTCATATTTGCGCAGTGAGCGGCCATTGAACTTGGGGTGATGTGAAACGATTTCGAGGGTGTAATTGGGGGACATATTGGGTTTCTCCTGTGGGATAGGGCCGGTAATTCGGCACCTCCACCCTATATATCAACAATTTCACTGGTGCAGTCGTTTTTTTATCATCCATATCATCAATACCAAAGCGACTCATCCTCCACATCATCCTCTGGCTCTGGATTTTCGGCCTTTCTGGGGGCCGCAGTCCAGCCATTTGTGCGGGCCAAAGCATACACTTCGGCCAAAGTCATCTTGAAATCGGCCATGCGTTTGTCAGCCTCTTTCATCAGAGCTGCGCGGGCACCCATGTAATGAAGACCAGAATGACTTGGATGTGGCTCAATTTGGGTGGCATCATATTCCAAAGCCAACTCCTTTGGAAGAGCGGCCTCTGGCAACAAGCGCTTGAAGACGCCACGAGCTGTCTCGTAATCCAAAACACCCACATCCAGCATCTTGGACAAACGACCAGGACGTGTAATGGCGGCATCCATCTTGAACTCATCGGCATTGGTGGTAGCCACGATACGGATATCCAGCAATGATCCCAAGATGCCGTCTCCCAGGTTGAGCAACGACTGCACCGAGTTCATGTTGCCCTCATCTCGGCTGACCAAACATTTGTCGGCATCTTCGATGACCAAAACAATGGGGCCAGAAATGTTGGCATGGTATTGCATCAGGAGCGGTAGCAATTCAGGGCCTGGCAAATTGGTGGCCAAATCAGGCGACACCAAAACAAACAAGGCATCGGGAACTTCCAAAAGCATGGCTCGAATGAGGTGCGTTTTACCCGTGTTATGTGTTATGGTAAAATCATCAAGAAGATATCTTTGATCACAATCTAATGAAAATCCATAATAATCATCTACTGGACATGGCTCTGTAGTAAATCCAGTCAAAAGAACGTTTTTAAACTTCTTTCTTTTATCGGCTAGCTTTCTTTTAATTCGTGTTGGAATAGTAGAAATATCTCCGCTAATATTCATTCTATAATAGATGCCAACCGTTCCATTTTGTGATGATTTTTTACATTTTTTTATATAAGCGGCAAAGCCGAGGCTCCTCGCAAGAAATTCAACATCCTGTGCCAACTTTAATGACTTAGATATATAATCAAAACATGCATTTTTACTATCTAAATGCCCATCACTATCTAATAAACCTCCCAACAATTGTAATCTGTTTTCAACAGATGATGTTTTATATATTCCTGGTATATGTTTTTGACCACATTTAATATTCAATGAAAGATCTTCACACAATAAAGCAAATGGATTTTTCCTCTTTTTGCCGCCATCATCAAAACAAATAGAATATGTTGGACATTTCCCATTATATTGTGTTCGATGCACTGATAATCCAAACTTTTTAGCTTCAACTCTCAATGCCTTTACTACTTCATGATCTGTGGTTGCAACTTTTGGAGTTCGTTGTGTGAGACATCCGTCTCCTATCAAAATACCAACAACATATGGATCGATAGGTAGTTCGTCCACACAATTAAAACTTACGCCGGCCCTTATCAACTTAAAATAACGCCTCTTAACTTCTGGCAAGCTTATCCAGTCCGAAACCTTCATATCAACAAGGCCGCCATCATAACCAGATCTAACTAACGTAAGAATATGATTTTTATTCACTGTCCAAGACTTGCCCTTTTTAGGATTGATTCTAACCATCTCTTCCCTACCACGGCATAAACTCAATACATTCCTAGGAGTGCTGTCTGGCCCCATTAAACGATCTCCAACAATAATATTTTCTACA
>Ga0326728_10010252_pt1 | contig 22047 bp, 16 predicted proteins | sample MB3enrmetagenome_FD_207602 | JGI IMG/M metagenome (GOLD analysis project Ga0326728, IMG submission 207602) | Lab enriched peat soil microbial communities from McLean, Ithaca, NY, United States - MB31MN | ecosystem: Environmental > Terrestrial > Soil > Wetlands > Peat | place: USA: New York... | reverse complement strand
CATCCCGGATGCCATCGGCAAGTTGCGCGACGAAGGCATCCGCGAGGTGCTGCTCATCCCGCTTTTTCCGCACTACGCCATGTCCAGTTATGAAACGGCCGTCGAGCGGGTCCGGGAAGTCATGGCTGAAATTTCGCCGCGCATGTCGCTCACGGTCGTGCCGCCGTACTACGACCATCCGGATTACATCCGGGCCATGACGGCAACAGCGTCCGGGTGTCTCAATCGAGACTACGAGCATTTGCTCTTCAGTTTTCACGGCGTACCCGAGAGACATTTGCGCAGGTCCGATCCGACCGGCCGCCATTGCCTGGGGTCGCGGGATTGCTGCGAGGGCGACTGTCCTGTCCTGAGCACCTGCTATCGCGCGCAATGTTTCAAAACGGTGGAAGCCTTTGTGCGGTTGGCCTCGATTCCAGAATCCAGGTATTCGGTCGCCTTTCAATCCCGATTGGGACGCGAGCCGTGGCTCAAACCCCATACGGACCGGGTCATTGAAGGTTTGGCCAGGGCCGGGACCAGGAAGCTGCTGGTCATCTGCCCCTCCTTCGTGTCGGACTGCCTGGAAACCCTGGAAGAAATCGGGATGCGCGGCCGGAAAATCTTCCTGGACTCCGGCGGCACGGAGTTCCACCTGGTTCCGTGCTTGAACGAGCATCCGCTGTGGCTGGATTTCCTCGAAAAATTGATTCGCGAGTATATGGGGGAAAGGGAGAAAGAGGAAGTGCAAGCAAAGGCTAAATGCTAAATGCTAAATGCTGAAGTTGAAACCTGTGCCCAAAAGGCCAGACCCATCGTGCGCGAAGAGACGCACGACACGCAAGATTGATATGTAGGTCTGGAAAATCGGCAACACGGCAACAAGCCTTATTTTACAAGGGTTTCATTGAGCTTTTCGGCTGGCAACACAGCGGCAACGGTTGGCAACAAGTCCGTTACGTTAACGATAAAGCCGGCTTCGGAAGTGAATTAAGATTTAAGAATTAAGAATTAAGAAATCTGAAATACAGCCAAAAGTCGAACCGCGTAGCGGCTGTCGGCAGACAGCCGGTGAGTGTGGCGCTCTGCCGAGGCGCCGCTACGCTTAATTCTTCCTTCCGCCTTTTTCATGGGTGCCCGGAAAGATAATGGAAAACCGGGGAAACCGCGAAACCATTTTGCCACAAATACCCCTGCGCGGCCAGCCGCAACCGAATGTGGACTTGCCCGCCGAACACGCCGATTAACGCAGATACGGAATAAGAATTCTTCATCTGCGTCCATCTGCGTGTTCAGCGGGCAAAGGCCTTTTTTCCCGTGCTCGAAAAATGCAGATGGCAGAGGAATGTTTGGCAGAGGCCCGGCAACATGGATGCAGTCTGGCAACGCTCGATCAACCGCTGGCAAAACGTTTTGCGGATGAAACGGGTCTGGTGGAACTGATGCATTGAAATGGATGCGGCGGCGAAACAATTTGTGGAAGAACGCAGCAGCATGCTGAAATGTTAGGAACGGACGCCTGCTTGAACAAAATAATGCAAATATACGGTTTGACCCCTTCGACCCTTCGATTCGGTCGGATCGGCCTCAGAACCGGGACTGCACCAATCAATCTCTTGGATTCCAGCAGGAGAATGCGGTCAATCCACCAGCCCACAAAGTGTTCGAACCGCTGGTTTCATTTTACCGGAATCAGGCTGCGAAGCAATAAGACAGTGACTTGGCACCCGGAACCAGATATGCTCCATCAGGCGTATACGAAACGCGCCAGGAACCGTTGCCTCTGTTTAGCTGTTTAGCTGTCCAACGCCGCCGTCCTGATCCAGATTTTGAAGAATACAGGACCTTCGATTTCGGCAAATTGTCCGGCCCGGCGAAGCCCTTGAACGGTTCAATCGCCCCCAAAACGGGCCTGTTGAAAGTGACTTTCGGGAGCGGCGCATCAAAAACAACCGGCTACGGCGTGATTTTGCTCAATGGAACCAATGGCGGCGGTTATTTTCTGACCAAAACCAACGCCGGAGCGGTCATCTTGGAGCCGTAAACGCAACGGAAGCGCCCAATGGGCTCAGTACTCCAACGGCCAGGGAATCGCCTGCGACTGCCACCACTCCCTGTGACACAATAGTTCAAAATCATTCATTTTTTGGAAGATTTTTGCTGCAAAGGAACAAAGAACACGAAGTTTGACACGGTAGGGCGAGACTCTGTCGAGCCGTGACTCGATCGAGATGGGGTTCGACGGAGTCTCACCCTACCGGTTGTCGCTTCGTGCTTTCAGTATCCTTCGTGGCGAAAATTGGGTTGCGGCTCTGCTGCGCTGCGATGGTTGGATTTATTTGTTAAACCGGAAATTCACGATGTCGTAGTCTTGCATCACGTAAGTCTTTAATTCCAGCCGGACTTTGCCGGCGCGCTTGGCCTGCGTCTCCCCGCCCGCCGCCGTGAAATCGGCGAAGCTGATGATCTCGGCGCGGATGAACCCCTTCTGCATGTCGGTGTGGACAGTGCCCGCCGCCTGCCAGGCGGTGGTGCCGGCGCGGATGGGCCAGGCCCGGTTTTCCTTGCCGCCGACAGTCAGGAAGCAGATGAAGCCGCTCTCCGCAAACGCCCGCACCAGCAGGGCGTCGGGCGCCGCCAATTCCGCCTCGTCGGCCACCACCACGGGGCGGTTGGTGACAAAGTTATGGGCCGCAATCGCCGTCAAATCCTCCGCCGTCAATCCCAGCTTGGAGACGGGCGTCTCGCTGACCAGCCCTTCGGCCATTTTTTGCAGCACCTTCTTCTCCGCTTCGCCCGCGTCGCGTCCGAGCCGGGTCTCGACAAAATCCAGGTCCTTCATTAGCAAGTCACTCAAAGCGGCGCGGCTGGTGAGGATGGCGTCGCAGAGGGCCAGTTCCTTCTCGTCGGCCAGAACAACCTGCGCATAACACTTTTTCTGCGCTTCCACCAGTTTATCGGCTTGGTCGAGGCGGGGGTCCTTGATGTTGTGGTTGCCCGTCGGGATGCCGGTGATGCCAAAGAGGCAAATTTTCATGGTCACTGGTTAGGAGGACGCGCGCGCATGGTCAAGTAAGAAGTAAGAATTAAGAAAGATGAAAACAGCCGAAGCCGAATCGGGATGATTTTTCCACTTCTTAATCATCAGAGATTAAGATTAAGATTAAGATTAAGATTAGGATTAGGATTAGGAGGGGCCGCCCAAGTTGAAAGTTGAAATGAAGCCGAAAAATTGCCGTTGGCAGACGCGACGGGGAAGGCTACTTTTATTGTTCTCGTGGATTGGACCCATCATTGCGTCGCGGTGATTCCGTGCTTTAATGAAGCGCCGCACATCGAGGCCATCGTCGCCGAAGTCCGCGGATATTTGCCCAACATCATCGTCGTGGACGATGGTTCCACCGACGGCACGGGCCGAAGGGCAAAAGCCGCGGGGGCGGAAGTCATTGGCCAAAGGCGCAACGGCGGCAAAGGGTGCGCGTTGAGAGCGGGCTGGCGGCACGCGCGCCAAAGGGGTTTCACCTGGGCGCTGATGATGGACGGAGACGGCCAGCATGCGCCGGACGACATTCCGAAATTCTTCGCCCGCGCCGAAAAAAATGGCGCGGCGCTGGTGGTGGGCAACCGGATGGGGAACGCCGCGGCCATGCCGTGGTTGCGCCGGCAAGTGAACCGTTGGATGAGCCGGCGGCTCTCCAATCTGGCGGGCGTCCGGCTGCCCGATTCCCAATGCGGCTTCCGCCTGGCGCATCTGGAGACGCTGGCGGGTTTGCCGCTGGCCGGCCGCCGGTTTGAAATCGAATCAGAAACACTGGTCGCTTTTCTCTCGGCGGGGCAGGGGGTGGAATTCGTGCCCATCAAGGTCATTTACAAATCGAACCGGAGCAAGATCATCCCCTGGCTCGACACCTGGCGCTGGTTGCGCTGGTGGACGGCGCAAACGGCCGCGGCGGGATAAAAATATGGACGACACCCAACCTCCAGTCCGTCCCGCCGGCAGTGTGACGCGGCCTCTGCTGCGCAAAGCGCTGACGCTGGCCATTGTGGCGGTGGTTTTCGGGTGGTTTTACGGCTGGGCTTCGCAGTGGGCTTTTCCAAGAAACCGCACCGCTGATTTCAAGTGGGGAGTTTTGCACGGCGCGCTGATGCCGTTGTCGCTGCCAGCCTTGGTCATGGGCAAGGACGTGCCCATTTACGCGCCGGACAATTCCGGCCGCGGGTATAAAGTGGGTTATATCTGCGGCATCAATCTTTGCGGCCTGGTCTTTTTCGGCCTGGCCTTCCGGCGGCCTACATCAGCCAAGTGCGATAAATCTCAATAATGTCCAATTCACCGCCGGCCCAATAATGATTGGGCGGCAAGGAGAAGGTTTTTGTTGCGAGGTCGAATGACAACGTCGCCGGCTGGGCCGTATTATTCGGGTCGCAGGCTTGGAAATCAATGCTGCGGCCGGTTTCCGCCGCCGCGAACAAAATCATGCTGTGATTGATGGAGAGCGAGGGGAATTTCACCAGGTGAATGATGGGCGGAACATTGTGTTGCAGGGCGGCGAGCAAAGACGCGGCGGTGCGGGCCTGGTGCGCGCGCGAAATCGGGAAGACCATCCGCCAATGGCTCCGCAAGACATAAGAGCGCCAGGCCCCGCCGCATTCGGCTTTCAACAAGGGCGCGCGCGCCCCGCTGAATTCCCGCAAACTGGCATAGCCGGGGAGGACGATTTGTTGTTCGGGCGGGCAGGGCCGGCGGGGATTGCGCGCCACGACTTGGCGGATAAGGCGGCGGCACGCCGGGTCATCGGGCACCCTTTGGCTCGCGTCAAAACGGACGTGATAAAGGAATTGACGGGCGGCGCGGGTCAACACGAAACAACGGTGCGCGTAAGCCGGTTTTGGCTCGCGCCAGCTGAAACTGGTTTTTCCCGAGGCGGCGTCAAAATGGTATTCCCAGAAGGTTTCATTCTCAAAGGCAAAGCTGTCCCGCGCGAACTCAAATCGGCGCGGACCGGCGGCATGGCAATTTTTCGGCATAAGCAATTGGCTTGCGGAGCAAATTAGGGTTGTATTAAGCCCCTGGCAATGCTTTACGAAAGATGGCACAACACGGTGAACGGCCGGCGCAACGACCTTGCGTTGCGCGATCTGGCTTCGGACCGGCGGTGGACATTCGCGCAATTGTTCGCCGCCGGCGAGGCGCGGCGGACGGACCCCGGAGGAATCATTTGCCCGCAAGGCCATTCGCCCGAGTTCATTTTTTCGCTGTTGTCCGCGTGGCGTTCGGGAAAAATCGCCTGCCCGCTCGAAACAGGGCAAACGCTGCCGGAGTTGGCGCCTCCGCCCAAAGAATGCGCGCATCTGAAGTGGACCTCGGGCACGACAGACGCAGCGCGGCTGATAGCCTTCACCGCCGAACAACTCGCCGCCGACGCCGCCCAGATCGTGTCGGCGATGGGCTTGCGTCCCGACTGGCCGAATCTGGGTGTAATTTCGCTGGCCCATTCCTATGGATTCTCCAATTTGGTGCTGCCGCTTTTACTGCATGGGATTCCGCTGATCCTGGCGCCGGCGCCGTTGCCGGAAATCATTCGTGGCGCGGCGGCGCAAGAAGCCGCCATCACCGTTGCCGCCGTGCCTGCTCTGTGGCGGGCTTGGCATGAGGCCGCCAGCATCCCTGCCCAAGTGCGTTTGGCCATTTCCGCCGGCGCGCCGCTGCCGTTGAATTTGGAGCAGTCGGTCTTCGCGGCGGGCGGAATCAAAATCCACAATTTTTACGGCGCATCCGAATGCGGCGGCATCGCCTACGACGCCGGGGCCGCGCCGCGCACAGACGCCGCCTTGGCCGGCGCGCCCATGCTGGGCGTGAGCCTGTCCTTGAACAATGAGGGCTGCTTGATTGTTCGCAGCCGGGCCGTCGGCCAAACCTATTGGCCCCGGGAATCGGCATCACTCCGCGCGGGCCAATTTCAATCGAGCGATCTGGCCGAACTTAAGGATGGACTGGTCTTTCTGCGGGGCCGCGCGGGCGACCGGATCAATGTGGCTGGACGCAAGGTGTCGCCGGAGACAATTGAGCGCGCGCTGCTATTGCATCCGCTCGTGCGGGATTGCCTGGTGTTTGGCGCGCCGGGCGGCGATTCCGGGCGGACGGAGATGATTGTGGCGGTGGTCGCTTCCAGCGCGGGAGAAATTGAGTTGAAGCAATTTCTTCTCGGGGCGCTGCCGTCATGGCAGGTGCCGCGCCGCTGGCGGTTTGTGGAATCACTCCCGGCCGGTCCGCGCGGAAAAATTTCCCGGGCGGAATGCCGGGCGCAATTCAGCGGATGAAGCGTACTGCGGCGGGTTTGGGCTGGTCGAAGAAATAAGCGGAGACGGCCTCGCGCACGTTTGCGCGCAACTCCTCCCAGGTATTTCCTTGGGTGAAAATGTCGTGCGAAAGACACTCGGCCACATAGCCGCCATCGTTTTCCTGCGTTACGCTGAAGACAATTTCCATGGCGGGACTATCGCCTTAAAATGGGCAGAAAACAAGCTTTTTGCCAACTGCATGTCTTAAGAACGCGGCGCTTCTCCGCTCAACGTCAATTCCGCCGACAGCACCAGCTTGCCGCCGACGCGCGCGCGGGCTTCGGCTTGGATCAAATTGCCGAGCCGCCCGATGACGCGCGCTTCCAGTTGCACGACATCGCCGGGCCGGGCGGCGCCGGAAATTTTCACCCCGCGCAACGCCGCCAGTTTCAAACCCGCCAACGGCGGAATGACCGGATCGCTTTGCGCCACCACGCCCGCCAGTTGCGCCGCCGCCTCAACGAGCAGCACACCGGGAAAAACCGGGTCGCCGGGAAAATGACCGCGCAGAAACGGCTCGTCGCCGCGCACGCGATATTCGCCCGCGCCTTCCCTGCCGCGCGTCAGGCTCGAGACCTTGTCCAGGAAGCGAAACTCCGGGCCGTGCGGCAGGAATTCCAGCGCGTTTTTTCCTGTGTTGGCGGAGTTCATTTGGCAAAAGGCTCGGTGACTTTGAAATCCGCGGGCGCTTTCCATTGGAACAATTTTTTGTCCAGGGGCGCGTTGGCCACAGCATTGGTGAAATCGTTCCGCATCCGCGAACCGTCCACGAAAACCAGCTCCGTGCCGGCCAGCGAAAAATCGTTTGTGGCCAGGATCACCCGCAGTTCGGGCATGATGTCGCGCGCGGCGGCGCGGCGGGGCTGAAGCGACAGCAGCCACGTTCCGTTGGTTTCCGCGAGCGATTGGATTTGAAATTGCGAATCAAATTCCTTGCGCGTGCCCGGAAAACCGGCGTCCAAAAGCGACATGGCATCGCGCCACTCGCGCGGGGCGGACGCGCCCAGGAAATAATGCTCCGCGCGTTTGAGCCGCGGATAAATGACGAACATTTCGTCCGCGTGCCGCAACGCGATGGTCTGCGCCGGGCGGCCCAGCTCCCAGCGAAATTGGTTGGGCGGCACAAACCACAAGCGGCCGCTGGCCGTCAGCGGTCGCACGAGGCTCTTGAGCGTCCGCGTTTGCACGAAATCCGCGGACAAGGTGTGGACAGCGGCCTGGGCCGCAAACCAGCCTTCGAGCACGGCGTTGGTGTCCGCGGCGCGCAGATTGGCCGCCGCCAGAACGCAGAGGGCCGCAACGCCAATCATTAGCGACAGGCGAGGTGTGTTCACCAAAGGGTGAAAAGGCAGGACGCACCAATTCCGTCGGCGGGACGCCGACGGATGCGACCGGGCCGGTCGCGCTCCTGAAATCAAGCACCGTGCGGCGGCGCCGGCGGCCAGATGGGAACAAAGTGATACCATTGGGTGATATTCTGCTGAATCGCGGGTTCAAAGGCACGCATGATTTCCTGCGTCAACTGGACGCGCACGGCCCGATTGCCAATCATGGCCCGGTCATAATGGATTTCCGGCTGAATTTCCCCCTCATAACCATCGTGCGCCCGCACAATGCAGGCGGGCAGAATCGCGCAGCCGGAAGCGCGGGCCAGTTCGGCCGCGGCAATGGAGGCGGAAAAGGGCCGGCCAAACAAATTGACGGTGACGGCGGTGGGCGCAGCCGGGCGGTCCATCAGCAACGCCACCGTGGCGCCCTCCTGCAGGCGTTTGATGATGGCAATGAAGGCGAACGCATCCTCGCCCACCACGATCGTTTCCACTCCCCGCAACGCGCGCGTGGCCTGCCGCAGTTGCGTCAGGCGGGGATCGGGTTCGGGTTGAGTCAATACGAGCAATTTGAAGCCCATGCGGGGGAGAAACGCGCCGCCAATTTCCCAATTGCCCAGATGCGGCGTGACGAGCAGGACGCCCCTGCCGCGCCCCTGGGCCGCGAGGTAAATCTCCCAGCCTTTCCACCGCACCACCCAACTGTCCAGGGGCACACCTCCTTCGTAACGCCAGAGGTCCGCGATCTTGAGCGCAAATTCGGTGAAGAGGGCGCGGGCGGCGCGGGTGGCCGCGGCGGCATCCGCCTTCAGAACGGGCCGCAGGTTCTGAATCACGACCTCACGGCGATGGGCCGCCAGCTGCCAGTAAATCGCCGCGCCGCATTTGGCGAGCGAACGTCCGGCGGAGGCAGGAAGATAACAGGCCAGACCCAGGCCCATTCTCCAGACGACACCCCGATAAAGCTGCGAGGGCAGGGGAGGCTCCGGGGCGGCCGGGCTTTGTTTTTGACCGGCCAGCATTTTCCACCAAACCGGCAGCAAAAAAATCGAGATCAACATGTTGCCCGCCAGCCCGGCCGCGCAAACCTGTCCCAGGCTGGACATGCCGGCGTTGCTCGAGAAACCCAGGGAACCGAACCCCGCCACAGCGGCGCCGCCACAGAGCAACAACGCGCGCCCCACGGTGCGGCGGGCCGCTTCCAGACTGCCCCCGTGCCGCCGCAGGGCCAGTTGCATGAAGAGGCTGTAGTCCACGCCTGTGCCCAGCAGCAGCGGCAGCGCCATGAGATTGAGCACGTTCCACGACCAGCCGGCCAGTTTCATCACCGCCAGGAGACAAAACCCGCCCAGCAACAAAGCGCCCAGACTGAGAGAAATCTCCGCCATGCGGCCAAAGGCCAGCCAGAGAGAAAGAAGCACCAGGACGGCCATGGGCAGGAGCATCTTCCATAAATTATGTTTGACAACATCCAGCACCGCCCGCCCGAGCAAACTCCAGCTCGAAAGCCAGACGCCTTCGCGCGGGAGCGGCCCGCCGGCCCGGGCCAGCGCCGCGGCATCCATCGTGTCCGCCGCCGGATAAAGAAACCCGGCCGCGAAAAGGCCCCGGGGATCGTGCGCGGCGATTTTCTCAAAAATCCACCGGCTGGCCATGTTGGTTGGCCAAACAACGTTGGTCGTGGCCGCGGCCTGCCGCCACGTTTCCAGGATTTTCCCGTTCAGTTCCAAGGCGTCCCCGGTGAATCCATTGGCCAGCGCCGCCGTCCGCATTGCGCCCGCTTCGTCCGCCAGGCGTTGCGCAATGGCGCGGTTGGCCGACTGCATTTCCGGCTGCGGCCAGAGCGCATCCGGCAGCGTGAACCCGGTCAGCAGGCGCCTGGAGACCGCGTTGTCCAGCGCCGGTTTTATGGCCGCGAGCCGGCGCGCGACTTGGCCTTCATCGCGGCCGGAAACCACCAGCCAGAGAGGCTCCTGTTTTTGACCGAGGTTTTCCCTGATGGCATCGAGCGCGGCGTAAGCTTGGCTGTGGCGGGGTTCCATGGCGCGGGTGCCCGCATCCATTTTGGGCCATCCGAAAGACAGGACGACGGCGCAGAATAGAATCAATGCGCCGGTGGCGGCGAAAACCAGTTTCGCGCGCAACGGATTCAGCGGTTGGGCGGCCGGCGTTTCCTTTGCAGCGGACGGTTGAGGGGCGCGCTGGACCATTCGGTCGGGAAACAGCGGCGGCAAAAACGCCAGGATCATCACCAGGGCCGAAAGCGCGATGCCGATGGCAACGAGCGAGCCGAGTTGGGCCAGTCCGGGCAGGCCGCCGAAGTTGAGCGCCAAAAACGCCGCGATGGTGGTCGTTGCCGCCCAGAAAATGGCGGGGGCAATGGCGCGGCGGATTTCGGGCACGGAGAGGTTCGGGTAAGCCAGCGCTTCCTGGTAATGCACCACCGCGTAATCCACCGCGAGGCCGAGCAGGATGGCCGCAAATCCCATGCTGACGACATTGATCGCGCCCAGAATCAGGCCGCCGAGCGCGAGCGTGCCTCCCAAAATCAGCGCGAGCAACGTCAGCAGCCAGAACATCGGTTTCCAGCGCCGGTGCGCCAGCCAAAATAAAATGGCAATGATGAGAGCCGTGCCGCCGGCCGAAAGCATGATGTCGTGTTTCATGCTGCCGGATATTTCCGCGACGAACGCGGGACGGCCCGTGTAACCGATAGTTGCCCGACTGGAAGGAGACACCGAATTTTCCGCAATTGTCTTCGCGGCGTTGAACCATTCCGCACATTCGCGGTAACCGTTCAACTCACCGTCCGCCTTGACAAAAATAATCCGGAACGTCCCGTCGGAGGACGCGAACATATCCTGTCCCTGTCCGAATCCGGGCGCGGCGCCCGTGATGGCCGCGGGCAATTGGGTCAGGCCAAACGGGTCATAACTCAATTGCGCCAGATCGGCGGGCGAAAGAGTCGTGGCCAGCCGTTGGCGCGTGGCGATGAGGACGCTGGCCAGGTTGGTTTCCGCGAGATGATCCGCCAGCCGGCCAAAGACTTCCGGCGGTTGATTCAGCCAAAGATAACCAATCAACTCCGCCATTTGTTCGGGGTGTTCCAGCCAGGGCGGCTGCCAGGTGGCGGCGGCCACGAGATTCGTTTCGCGGCGCAGCTTCCCGGCGATGGATTGGGCGGCTGACTTTGCGGCGTCGGCGTCGGGCGCGTGGACGGTAATGATGAGTTCGCGCGCATTGACAAAATGTTGCTGGTATATTTTAAGCCCTTGCACCGCGGGAATGCGCGCGGGAAGCAAGTCCAGCACGTCAGCGTCGAAGTGAAGCCTTGCCAAACCCGCCGCCATCGGAAGGAGCAGCACGGCCCACCACCAGCGAAACCAACCGCGGTTCATGGAAAAAACACGCCCTCCAAAATTTCGCCTGTGCGCGTATTCTCCAGCCGCCATGAATCGTCCGCCCGGCGCGTGAATTTCCAGGGGCGGCCCGGCTCCATGGCGGCGAGCGCGCGCGGCAGTTGGAACCAGGCGAACCGCTCCGGCGGCGCGCCCTGGCCGCGCCAGGAACGCCGCCCGGTCCCGAATTGAATTTGCCAAGCGCCATCCGCCGCCTGGGCCGCCGCCAGCGTAAAAGGGTTTTTGGAGAACTGGATCACGTAATTGCCGTCCGCGTTGGTTGCCAGCAATAAATCACCGGCCAGTTCGGGGCGGTTTTTGGACGGCTTCCAGACGGCCTGGCCTTGTCGCAACCGCCAGCCGGGCGAGGAAAAATCAGCGGGCGGCAGAGGATGGGCCGTGCGGCACGAAACGCATAGCATGAAACCCAGCGCCAGGAGCGCGCCGCCTGAAAAGGAAAAGCGTGACGGGCGCGTCGTAGCTACAGTTTGAGGGTGGGGATTCAAATCTTTTCCGGGCGGGGGGTTAATTCGTCCTTGTCAAACATCCTTCGGGGTTAGCCTCCCGGCCCCCAAATCCTAAACTCCCCGGCGCAGTGCAGCATTCCCAACAAATACAACATCCCGTCGTAATAACGCCACTGCCCCGTCGGCACCGGCGTATTCCACAGCGCCTCCACAAACCGCCGCGCGCGCGGCTGCGTCGCCGCAAGGCTGGCGACCGCGTTCATGGCCACCAATCCCGTGGAGTGATCGTCCCCAGACTGGCTCCCGTGCAGCCAGAACCGGTTCCCGTAGGTGGAAATTCCTTTTGACTCGAAAAACCGCTGCAGCCGGTCGCTCAAGGCCTGCTCCCGCGCATCGGCGCCCCACCAGGCCCAATCCACCGACCAATTCATCGCCGTCCGCCACGCGTCAAAACCAAAATCCACCGATTCCGGCATCCGTGGCGACGCCCAAGGCGACCCGTCAAAATTCGCATACTCCGGCGCCAACCCCGTGACGGGATCCGTCGCGCGCTGGAAAAAATCCCGGCTCACCGCGGCCGCCTGCTTCCAAAAATCCCGGTCCGCCGCCGGCCCCCATTTGGCCCACAACTCGTAAAACGCCGGCAGATGATACGAAGGATCAGTGTGATCGCCGTTCAGCTTGACCGGCGTAAACCGCACCATCTGGCGCTCCGCATCAAATAACACCCCCGCCGTCCTGACCCCGCGAACCGTCGGCCCCGAAATGAATTGGCGATGCCGCATATTGGCCAGCAACCGCGCCGCCTCGGTCCGGTAGTCGTAAATGCCCTGGCCGCTTCCCCACCGCGCGTCGGCAAAATAAAGCGACGTCACAAAATACTCCTCCGCATCCGGCGCGGCCATTTCATCATTCGGCGCCCCGTTTGTCTTCATGGACCACGAAAAAAAACCGTAGGAAGGGTGATCCGGCGAACCATGATACATCCACGTCCGCGCCCAATTCCACAACGCGTCAAACTCCGCCCGCTTGTCCAACTGCACCGCGATCATCATGCCGTAAGACATCCCCTCCGACCGCACGTCACCATGCCCGACGTCGCAGATATAGGCGAGCGGCCCGTTGGAATTTGCGCCCGCCGGAAAATAAACCGCCTCGTTGCCCGGATCACCATGAAACAACTGCCGAAACGCCGCCGCGATCTTCTGTTCCGTTTCCGCCTGAGAATGTCCCGCCTCGACAAAGAGGTTCCGATACCGCCCCGTGGCAAACGCCCCCGAACCGTGGTTGTCACGCGTTTCACTGCTTCCGGCCAGGGCCGGCTTTTCCTGGGCGGGGGATTGCATCGCTGTGCCACACAAGAACAGGGCGGAAATGATGGACCAGAATAGCATGTGGATCATTTATTCAGGGGTTGCCGGCCTGGGATCCTTTTCCGCGCCCGACCTCAACGACGGCATCAAACGCCGATTTGGCCCCGCAGCCGCGCCCAAACAAAAATGGATAGTCTATCCGGCCCCGCACGGGCCAGTAGTTCAACCAGGAATTCCCATCAGTCACGCCCCAAAAAGTGACCCGGGTAATTTGATCCCGATGTTTGACAAAGACCTTGAACAGGCCGGCATATCTGGCGGCCAGCGCTTGTTGCATGGCATCCGGCAGGCCGTTGGTGTAAGGGTTGTCCTCCGCCCGCAGTTGGTAATCCGGGCTGACCTCGGCGTCCAATGTGCGGTTGAGCGCCCGCAGCACGCTCACATCCAACTCGGTGATCATGACTTTGAAACCGAGCCTGGCAAAGGCTTCTATGGTCTCATCCACATCGTGCAGAGCGGGCCAATCCATCCTGTAATGCCCCTGCAACCCAATGCCCACGATGGGCGCGCCTTGGGCCTGAAGCTTCTTGAGCAGGGCGATGGCTCCCGTGCGTTTTGGCGCGTCTTCCAGCGAAAAGTCGTTGTAATACAACTGGGCGTTCGGATCGGCTTCATGCGCAAATTGGAACGCTTTAAGCACGTAATCTTCGCCGATGATCTTCAGCCACGGCGATTGCCGCATCGAGCCGTCCTCGTCCACCGCTTCGTTGACGACGTCCCAGCCGCCAATTCTTCCCTTGTAACGGCTAACGACCGTGAAAATGTGATCGTGCATTCGCCGCAACAAGGCTTCGCGGCTGAGCGGGGTCCCGTGTTGATCTTGGAAGACCCAGGCGGGGGTTTGGCGGTGCCAGACCAAATTGTGGCCGATGATGAACATCCCGTTTTTGACGCCAAACTCCACGTAACGGTCCCCGGAACCAAAATTATATTTGTCCGGCGCGGGATGGATGCTTTCCCATTTCAAAACATTTTCGGGCGAGATCGAATTAAAGTGTTTTTGGATGAGCGCCACTTCGCAATTGACAGCGGCCGGCTCGGTGGTATCCGCCTCATTAATGGCCGCGCCCATGAGAAAGTCCTTTTTGAAGACGTCCTTCAAGGCTGGCACTTCCTGGCCGGGGGCTTTTGTCGTTGCGCAGTTCATCAGGCAAATCAACGGAATAACCAAATAATGCTTCATCAAGTGCCCTCCAGAGGGGCTTTTGCCTCGAACTTCTTCCTGCGTTCGACTAGTTCGTCCTGAATCTGGAGATTCATGCTCTTGGTAATCGGGTAAAGGGCCAGACAAACGATGCACAGAGCGAACGGAATGGCCGAGTAATAGGTCGCGCTGAGGCGGATTCCGAGCAGGGCGTGGGGCGTCTGCGTGACATTGGGGACGTAGCCGTAAGCGCCGATAATCCAACTGGCGAGCGCGCCTCCAACGCCTAGCCCGGCCTTGAGGGCGAAGACGATGCCCGCGAAAACGAATCCGGTGGCGCGGCGCGAGGTTTTCCATTCCGAATAGTCGGCAACGTCAGCCATCATGACCCAGAGCAACGGGACCGTCGGGCCCCATCCCAGCGGCCAAACCACGCTCCAGAGAAGCATCTGATTCACGTCAGTCGGCTGGACGTAGAAAATCGCGGCTGTGGCGAAAGTGGTGACAGAGAGGCCAGTGATAAACACGGTTTTCTTGCCAAAGAGGTCCGACAGGGGCTTGGAAATCAGGATGCCGAGAATCTGGATAATCGAGCCGAGCGTGAAGAAAAAGCTGAAGCCAACCGACGAGGCATTGGAATAATCCGGCTTCACCAACAGGCCGAGGGCATCCAGGACGCTCCTCCAGCCGGTCATCTCTCCAGCAGCGCCCGCCCCAAGACCAATCTTATTCAGGAGCCCGGTCATGGCGGCGGGATCCACGTAGTACCTGATCATGTAATTGAGCGAGCTGCCGCGAAGGGCAAGTGTGGTGAAGATGAGCAGTGTCACGATGAACATGGCCAGCCACGGGCCGCAGGTGAACACGTTGTGGATGTCATCTTTCAGGGACGGTTTCTGCTCCGGCGGGGGCGCAACGCGTTCCTTGGTGGAGAAGAACACAATCACGTTGCAGACGATGATGATGGCGCCGAAGATGGCCATGGTGCATGACCAACCTTTGGCACTGTCGCCGGCCCCGAATTTGTCCACCAACGGCAACGCCAGCGCCTGGATGAGGAATTGGCCGATCAAGGCCGACACAAATCGGAAACGCGCAATTTTGGAGCGCTCGTCCACGTCCGGTGTCATGACCCCCATCAAGGCCGAATAGGGCGTGTTGTTCGCCGAGTAGGCAATCATGACAAGAATGTAAGTCGCGAAGGCGTAGATCACTTTGCCTTGCGGCCCAAAATTGGGCGTCACGAAAACCAGCCAGAAGAACAGGCCGAAGGGAATCCCCGCCCAGAGGACCCACGGACGGAACTTGCCCCAGCGCGTGTTGGTCCGGTCAGAGAGCGCGCCGAACACCGGGTCGAAGAAAGCATCGCTCCAGCGCACGATCAGGAACATCCATCCAAGGCTCGCCGTCGAAAGCCCCACCGTGTCCGTGTAAAAGCGGTTCTGGTAGAGCATCATGGCTTGGAAGAAAAAGTTGGTGGCGGCATCGCCGACGGCGTAGCCGAGCTTCTCGGTGAAGGAGATTCTTGGGCTGGGATTAATCATAAGCATTTAAGGGTTCAATTTGTAACGGTTGAAGCTGCTTTGTCGAGATTGGCGTCGCGCGAGGAGGTGCCGCCTGTTTGGGCCGCAGATTGAGACGCGCATTCTTTGTTTTTGGACGGCCGTTGCTGTTTCATCAAGTGATTCGGTTTGCTCACGCTATGGGATGCCTAGCGAAGGAGGATAATAGACTTCTGGCGGAGGAGGAGGTGGAATAGGAGGGTTAAGGTAATAATCGATATTCCCCTCGGTTTCCAACGTTGGATGTTTGCCTTCCGGGTGCAGAATAAAGAACTGAACCGTCATGTAGTAGCCGCGGTCCAACGTAAAAGGGGGGAATTCTACGCGACCATTTGTGATGATGGCGGTGGACGTTACGCTTTTGTAATACGATAGACAATTACTCGGATAATCTGGGATTTCCCATTTGATTTCTTGCCCACGACCAGCCCCGGCCTTTTTTCTGACTTTGTTCCTTCTCCACAGATTTGCAAGCCTTTTTTCCAGTCCGCCATCCGTTTTTCTCTGGCAAAGGGAACGATTCGTTGACATATATTTATAATTATAATGTGCGCGGGACACGCCGCTACGAGGAATGCTTTTCCCTCAATCTCTTTGCGACATCCTCCAGCGTTCCCTTGAAGGGTCCGGGTGTTTCCATCTTTATCGAAACAAGCGCGGCGGCGAACTTCAGGGATTCTTTTGCGTCATGATCCAACCGGGAAGCCAGGTAGGCCGCAAAGGTCGTATCCCCGCGGCCGGTTCTGCCCACCATGCTGCTGTTGGAGAACTTCTCATAGTACGTCTGGCCGTTGACCCGCGCCAGCACGCCCTGGGAGTGCGTGATCAGAATTTCCGGGCAGCCCCAGGATTCGACAATGATTGCGGCCCTTTCCAGATCTTCGGTTCCGGTCAGAATGCGGGCTTCCACGACGTCCAGCTTGAGCTTGTCCATCATGCCCGCAATGTCTTTTTTGTTTTCGACATCGCTGAACTGTATGTCATGAGTCACGGGGGTTACATGGCGGACGAAGCTCTGCATGTCGGCCGACAGGCTGCATCCCCGAGCCTTCAAACCCTTCATAAGAACCATGTCGAATTCGGTGTCGGAAATCCCGGCCAGATGGACGCACGTGGAGTTCAGCTTCGGAACGTCGCCAATGGCTATCAAGCCGGCCGTTTTGACCAGGGTCAACTTGCGCTCGTCTATGTTCGCGGATTCGTGCAGCACCCTCGAATACGTGGTCTCCGCGCTCGGGATGAGATAGGTGTCCACCCCCGCGTCCTTCATGGGCTGAAGGATGTTTTCATCCTTTTTCGCCATTTTTACGACGGCGGCGACTTTTTTCCCCACCCGCGCCGCGACCATGGCGCCGCACAGGACGGCGCTGCCCGGAGCGACGACCGGTTTCCCCCCGAAAGGAATGATCTCATCGTAGCACATGTGACCGATGAAGGTGATGTCGTAGTTCATAAGCGCGTCAATCCCCTTTTAGAAGTTCGGATAGGAATGATATAAGGGACTTTGAATCGATGATGGTGGCGCCCTTTTGCGCCTGCAGGTCTTTGATATGCTGCATGACCAGGTGCGTCCATACGGCGCCCGGCCGGGGATAGGCGGCGACGATGTAATGGGGACCGGGGGCGGATTCTCCCGTTTCCTGTTCAAGCTCGGCCCGGAGGTTGTCCGGGGTGATCATGGAATTGCCGTAATCGAACACCACCCTGTCCATGTGCTTATAGACGTCCTTGCTCTCTTTTACCATGCCGTAGTAGTCCAAAAGCTGGGCGAAGACATAATTGGAAGTGGTATAGACGTCCTTGCCCTGGTCGGATTCCACCGGCTTGCCATCCTCCGTGCGGGCCATGGCCCAGCCCATAAAGGTGCGGTTGTTCTTATAAATCGTCTTTAGGATCTTCCTGGCACGATCCTCCGGGATGAAGGACTCTTCGCCGATGGCGATCAAGTACCAGAGGGCGTCCAGTTGGTTGGTCCAGACGTCCGTGTTGGTTTTCCCCGTTTTCGGATCAAAACAGGTGACGTAATACTGGAGCTTGTCGCCCTTTTTATTTTTTCCGTCCCGCCACAGCTTCTCGAAGCTCACCCGGGCCTTGTCGAACGCTTGCTGGATGCGCGCCCTGGCGGGTGGGTCGTTCAACATCTCCGCCATGGTCATCATGGCCTTGCAACCGGCCAGGAAGGTCGTGGCGTCATAGGCGTCCGCGCCGAAGAGGACCAAGTTGTCAAATGTGTTTTTCACCTCGTCGGGATAGCCCTCGGGCACGCCGTCGCCGTCGTAGTCCTGCTTGAGCAGGGATTCCAGCCCGAATTTAAGCGTCTCCCAATTCTTCTTGACAAACTCGATATCTCCCGTGAACTTCACATTGCGCAGCACGCGCATCACCAGCTTGGGGAAAAGGTCCACCCAGTAGTTGTTGTTGTACCAGGCGTAATCGCTGACGTTGCGCAAGGGGTGGCCCTTGGGCAGGGCGCCGAGGTCGTGGGCCACGCTGCCTTTCAGTTTGAAGGCGTCACGGATTTGGGTCATGGACATGCCCTCGTATTCTTCCGGATGCTCCTGGAAATGCTTTCTGGCCTCCACGAAGGAGGAGTGGAAGTGGTAGAAGCGCGGGGTGGGGTCTTCGGCCAGAATGGAGTCTATGAACCGCTGGCAAAGCTCCTTTTCCACGCGCGGGAACAGGATCAGAAGCACCATGGAATACCAATCCACATCGGATGGATTGATGTAGGCGTAGTCGAAGCATTCCAGGAACCGCGCGCGCTCATTGCCCTGGTCGTCTTCAACCCATACGGCGGCGTTGGACAATGGGAAATGGAGCTCGTTGAGCATCAGGCGGGTCAGGCGCAGGGCGCCGGCCCTGTCCTGCTTGTAGGAGGGGCTGGCCTGGATGAAATCCAAAATCCGTTTCTGAAATTTCACGGTCCGGTCCCACCAGCGCGGATAGCTGTCCAGGGCGAGCTTGGCCATGTCGATGACCCGCTGCTCCTTATCCGCGAAGCTCCTGACGTATTTACGCTCGAACTTCGCCCCGTCCATGAAGACCTGCTCCGGGAAGTCCAGGACGACGGCCACGGGGATTCTTTTCGTCGCGCCCGGCTCCAGGGTGAAGGTCAGGCTGAGAGCCGCTCCATAATCGCTTTTGGGAAGCGGCTGCCGTTTTTCGTAGAAGCTGCCGTCCGCATTCAAAAGGAGATCCTGGCTGTAGCGGTTCAGGCAGAAATAGGGCTGGATGTCCACGGCAATGCCGGACGTTTCGGCAACGGCCAGCGCCATCCGGTTCGGGCTTTCCGTGCTTCCCATCACCACTCCCCGCGCGCCCGCGGACCGAAACTCTTTATGCGCGTGGCCGCAGACAGGGGCGGAGCAGATATAGACGGTGTCCTGGTCAGTCGGTTTAAGCTCCTTCTCCTGGAGGTTGACCAGGGAGGGCCTGGGCACCACGAGCGTGATCTTTTGAGCCTGATCAGCGGCGTTTGCCACCTCGAACTCTTCAACGCCGAGGGGCATCAACGTCTGGTCTCCTCCAGACAGGAAGGGAGAAACCAGCCTCCTGGTTACTTTCACCTTCCCCAGCCTGTATGCCAACTCCAGCGACGGCGTGGCGATGGTGAGGGAAACGTTTTTTTGCGCAATGGGGGGATGGTAGTAGTTCTGAATGGCGGGGATGTCGTCGGGAGACTCGGGGAGCTGCGGCTTTCTTTGCGTGAGCATGGTGAGCTTGTCGCCGATGCGCACGAAGGGGGCGGAGGCGAATTGGATCGCCTTTTGGTTGAGCAGGATGAGCCGGCCCGCATCGTTCAGGCGGTTGTAGAGGCCGCAGGGGGAAATGCCGACGGAGCACGTGGGGGCCCCTTGCAGGGCCACCGTTTGCGGGAACTGCAGGGTCTTGGACATGCCCTGGAAGTGGACCGTCATTTTGTTTTGTTCGTAAATGGCGGCAATCCTGGCTCCCGCGATGGTATAAATATCGCGCACGTCGAACGCAGCAGATTTCGGCATCTGTTCCCCCTATCGGTTATTTGGCCTGATGGTTCAGCACTTGCCTCCGAAGGCGAAGCCTTTTTTCCGCGCCGGTTTTTCCGCGGTCTTCTTCTTGGGCGCGGCGGTCTCAGTGGCGGCCAGTTCCTTTTCCTTGCTGAGATCAATGGGCATCTTCGTGGACGGATAAGGCTGCACAGCCCCGAAGAGCAGATCCGCGGCGACTCGGATCGAATCGGGGGAGCCTGAGAAATTGCAGACCACGGCATCGGCCTCTTTGGTTGTGCCTTTGAGGTAGGGGAAGTTCGTCACGACAACGACGGTGTGTCCGGCGTCTTTCAACGCCTTGACCAGATGTTGGTTGTTGCCTCTCTTTTCGATGCGGGCGTAGTAGTTGGTCATGACAACGAGGTCCGCTTCCCTGGCCAGCTCCAGCGCTTCCGCCACATCCTCGCCGCTGGCGTGGAAGCCCGTATCGTCCAGGATGAGGTTGATGGAGTGCCTGGCCATCTGTTCGCAGAACATGTGGGGATGGCTGTAGAGATCCTTTCCCAGGAAGGGATACGGAATGAGCTGCTCGATGACCAGGATCTTCTTGTCCTTGCTCAACGGCAGCAGCTTCTTGTCGTCGCGCACCACCAGAAGGGCTTTATGGGCCACTTCCCAGGAGAAAGCGATCGCTTCCTGGCTTCTGACGAGGGCCTTGGTTTTCTCCGGATCCATTTTCCCGGCTTTATCGAACAGGCCCTGGTCGTACTTCATGCACAGGAGCCGCCGGACCGCGTCGTCGAGCCGCTCTTGCGAAAGCTCGCCGCGCTCGATGGCGCTCTTGATGCCGAAGAGGCACTGGGAGCGGGATTCATCGTCCGCCTTGAGCAGGATGGTGTCCACGCCCGCCTTGATGGCCATGGCGCAGGCTTGGGGGAGCGGCCACTTTTTCAGGATGGCGGCCATGCCGATGGCGTCGGAGACGATGACGCCCTTGAATCCCATTTCACCCCTGAGAAGATCGGTGAGGATTTTGGAAGAGAGGGTGGCGGGGAACTCTTTGTCGAAGGCCGGGAAGATGGTATGGGCCGTCATGAGGGCCTTGGCGCCCGCGTTGATGCCGGCTTGGAAGGTCACGAGTTCAACCTCGCGCATGCGCTTGAGATCCGCCCGGCAGACGTCCAGCACGTCGTGCGCGTCGGTGGCCGAATCGCCGCGGCCCGCGAAGTGCTTGACGGTGGCGACAATGCCGGCATCCTGATAGCCGCGCACCGTGGCCTCCACGTACTTGGCGCAGAGCTTCGGATCATCGCCGAAGGAGCGCACGCCGATTTCGGGGTTCAAGGGATTGATATTGACGTCGCAGACCGGGTGATAGAACTGGGTGACACCGATGGCGGCCATCTGCCGGCCGAGCGTATTGGCCACCTTATAGGCAAGATCGAGGTCACCAATGGCGGTCATTCCCATGGGCGGCGGGAACTGTATGATGTGACCGGAGGTGTAATCGTTTTTGAAATCGCCTTCCATGTCGATGGTGATGTGCAGTGGGATGCCGGAGGGCCGGCTGAGGGCGATTTCCTGCAGCCTGTTGAGGGCGACGGTAAGCTCTTCCGGAGCCACGCTCACGCCGTAGTTATGATCGTCGAAATAGGTGTGCGCGATGTCGAAATAGTCCCTGGGCTTTTTGAAGAGAGGGTCCACCTGGGAACGGCCCCAATAGAGGTTCTTGCATGTTTCCAGCGCGTACGGTTCCAAGCAAAGGCCGCCGGCGTGGAGTTTGGCGACCTGTTCGATCCCCGAGGGCGTCAGGTAAGCCCCGCGCCAGGTGAAGGTGAGCACCTGGCCGCATTTTTCCGCCAGGGTCATTTTCGCCAACTTCGCCGAAACAACATCGTCTCTTTGATTCGACATAGTGTGCCTGTTCAAGAATTATTTTGTGACTTTGGCCTGTTGGCACCGATTGGGGCCGCCAGGTCCGAGCCGGAGTTCGCGTCACGACAAGAGCATGGACGGCCCCCGCGCCTCGAAAATCTCCGGTTCGGTTCTCATTGCCGCAACTCTGGGGTTTGGAATCCTGGAAGGTCAAGCGAAATTATCGAGTCAGCCGCAGCGCGCCGGATTTTTTCTGCCGGAGGCGCATCATTTGCGCGGCTTCTTCCAATGGGGGATGTTATACCGGTTCCAGTTCGCAATTGCCCTATGCCGCTCCCACGGAGCTTTGGATTTTTTAGGCGCGTTACTACAAATATGCCGCTCCCACGGAGCTTGAGCGCCTGCTAAAAATTGCAGTCCCATACTGCAAATGGTATTACACCTTGGATGGATAATCCTCTTGCCTGCCTGGCGGCCTTAAATCCGCGTTGACTCATGGGAAGACCTTACCGAACGGTGAAAGGTTCTCCGGATCGTTGACTCACGATTGAGCTTACCGAGCTTGCTTTGCATTTAACACCTGTTTGAGCTGTTGTTCAATCTGCTCTTTG